>JABAHQ010000753.1_pt4 | contig 22825 bp, 12 predicted proteins | sample 7062091 | NCBI WGS metagenome assembly JABAHQ01 (sample SAMN14534359, study PRJNA622989) | marine sediment metagenome | biome: marine biome [ENVO:00000428]; feature: marine pelagic biome [ENVO:01000023]; material: deep marine sediment [ENVO:00002113] | place: India: Gulf of Kutch | collected...
GACTCCATCGTGTCCGTGCCGAGCCCCGCGTCGTCGGCCCAAGCCAGCGCCAGCAATTCTTCGACCTGCCGCTGCCAGAGCTGTCGGGTCGCGCGGACCTCCCGGATGAATTGCACCGGCAGGCGCGTGACGGCCGTGGTGCCGGACAGAGCGACGAGAAACACGTATTTGCGCCAGAGCGTGCGCCGAATCTGCGGGTCGACCTCGGCCTCGATGCCAGCCCTCTGGCAGGCCTCGGCGACGGCAACGGCCCGATCAGAGATCCCTCCCTTCATCTCTCCCAAGGCAATGCGTCCCAGTTGATGGTGCGCGATGACCCCGGGCGCCTCGATATTGGAGAAGACGTAGGCGACACCGCCCATCACATGGTCCGGCCCCAGAATGCGAGCGATCTTGTCCTCGTTGTCGATGCCGTTCTGGAGCGAGAGCACTCCCGTGCGAGGTCCGAGCACGGGTCGCACCAGCTCGGCTGCGTCCTCGGTGTCGAAGGATTTCACACACAGCAGGACCAGATCGGCGACGGGGTGATCGTCGAGACGCTCGACCGCATCGGCGCGCACGTTCCACCCCCCCTCCACCGCCGAGCGGATGGTCAGCCCGTTCTCGCGGATGGCTTGCAAGTGGGCGCCCCGCGCCACGAACGTCACCGCCTCACCCGCCTTGGCCAACTTGGCGCCGAAGTAGCCGCCCGTGCCGCCGCTGCCGACCACGACGATGCGCATCTGCTTCTCCCCGTTGAGGACCTCTGCCAGAGGTTATCTCACGGCGAGGCGTATGGATCTGTCCGATCTACGGATCTTTCCCGCCGTGGTGCGGGAGGGTGGTGCCGCCTGCGCCGGCGCGCACGCGGCCGTGGTCGCCGGGCGGGTGGTTGCCTGGCAAGGCATCGAAGCGCAAAGGCCGCCGGGCCCGGGCGCCTCGTGGCTGGCCCTTGATTCGGTCGCCGCACTGATGCGTTGCGTCGCGCAACGTGTGCCGCGCCCGACCCGAGCACGCCCGCGTGCGGTTGGAACGCATGCCCGCCTGCGGGATGTGCCCTCGAGGGCAGGGCGCGGCTGCGAGAGATGGTTACTCCAAATGGAGGAAGCCCGTCCCCGAGATCATAGCGAAGCACTGCGCGCACCCCCCGACCTCACCGGTGCAACCGATCGGAGGCAGGCTGACGACTCGGAGTGGACAGGGGAGGCTTAGCTGCTACTTTTTACAATGACACCTACCTCTCCGAGCGTCCCGGACGCACTCCACGAGAGGCATATAACAATGACAACATAACTCACGTCATTGACAATCCCAGCGTTTGGCGCAGCCCTTTGCCATTACTTCGATGTCGTCGACATTGTTGCATGCGCCGGATCGGTCACGCTCGTGCGGAGTTTTCCGCAAACTCCGTGGTTGTGCCCCGCATCGATAGGAGTTCTTGCAGCTCTCGGATATGAGGGGTTCGTGGATTCTTGGAACGATCGACTGAGATCATTTGACCGGCACCGACATAGGCCGAATGCGCGTACGCGCCGGTCGTTGATCGGCTTTTCCGCAGTGTCAGGAGGGATCGAGGCGACAGTCCATGGGAAGAGAGATTCGAATCGCGTTGATCATGGGGGGCGGCGTAAGCCTCGGAACGTTCAGCGGCGGCGCTCTCGCAGAGGTCGTTCGGCTGCTCGCGAGGACAGGGGCGACGCGCGAAGACGGCGAGAAGATCGAGCCGAAGATCGACGTGATGGCGGGGGCGAGCGCCGGCTCGCTCACGCTCGCCATCCTGTTCGCTGAGCTTCTCCGAGGGGGGAATCCGCAGGCGATAAGAGACTCCATGAGCGCCGCCTGGGTGGACGGCGTGGGGGTCGACTACCTGGAGGACCCCGACAAGCAGTTGCTCCCCGAGGATCTGGAGAACCATCAAACGCCCAGTCTTGTCTCGGACAGACCCATCCGGCGTCTCGCGAAGCGTTATTTGCCGGAGGCTGGCGTGGATGCGAGCCATGCATCACGCTTGCTGGCGGACGAGGTCTATGTCAGCTTCTCCGTCGCGAACCTCAATGGCGTGGATGTAAGAGCGCCCTGGCAAGTGATTCGGCGGCGAACACCCGATGCGCCCGACCACCCCGCCTACCGCGACGCGCTCGTTACCACCTTTCACGACGACCGGGCGCGTTTCGTTTACCGCCGCTCGGCCAATCAGGGCGGTATCGACCCCGCCAGCCAGGCCACCCGACTGCGCGCCCGCGGGGATCCGTCGGCATGGGCCAAATTCCGCGATGCGGCGATCGCGTCCGGTGCCTTTCCGTTCGCTTTCGCGCCGGTGGCTCTGGAACGCAAGAAGGAGGAATACGGGCCGGTGTGGCCGCAGACACTGGCCGACGCAGGCATCACGACGTTCCCCTTCACCTACATGGACGGCGGCTCGTTCCGAAACGAGCCGCTCAAAGAAGGCATCGAGCTCGCCAAGCTAAGAGACCGCGAGGGGGAGGACGCATTCGAGCGGGTTTTCATCTTCATAGATCCGAATGTCTCCGGCAGCCACGCGGTGCGTGCGCTGTCGTTCACCGACCCGCTGGCATTGCGCACCGACTACGCCCAGGACGGTAAACCCGAAAAACAGGAGCTCGCCCGCCGAGGCTACGCGGACAAGCTCGTCGCCTTCGCAGGGCGGTACCTCCCCGTGGTCGCAGGCCAGGCTGCCTTTCGGGACTGGATCAAGGCGGAGAAGACCAACAGCCGGGTCGAGTGGAACGAGGAGCTCGAGCGGGTCCTCTGTCAGATGCTCAAAGCGCTCACCCCAAGCACCCAGAGCGCGAATGCACTGCAAAACCTGCTGCACGCAATGTACGCGACGAAGCTCCTTCAGCGGACGAGGCGAAGACCACGCGGGAGGGAAATCGCGTCCGTCATAGAAAATGACCGGGCGCAGCTCCGCGAGTCGCTGCCGGCAGGGGAGCTACCGCAAGACCCGACGGCGCGAAACGCCGTGCTCGATGTGCTGCTCGCGCTCAGAAACGTAGCCGGGCTGCGCAATAAGCGCAAACTGAATCTGGTGGCCATCACGCCGTATGCGACCCGGACGGATCCACTCCCGCTCGCGGGTAATTTCTTCGCCAATTTCGGTGGTTTCTTCAAGCGCGACTGGCGTGAGCACGACTTTCGGATCGGCGGGCTCGCGGCGTGGGAAGTGCTCACGGCGGATATCGGTTCCGCGAATCCCCTCGTCACGGGGGTAAAGGCGCCTTTCACGGATCCGCCCCGCCTGGCGGGCGACGCCGGGTACGCCGGCGTCGAGTCCTCCGTCCGGGATCTATTCGAGGAGAAGCTGCACGATCACATCGAAAACATCGCAAGCGCGCTGGAGGTGCCCGACGTCATAGACGATATCGTCGCCTCGAAGGTCATCGGTGGCATCATCAAGGGTCTCCACGCGCCCCACACCGTGGTGCGGCACATTCTGGTGCGACTCTCGAGCCGGGGGCTCAACAAAAGGTACGAGCTTCGTCCGAACAAGACCGGATTCAGAGCCGAGCCGACCACAGATGAAAAGGGGAACCTGGTCATAGAGACCGTGGTGAGCGTGCACTACGACAAGGAGGCTCCTCCTCGGAGGCGGTACTGGTTCGAGGGGCCGCATGTTCACAACAAGGCCGGCAAGCCCACGCTGCGGCTTGCGCGCGACATCCTTCTTGAGCTCGATCAAGACGTACAGGATTTCACGCTGGAGGAGGGAGCCAAGAGCTGGTACGAAGCGGCCGACACCAGACGTTTCCTGCCGATTCGCTGGAATGGGAAGAAGAGCGAGGACCCGGTCGTCGTGGACACGCGGGCACTAAAAGACGTCTTCTAGTCGAGTTACAAGAATCTCTCGCGCGGCGTCCGTTTCACCCGTAGGTTTGGTCTCTATCTTCAGAAAAAGTGGCAAACCCCACAGTAGCCGCGTGCGAGAAACGTTGAGAATGCACCACGGGAGGATGACGACGTGACCCGAAGACGCGCTTGGTTCCTGATTTCCGTCTCGCTGGCTACCATCGCAGCGCTCGCCGTGAGCTGTGCGCGGGTGGTGCAGGACCGGCCCATGATCGAAGGGAAGACGCCGGCCGACTTCCCGCAAGTGCCGGTGGACCTCTTCCAGGAGATGGACGGGGGGATTGCGCTCGGTGAAGACGAGATCAAGGGGCGCAACACCTGGATGCTCTGGACGGCCGGCAATGAGGCCTTTTGGGATTACATGGCGAACCATAGCTACGGTGCCATCGATCTGCTCAAGACGCTCGACTCCCGCAAGCGCGGTTACCGCTTCCGATACTTCGGGCTGATGAACGAGCCGGGGTTTCGCGAAGCGAGCGCCCCGGACGAGCACGGGCTGTGGCTCGATGAGCGCGTGGGCCCGCCGCCCGAGGGCGTGGACCCCGAGGTGTACGGTTACGCATCGGGCGTCCTCGGCCTGCGGCTCTTTCCCAACCCGGAGTTCGATGACGCCGCACGCGAGAAGTGGGACGCGGAGCGCTACTACAACGACCGGAGCTATTACTACGATCCCGACCTCGTGCGCCCCTACCGCGTCGGCATGAGCTGTGCCTTCTGCCACGTCGGGCCGCACCCCCTCAATCCGCCCGAGGACCCCGAGCACCCGAAGTGGGAGAACCTCTCGACCAACGTGGGAAGCCAGTACTTCTGGATTGGGCGGATATTCACGCACGACCTCGAGGAGGACAACTTCGTCTGGCAGCTCCTGAACAGCTCCGCCCCGGGTGCGCTCGACACCTCGTTCATCGCCACCGACAACATCAACAACCCGCGCACCATGAACGCCATCTACGAGGTGGGCGCGCGACTCGGCGCCGCGCACGTGGAGGAGCTGGGCGGCGGCAACCTCGACCTGCCGGGGGTCGAGCGGCGTATGCCGGTGCCCCACATCCTCAAGGACGGCGCGGACTCGGTGGGCATCCTCGCGGCGCTGAGCCGCGTGTACATCAACATCGGTGCATACCACGAGGAGTGGATCCGGCACTTCAACCCGATGATCGGCGGCAAGCAGCAGAGCCCCATCCGGGCCGGCGCAGCGCAGCGCAACTCCGTGTACTGGCAGGCCACGCAGCAGCGTGCAGAGAACCTGGCCAGGTTCTTCCTCAAGGCGGCGGTGCCGCACCGTCTCGAGGACGCCCCGGGCGGCGAGGCCTATCTCGCCGACGACGCGCGCGTGCTGCGCCAAGGGAAGCTCGTCTTCGCCGATCACTGCGCGCGCTGTCACTCCAGCAAGCAGCCCCCCGAGCGCATCGCGCCCGGCACGCCCGAGTACCGCGAGTGGATGCGACGCGCGGTGCTCGAGCCCGACTTCCTCGACGGGAACTACCTCTCCGACGAGCGCCGTCACCCGGTCTCCGAGATCGGTACCAATGCCTGCGCAGCGGCGGCTACCAACGCGCTCCGCGGCCACATCTGGGACAACTTCAGCTCCGAGACCTACAAGAATCTGCCGGCGGTTGGCGCCATCGAGGTGCAGCACCCCACCGAGGACACCACGCTCAGCTACGACATGGGCGGCGGCGGGCGCGGCTACTACCGCACGCCCTCGCTGGTGAGCGTCTGGAGCACCGCCCCGTTCTTGCACAACAACGCCCTCGGCGTATTCACCAACGACCCCTCCGTTGCCGGCCGCATGGCGGCGTTCGAGGACGCCGTGCACAAGCTGCTCTGGCCCGAGAGACGAGGCGCCACGGATTGTGCCGAACGCTGGGGTATGCCGTTCTGCCCGCCGGTCTACCGCACCACGGCGGAGAGCTACTTCGTGATCAACCGGATCTTCGTTCCGGAGGGCCTGCGCGATCGGCTTCTGGAACCGGACGAGGACGAGCTCCGCATCGGACCCATCCCCGAGGGTACGCCCATCAACCTGATCGCCAACGCCAACATCGAGCTCTCCTTCGATCCCTCGCGGCTGACGCGCCTGGCGTCGGTGCTCATCCAGACCAAGAAGGCGCTCGCCCGCATCGAGGAGGAGGGGCTCGGCCCCGAGGCCGCCAGGGAGGTGCTGAAAGAGCTGGTGCCTGGCCTTCTCGCCGTCAACAAATGCCCTGACTTCGTGGTCGACCGCGGCCACGAGTACGGCAGCGGGCTCGACGACGACGACAAGCAGGCCCTCATCGAGTTCCTCAAGACGATGTGAGCCCGTAGCGGGCGCATCCGACCCGGAGACCCGACCGTGAGCTTTTCCTTCGACGACAATGACCGCACCGGCTTCAGGCTGACCCGCCGCGCGTTCGCCAGACTGTGCCTGGGCGCTGCCGCCGCCCTCGGCGGGCTCTCTAGCGGCTGCGCAAGGCTGCTGGGCAAGCCCAGCGCCGCGGAGCCTCTCCCGGCGATCACCTGTGCGCCCGGCGCGTCCGCGGGCGAAGGCTACGAGTACGTGGTCGTGGGCTCGGGCGCGGGCGGCGGGCCGCTCGCCGCGAACCTCGCCCGCGCGGGGCACCGGGTGCTGCTCCTCGAGGCGGGCGGCGGCGACGAGCCGTATAACTACACCGTCCCCGCGTTCCATGCCCTGGCCACCGAGGACCCGCGACTGCGCTGGGACTATTTCGTGCGCCACTACGCCGACGAGTCGCGCCAGTGCCGCGACGACAAGTACGACAAGGCGCGGGGCGGTGTGCTGTATCCACGCGCGGGCACGCTCGGCGGCTGTACCGCACACCATGCGATGATCACAATCTACCCGCACAACAGCGACTGGGATCACATCGCGGAGGTGACCGGCGACGACTCGTGGCGCAGCGAGCGCATGCGCGACTACTTCCAGCGCCTCGAGCGTTGCCAATATCTCGAGCGCTCGGATGATCCCGGCGATGATTCGGCCCGCCACGGCTTCGACGGGTGGCTGACCACGAGCAAGCCGGACCTGCGCCTGCTGCTGCGCGACGCCAAGCTCGCCAAGATCGTCTCTGCGACCGGCAAGACGGCGCTGCGCCAGGCGCTGGCCGAAGGGGATCTGTTCGCGCGCCTGCGAAGCAAGCTCGGCGCGCACTTCGATCCCAACGACTGGCGGCTTGTCCGCGACGGCTTCGAGGGCATGTGCTACACGCCGATCTCGACCTACCGCGGCCGGCGGGCGGGGACACGGGAGTACATCCGCCGCGTGCAGAGCGCTTGTCCCGACAGGCTCACGGTCAAGACGAATGCGCTCGCGAGCCGCGTGCTCCTCGATGCGGGCAACCGCGCCGTCGGCGTCGAGTATCTGGAAGGCGCGCGACTCTATCGCGCGGACCCGAGCGCCGCAGGCGATGGTGTCCGAAGGCAGGCTTTCGCCGCGCGAGAGGTCGTGCTCGCTGGCGGAGCCTTCAACACCCCGCAGCTCCTGAAGCTCTCCGGGATCGGTCCGCGCGCCGAGCTGGCTCGCCACGGCATCGAGACCCGCGTCCATCTGCCCGGTGTCGGCGAGAACCTCCAAGACCGCTACGAGGTGGCGGTGGTCGCGGGGATGCGCGAGGGCTTCTCGATTCTGGAAGGCGCCACTTTCGAGGCCCCCGCGCCCGGAGAAGACCCCGATCCCCACTTCCGGGAGTGGCGCAAAGGCGAAGGCCTCTACACCACGAATGGCGTGGTGATCTCGGTCGTGGAGAGAGCGCATTCGACCCGACCCGACCCCGACCTTTTCCTGTTCGCGCTGCCCGGGTTCTTCATGGGGTATTTCCCGGGCTACTCATCGCTCGTCACGCAATACAAGGACCGCTTCACCTGGGCGATCTTGAAAGCGCACACCGAGAACACCGCGGGCCGGGTCACGCTGCGATCGGCCGATCCGCGCGACGTACCCCGGATCGACTTCCATTACTTCGAGGAGGGCAACGACGCGAGCGGCGAGGATCTCGACTCCGTCGTCGAGGGCATCCGGATGGCACGGCGCATGAACGCGCGCATGGACGACGTCATCGGGCACGAGCTCATCCCAGGTGATCATGTGCGAACCCGCGAGCAGCTCCGCCAGTTCGTCAAGGACAACGCCTGGGGCCACCACGCCTCCTGCACCTGCAAGATTGGGCCGCGAAGCGACCCGATGGCGGTCCTCGACAGCGACTTCCGCGTGCACGGTACGCGCGCCCTGCGGGTCGTCGACGCCTCCGTGTTCCCCCGCATTCCCGGCTTCTTCATCGTCACCCCCATTTACATGATCAGCGAGAAGGCAAGCGACGTCATACTGCGCGACGCCGGGACGCGCGCCTAGGGCGCGGTGGCGGCAAGCAGCCTCGGGACCATCAGGAAACATCGGGGGCGTTTCACCCGGGTCGAAAGAACAGGAAAATCGAGGGCGGGGGCAGGGTTTCGAAGAGTCACCGTGGGCACGGGAAGCTCTCCAGGGGACTCGGATGCACTGGATGAGGGGTCGAGCACAGTGAAACATCGCCGACGAGGCTTGCCCGCCGTGATCCCTTTACTGGTAACGATGGCCTTCGCAGCGGCTGCGTGCCAAACGCCCCCGTCGTTGGACGGCAACTGGAGAATCCCGCCTCAGGAGCCGATTGGCGGTGAACCGGCCTCGCTCGACGTGGCGCTCATCGCTGACAACCAGATTCACCATTTGTACGGCGATCCGGTCTGGCTGCGAAGCGGGCTGACCGACAGGTACGTCTCGGTAGCCATCCGTCCAGTGCAGCTCGACTATTACGCTCCCGCTATCCTGCAATGGGTCACCGAGAACGTCGGTGATCGCCGGCCGCTCGTCCACATGGGTGATGCACTCAACGCCGGCTGCGTATGGGAGTGGGAAACCTTCCTTGGGATCATGAACCAGACCGATCGAGGTTGGGTCATGGCTCCGGGGAATCACGATGCATACTACTTCGGCAACGGCCATTTCGCGCTCGACGAATGGTTACGGGTTTGCGATGTAGGGGACGGCGAAGACGGCCGCATGACGAAGGACCGCTTCATCGAGCACTACCTCCGGGCACTCGCAGCACAGGGTGCGGTGACTCTCCCCGCCACTCTCGAAGCGGAGGGTGTGCAGCGTGTGTCGCGATCCGACACGGACGCAACGCCGCGTCCCAACCGCATCGACGTAGAGGAGGTGGCGTGGCGCATCGATCGCCGCCGCCCCTGGCGCTCCTTTATCGCACAGCGCCTGAATATCTCCCTTCCGTCTTCTCCGGAACGGGTGGTCGTTGTTCTGCTCGACACCAGCCAGTACGCGCTGCGACCGCGCCTCGTTCCCTGGTGGCTCGGCGTACGCAACGCGGGCTTGAACGGCCAGTTGCTCGACGATCAGATCGACGTGGTGGACGCCTGGTTGCGCCGGGGGCAAGTGAACGTCCTCATGGGCCATCACCCCTACCGCGCCATCACGAGCCAGGGTAAGAAGGCCATCGAGCGTTGGCGCCGCGACCCGGGCGTCATCCTGTATGTGTCCGCGCACAAGCATACCGCCCAGTGGTTCGTCCACGAGGGAGAACGGGCGAACTGGTTGGAGCTCAACGTGGGATCGACGACCGACTGGACCCCCGAGTTCCGCACTCTCTACGTCGAGCGGCCCGAGGCGGCGAACAAGGTCGGCTTGCGCACTCAGCGGCAACCGGTGGTGGACCTCTGGGAGGCACAGTGCGAGCCCGAGTGGGAGGTCGATCCGGACAGCCCCTACTACTACATCCGGTATCGCGACCTCACGACGCCTGACCCCATGCGAACCCAGATCGCCCTCATGAACACCCTGCTCGCCACGCACAGCTGGGTGCTTCGGAAAATTCCGAGCAGCGCGGGCAACACACACTGGCCTTCCGCCACAAGCAGCGACGCGGAGGTCCTCGCGAAAATCCAAAGAGCCATCGGGGGAACCGGTTCCCTCGACGCCAAGATTGCTCTGGCGCGAGAGCTTCGCGACTTCGAGGCGGCTCGCGACGTCGAGAGCCCGGACGACCAGAAGCAGTTCCGCCTCTGTCAGGCTATGTGGTCCAGCAAGTACGACATGGACGGCGCCCGCGCACCCGGGGTCAACGACTCCTATCTGATGGTACCGAAGGAGTAGCCCCATGCCCGCCCTCACTTACGAACGCAAGAACCGCGAGGCCTATTTCGTCGTCGACTACTTCAAACGGAACCCGGCGGCAGCGCTTCGCGTCCGCTGGAAGCGAGGCGTCGGCCGCGGTACCGCCGTCGCCGTCGGTGACGTCGTCGCCACGCTCTCGTGGTCCGACGGATCACGGGAAGATCTCAAGGTCCCGGGCGGATGCAACGGCGTGATCGACGCGAAGAACCGGCGGATCAAGTACGCGCTGCTGACGAGGCACCCGGCGCAGTGGGCGCTGCGGCTGAAGGCGCCCGCTCAGCCGCAGCAGGCATCTCGGACGAGGGGAGGGACTAGACCATGGCAGTGACAATAGCAGCGGCCGTCGGGCGCGGCGGCGACAACCAAAAGCCCGACACGCGCAAAGTGCAACGCTTGTTGAACGCCGTGTTTCCAACACGGCCCGTTTCCGTGAGCGGCGTCTGTGATGCCGCGACGGTACGCAGAATAGAGGCCTTTCAACGGCGATTCATGGCAAACCCGGACGGCCGGGTGGATCCCGGGGGCAGAACGCTTCGTCGACTCAATGAGTGCGCTCCGGGCGAGCAGCCGGACTGGAACGGCGACAGCTCGAAATGGTCGCGCGAGAAGAAACTGGCAAGCCTCGACGGTGAGATGCGCGAGAAGGTCAAGGCGGTGCTGCGCACCCTGGAACATCAGGGCTTCAAGCCCAGAATCGTGTACGCTTGGCGCTCAGTGGCCGTCCAGCAGGAGCTCGTCGCGAAGGGTCACTCCCGAGTTCGGTTCAGTTTTCACAATGCCCAGCAACCCGATGGAACGCCTAACGCCTACGCGGCGGACATCATCGACCGGCGCTGGGCGTGGGGCCCCGAAGCGCAGGCCAACGGGTTCTGGGAAGCGCTGGGTGGGGCAGCCAAGCAAGAGGGTCTTTTCTGGGGAGGTGATTGGCGAAAGTTCAAGGATCTCGCCCACGTACAGCTTCACCCCAACACCCAGCTTGCAGCCGCCAAGAGAGAAAGTGGATTGGCATGAGCGGATAAAGCTCGAGCGCCGCCCACTAGAGCGAACCGATGGGCCTGCGTTGACAAGCGGTCCCACGTGTAGAAAGGCCCCATTTGAGCACGCACGCCGCACACGTGCACGAGATCCGCTATTTCTGATAACGAGCCTGACCACTCCAGCGTCCTTTTCGGAGCTGGCACCGAGGGGCGGGATGCTTCTGGAGGATATCCTTCCCTGGCTTGACAGTAAGCTGCCCAGCCCCTTTGGGGTCAATCGCGAGGTCGTATCTAGCGAAGAACCGCACCAACTCGATGATGGGGATGGGGCACCCATCCAGATCGATTGTGAGCATCATGGGTTCACTCCGTCCAGGAGTTCGGGTCGCGACAGGCGTCGACTGCTGCAGCCCCGGGGAAAACGCGCTTGTTCACCATTTAGCCATGTTCGCTCTTCGGGTGGCGGCTGGCTGTGAGCTTTCGCACAAGCGAAAGCCTCGCCAGCCTTGTAAGGTCAACGGTAGACTTCCGTCGCTCCCGCCCCGAGGGAATCGACCCGGATCGGGTGGTGCGTCGCCGCCGACCTGTGGGGCGTCCACAATGCTTGCACAAGAAACGGATGGCCGCGGCTGGCAAGCGCCGCTATGATTTGTTTGAGAGAATGCGGTGTCTAGTAGAGCCAGTCCGGGCTTACGGTCATGATTTGCCATAACTGCCAGCACTCGAACCCCGAGGGCGCGATATATTGCGGGCAGTGCGGGAAGCCTCTCGCCGTGATGTGCCCGGGCTGCGGTCACGGGAACCTGCCCGGTAGCAAGTTCTGCAGTCAGTGCGGTCACTCCATCGCCGCCCCTCCGGGCGCCCGGGGCCCTCAAGGCAGTCAGCCGCAACCGCGCGCGGAGTCGGGCGAGCGGCGGCAGGCGACGGTCCTGTTCGCGGATCTCTCTGGTTACACCGCCATGAACGAGAGGCTGGATCCCGAAGAGGTAAAATCGATCATCGACCGTATCCGAAAGGACGCGGAGCACATCGTTCGGTCCTACGGCGGCACCGTGAACCGCTTTATCGGTGACGACGTGATGGCCCTCTTCGGCCTGCCGGCCTCGCACGAGGACGACCCCGCCAGGGCTGTTCGGGCGGCGCTCAAACTGCACGAGAGCGTCCGTCGCCAGAGTACCGAGTTCGAGGCACGCATCGGCCAGCCGCTTCGCCTGCACACCGGGATCAACAGCGGGCTGGTCGTGGCCAGCGCCCCTGACGACTTCACGGACCCGTACGACATTACCGGCGACGCCGTCAACATAGCGGCACGGCTGCGCTCGCTCGCGGGCCCCGACGAGATATTGATCGGCCCGGAGACGCACCGCCTGGTTACGCATTACTTCGAGACACAGCCTCTCAAGACTACGCGGCTCAAAGGCAAAACGTCGGAGATTCTTCCATACCGAGTGCTGCGTGAGTCTCCCATCGGCTCCCGCTTCGAATCTTCGGAGAAGAGGGGTTTAACGCCTTACGTCGGACGAAATGACGACTTAGCCGTCCTTCATGCCTGCTTACAGAAGGTTATTCAAGGCGAAGGACAGCTTGTGACCGTGGAAGGCGACGCCGGGGCCGGCAAGAGTCGCCTGATCTACGAGTTCAGGCACCGAATCGACCGGGATCGTGTGGCCGTGTCGGAAGGACGATGCCAGGCGTACGGCACGGATACGCCATACTTGCCTTTCATAGACGGCTTGCGCTGGGGGCTTCGACTGCGTGAAGCCGACACCAGCCAGGAAATGGCCGACAAGGTCGTTGCCAGCATTCATGAGATCGATCCCACGCTCGACAAATACTTGCCTTTCTATCTGCACCTCTTGTCCGTGCCGAGTAAATACACATTGCCGCCGCACTTGAAAGGCAAGGACCTGATGCGCGCTGTTCAGGAAGCGCTCGCCGCCTTGGTCGCGCCCAGTGCGCAGGAGCGCCCGATGGTGTTTATCTTGGAGGACTGGCATTGGAGTGACGAGGCATCCGCTGCCGCCCTCAAGTACTTGGCGAGCGTCATTGCGCGTTGGCCGGTAATGATTCTGGTCACGCACCGCTCCGAGCACGGACTCACGTGGCCGCACCTGAGCTACCACACGAACATATACCTGAGACCTCTCGATCTCGCAGGGACGGAGGAGATTGTCCGCTCCGTGATGCACGCCGCAGAACTTCCAGAGGGATTCGTCGCCTTCGTCCACGATCGCACGGGCGGCAATCCCTTATTCATCGAGGAAATCTGTCATTCTTTGCTTGAATCAGGCGCAGTCTCCATTCAGGGCGATAGGGTCCTCCTGAATCAACTGCTGAATAAGCTGATGTTGCCCGAGACCGTGCAGGCGGTCATCCGCAGCCGGCTGGACCGTTTGGATGCCAACGCCAAAGAAGCTCTACAGCTTGCGGCGGTGATCGGACATTCGTTTCCTGAGCGCTTGCTCGAAAGACTCTACCAGGCGGAAACCTCACTCAGGGACCTGCTGGAGACGCTCAAGGCGCAGGAAGTCATTCAGCAGACCCAGGTTCATCCCGATGTGGAGTACACATTCAGGCATGTTCTTACACGCGATGTCGCCTATGAATCGCTGCTTCTCACGAGGCGCAAGAGGCTACATAACATCATAGGCGAGGCTATCGAGGAGTCGTACGCCGACCGCATTGACGAGCACGCCGCCATTCTCGCGTACCACTACGCGCGAAGCGAGAGACAGGACAAAGCCGCAAAGTACGCGTTGCGCGCGGGAGACAGGGCTGCCGGACTCTATGCGAATACCGAAGCGAACACTTATTTCGAACAAGCGCTCGAGATCGCTCGCTCGATGCCGGAATCGCCGGATGCGAGCTGCTACGAGATAGATGCTGCGATCAAGCTCGCCGCGGTCGAAACCAGCGGAAAGAATAGCGAGCGGGATCGCACAAACCTCGAGCGAGCACGGGAACTGGCCCAGAAAATCCGCGATGAGCGAAGACTCGCCCTGGTCTATTACTGGCTTGGCCGTGTGCACTACGTGCTCGCCGACTTCAAACCGGTGATCCAGTACGCGCAAGAGAGTCTGAAGCTGGCGGACCGCCTTGCAGACGAGGCGCTCGCGTCGATGCCCGTCAATCTGATGGGCCGTGCCTACTGGCAGCTCTCAGACTTCCGTAAGGCCGCCGAGATGACGGAGCGCAGTATCCGCCAGATGCGGCGTGTGGGAAACAAGACTGACGAGTCCACAGCCGCCGGCTTCGTCGGGGCGCTGTTCGGATACTTGGGCGAGTTCCAACGGGCGCTGCGCTACGCCAATCTGGGCATTCGGCTCGCGGAGGAGATCCGCAACCCGTTCGCAGAAGCCGCCAACTATCACTACCGCGGCATCGTCGAGGAGCAACGGGGAGAATGGTCGCACGCCATCGAAGACTATGAGCGTGCGCGTGAGATCGCCTCGAAGGCAGGCGACGAGATGCGGGTGTACATAGTGAAATTCATGGAGGGCTACGCGTACACGATGTCCGGCGAGCCGGACAAGGGCTTGAAGCTGCTCGAAGAAAGCATGGCGCTAGCCTCGAAACTCGGCACCAAGTTCCTCGCCGCTCAAGCTCGCAGCTGCATGGCGGCTTGCCGCCTCGCCCGCGGCGAGACCGACGCCGCAGTAGAGACCGCTCGCGATGCGTTGAGGCTGGCTGAGCGGGCCCAAGATCGATTCAACGTCGCGTTGGCTCACCGCATTCTGGCCAACGCGCTCACGCAAGCACCGGACTCCGACCTGGAGGAAGCCAAGAAGGCCTTCACGGAAGCCATCCGCATCCAACGCGATATCGGCGTAAAGCCCGAACTCGCCCGAAGCTACCTGTGTTACGCCCGCCTGCTCAGGCGTGCTGGCGAATCCGATGAATCGCGGGACTGCGTCCAGGAGGCGCTGACCGTGTTCGAAGAACTCAAGATGACCTGGGATCGTGCTCTAGCCGAGCAAGCGCTCATTGCCTTCTGAGCTCGGGGTATTCCGCCTAATCCAACGGGTAGTGATGTCCGTAGGCATACCCGCCTATTAGCGGTTGCTTAGCGAACACCAGCTGCCAAACTCGCATGCGTTCGGCGCGGAACGCCCCGGCGCACCCTTGCAGGTAAAGCTTCCACATCCGGAAGAACCTCTCTCCGTACTTTTCCTGCAGTTCCGGCCACGCCGCCTCAAAGTTCGAGTACCAAGCCAGCAGGGTACGAGCGTAGTGCAAGCCCTCCCAATTGTGGTAGTCCTCCAGCGTGAAGCGGCGCTCCGTATGCGCGAGTATCTGGCTCAATGCTGGAAAAGCTACGCCCGGCATGATGCGCTTATCGAACCACGGGTTGGCCAGACCTTCTTCCCTATAACCCACGGTGTGCAGCAGGAACAACCCGTCCTTCTTCAAACAGCGCTCCGCTGCCTCGAAGAAATCGGGATAGTACTTGTGCCCCACGTGCTCGAACATGCCTATGGAGACGATTCGGTCGAAAAGCTCGTCGACTTCCCTATAGTCCTGATACCGCAAGTCGACCGGCAGACCCTTGCACAGCTCTCGCCCGCGGCTCAATTGTCGCTCAGAGACCGTGATACCGACCACCTCCACGCCGTAACGTTCGGCCGCATAGGCGGCGAATCCCCCGAAACCACAACCGATGTCGAGCACGCGGAGCCCCGGCTCCAGCTGAAGCTTCCGGCAGATGAGTTCCAACTTGTCCTGTTGAGCATCGTCCAGCGCGCCGGCGCGTTTCCAGTAGCCGCACGAATAGATCATGAACCTGTCCAGCATGCGCTCGTACAAGTCGTTTCCGATATCGTAATGCCGCTGTCCGATCTCGAAAGATCTCGGGCGCGAACCCAGAGTCGACGCTTTCGCCCGTATTCCAGCGAAAAAGGCTTCCTTGCGGTCCACCTTTTTGTTCACATCTATCTGATATGCCCGGTATAGCATCTCGTCAATTCGTTCACACTCGAACCATCCATCCATGTACGACTCGCCGAATCCGATGCTGCCTTCGTCGAGGACACGATCAAAAACCTGGCGATTCAGGATGCGGACATCCCAAGGCTTCGTGCCATTGACTTCGATCCCGGCCTCGCCGAGCAGCTTCGTAACAAAACGCTCTGGTGTCATGCGAACGCTCTCTATAGAACTAGCACGCAATGCTATCTCCGATAGATCGACGGCGCTTCATTTTGTAGCCTTGGGGACCGGCCCTGGCCAGCTAGAACCCGTTTCCGCGGTCGGCGGAGGGGGTACCAGATCCCAGACGAGCCCGACGCGTTCCAAGGCCCTCAGTATGAAGTAATTCACATCGATCTCCCACCTGTAGAAGCCGTGCGCCGCTGAGCGTGGGCGGAAGTGATGATTGTTATGCCAACCGTCGCCCAGTGTGAAAATGGCTACGAGCCAGTTGTTCCGACTGCAGTCCTTGGTGTTGAACCTCCGTGACCCGTAGCTATGACACACGGAGTTAGCCGACCAGATGGCGTGATAAACGCAAACCGTGCTCACAACGCCGCCCCATACTAGCAGTTGATACCCGTTTGTATCTGCAGCCGGCCACGCCCTTCTCAAAAACTCACCGAGAGCGAATAACAATATGGCGTAAAGCAAATGCAGGAGGTGGTGATAGCGCTGTAAGAACACCAGCTCCGGGCACCTACGCAGATCGGGCACCGCGGCGTGCGGATAATTTACCGCGCTTGGGGAGAACAGCCATCCCATATGGCTCCAGAAGAATCCGCGTCTCGGGGAGTGACAATCATTCGGCGAATCCGAATAGCGGTGATGCTGTCGGTGATGACTGACCCACCAAAGGGGACCGTTCTGGGCAGCGAGCGCGCCGAAGCTCGCCAATATGAACCGGAACGCGCGACTGGTTCGATACGCACGGTGCGCGAGTAACCTGTGGTAGCCTGCCGTGATCCCGAAGCAGCGTATGAAAGCCGAGGCTGCGAATACGACGACCGCGGTTGGGCTCACACCGACCAGGAAGACGAGAAAGCATGCGAGATGCAGGACAAGTATCGGGACGAAGAAGACGCAATGCTGTTGCGAGAAAGGCGCTACCGGTCGATCGTATACAGGGTTGTCCATTGGCCGGCTCCGGTTCTTCCCAACTCATGGGCGCAGCGCGGGCTCCCAGCAGATACTGGGCAGCGCGAACAATTTCACAAAAGTGTTTCGACGAGATGGTCAGTTCTTCTGGTTGGGCGCAGAACGTGTTCGTCCGCCGTCTACGGCCGTCCCGCACCACCGCAGTCAAGACGAAAGACCGGCCGGACCAGGACACGCGGCGGCAGCCGTGTTAGCAGTATCTGCTCCGCCCGAAGAGCATCTCCTCCACGCGAGTATAATAAACGGGGAATCGGCGGTGAGCTATAGGTCGATAGCCTGCGCGCAGGCACGCGCGGCGACCAGACATCCACTCTCGAGCCACAGGGAGCCAGTATGAACGTCCAAACCGAGAAAGATGGGCCCGTCACGACCGTTATCCTGAACCGACCCGACGCGCGCAACGCGGTGGACCCGGAAACCGCCGAGGAGCTGGTAGCCGCCTTCGAGGCTTTTGACCGCGATCACGCGGCGAGGGTAGCGGTCTTCTTCGGTGAACACGGCACATTCTGCGCCGGGTGGGATCTGAAGTACGGGGCCTCTTTGAAAGACACGCGCGCCCTCGAGGCCCTCGGCTTTCCCGAGGGCGAATCCGAAGCGCCGCGCGGTCCCATGGGCCCGTCGCGCCTGTTCCTCTCGAAACCGGTCATCGCCGCAGTGGCGGGTCCGGCAGTCGCCGGAGGGCTGGAGCTGGCGCTATGGTGCGACATTCGCGTGATGGAGGAGACTGCCTACTTTGGTGTTTACTGCCGTCGCTGGGGCATCCCTCTGCTCGACGGGGGCACCGTGCGTCTGCCACGCCTCGTCGGGGTGGGGCGGGCACTCGACATCGTCCTAACGGGTCGCAAGGTCACGGCCGAGGAGGCCTACCGCATCGGTTTGTGCGAACGAGTGACGCCGCCGGGGCACGCACGCCAGACGGCCGAAGCCATAGCGCATGAAATCGCGCGCTTTCCGCAAGGGGCCGTGTTGGCCGATCGCCGGTCCGTCTACGCGCAGCAATCGGCACCGATACGCGAGGCCTTGAAGCAGGAGTGGCGCAATGGGCTGGATGTGGTGGCGCGCGAGGGTATCACCGGCGCTCGGCGCTTCAGCGGCGGTGCGGGACGTCACGGGGATTACACTAAGCTCTAGCGCGGCGCCGATCTCGCACACCCACCGATGGTGAATCAGCGACCTCTGCCGCCTAACCGATCGCCTTGACGAATGCGTCCGTCACGGCCGGCATAGATTTGGGTAGGCTATTAAGACGAACCTTCGCCGTAAACGCCTTTGGCGCTTGATTCCGTTTAACTTGCACCTCGACGGTGACCTCCGCGTCCCTTGCTGAAAGGCGCACCAGCGGCGTGTCGAAGGTGATCGACTTGACCTCGGTGTATTTGGCGGCAGATTTCGCGATCTCGTTCCTCTTCGCCTCTTCTTTGGCCCACTCCCCGGGTAGCATTTGCACATAATTACGCAATTTCACCAAATCGTCGAATGGGTTCTGATCACGGGGTATGTAGTCCTTAATGCGGATGGTCTTCACGGGGATCTTCCAAACTTTGATTGCTTGTTTCTTGTTCTGCAGCGCAATACCGTCGTTCAGTGCCCGGAGGATGGTGGTTTTCGTTTTGATTATGCGTGTCTTCTTGTCCTTATCGTCCCCGATAGCTTTCAACCGTACCACCAGAGTGTCAATAGGTTTGCAGTAACCGCGCGCCTGCTTGACGGCGTCGTTTTGCAGTTTTCTTCGTACGCTCTTGAGCTTTTTCCCCAAGTTCCAAGCCTTTGCCCCGTAATAACCATTAAGTCCGGCAAGCTGCCACCCACCCAACCTGTCGTATTGTCTTCCCGCCTCATTGCGTACCGCATTTATTACTCTATTCCTGATACTCGTGAGGATCGACGGAAGCCCTCTGCGGACATCATCGAAATCCTTCGTTTTTTCGATGTTCGACTCGATTAGTTGATTCAAGGCGGCCCGGTTAGCGTCGACTTCTTTCTTGGCGCGATCGAAGCTATCTTCCAGCCCCTGTAGAAAAGGCTTCTGTAAATCCCTTACATCGAACCACGCCCGCGCGCCGATGCCGCGTTGATCGACGTAAATACCGACGTCACATGGCGATCCGAAGAGTTTCTGCGACTGGATCTGGATGAGCAAACCGTTTTTATCAAAAAGCGCGCTCACCTTGTATGACGGCGCGATCCTTTGGTTGGCCGCGTAATTCCAGACGAATCTGCCCTCGATGTACACCTTGTCTGAACCGATATGGAACGTGCCGCCGAGCGTGCATGTTCCACTCAGTATCAGGTCTACCCCGATGTCGAAGCTCTTCTCGGTGACGGTTATGCCTCCCTTCGGGTGGACTAAAGAGCTCTTCCCGAACAGCAGCTCCGTGCTGCCTGCGATCGTGGTAACGCCCTGCCGGCTGTATTCGATGCTACCCTCTATGGTGAGAGCAAGAGGACCTATAGCGCCTTCCATGTAAATGCCGGTTTCGAGACCACCGGTGCTGGTAACCGCCATGCCGAACTGGGTGCTGTACGACAGAACGTTTATCTTCGGTGTACCCGCGCCGAATCCGGCCGCCAGGAGCACGATGAACCCTTTGTCGTAAGTGGCGGCTTGCTTGTTTCTTGGAATGCGCTTTAATGTCTTGTCGGCATCGAGTTGACCGAGGATTGCCTTCGCGCCAGAGTCGCCCACGATGTCTTTTCGAAATTCTTCCTCAGTGGTGATGCACCACCCGGCTTTGAGGCTCAGTGGGCCGAAGGCGACCGGCTTGAAGCCGAGTCTTATCCAATCGCCGGTTTTCGGATGCTTGAGTGGTATCGCTCTGATGGCGTAGCCGGGGTTCGTGAACTTGAAGGCATCCAGCAAGTAGCGAATCGAATAGTCGGTGGGCATCTCCGGGGTGCCCGCTTTGGGTCCTATGGTTCTACCCCCAAGAAACTGCGGTAGCCGCAGATTATCGGGGCCGATCTGCAGGGTGAGTTTCGGGCCTTCCTTGGCATGCTGGTGCAGCTTGTATTTGAAATCCGGGTCGATTGCGAATGGAATGAGGGCTTCCAAGACCGTCCAGATCGTGGTGTCGGGACCCAGGTAAAGCTCTGCCTGCGCCTGGCCGCCCAGGCCCCACCAATTCTTGTAGCGCCACGACATCTTATCGTAGAGCAACGGTATCGGGAGCGGAAAACCGGGAAAGGCGATCCCGAAAACATTGTTCAGCTCCACGTGATTGGCGAGTTGTTTTACTTCCGTCGGAGTCAGTGGCGCCGTGCCCCGCTTCGAGGCAATGGAGCCGATCGCCAGTGCTAACGTCACGATATCGAATCGATCGATGCAGCCGTCGATTTTGAAGGTCGCAAGGCCGCCACCGGCCGCCTGGCCGAACTCCACGGCTTTGAGACTAAAACCGACCAGCTCCGGCGGGATCGTGCCCACCATCGGCAGCATGAACGACACTGGACGCCTGCCGTCGGTCTCGAGGCCCCCGCTCCAGCCGCCACCCGGTGAGGCACCGAGGTTGACGTTGAGCCTTCTGATGTCCGGCGGTCTGGCATAGCCCCGGAAGTCCTTCGGCATCCCTGCAAGCGCCCGGGCAATCTTTTTCCAGAATTTGTCGAACTCCTCGAGCATTGCCTTCGCGCCCGAGTCGTACAACGCCGCAACGGCAGGTTTCTGAAGTGCACTTTCCAGTACGCTGCGAAACGTCTTGTGTTTGTTGAAATCGACGACGTCGATGGGTACCGAATCGGGAATGTATTTGATGATCTGGCGAGGTACCTTCAGCTGGCGCAGAACGAATGCAAGTGGCACCAGCGGAACCCGTATCGGCGGGTCGAGCACCGTCATCCCGGCACTGCCGGTCCAGCTGTCGCCCGCGTAGGTAAGTACCGGGACATTGATCTTGAATCTATTGAATCCCGGGCCGAAATCGGCGAGGAAATACTGGTTACCTTTCTCGTCGGTGTCGAATTTCAACTTCCTGAACGGTGAGGTGTTATTGGCTAGCGCGAGCCGGAGTTGCTTGCCGATCGAAAGCGAAAGATCGAAAGAAGGATTCAGGAAGACGACACGCGGCTTGCCTTGCTTGGCGCCAAATAGGCAGTTGAGGGCCGCGGGCAGTTCGATGTGCAGTATGCAGTGAACATTGGGTGCTTCCCCCAACTGCGCGCCGAGCTTAGGCACCGCGATCTCCGGTACGATCTCTTTTCCATCTGCCTTTACAGAGAACAAGCGGCACCGCGGTTGCAGCTGCCCGGGTGGCAGAGCGCAGTCGAACGCGATCCCCTTTTCGTCGACGCGAAGCTCGCCTTCGGGTAGTTCGCTGGGAAAGTAGTCCTGCACTACCTCGGGGATGTCGCGCAGCGTGCCGGTGGCGTTTGTCTGAAACGACCATGTCTTGTTGGTGCTGTCCGCCTCGATGCGGATTTCCGACGGCTCGAGCTCGAGCGCAGGCGTGTGCCCGGCTACGGGGGTGCCCAAGGGTACGGTAACGGGGTGGGGCTTGTGGGAGACAAACGAGAGTTTTTTGTCGCCTTTGTCTACCGATAACGTGATGTCGAAATCCGCGGCGAGCAGAGATCGGCCGATCTCAATCCTCCCCCGACCTTCTACATCAAACCCCCAGTTGATTTCGCCCGCGCGGCCTGCCTCCTTCTTTACGCGGCATTCGAAACGGTCGATGCGCGCAGACCCGAATGGCGGTGAGCCGAAGTCGAGTGTGCGTTGGTAGCTGAGGCTGAATACTCCGTCGTCGATTGCTGCTATGCAATTTGTCAGCTCTAGCCAATAAGCTTTGACGTTCGCGCTACCACGCACACACCATTTTTTCTTCGGATCGTAGCTAACATGAAGTGGCGGAACGTCTACGGCGACGCCCTTGCCTGGATGGAACTCGCCTGCGAGGTCGAACGCGCAACCGAACCCCTCATTGGAGACAGTCACCGAAACCTTACTCATCTCGAGGAACTCGGTACCGCTCTCAGGGAAGCGCAAAAGGGCATCGGTGCTCGCCGTCACCTTCCAGCTCGCCCCATTCACATGCACGCAGAGCGTCGATAAGTCGAAACTGGCGATTCCTGCGGGGAGCGCGACGTTGAACGCTTGTGCGAGTGCCTGAAACCCGAGATTGGAGACAGAGGCCCGAAAGCACAGGGCGCCTTGGCTACTCAACTCTATGGCAACGTCGTTCAGCGTCGCGGCCGGGACATCCGCGGGAAATCCCTTCAGGTATTCATTGGCCAAAGCGGATAGATCCAGCGTGGTCAGGTAGCCGCGCAGTTTGAATGCTTTTCGCAACTCGCCGTAAACCCGCAGCCGCGTCCCGGCAAGGAGAAAACTGGTGCGCAACTGGCCGGTGACGCCCGTCTCGCTGCTTATATCCAGGCGCAAGTCGAGGTCCTCGCTGGAGACGCCCGGCAACCAGTTCCGCGGATGATGAAACGTCAGGCTCAGCCGATCGAGGACGCCCTTGGCGACGTCGATTCTCGCCGTCAAGTCGGACAGGCTGAGATCGCGAAGATCTCTCACCTGCGCAGGCAATCGATCGGTGAGATGTGCATTGCCGAAGGCGCCCAGTAGGTCTTGCAATCGGGGCAAGGGAAACGCCGTCCCCTCGGCTATTCGCACTTCCAACACGTCGGCGTCCTGCACGGCCAGCATGAGCGGCAGATCACGCTTGCCGACCCGAAGCGTCCCTGTCGCGCGTGCTTGGAGCGAGCGTTTTTCCGC
>JABAHQ010004182.1_pt1 | contig 22750 bp, 22 predicted proteins | sample 7062091 | NCBI WGS metagenome assembly JABAHQ01 (sample SAMN14534359, study PRJNA622989) | marine sediment metagenome | biome: marine biome [ENVO:00000428]; feature: marine pelagic biome [ENVO:01000023]; material: deep marine sediment [ENVO:00002113] | place: India: Gulf of Kutch | collected...
GTGATGCTGAGGCCCCGGGTCACGGCCTCCAGCTCCGGCTCGGCGGCGATGCACGCGCAGAGCTCCTGCGCCTGGCGGATGTTGCGGGAAACGAGATCGACGTAGCCGGCGCGCCCCGCGCGCCTGAGCGCCAGCCACACCTTGAGCGCCCGGAAGCAGCGCGAGTTCTGCAGCCCGTACTCGTAGAAGTGGGTGACCTCCTCGGCCTTGCCCACGGCGTAGTGGTAGTAGGTCGGCCGGTAGGCGAAGGTCTCGTGCAGCAGCTGGCGGTCGCGGACCAGCGCGCAGCCCGCCTCGAGCGGCACGCAGAGCCACTTGTGCGCGTCGATCGCGATCGAGTCGGCCCGGCGCAGGCCGCGGATCTCTGCGGGCGCCTCGGGCGCCAGAACGGCCGGCGCGCCATAGGCGCCGTCGACGTGCAGCCACAGGCCGTGCCGGCGCGCGATCGCCGCCATCTCCGGCAACGGATCGACCGCTCCCGTGCCCACGGTCCCCGCCGCGCCCACGACCAGGAACGGCCGCTCGTCCGCGGCCGCGTCCGCCTCGATGCGCTCTTCCAGCGCGGTGGCGTCCATGCGCTGATCGCCGTCGGTCGGCACCCAGCGGATCGCCGCGCGGCCCAGGCCGAACAGGTCGACCGCCTTGTCGAGCCAGGTGTGCGTCTCCGGCGACGCGTAGACGCGCAGCCGGGCCGCTCCCGCGCCCAGGCCCTCGCCGCGCACGTCCCAACCGGCCCGGGCCCGGCGCGCCGCCAGGAAGCCGATGAAGTTGGCGGCGTTGCCGCCGCTGGTCAGCAGTCCGCCGCACTCGACGGGGTAGCCGAGCAGCTCGGCGAGCCACCGGACCACCTGGCATTCGATCTCGGTCGGCACCGGCGCCGAGGCCCAGGCCGCCAGGTTCGGGTTGAACGCCGAGGCCAGGAAGTCCGCCAGGATGCCGATGGGTGCCGGCGAGCCGATGACGTAGCCCCAGGACCGCGGATGGGCGTTGATCCGGCAGCCTTCGAACAGAAGGTCCGCCGCCTCGTCAACCAGCGCGCGCGGCTGTGCCCCGGTCTCCGGCAGCGGCTCCCGGCCGACGCGGCGGCGTGCCTCGGCCGGGCTCAGGTCGGGCGCGGCCGGGCGCTCGCGGGCGCTGTCCAGGAAGCCGGCGATGCGCTCCACCAGGTGGTGTGCGAGCGCGCGGAACTCCTCCGCGCTCATCTCGAGCGGCCCGGCTTGATCCTCGATGCTCATCCCTGCCCCCGGTTGCTGCATGTTCGACGGCTCTCAAGGCTCTTGCGTTGATCCGGACGGCGGAGCGGATGCCGCCCTCTGTGAGGTTGCACCGGCGGCGAGCTCAGGTCTCGATCACCGCATAGCCCACCAGGTGATCGAACCGCGCCTGCGCCGCGTCGGGCTCGGCGTCGATGGCGCGGCGCGGCGCCAAGTGCATGGCGAGGAAGCGGCGCGCGACGAGCGCCTTGCGCGCATCGCCGGCCTTCAGGTCGAAGGCGGCTTCCTCGATGAGCAGCGCGCCGGACAGCGTCTCGGCCATGAGGTCGAGCAGGCGGCGGGCGTGGCGCGGGCCCTCCTCGGGCCGCTCGCGCAGGTAGGCCAGCCCGGCGCGGCAATCGTCGAGGCCGGTGCGCACCGTCGCCGCCTCTTCGGCCAGGGCCTGCGGCGCGGCCTCGACGATCCCGGATACACGCTGGATGAAGTCCCGATCGCCGCGCTCCTTGCCGACGGCGACGCGCAGCAGCTCGAGCGCCTGGATGTTGGCCGGGCCCTCCCAGACCGGCAGCACCATCGCGTCGCGGTACAGCCGCGCCGTCGGCCACTCCTCGGTGTAGCCGTTGCCGCCGACGAGCTCGATCGCGCGCGCCGCGGCGCACACGCCCTGTTCGGCGGTGCGGTACTTGGCGAGCGCGGTGACGGTTCTGAGCCAGGGCCGGGCGGCCTCCGCGGCGAGCGCCGCGTCGAAGGCGGCGCCGGCCTCGAAGGCGAGGGCGGTGCACGCCTCCAGCTCGCTCATCATGTCGAGCAGCGTGTCGCGGACCATGGGATAGCCGCGCAGGAGGCCGCCAAAGGCCTGGCGGTGGCTGGCCCAGCACAGGGCCTCGATGAGCGCCCGGCGCTGCACGCCGCAGGCCGCCACCGCGTTGTGGATGCGGCTGTACTCCAGCGCCTCCATCATGAGCTTCAGGCCGTCGGGCGGGCCCGCGACCTCGAGCGCCCAGGCGCCGTCCAGCTCGATCTCGCCGGTCGCCAGGCCGCGCGTGCCCAGCTTGTCCTTGAGGCGCCGGATCCAGAACGAGTTCGCCGTCCCGTCGGCCAGGGTCTCGGGCACCAGATAGCAGCCCAGGCCCTTGCCGCCCGCGGGCGCGCCGGGCGGGCGCGCCGTGGCCAGGCCCAGACCGGCGCCCGCGTTGCTGGTGAACCACTTGAGGCCGCTCAGGCGCCAGGCCGCGCCCTCGGGCCGCGCCTCGGTGGTGGTCGCGCCGACATCCGAGCCGCCGTGCAGCTCGGTCGCCCAGGTCCCGCCCGTCTTGGTCCTGCCGTCCATGCGCACGAGCTCGGGCAGATAGGCCTCGCGCACCTCCGCGGGCGCCATGCGGTCGAGCACGTGGGCGAGCGCGCCCGTCATGGTCACGGGGCAGTGGACCGAGACGTCGGCGCCGGAAAGCATGTAGCCCATGACGAAGGACAGGAGGTGCGGCGCCGGCTCCGCCGCGAAGGCGAGCCCGATCACGCCGCGTCGGTAGGCCTCCTGATGGCACTCCAGATAGGCCGGGTTGTAGACCACCCGCCCGGTCCGCTCGCCGTGCCGGTCGTGCGACTCGAGGCGGGGCGGCGCGTAGCGGTCGGAATAGGCCGCCTGCTCGTCGAGCGGCCCGCCGACCCAGGCGCCGAAGTCGGACAGGCGCTCGCCGTGGTGCTCGAGGAGCCCGGGCGCCCGGCGCCACAGCAGCCGCTGCAGGTTGACGTCGAGGTCGAAGACGTTGAGCCCGTGGCTCTCAGCCGGATAGGCGATCGGCTCTGCGCGCGCGATGGCGGTGTGCGTGGGCACGCCTTGTCTCCCTGGCCGGGTGGTGCTGCCGCGCTCATCGTACACGACCGGGCCGCCGGGCCACAGCGGGCAAAATCCCCTGCGGCCTGGAGCGCACCCGCTCTCGCGCGAGCGAGCCACCCGGGGGCGATCCCTCCGATCGGCCGCAGGACTGGACGATGTGGCGCGAAACCGGTCTAATCGCCGCCTTTGTGACAGATCCGTGACGCGTGCGGACCGACCCCCGCGGGGTCCGGCGGCGCGCGTCGGGGGTGCGCCATGGCCCTGGATGCGAGCGTCCTTGTGCTCGTGCTTCTGGCGGCGGTCCTGCACGCCACGTGGAACGCCTTCATCAAGGCGGGCGACGATCCGCTCGTGGTGACGACGGTCATCATGTTGATGCCGATCCCGCCGTCGCTCTTGGGGCTCGCCGTCCTGTCGCCGATGCAGGCCGAGGCCTGGCCCTTCGTCGTCCTCTCGGCGGTCGTCCACTGGGTCTACTTCGGCGTCCTGATCGGCGCCTACCGCTACGGCGACCTGAGCCAGGTCTATCCCATCGCCCGCGGCACCGCGCCGGCGCTGGTCGCGCTCGAGGCCTGGGTCTTCGCCGGCGAGGCCCTCGAGACGTTGGAGGTCGCCGGCGTGCTGATCGTCTCGGCCGGCATCGTCAGCCTGGCCTGGCGGCGCCGCAGTGGCGGCGAGTTTGCGCACGAGCCCAAGGCGGTCGGGCTCGCACTGCTGACCGCGTTCACCATCGCGATCTACCTGCTTGCCGACGGCCTGGGCGGCCGGCACGCGGGCTCCGCGCTGACCTATATCTGCTGGCTGTTCGTCCTCCAGGGCGTGCCGCTGGTGGCCTTCACCGTGTGGCGCCGGCGCGGCCGACTGGCCGAGTCCGTCCGGCCGCACCTGCGCCACGGCTCTCTCGGCGGCCTCATTGCCGGGCTGTCGTACGGCATCGCGATCTGGGCCATGAGCGTCGCACCGCTCGCCCACGTGGTGGCGGTGCGCGAGACCAGCGTGCTGTTCGGCGCGGCGATCGGCGCGGTGTTCCTCAAGGAGCCCTTCGGCCGTTACCGGATCGCCGCCTCGGCGGTGGTGGCCAGCGGCGCGGTGCTGCTCAACCTGGGCCGCTGAGCTGCGGGCGCGAACGCCTCGTGCGCCGCCGAGCTGCGCCTTACAACAAATAGTTAGAGCAGATTCACCGGGTCGATGAATCGCCCGAAGCGATTGCCATCGACGAAGGATCTGCGCTAGCGCTCGGGGAGGTCGCCGAACTCGCCGGCCGGGTTGCCGCGCGGCGCGAAGACCGTCTGCTCGCGCAGCTCTCGGTAGTCGTTGAGCGCCCAGTGCACCGAGGGGAAGGCAATGTCGTCCCAGGGGATCTCGGCCCAGTTGAAGAGTCCGGCCTCCGCGCTTTCGGGCCCCGCGGAGACCTCGGGCGAGACCAGCCGCGCCCGGTAGATGAGCTGGACCTGGCTGATCCGGGGGATCGAATAGACGGCGAGCAGCTGATCGATTTCCAGCTCGGCCCGCGCCTCCTCCCAGGCCTCGCGCTTGGCGCCCTCGGCCGCGGTTTCGCGCAGCTCAAGGAAGCCGGCGGGAAGCGTCCAGAAGCCCTGGCGCGGCGCAATGTCGCGGCGGCACAACAGGATTCTCCCCTCCCAGGCGGCGACCGATCCGACCACGATCCTCGGGTTCTCGTAGTGGATGAAGCCGCAGTCGCTGCACACCAGGCGCGTGCGGTCGTCACCTTCCGGGACCTGGCGCACGAAGCCGCCGCTCGGCCCGGCTGCATCAGGCTTTGAACCGGTGCTGGTCATGGGTTTACTGTGACCCAAGTGCGCGCAGGCGGCAAGGCGCCGGCGGGCGTTGGCCGGCGCCGGCGCTCGGGCGCTCAAGTCGACGCGGCCCCCCGCGCGCGGCGAGGCCGCGGCTGCTCGCCTGCGGGCGAAGCCATGCCGGTTGCGCGCGCCGTGTCACCGAGCGACGTCATTAACGAAATGTGAACAATCTGTAACTTTACTCTTAAATCCAACGAGGGGGCAAAAAGCCGGCAAATGAAACGCCCGCGCAGCGAAAGCGAACTCGAGCGGACTCGCCGACCCTCAAGGGTCGCCGATTTTGTTAACCCGTTTTGTCCTATATTTTCGGGGGCTCGGCGCGGTCATCGCCGGGCCTGTGCGGGCTTGGGCTGAGGGCTGTTCCGTTCGATGCCCTCAGCGCGGACCACAGCGGGGATCCGATCAGTGAGCGGTTCCGGTCGCGACTTGCAATACCTGCTCGACCTGGCACTTGACAGGTCGCTCGAGGGGCGCCGCGCGCTCACCACCACGATCGGCGATCTCTTCACCCAGCAAGACAAGATCCTGAGCGAGCGCGAACGCGCGCTCATGTCGGACATCCTGCGCAAGCTCATCCACGAATGCGAGATGGCGGTCCGGCGCGACCTGAGCGAGCGCCTGGCCAAGGCGCCCAATGCGCCGCACGACCTCATGGTCACGCTCGCCAACGACGAGATCGACGTCGCCGAGCCGATTCTCATGACGAGCAACGTGCTGCACGACGGTGAGCTGATTCAGATCATCCGGCACCGCACGCAGCAGCACCAGCTGGCCATCGCCATGCGCCGGTCGCTCAGCGAGCACGTCTCCGACGCGCTGGTCGAGACCGGCAACGTGGACGTCATCAAGACCCTGCTCGAGAATGCCGACGCCCAGATCTCGGAGGCGACCATGGAGTACCTGGCCGAGGAATCGCGCCGGGTCGACACCTATCAGGAGCCGCTGCTCAAGCGGAAGGATCTCAAGCCCGGGGTGGCGGAGCACATGTATCTTTGGGTCTCCGCCGCGCTGCGCTCCTATATCCTGGAGAACTTCGACATCCAGCCGGCGGAGCTCGACGACCAGCTGGAAGGCGTCGCCGCGGCCATGGCGCAGGACGAGACGCAGCACCGGCCGGAACCGGAGGCGGAGCAGCCCGCCAGCGTGCTGGCCCGCCGCCTGGTCAGGCAGAAGAAGGTCACGCCGGACTTCCTGGTCCAGGTGCTGCGCCAGGGCGAGGTGCGTCTTTTCGAGGCCCTGTTCGGCGAGCTGAGCGGTCTCAAGGCGCCGCGCCTGCAAAGAGTGCTGTACGATTCGGGCGGCGAGGGGCTGGCGATCGCCTGCCGGGCGATGGAGATGCCCAAGCCGACCTTCGCCACCATCTTCCTGCTCAGCCGGCGCGGCCGGCCGGGCAAGCAGGTCGTCGATCCGCGCGACCTGTCGCAAGCCCTTCTGCTGTTCGATAAGATGAACCCTGATACGGCAAACGAGGTCATGCGGGGCTGGCGCCGCAACTGGAAGTACCAGGACGCCATAGAGCGGATCAGCCAATCGCTCGGGAAGTCGTCGACCGAGAGGTAGAAGGTCGAGCGAGGGGATGTCCGCCAAGCCCGACAGACGCGCGCCGCTGAGCCCGACGATGGATCAGAGGGACGCGCTCGACGCCGCAGCCGGCAGGGACCCCGGCCCCGATCCCGTCGCGGCGCTGGCGCGCGCCGTGCTCGATTCGGGTGAGGCGACCTGCGTGACCGACGGCCGCGGCGAGTTGCTCTATGCCAACGCCGCCTATGAGAGGATCTCGGTCGCGCTCGCCGAGGCGGGCTTGGCTCCCATCGGGCGGCCGATCCACGGGCCGGCGCGCCGGCCGGACGCGGCGACGGGCGGGCTCGGCGAGGCCGAGAACCCGGCCGGCTGGGCCGGGCGCAGGCGCGCGATCGTGGTGCAGGGCCAGACCGAGCACTACGCCGTGCGCCACGACGTGCTGCGCGACGCCGACGGACGCGCCGTGGCCAGAGCCTCGATCTACACGCCGATCAGCGATGAGGAGGGCCCGAAAGCCAAACTGGCCGCCACCCTCGAGCGCCTGGAGGACATCACGCGGCTGGTCAGCGACTGGGTCTGGGAGAGCAACCGCAACCTCGTGCTGACTTTCGTCTCGCCGCGGGTCAACGAGGCGCTCGGTTATCATCCGCTTGAGTTGACCGGGCGCCGGCTCTCGGACCTTCTTGTCGAACCCAATGACGCGGTGGACGCGCTCGCCAGCCTCGACGGCCGGCGGCCGTTCCGCGATGTCGGGGTGACGATCGCCCACTGTGACGGCGCGCTGCGTCATGTCCTGCTGAGCGGCCTCCCCGTCTACTGTCCGAAGACCGGGTCCTTCCTGGGCTTTCGCGGCACCGCCCAGGACGTGAGCGAGCTCAAGTGGCGCGAGAAGGCCCTCCTGAAGGCCAAGGAGGACGCCGAGTGGGCAAACCGCACGAAAAGCGAGTTCCTTGCCAGCATGAGCCACGAGCTACGCACGCCCCTGAACGCCATCATCGGCTTTTCGGATATCATGGGCGGCGAGATGCTCGGCCCGCTCGGCAACGAGCAGTACAGGGGCTACAGCAAGGACATCTCGGAGAGCGCGCGGCACCTGCTGCTCCTCATAAACGACATCCTGGACGCCGCCAAGATCGAGGCCGGGCAGATGTCGCTGTGCGAGGAGCTCGTCCACCCGCAATCCCTCCTCAGCTCGGTGCGCCGCCTGGTGGCACCGCGGGCCGAGCGCGCCAAACTCGATCTCGAGCTGCGCGTGGCCGAGGCTCTGCCGCCGCTGCACGCCGATAAGACCAAGCTGAAGCAGATCCTGATCAACCTGATCTCGAACGCCGTGAAGTTCACGCCCGAGGGCGGCCGCATCGAGCTGAGCGCCTTTGCCGCCGAGGATGGCGACTTCGTGTTCCTGGTCAGCGACACCGGGATCGGGATCGAGCCCGACGATATTCCGCGGGCCATGGCGCCCTTCGGCCAAGTGGACTCGCGCCTCAGCCGCAAGTTCGAGGGCACCGGGCTCGGCTTGCCGCTGGCCAAGTCGCTCACCGAGCTGCACGGCGGCACCTTCCAGCTGGTCAGCCAGCGTGCCGTGGGCACCACGGTGACTGTGCGCCTGCCGGCCTCGCGGGTGGTCCGCGAGTGAGCGGCCGCGTCTCCTGGGAGCGGCTTTCACGCACGGCCGGCACGGATCTTTGGGGTCGAGGATCTCATTCAAGCGGACAATTCGTGCACCACGCACTCCCGGATTTTCGCGCTCGAGTCGCGGCCCGCCTCCCGAGTCTTCCCGTCCACGCCCCCTCGGCCAGCTCGAGCGGCGCGTGTTCCCTCGGACCCACCTCGCAAGGTGCGAGCGAACACGTGAATCCACTCTCCATCAAATAGTTAGAGCAGACTCACCGGGTCGATGACTCGGCCAAAGCGAGTCCCATCGACGAAGGATCTGCGCTGGCCTTGCGCCGGCTGCGGGCGGCCGGGCCAGGTCGCGCTCGTCGAGCCGCGTGCTGTCGGGGCCTCGTTCGTCGTCATCGCCGCCCGCGGTTTTCCTCGCCAGCCGTCACAACATGCGCCTCAGCGCGCCGCGGCTCGCTGCAGCGCCTCGACGCCGGGTAGGACCCGGCCCTCCAGCCATTCCAGGAAGGCCCCGCCCGCGGTCGACAGGTAGGAGAAGTCCTCGGCGACGCCGGCCCGGGCCAGGGCGGCCAGGGTGTCGCCGCCGCCGGCCACGCTGAACAGCCGGCCGGTGCGGCTCAGTTGCGCGGCATGGCGCGCCACCGTGTTGGTGCCGGCGTCGAAGGGCGCCACCTCGAACGCGCCGAGCGGCCCGTTCCAGATGAGCGTGTGGCATGTCTCGAGCCGGCCGCACACGGCCGCCGCCGTCTTGGGTCCGATATCGAGGATCATCTGGCCGGCCGGCACCTCGCCCAGCGGCACCGTGCACGTCGCGGCGCCGGCGGCCAGCTCCGGCGCGAGCACGGCGTCCACCGGCAGCACGACCTCGCAGCCCCTCTCTTGGGCCTGCGCGAGCAGGCCGCGCGCGCTCGCCGCCAGGTCGCGCTCGCAGAGCGAGGCGCCCACGTCCAGCCCGCGCGCGTGCAGAAAGGTGTTGGCCATGCCGCCGCCGATGACCAAGGCATCGACCTTGTTCAGGAGGTTGCTCAGCAGGTCCAACTTGGTCGAAACCTTGGCGCCGCCGATGAGCGCGGCCACGGGGTGCTTCGGCGTCTCCAGCGCGGCCGCCAAGCTGTCGAGCTCGGCCTGCATGAGCCGGCCGGCGGCGGCCGGCAGCAGGGCGGCAATCGCCGCGACCGAGGCGTGCGCCCGATGTGCCGCGGCGAAGGCGTCATCGACATAGAGGTCGCCGAGCCGGGCAAGCGCGGCCGCGAAGTCCGGGTCGTTCGCCTCCTCACCCGGATGGAACCGGAGGTTCTCCAAAAGCGCCACCTCGCCCTCCCGCAAGGACGCGAGCGCCGCCTCGGCCTTGGGCCCGACGCAGTCCTCGGCGAAGATGACCCGGCGGCCGGGCAGCCTCTCGGCGAGCGCCTGGCGGACCGGGGCGAGCGACAGCTCGGCCACGCGCGCGCCCTTCGGCCGGCCCAGGTGCGACATCAGCACGACGGCGGCGCCGCGCCCGGCCAAGTCCTCGATGGTCGGCAGGCTGCGATCGATCCGGGTCGCGTCGGCGACCCGGCCGTCCGCCAGGGGCACGTTGAAGTCGACCCGGACCAGGACCCTGCGCCCGGCCACGTCCAGGTCACCTAGCGTCTTGAACGCGCTCATGGCACTCCCAGCTTCGATTTGTGCTAGGGCAAGGCACCCTCGCGCCGGAAGTGGTACACAAGATCCCTGGGCCTGCAAGCATCTTGGCCCCATGCCGCAGGGCGGCCGCTCGCGGCGAGCGTAACGGGCGCTCGCGCGGCTGCGGAGAGTTTGTAGAGTGGCGCGATGAGGCGTCGACACTGGATTTTCCTTCTACTCCTGCTGGCCGGCGTGGGCGCCGCCGCCTATTACTATTGGCAGGAGCGGGCACCGATCCGGGTGCGCGTGGCCGAGGCGACGCGGGGGCCGGCGGTCGACGCCATCTACGCCACCGGAACCGTGGAGCCCATCCGCTGGGCCAAGATCGCCTCGACTGAGACCGGCCGGATCGTGGACTATGCGGCGGTGGAGGGCCAAGCGGTGCGCCGGGGCGAGGTCCTGGTCCGCCTCGACGACGCCGTGGCGCGCGCGGAGCTCAAGGAGCTGGAGGCACGGATCGAATTCCTGCGCCGCGACCTGAGCCGCTACGCGGCGCTGCTCAAGGGCGACACGGTCAGCCGCAAAAGCTATGAGCGAGTCAAGAGCGAGCTGGAACAGGCGCGCGCCATGGCCGAGGCGGCACGGCAGCGCCTCAAGGACCTGACCATGGTGGCGCCGTTTGACGGGGTGGTGCTGCGCAAGGAGGGCGAGGTGGGCGAGGTGGTGCAGGCTGGCGACGTGCTGCTGTGGCTCGGCCAGGGCCGGCCTTATTGGATCACCGCCGAGGTGGACGAGGAAGACATCCCGCGCGTCAAGGCCGGGCAGCGCGCCCTGATCACGTCGGACGCCTTCCCGGGTCGGGCCCTGGAGGGCGAGGTCTCCGAAGTGACCCCGATGGGCGACCCGATCAACAAGAACTACCGCGTGCGGGTCCTCCTGCCGGTCGACTCGCCGCTCTTGGTCGGCATGACCACGGAGGTCAATATCGTGGCGCGCAGCGAGGAGAACGCGCTGCTCATTCCCGAGACTGCGCTGAGCGACAGGGCGGTGTGGCTCGTTGAGGACGGGCTCGCGCGGCGGCGGGCCGTCCGGGTCGGCGTCTACGGCGAGGGCATGGTGGAGATTCGCGAGGGGCTGTCGGACGGCGAGGTGGTCATTCTCGACCCGCCGGAGGGGCTCGAGGACGGCGCCGCGGTCCTCGTCAAGGGGAGCCGGCCGTGAAGCTGCATATGGACATCGCGCTCGCCCACCTGCGCCAGCGCAAGCGCCAGACCATGGTCTCGCTGCTTGGAGTCGCGCTCGGCGTCGGCTTCTTCGTCGCCATCGCGGCTCTGATGCAGGGCTTCCAGAAGTACTTCGTGTCCAAGATCATCGACGTCTCGCCGCACATCGTGATGATGGACGAGTACCGGGTGCCGCCGCCGCAGGCGGTGGAGCTGGCCTACGAAGGCGGCGCGATCAGGCTCACCGGGGTCAAGCCGGAGGAGGAGCCGCGCGGCATCAAGAACGGAACGGCCAAGGTGGCGATCTTGTCGCGCCTGCCCGGCGTCACGGTCTCCTCGGTGCTGCGCGGCCAGATCATCCTGCGCTACGGCAGCAAGGACGTCTCGGCGAACCTGGTGGGCATCGAGCCGGAGCGCGAGCGCCGGGTAACGAACATCGAGGACGACTTGATCGCGGGCGAGCTGGACAACCTCTACACGACCGCGAACGGGATCATCGTCGGCGAGGGGCTCGCCGCCAAACTGGGCGCGGGCATGGGCGACATCCTAACCGCGCTGTCCACCGCCGGCGTGGTGCTCAAGATGAAGGTAGTGGGACTCTTCGATACCGGCATCACCAACCTGGATAACAGCCAAGCCTACGCGCTGCTGAAGAAGGCGCAGGTCCTGCAGAACCGGATCGACGTGGTCAACGAGATCCGGCTCAGGCTCGACAACATCGAGCGGGCCGAGCCGCTCGCCCGGCGCATCGAGCGGCGCTTCCGCTATCGCACCGAGTCCTGGGAGGAGAGCAACCGCAACGTGCTCGGCATCTTTGTCATCCAGAACGCCATCATGTACTCGACGACGGGCGCGATCCTGGTGGTCGCCGCCTTCGGCATCTTCAACATCATCTCGACCGTGGTGCTCGAGAAGTCGCGCGACATCGCGATCCTGAAGTCGCTCGGCCTGACGGCGGGCGACGTGGAGCTCGTGTTCCTGTTCGAGGGCCTGCTGCTCGGGCTGGTCGGCATGCTGTTGGGTTGGCTGATCGGCTATGGCCTTGTGGAGCTGCTCGCCACCGTGCGTTTCGAGATCGAGGGCTTCGTGCATACCGAGCGGTTCCGCCTGGACTATTCCTTCGCGAATTACCTGGTCGCCGGGGCCGCCGCGGTGGCCGCCGCGACGCTGGCCGCGTTCCTGCCGGCACGCAAGGCGGCCCGGGTCGACCCGGTCGAGATCATCCGCGGAGCGGCCTGAGGCCATGACCGACGCGGCGTCTCGCGACCCGGACGACGGCGCCCGCGCCCGGCGCGACCAGGACCGGGCCGGCAGCGCGCCGCAGCGCGCGGTCGTCGTCGAGGCGCGCAACGTCACCCGCATCCTGCCCGGGCCGGTGCCGGTCACCCTGGTGCGCGACATCGACATGACGGTCGGCAAGGGCGAGTTCATCGCCATCACCGGGCCGTCGGGTTCGGGCAAGTCCTCGCTTCTCTACCTGCTCGGGCTGCTCGACCGGCCGACGCAGGGCGAGATCCGCCTGGAGGACGAGCCGACCGGCGGGTTAAGCAATGGCGAACTGGCCCGCCTGCGCCTGGAGAAGCTCGGCTTCGTGTTCCAGTTTCATTTCCTGCTGCCGGAATTCAGCGTGCTTGACAACGTCAGGCTGCCGCTGCGCAAGGCGGGCGGGCTTGGCGTCCAGCAAGGTCAGGAGCGGGCTGAATCCCTGCTCGTCAACCTCGGTCTTCGCGAGTGCATCCGCAAGATGCCGGATCAGCTCTCGGGCGGTGAACGCCAGCGGGTGGCGATCGCTCGGGCACTCGCCAACGATCCGCTGATCGTCCTGGCCGACGAACCGACCGGAAACCTGGACAGCAAGAACGGCGCGCTCGTGTTTGACATCTTCGCGCGCTTGGCGCGCGAGCAAGGCCACGCGGTGATCACGGTGACCCACGACGCAGACCTCGCGGCGCGCACCGACCGTCGCATCCCCCTGATGGACGGCCGCATCGTGCCGGAGTGAGGCGCGCCGGCTGGCGCTGAAGGGGCGCCAGAGCGGGCCCGACGCGGCGAACCGGCTACGCCCGGCCCTCGTCCGCCACGGGGTTGCGCAGGATCCCGATGCCCTCGATCTCGACCTCGCAGATGTCGCCCGGCTTCATGAACAGCGGCGGTGTGCGCACGAAGCCGACGCCGGGGGGCGTGCCGGTGACGATGATGTCGCCGGGCTCGAGGGTCATGACCTCGGAGAGCACGGTGACCAGCGTGGCGACGTCGAAGATCAGGTCGTCGATGTTGCTCTCCTGTACGCTCCGGCCGTTCAGCCGGCACTCGATGCGCAGGCCCGCGCCGCCCGGCGGCAGCTGGTCGGAGGTCACGATGTCCGGTCCGAAGGACCCCGAGCGATCGAAGTTCTTGCCCATGGCCCATTGGCTGGACTTGAACTGGTAGTCGCGTATCGAGCCCTCGTTGAAGATCGAGTAGCCGACCACGTGGTCGAGCGCCCGTTCCTTGACGATATGCCGGCCGGCCTTGCCGATGACCGCCACCAGTTCCGCCTCGAAGTCCAACTGATCGCTCGCCACTGGGCGAATGAGCGGCTGCTCGTGCCCCACCATCGAGATCGGATAACGGGTGAAGACGATCGGATAGTCCGGAATCGCCATATCCGTTTCCTCGGCGTGCGAGCGGTAATTGAGCCCGATGCACAGGATCTTGGGCGGGCGCGGGATGGGCGCCATCAGGCGCACGTCCGCCGCGGGGACGAGCGCGTCCTCGCCCGCCGTTTCGGCCGCCTGCTTAACCCGTTCCATCGCTGCGGCGGCAAAGATCGCCGGCCAGTCGCCGGGCAGATCAGGGGCCGCCACACGCAGGTCCACGATCCGGTCGTCCTTGCGGACCCCCGGCCAGGCCTCGCCGTCCCGCTCAAAGGTCAGGATCCGCATCGGCGCCCCTCCCCGCGTCCCAGGTCAAGATGGGGGTCTTCCCCGGAACCGGACCCTAGCCAAGGTCGCCGTGGTTGCAAAGCGGGAAACCGTCCTGCCGGGCCGTCGCCGCGGGGCGCGAGCGGGCGCGCCTAGAGGCCGAGCTGCTGGTAGACCGTGCGCGTCACATCGAGCAGCTCGGCGCGGTCCACCTCGCCGACGACGGCGTAGCCGAGCCGCCCTTCCAGCCAGTAGAAGGCCGAGAGGCCGCCGTCTTCGACGAAGCGAAACGCGGTCTCCCGGCCTGCCCTGTTCGCCGTCACGTAGCAGGTGATGCGCCGCCCGGCGCCGTCTTCGTACATCAGCTGCGCGGCCGCCAAGCCCTTGGCCGCGGGCAGCAGCCGGCCGCCGACCAAGCGAAAGCCGTAGCGGCCGAGGTCGGGAGCGGACAGGGGCGCGCCGACCCGCTTGGACAGCCAGCGCATCAGATGCTCCTCCTCGGCTCTGACCTCGACCGGGTGACGGACCTCGACCGAATAGATCCGGTGCGCCGCCGCGGCCAAGCGCGCGATGCTGTTGCCGTCGCTGTCCGGCGGGCTCAGCTGGCCGCGCAGCCACCAGCCGCCGCCCAACCCGACGCCCAGCACGAGCAACGCCGCGGCGGCGGCGCGCAGCGTCGGCGCGGGACGGCGGCGCGGCGCCCCGGCAAGCGCCGGACGGAACCGCTCGCGGAGCGCTTCCTCGTCCGGGTCCGCGAGCGCGGCACGCAGACCTTCGTTCTGCCGGCGGTACGCCGCGATGCGCGCCGCCGCCTCCGAGTGCTGCGCGAGGTAGGCCTCGACCGCTTCCGCGCGCGCGGGATCGAGCCAGCCGTCCACGTAGGCGTGCAGTTCGTCCTCGGAAACGGGGCGTTGGTCCCTGGTCATTTGACCCTCTTGAGATCCGACCCGCCGCTGTCCGTCAAGTGGCGCAGGCGCTCCCTCGCCCGGCCCAAACGCGACATGACCGTGCCCAGGGGCACCTCGAGAATCTGGGCCACCTCGGCGTATTTCAGCCCCTCGACCGCAACCAGGACCAGCACCTCGCGCTGCTCGTCGCTCAGGCGATCGAAAGCGGCCAGGATCTCGCCCGTGGCCACGGCATCGGGTTGGCCGGCCGCGCTGCCCTGCACATTGGCCTGCTCGAGGGCGACCAGGCTGGGCCGGCGCGTGGCCGCGCGAACCTGATTGGCGTGAACGTTGTGCATGATCGTGAACAGCCAGGCCCGCAGGTTGCCGGGCCGGCGCCAAAGGCGGCGCCGCGACAGCGCCCGCTCCAGGCAGTCCTGCACCAAGTCGTCGGCCCGGTCCAAATCGCGCAGCAGGGCCCGCGCATAGCGCCTGAGCGCCGGGATCTCCGCTTCCAGGCGGGCGTGGAAGTCAGGCATGGCGAGCCGCGCGCCGCGAGGTGGGCCGGGAGAGCCGGCGGCCCGCTGAGGCGCAGCCGCCGGCGTCCCGCTTCACTCGATCCCGAGTATCTCCTTGGCCTTTGCCAGCGTGCGAAGCGAGGCCGCATGCTGTCCGGCCTTGTGCTGCGATTCGCCCTCGGCGCGCAGCTTGGTGACCTGTTCAAGCTGCGCGGCGGACAGGTTGGGGCCCGCGGCCAGGGCCTTGTCGATGGCGGCCATGTCGACGGGGCAACCGAAGGCGAGCGCCGGCGCGACCTGCAACGCCATCGCGAGCGCCAACGCGGGCAAGAACAAACGGTGTTTCATCCCCACTTATCCTCCTGTGTCTGCGCTGTGCATGCCCTCCCGGGGGAAGCTCGCCGCTTCCCCTCGCAGGGACAAACACCGCCGAGGCGGGCTTAATCCTGCAGGACCCGGAAGACTCGTATCACCGCTCAGCGCATGATCGGCATGACGTACTCGGCCCCGGCGCGGATGCCGGTCGGCCAGCGCGACGTAATGGTCTTCAGCTTGGTGTAGAAGCGCACGCCCTCGGGCCCGTGCATGTGGTGATCGCCGAACAGCGAGCGCTTCCAGCCGCCGAAGCTGTGGTAGGCCACCGGCACCGGGATCGGCACGTTGACCCCGACCATGCCGATCTTGACATTGCTGGCGAACTCGCGCGCCGCGTCGCCGTCGCGGGTGAAGATGGCGGTGCCGTTGCCGTACTCGTGGCCGTTGACCATGTCGAGCGCGGCTCCGTAGTCGGGCGCGCGCACCACCGAGAGCACGGGGCCAAAGATCTCGTCGCTGTAGATGGACATCTCGGCGGTCACCCGGTCGAAGATTGAGCCGCCCATGAAGTAGCCGTTCTCGTAGCCCTGCAGCGTCAGGTCGCGGCCGTCGAGTACGAGATCCGCGCCTTCCTCGATCCCCTTGCCGATGTAGCCCGTCACCTTGTCGTAGTGCTCCTTGGTCACGAGCGGCCCCATCTCGACCTCGGGGTCGGTGCCGGGCCCAACCTTGAGCGAGCGCACGCGCGGCATGAGGCGTCCGACCAGGTCGTCGGCCACCTGGTCGCCGACCGCCACCGCGACCGCCATGCAGCGCTCGCCGGCCGAGCCGTAGGCCGCGCCCATGAGGGCGTCGGTCGCCTGCTCCATGTCGGCGTCCGGCATGACCACCATGTGGTTCTTGGCCCCGCCCAGCGCCTGGACCCGCTTGTTGTGGGCGCAGCCGGTCCGATAGATGTACTCGGCGGTCGCCGTCGCGCCGACGAAGCTGATGGCGGCAACGTCGGGGTGGGCGAGCAGCGCATTGACCGCCTCCTTCTCGCCCTGGACCACGTTGAACACGCCGTCGGGCAGGCCGGCCTCCCTGTACAGCTCGGCCAGCCGGAGCGACAGGGACGGGTCCTTCTCCGAGGGCTTCAGCACGAAGGTGTTGCCGCAGGCGAGCGCCATCGGCGACATCCACAGCGGGATCATGGCCGGGAAGTTGAACGGCGTGATGCCGGCGCACACGCCGAGCGGCTGGCGCAGCGAGAAGCTGTCGACCCCGGTGCCGACCTGCTCGGTGAACTCGCCCTTCAAGAGGTGCGGGATGCCGCAGGCGAACTCGACCACCTCGATGCCGCGGGTGATCGAGCCCTTCGAGTCCTCGATCGTCTTGCCGTGCTCCTCGGTGAGCAGCCCGGCCATCTCGTCGAGGTTGTCCTCGAGCAGCTGCTTCATCTTGAACATCACCCGTGCCCGGCGCACGGGCGGCGTCGCGGCCCAGCCGGGGAAGGCGTCCCGCGCCGCCTCGACAACCTGGTTCACCTCGGCGGCATCGGCGAAGGAGACCCGGCGAATGACCTCGCCGATGGCCGGATTGTAGACGTCGCCGAAGCGGCCGCTCGTGCCCTCGACGATGCGGCCGTTGGCATAGTGATGGATGACCTCGGTCATGGCTCCTCCCCGGACTGACGTCCGCTTCTGTCCGCCTCGCATCGCCGCCGGAGACGGACCCTGGAGCGGCGAGAATAGACCAGCGCGGCGGCCCTCGAAAGGGATGTGACCGGCCGTATGCGCGGCCTTTTCAGGTGATCCTTTGACGGACCGTGGCGGAGACGAACTCGCTCACCACCACGACGCCGAAGATGGCCAGCAGGATGACGCTGACCGCCTGCCACTGGAACTGGTTGATCGCGGAATAGAGCAGGATGCCGATGCCGCCGGCACCGACGAAGCCGAGGACCGTGGATTCGCGGATGTTAATGTCCCAGCGGTAAACGATGGTGCCGTAGATCACGGGCAGAACCTGCGGCAGGATGCCGATCCACAGCACCTGCAGGCGCGAGGCGCCGGTCGCCTCGATCGCCTCCACCGCGCCCTCGTCGATCTCTTCGATGGCCTCGGCGGTGAGCTTGCCCATGAAGCCGACGGAGCGCGCCGCGATGGCCCAGATGCCGGCCATCGGCCCCGGCCCGAAGATGGCCACGAAGAGCAGCGCCCAGACCACCGTGTTGACCGAGCGCGAGGCGACCAGAATGAACCGCCCGATCGACCAGGTCAGCGTGTTCAAGGTGGTGTTGCGGGCCGCCAGGAGGGCCACGGGAAAAGCGACCAGCACGGTCGCCGCCGTGCCGAGGGTGGCGATATGGATCGTCTCGACGAGCGAATCAAAGACCGCCTGGAAGGCGCGCCAGTCCGGCGGGTACATGCGGAACAGCAGGTCTGCCACCTGCACGTGGGCGTCCAGCAGATATATCCAGGTGATGTCGAGCGTGCTGAAGGAAAACACGCCGACCGCGACGATGCCCACGTACCACGCGTAACGCACGAGCGTCTCGCGCGGGCTGAACCGGCGCCAGACCATGGGATAGCGCTGGGCGTGTTCCTCGACGCTCATCTCAGGCGCTTGCGGATCAGGTTGGAGAAGATCTCGCCCAGGAACACCAGGCTGATGATGACCATCAGGATCGCCAGGCTGAAATCGTAGTCGTAGCGCGAGAAGCTGGCCGCCAGCACCTGGCCGATGCCGCCGGCGCCGACGATGCCGACCACGGTGGAATGCCTGAGATTGGCATCCAGGCGGTAGATTGAGACGCCGAGGTAGCGGGGTAAGACCTGAGGCGTGATGCCGTAGACCAGCAGCTTGGGAAAGCTGGCGCCGGTGGCGCGCACGGCCTCCGCCTGGCCGGCGTTCATGTTCTCCACGTCCTCGGCCAGCATCTTGGAGATAAAGCTGGTGCTGGCGATAATGAGCGTCAGCACCCCGGCCAGCGCCCCGAAGCCGACGACCTTGACGAAGAAGATCGCCCAGATGATCTCGTGGAAGGTGCGCGACAGGATGATGATCAGGCGCGCCACCAGGTAGATCGGCGTGGGCGCCAGGTTCCTGGCCGCGGCCAGGCCGATGGGCACGGCCAGGAGCATGCCGACGACGCTGGCCGCAAAGGCGATGAGCACGCTCTCGCTGACGCCGCGGAACAGCAGCTCCGAGCGCGAGAAGTCCGGCGGCACCATGCGCACGAACATGTCGCCGGCGCGGCCGAGGCCCTGGGCGACGCGCTCCATGTCCATCTCGAGCGAGAAAAACATCGACCAGACGAGATAGCCGAGCGCCAGCACGACCAGGCCGTAGCGGAACAGCGGGTTCTCGATCAGAGGCGGCCGATGCCACACGCTCGGATACTTGGCGCTCGCCTCGCTCATCCGGCGGCCACTCCTCGCTCGACGTCGTCGCGGCCCTTGGCCCTCTTGGCGGCCTTCTCCTCGCCGTTGTCCTCGGCGGCTCGGATCGTGGTGCTCCAGTCCTCCTCGCCGTAGATCTCGGTGAGTACCGCCGGGCTCAGCTCATCGGAGCTGCCCTCAAACACGACCCGGCCGTCGCGCAAGCCCACGATGTGGTCCGCGAAATCCTGTCCGAGCGCGACGTCGTGGATGTTGACGAGCGCCGGTGTGCCGCGCTCGTGCGCCAGCTCGATAATGAGGCGCATGATCTGGCGCGCCGTCTTGGGATCCAGGCTGGCGGTCGGCTCGTCGACCAGCAGCAGCTCCGGGTCGCTGCATCAGCGCGCGGGCGATGCCGACGCGCTGGCGCTGGCCGCCGGAGAGCGCATCGGCCCGGGCGTTCTCCCGTCCCATGAGCCCGACCCTGTCGAGCAGCTCGAAGGCGGCGGCAACGTCCTGGGCCGGATAGCGGCGGCGATAGGCGCGCCAGAAGCTGACGTAGCCGAGCCGGCCGGAGAGGACGTTCTCCATCACGGTCAGGCGCTCGACCAGGTTGTACTCCTGGAAGATCATGCCCATGCGCCGGCGCGCCTTCCTGAGGCCGTGGCGACTGAGCGCGCTGATTTCGGTGCCGTTCAGCACCACCTTGCCGGAGGTGGGCTCGACCAGCCGGTTAATGCAGCGAATGAGGGTGCTCTTGCCGGCACCGGAGGAGCCGATCACGGCCACGACTATGGGCTGATCGACCGTCAGGCTGACCCCGTGCAGCGCTTTGAGGCCGTCGGGGTACGTCTTGGCGAGATCCGAGATTTCCAACATCAAGCGCCTTCCATGGTCGAGCCGCCGCCCCACGCGGGCGGCGGCTCGTGCCGATGGTTCATCGTCAGGTCGTTTTCTTTGTCTACTTTACCTTGAGCCCCATGAGCGCGTCCTTGGTATAGATCACGCCGTTCTCCTTCTGGATCAGGCGAATCGGCCGCCAGTGCTTCTTGAAGGTGATGCTGACGAAGCTGTCCCTGGGCTTGAACTCCTCGAACAGGGCCGTGCCCTTCCAGTCAAAGGTAAGGAAAGCGTCCACCACCTTCTTCTGAAGGTCCGGGTGCAGGTTGTAGACATAGCCATAGGAGGTCGTCGGGAATGTGTCGGATTCCCAGATGATGCGAAGATCGTCCTTGTTCACCACACCCTTGTCGTGCATCCGGTCGAGCACGCTGGAGGCGATAGGCGCGGCGTCGTAGTCCCTGTTGGCCACGCCCATGATCGAGTTGTCGTGCTTGCCCGAGTAGATGACCTCGTAGTCCTCGCCCGGCACCACGCCCATTTCCTTGAAATAGGCCCTTGGCGCCTGGTTGCCGGAATTGGAGGTCGGGGTCACGTGGGCGATCTTGCGCCCCTTCATGTCCTTGATTTCGTTGATGTCAGAATCCCTATGGGTGATCACCTGGAGCCTGTACCCGAAGATCTTGCCCCCCTTGCCCATGATGGCAAAGGGGACGTAGCCGGCCAGGTTGACGCCGAACACCGTCGGCCCCGTGGAGATGCCGGCCACATGCAGGCGGCCCGAGCGCATGGCCTCGACCTGCGCGGCATAGGATTCCGCCCCGTACCATTTGACCTCCTTGCCGGTCTTCTGGGTCAGATAATCCATGAACTCGGTGAAGACGTTCTCGTAGACCGAGGGGTCCTCGACCGGGGTATAGGAGAAAATCAGCGTCTCCGGATCGAGCCACTGGCTCGAATCGCTCGGCGTATCCGCCACCAGGTCGCCGTCGGCATCACAGAATCCGACGTCCAAATTGCCGCGCGGACATTCAGCGGCCTGGGCCGAAGCGGCCGCCAGCACCAGCCCGGCGAGCGCGGATCCGGCGATAAGTCCCGCCCAAAGTTTCTGGAATAACTGCATGTTTTGCCTCCCTGTTTGCGGGGTCCCCATGCCCCGCGGGTTCTGGGTCGTCCAGTCCTGCCGCAGGCCTCGGGGTCTTTTCCAGATGCAACCGGGACCGGGCCTGCACGGCGACCCCTTGTCTAACACGATCGTCATGGAACTGTCACATTTAACGCGGAACGCAAGGTTATTGAAAGCCTGCTGATGGCGCAGGGCCGGCACGGCGGCACAAGCGCCCCGCTCACGGCCTTTTGATCACCGCGGCGCGCCGTTTTCCGCCATCATGGACCACAACCGGGGGCTGAGCCGAAAAGACCGCGTACATCCCGTCATAGGAGGAGACCCATGAGGTACGCCGTACTCGCCGCGTTTCTGGTCGTGGCCCTGTCCGGACCCGCTCTTGCGTTCCATTGTCCAAACGACATGGCGAAGATCGATGCGGCCCTGGCCAAGGACCCCCAGCTCTCGCCCGAGCGGATGGCCGAGGTGAAGAAGCGGCGGGCGGAGGGTGAGGTGCTGCACAACGGCGGCAAGCACCAAGAGGCGGTCGATACACTTGCCCGGGCCATGGAGATCCTGGGCATCAAGTAGCCGGAAAGCGGGACACTGCGACACGGTCGGCGCGGCCCCAACCGGGGCCGCTTCCTGCTATGGTCTGGGCGCCGTGCGGCGGCGGCGCCTTGGTCCCGAAGCCGGGCCGGCTTGTGCTATTATTTCGGCTCAGGCGAGTGGCGGCTCGGAACCGGGGAGGCGAGCAAGGTGCAGGTCGAGCCCAGCAGGACGCTGGCCGGAACCAGAGTGTTCGCGGATCTCGACGAGGCGGAGCGCCGGCGTCTGGAGGGCCGCTGCACTTGGCGGCGCTACCGTCCCGGCGAGACGGTGCTCGAGCGCGGCAGCGAGAGCCGCGAGGTCCTGTTCATCGTGCAGGGGGCGGTGAACATCGTCGATGTCTCCCTGTCGGGCCGCGAGGTCGCCTATGCGACGCTCATGGCCGGGGACTGCTTCGGCGAGCTGTCGGCGATCGACGGGCAGCCGCGTTCGGCCAGCGTGGTGGCCACAGAGAACACCCTGCTGGCCGTGCTGTCGTCCTCGGAGTTTCTTGAGATCCTGAAGGAACGCGCCGAGGTGAGCTTCAAGGTGCTCGAGCGGCTGACCAGCATGGTGCGCATGGGCGACATCCGCATCATGGAGCTGAGCACCCTGGCGGCGACCCAGCGGGTCTACGCCGAGATCCTGCGCATGGCGGCGCCCGATGCGGCGGTGCCGCAGCGCTGGGTCATCCACCCGCTGCCGCCCCTGCGCGAGATCGCCAGCCGGGTCAGCACCACGCGCGAGACTGTGGCCCGCGCGCTCAGCCAGCTCTATCCGACCGGCCTCGTGCGCCGCAAGGGCAAGAGCCTCTATATCGTCGACCGCGACAAGCTCGAGGAGAAGCTGGCCGCCCTGCAGCGGGAGGGCGGGGGGCACCACCACATCTGAGCCTCCGGCCGAGGGCCGCGCTCGCATCCCTGGCCGAGGCGCCCGCGGAGGTCTCCGAGCGCCCAATCGCGGGGGTCAAGGCCCGAAAGGCGGGGACGTTTCGCCAAATCGGTCCTGCGTGTGACGATCGTCACACGGAAAATCGCCGGCGGTGTGAGGATCATCACATCGCCCCGGCTGATGCGCACCTAAATTGTCTTCAGGACAACGGGGGACATCCCCCCTCAAGGCCGGGAGTAAGGAACAATGTTTTGGCGAGACTGCGCGATTTTCGCACTGGACTGCGCCGCGGCGCTGGCGGGCCTGCTGATCGCGACGCCGTTCGTTCTGATCCTCGTGTCTCCGTTCCTGGTCACCTACTGAAGAGCCGATCTCCGCCCGTGCGCGGGGCCGCTCCGATCCCGCGGACGCCCCGCGCTAGCCTCCCTGAGAACTCGCGCGGCCCCTCCCGGCGGCCGCGCTTTTTTTCGGTGCGCCAGGCATGGCGCGTTTGTGCCT
>JABAHQ010002094.1_pt1 | contig 22740 bp, 20 predicted proteins | sample 7062091 | NCBI WGS metagenome assembly JABAHQ01 (sample SAMN14534359, study PRJNA622989) | marine sediment metagenome | biome: marine biome [ENVO:00000428]; feature: marine pelagic biome [ENVO:01000023]; material: deep marine sediment [ENVO:00002113] | place: India: Gulf of Kutch | collected...
GTTTTCTCCCGGGTCTAGCGAGTCGACGCCCGCTATACTGTCCCAACCTGCGTACACCGAGTGGAGCCCGGCTTCCGCCGCATAGAACGCCTCGCTCGACAGCCGCATCGCCCGAGCCGAACGACCCTCGTCGTCGGCGTTCAGCGTCGCCGCGATCATCATCGTGCTCATACCAGCAGCCCGAGGGTGACCAGCGGCAGCACTATCCCCTCGCGGGTGGCGAGGCGCCGTCTTTCACGCTCTGGCTTCTGTTCAGGTTCGATATAGGCATTTTCTCAAAGTTTCATTTAGATCCGATATTCATGTCGACAGTCGCGGGCTCCAGCGTCCCTTCCCTCGCGCTAGCGCTCAGAACATCTCTGCGAAGCTGCGGAGGGACAGCCGGCGAACGCCGCTGCCACTGGGCACCGAAGGTTCCGCGTATTCCTTGAGTCCGGTGTTCAGCAGCGCCCGGTCGACGGCGCACTGACTGAACGTGACGTGCCCTCGCTTGTTCAGGTCGAAGGTCTTGTCGTTCGAGCACAGGTCGTTGAGGTAGTTCCCGTCCAGGAAGATGGCGCCGTGGAACACCGCATCGTACTGGATCTCGATGCAACCCTTGCCCAGCACCAGACCGGCGAACAGCGCGTCGTCCTCCAGGTCGAACTCCGTCCCCCGCAGGTTCACGTTGTCATAATCCATGATCAGGATCGCCTGACCGTAGCTGTCCTCGTAGGCGAAGTCCCCCTTCACCAGGATGATCGGGAAGTGATTGAAGCACGGGTCGTTCGGGTCCGGCGAGCCCCAGTTCAGCGGGTCGCTCGTATCGCATATCGTTTCGCCCGTCTCCATGTCGATGGTGTAGCTCGGGCGGATCTCGCCACTCGTGAACTCGGTCGATGTGCCTTCGGTCCCGAGCGTGAAGTCGGCCATCGCCCTCAGCTCGTCCCAGCTCAGGTCGCCCATCTGGTTGAAGGTCGAGTCGCCGATAGACGGATCCTGCACCCAGACCGGATCCGACAGCAGCTCCGCNNTCCGAGCACACATCCGCCGCGCCCCAGTCATAGCACATCCCGCTCGTATAACTTCCTACCCCGCAGGCGGCCGGAGGCGTATCCCGACCATCGATCGTGGTCTCAGACTCCGTGATGTCCACGTCGCCTCGCATGGTGACCGCCGCATCGCAGCACTCGCCCAGCTTGTACGCCTCGCCGCCCCCGACGCCCGCCGTCAGCGCGTAGCTCAGCGCCCGCGTGCCGCCCAGCGGGCCATCCGACCGGCCGTGCACCACCAGCTCGTACAGCGCACGCTCGCCCGTGTCCCAGCGATGAATCACCGGCCGGTAGCTGTCGCCCGTGGACAAGACTTGCCAGCCCAGGTCCAGGCTGTCTCCCGCCGCCAGCGAGTCGATCGCCGCCTTGTGGTTGCTCCAATTAGCGTAAATCTCGTTCAAACCGGCCTCGGCCACGTAGAACGCCGCGCTCGACTCCCGCATCGCGTTCGATGCCCGATGCTCGTCTCCTGCCGTCACCAGCCCGGCGATCGCCAGCATGGTCATCACGACCAGCGCTAGAAGCACCACCATCAGCGTGAAGCCGCTCTGGCCGTCTGTGTAGTATTTGGTCCCTCTCACGCCTTCTCACCTCGATTGGAATGAGGGCCTGTAGACATCTCGCCGACTTGCGAGGAAACGGCGGGGCTCCCTCCCCTGAAGGAGGCGCAAGGCGCATGCCAGAAGAAGCAATATTGGCGCAAAGATAAGGTGTTGTCTTATAACGACTTAGACGCATGGACCTCGGGCCTTCGGCCCCCTGGCGGGACCTGCGTCGGTCATCCTGACCGAAGCCGCCGCCGCATCCTGGACTCCAGACCCCACCCAGGAGCGGCCCCATCCCGTGCTCATCCCTGAGGTCCCCAAAAAAAAGACCAGCCGGGCTCGCCGTGCTGGTCCGCTCCTCGGGCCGAGAAAGGGTTCCTCAGCCGCGGAGCGTAACCCTGATCGTGAGGCTGTCCTGTTGCACCTGCGGCCCGGCATCCCCCGCCCGTGGCGCTTTCCCGTAGCTTTCGCCGCGGAGGATGACGTCCACCATGCGGACCTTGGTGGCGACGCTCGTGGTGTCGCCGTTCACGTCGTAGTAGACGAACGCCAGACCGCTGTCCGATGGCGTGCTGAGCGGGCCGGTGAGCTTTTCCCATTCGCTGGCGCCGCCCACCTTCCGGCCCAACCACCAGCGGCTGTCGGTATCTACGTACAGCCCGTACTCCACGTGGCGGAAGGCTCTCAATGGCCCGCCGATCCCCACGTTCTCCAGCACGTCGCCATCGCCGCTCCCGTTGCTCGCCAGGTCCAGCCACTCGCTCATCCCGAAGATGTCGTCGGCCAACTGTGCGTACAGGTCGCTCTCGATGTTGATCTGCAGGTTGAGCTTCGTCCCATCCGCCGGGATGTTCACCGTGAAGGTGCAGCCGGTCATGGCGAGGGTCTGGGTCCACGTGTCGGCGTCGATCTTCAGCACCGCTCGGCTATCGAATTCGGAGCAGGCCAGATCGGGGTGGCTGGCGCTGAAAGTCACGGTGGCGTCCTGGCGGACTATGCCCGACGCGTCGATCTTGATAGTCCCGTCCGTGTTGTCGGGCGGCGTGTATCCACCCACGACCTCCACCACGATGTCCGTTGGCGCTTCGTTGGCCCAGTCGCACTTCGGCAGCCCACCCGCCGCCGGGGTCCACAGCTTGAGCATCCGCCCGATCTCCCAGCTGTCGTCTGCTACGCTGGCGCCGCCTGCCGCGTAGACGAACGCGCTGTCCGCTTCGGTGGCATCGAACTCGCCCCACGCCCGAACCAGCCCGACCCGCGGCGCCGACCCGTGAACCGCACAGACGACGCCTCCCCCGCGGAGCGAGCGGAGCTCGATGCCGTGCGTGCCGATATTGAAGAGATCGCCGTCGAGCGGCGAAGCCTGGCGCAGCTCGAAGGCGAGCAGGTTGGCCGCCCCGCGCAGGGTGCCCCGCACATCCTGCAGCTCACGCTGCTTGATGTACAGTCGCTGCTGACTGATCAGCAAGTTGTAGATTCCACCCACCAGAATCAGCGCGACAACCAGGAAGACGAGCACCTCCACGACCGTGAAGGCTCTCTCGCTCATGCGATCCCGACGGGCTGGGCGTTTATTCATCGCTTAGAACATCTCGGCGAACGACCGCTGGCCAAGACGCCGGGCCGCGCCGCTCCCGCTGGACACTGTCGCCTCGGCGTGCTCGAAAAGCCCCGAGTTGTACATGGCCCGGTCCACCGCGCACTGGCTCCACTGCATCCGGGTCTCCCCCGTGGCGCAGCTCGTCGCCGCGTAGCAGTCGGTGTACATGTCCCACGACTTGTCGCAGGTGACGCCGTCGTAGGTGGCGTTCAGGAAGATCGAGCCATAGTACTGGGCGCCCTTCTGAAGCTCGATGCATCCCCGGCCCAACGTCAGACCCCGCCACTCCACCTCGACCTCGAACTCGATCTCGGCGCCCGTACGGGCCACCTCATCCCAGTCCGCTATGATGATGCCCTGGCCGTAGAACCGGCCGTACGAGTCACCGCCGACAAAGTCGATCTCGCCACCGGCCAGTATGACCGGGAAGTAGTCGAAGCACGGGTCGTTCGGGTCGTCCGAGCCCCAGTTCATCGGGTGCGACGTGTCGCACACCAGCTCGCCCGTCGACATGTCGATCGTGTGCCGCGGATAGATGTCCTCGGCCGTCAGCTTCTGGCCCGGCAGCGAGCTGTCGAAATTGATACTATTGCTGCCGTCGGCCATCATGATGTTGCCGTTACCATCGATGACGATATCGGCCTGGTCCTTGATGTCCTGCCAGGTGTAATCGCCGAAGTACTCGAAGATGCTGTCGTTGATCGTCGGATCCTGGATTATCGGCGGATCGCCCTCGATCACCCCAGTCGAGATCGAGTCGGCCTTTATTTCAATCACCGACGTGTCCTGCATGATGAGCCCCGGGCGATCCACCAGCGTGTCGGCACACACCCCCGCGGAGTCCCAGCCCGGCGGGTGGGTGTCGAAGCCGCTGTGCCAGACAACGCCGCCGTCTCTCGGCTTCATCCCGTACGTGCCCTTCATGATGATCGCCGCGTCACAGCACTCGCCCAGCATGTAGCCGGTCCCCATACCGTCACCGCCCGCCGTCAGCGCGTAGCTCAGCGTCCGCTTACCGCCCTGGGGGCCGTGCGAGCGCCCCTCCACCACCAGCTCGTACATCGAGTGGTCCCCTTTGTCCCAGCGGTGAACCACCGCACGATAGCTGTCCCCGGTTGACAGCGCCTGCCAACCAAGATCCAGGCTGTCCCCCGCGGCCAGCGAATCGATCGCCGCCTCGTGGTTGCTCCAGTTGGCGAATACCCGGTTGAGGCCCGCCTCCGCGACATAAAAGGCGGTGCTCGATTCGCGCAGCGCGCTCGATGCCTTCTGTTCGTCACCCGCCGTCACCAGGCCGGCGATCGCCAACATGGTCATCACCACCAGAGCCAGAAGGACCACCATGAGCGTGAACCCGTCCTGGTCGCGGCTACTCTTTCTGATCGTCTTGAGCGACACTTCGGTATCTCCTCTAATAACCGACTCCGCGAACCACGTCCCCGACTCTCGTCGGCACGTAGACGCGCTTCCACCGGGGTACCATTGCACTACGCGTGCCGCGGTTCGGGGGTCGGCACGAAGTCCGCAAGTTGTTATCATGATGATAGATACGTGCAAAACGGCACCCAACCAGGCGCCGTGCAATCACCGTAAATCGGTCAATGTGACCGAACCTCCGGCTTTCTTCGCCGCTCTAAAGGAAGCCTGTGGCTTGATGTTCTCGGGATCAGCCGCGCAGCGTGACCCGCATGGTCAGGGTATCGGAATGGTACAGGGTTCCCCGCACATCCGGCAGCTCATGCTGCTCGATGTAGGTTCGCTGCCAGACTGATCAGCGGGTTGTAGATACCATCCACCAGAACCAGCGCGACAATCAGGAATTAGAACATCTCGCCGAACGATCGCTCCCCCAGACGCCGGGCACCGCCTCCCGGCGGCTCTTCGGTCGGCACGGCGTACGGCTTGAATATTGAGTTATAAAGCGCTCGATCGACCGCGCACTGGCTCCAGGTCATGTAGCCCTCGTCGTTCATATCGACGGTGTCGTCTCCGCCGCAGAGCGAATTCGTCCAGTGACTGTCGCCGAACACGGCGCCGTGCACGTTCGCCAGGCGCTGAATCTCCACACACCCTTTACCCAACACGATGCCGTTGAACACAACGTCATCCTCGATGTCCAGCTCCGACCCGTACGATGTCCCGGTGGTGTCGGTCCAGAAATCCGTTATGAAGATCCCCTGGGCATAGACCCCGTACTGCAGGTCCACGTCGCCCCGAACCAGTACGACAGGGAAGTGGTTGAAGCAGGGGTCGTTGGGATCGGGCGAGCCCCAGTTCAAGGGGTGGCTGGTGTCGCAGATCGTCTCGCCAGTCGTCATGTCCACCGTGTAGCGCGGATATACGTCGCCGGTATCGTAGCTCTCACCCTTGCCCGGCTCGCCGATCGCGACCTCCGCCATGTCCTTGATTTCCTCCCACGTCAGGTCGCCGAAGTCGGAGAAGGTGGAGTCCTCAATCGCCGGGTCCTCGACTAGCGCCGGATCGCCCGTTACCGTACCACCGCTGCTGATGTTCACCGAGTCCATGTCCTGGATGACCAACCCAGGCTTGTCGTACAGCGAGTCCGAGCAGACACCTGCGTCTGCCCAGCCCGCCGGATGCTCGTCGTAACCGCTCAGTACCGAGTTGTCTTTGACGTCGACGTCGCCGCGCACCAACACCGGTGCGTCGCAGCACTCGCCCAGCTTGTAGCCCGTACCCATCTCGCTGGGCTCGGTCGTCAGCGCGTAGCTCAGCGTCCGCGTACCGCCCCGCAACCCTTCCGACCGCCCCTGCACCACCAGCTCGTACAGCGGGCGCTCTCCCATGTCCCAGCGATGGACCACCGCCCGGTAGCTGTCCCCGGTCGACATCGTCTGCCAGCCCAGGTCCAGGCTGTCCCCCGACGCCAGCGAATCGATCGCCGCCTGGTGGCTGCTCCAGTTGGCGAACACCTCGTTCAGGCCAGCCTCCGCCACGTAGAACGCCGCACTCGACTCTCGCATCGCGCTCGACGCCCGATGTTCGTCGCCCGCTGTCACCAGCCCGGCAATCGCCAGCGTGGTCATCACGACCAGCGCCAGCAGAACCACCATCAGCGTGAACCCGTCCTGGTCGCGGCTACTCTTGCTGAATTTCTCAAACGTCACTTCTGTATCCCTTCTCAGAGATGGCTCTAACGGAGTCCGACCCGCGTCGGGATTGGGTCGCCCTCCTGGCCCGGTATATCGCATCTGCCGTGCCGCCACACGAGAATCGGCATGGAGCGCATAAGTTATTAACGCACAGAGATATACGTGAATGGTCCGCCCCCGACGAGCCCCCGCCCGAGCCCACGAATTCGGTCAATATGACCGGATTTCCGGCGCTTCTCGAGCGCTGGAGGGATTGTTGGATGTCGCGGGGAGATCACCCGCGCAGGGTGACCCGCATGGTCAGGGTATCGGCCTGGTAACTCGGGCCGCCGGCGCCGGGGACGGGCCGGTGGCTCTCGCCGCGCAGGATGATGTCGACGTAAGAGACTTGCGAGGAATCGGCAGTGACGTTGCCCGCCTGGTCGTAGTAGACGAAGACGAGACCGCTGTCGGTGGGTGAGCGGAGGGGTCCGGCGAGCCTCTCGTAGCTGGCGGCGTCGCCGACCTTGCGGCCCAGCCACCATCGTCCCTCGTCGTAGTAGACTCCGTATTCGACCCTGTGGAAAGAGCGGATCGGCGCACCGACGAAGACGCCCTCGGTGGCAGCGCTGTCCACCTCGACGGTGATCTCGGAGGCTGGCGTGCCGGGCCAGTCGCAGTTGTCGACGCCGCCGCCGGAGAGCCAGGTGTCCTTGATGCTGCTCACCATCCACTGGTCGTCGTCCGATCCGGCGCCACCCGCCGCGTAGACCACCGCGCTGTCGTCGATCGTCTTGTCGAACTCACCGCGCGTCGAGTAGAGGCCAAATCGTGGCGCGCTTCCGTGGACATTACAGACGATGCCGATCCCCTGGAGCGAGCGGATCGTCAGCCCGTTGGTGCTCATGTTGTAGATGTCACCGCCCGACGCCGACACCTGTCGCAGCTCGAACCCGAGGAAGTTGCCCGCCGCTCGCAACGTGGTCCGCACGTCCTGCAGCTCGGTCTGCTTGAGATAGAGCCGGTTCTGGCCCATCAGCAGCTGGTAGATGGACGTCACGACGATGATGGCAAGCACGAAATAGACGAGGATCTCCACCGTCGAGAAGCCTCGCTCGCCGCTCTCACGTCGTCGTCGTTGGGGCCGCAGATTCAAGGTAGGTTGCCTTTTGAAGTCACTCGGGGGTGGGATCGGCCAGGTACGTCACGAGCGTGTCGTACACGGTCTCCCCCTGGTTGTTCTCTCGCTGCATCACCAGCGTGATCTGCTTCGGGTTCGTCCCCGTCACCTCCCACGTCATGCTGTACCCCTGCACCGTCCCCGAGCCCGTATCCACGCTGTCGTATCCCTGGGCCACCAGGCTCTCCAGCTGCTGCTGCAGCGCCGCCCAGCGCCCCATGTCCACCCGGCCCATGTACACCTGCCGTGCCGCCACGCCCCCTGCCGCCGCCAGGCCCAGCAGCGCCACCGCCAGGATCACCACCCCGATCAGGATCTCGACCAGCGAGACCCCTTCACGAGTCCGTATCCGCTCCAACCGGGTCACCGCATTACCCTCCCCAGCGCCGTGATACTCACGGTGTCCACCCGGCTGCCCGACGAAAAGATGATCTCCGCGTCCGGCTGATCGCAGGGGCTGCTCGTCGACGGCAATCCGCGCGCGTCGAAGCACAGCAAGTCCGTGCTGGTGCTGATCGTCACACCGTTGGAATCCAGGTGCTTCACTACTCCCACCGTGTCCTTGAACACGGTTCCGGTCGAGCTCGTATCCACCTCGACCCAGAACCGCCCGTTCGTCGCGTCTATGTGCAGCTCCGACAGTCGACCGTAGCGGACCGCCGCCGAGCGCGCCAGCGAGTGCGTCGACGCAAACTCGTCCACAGACGCCCGCACACCGGTCCGCCGAAACGTCCGCCCGATCGACGGCGACACGATCGCCACCGCCACCCCGATCAGGATGAGCACGACCATCAGCTCTGCCAGTGAGAATCCCTGTCTCTTCATACCGTATCCCTCTCGCCGCCGCGGAAGAGGTGCAATCGCTATGCCATGCGGCGGTCCAGCGGGGCCGCCAACTAACCCTCTATATCGCAACCATTTGAGCCATTCGCCCCAACCTGCCGCGCCCGGCCGCCTCGCGGCAGAATCGGTCAGTACGACCGAAGCGGCGGCCCATGACGACTGCACGGATTCGGTTCTTCAGGTCGGGGAATCGACAGTACTGTGAGGTATGGTACATCGGGATGACCGCCCGCGTAGCCTCAGCACCGCAGCGCCGGAACCGGCCCTCCCAATTTAGGGGCTCTGGCCAAAAAGGTCCACAGTCAGGCCGTTTTTAGCCACGCAGCGAGACCCGCAGGGTCAGGCTGTCCTCCTGCACATCGGGCCCCAGCGATCCCGACTTGGGGGCTTTGCCGTAGCTTTCCCCGCGCAGGATGATATCGATCATGCGGATCTGGGTCACGTCGGCGGTCACGTTGCCGTGCTCGTCGTAGTAGACGAAAACCAGCCCGCTGTCGGAGGGCTCGCTCAGCGGTCCGGTCAACCGCTCCCAATCGCCGGCCGAGCCCACCCTGCGGCCCAGCCACCAGCGGCTGCCGTCCCAGTAGCTGCCGTACTGCACCCGTCGAAACTGCCGGATCGGGGCACCCACCTGCACGTTGTCGAGCAGCGATCCGATGCCCAGCGTATCGACCTGCACGACCAGGCTCGGCTGCTCGCTCACGGCGGTCCAGGCGCACTCGGTCACGCCGCCCGTCGCGGGCGTGTACAGCTTTTTCGCGTTCGCCAGCAGCCACTGATCGTCATCCGTACCGGCCGCACCTGCCGCGAACATGAAAACGCTGTCCTCTGTACTAGCGGTGAAATTGCCGGTCGGGTTGAACACGCCGTAACGAGGCTGGGTCCCGTGAATCCCGCAAATGATTCCTGTCGCCTGGACCGACCGAATTGTGGCGTCGTACTCGGTGGCCTCGTAGATGTCCCCGTCCGGCGCGGCCAGTTGGCGAAACTCGAACGCCAGCAGGTTGGCGGCCGCACGGAGGCTGGTCCGCACGTCCTGCAGTTCTCTCTGCTTCAGGTAAAGGCGGTTCTGGCCCATGAGGACCTGGTAGATGCCGGCCACCACGACGACCGCGATGATCAGATAGACGAGAAGCTCCACAACCGTGAAGCCGTTCCGGTTCAGTCTAGAGCCCGTCATCTTCGCACCTGTTGGTCTTCCCATATCTTCGTGCCGCTCAGGAATCCGGCGTCGGATCGGCCAGGTACGTCACCAGCGCGTCGTACACGGTCGCGCCCTGGTTGTTTTCTCGCTTCATCACCAGCGTGATCTGCTTCGGGTTCGTCCCCGTCACCTCCCACGTCATGCTGTATCCCTGCACCGTCCCCGAGCCTGTATCCACGCTGTCGTATCCCTGGGCCACCAGGCTCTCCAGCTGCTGCTGCAGCGCCGCCCAGCGCCCCATATCCACCCGGCCCATGTACACCTGCCGCGCCGCCACCCCGCCCGCCGCCGCCAGGCCCAGCAGCGCCACCGCCAGGATCACCACCCCGATCAGGATCTCGACCAGCGAGACCCCGTCGCGTTGCGTCAGCCGATTCCGCGCGTTCGTACTCATTCCGGGCCTTACGGGGGCAAGCGTTGTGCCGGCCTCCGCGCCCATGGCCCCAAGACTATGGAGCGGCCGAAGATGCGCCGCACGATGCCGGGGGATGGCCGGCCTCGACGGCTCGTTTTACGGTCAAGGTAACCGATCACGGCCGCCGGAATCTGCAGAGGGTCGCTAGTTTCTTCACCCGGAGCCGACCCGGGGGAAACGGGTGCGGGAGAGGTCTGCTCCACATTCCGACCTCCTGAGGTGAGAGGCCGACGGCCCCAGAGGCAAAAGTGCTCCGGGTGTCGCCACACTCGGTCCGGCGAACTTATCCGGTCTCGATGAGCAAGCTCTCGAAAGGGGGCGACTCGCGCAACGGAGCCCAGGTCGGGTCGACCGATAGCCACGATCGGGAGACCGGGCTCTCGCCCAGCTCGAGCAGGGAGGCGAGGGCGTCGATGGCCGCCTCGCGATCACCCACCATCGTATAGATGTGGGCCAGGTTGTCGAGGAAAGCGGCGCCCACATACGGTTGCTCGCTCAAGGGCGCCAGTCGCACCGCCTCCTCGCCCTCTCGAACCGCTGTCTCGTCTTGACCCAGCCCGGCGAGGGCTAGCCCCAGCTGGGCGTGGAACCGCGGCTCCGACGGTCGGCTCTCCGTCTTCTCTTCCAGAACCATCCGTGCCGAATCGTAGTACGCGCGCGCCGCGCTCACTTCCTGCAAACGGTCGTGGAGGAGGGCGGCGGCCAGGTAATAGCTCTGGGTGTCGGCTCCGAATGAATCGTGCGACAGGTCGGCCAGGTTCCGCTCGCTGTCCACGCTGTCCCCGAACAGCAGTACCCGGAAGTTGGCCCAGTACAGATTGGTATAGATCTCCGCCAGCTTCATCCGGGCCAGCTCGTAATCCGGGTCCAGCGCCACAGCCTGCTCGAACATCTCGATCGCCTGTTGCACCGCCGCGGGTGTCGTACTGCGTTTCAACAGCTGGTCCCCGTACTGATAGTAGCGGTAGGCCTCGACGTTCTCCGTCTGTCTTCGCTGAAGGCCCAACCGCTCGGGCTCCCCGATCGTCAGGTCCAGCGCGTCGACTACGCGCTCCGCGATCTGGCGCTGCACCTCGAACACGCTCTCCAGCGGCTCCTCGTAGATCTCCGCCCACACGTGCGTGTCGTCGCCTACCCGGATCAGCTGGGGCGTCACCCGAACCCGCCCCGGCCCATCGCTCGGCGCCTCCCAACGCACCGTGCCCTCCAGCACGTAATCGACTCCCAGCTCCTCGCCGATCTGCCGCGCCGTCTTGTCCGTGTCTTTGTACTGCACCGCGGTCGTCCGCGCGATCACACCCAGCCCCGGTATGCCCGCCAGCCGTGCCGTGATCTCCTCGGTAATCCCTTCGGCGAAGTACTTGTCGATCGGCGATCCCAGATTGGCGAACGGCAGCACGACCAGCAGCGTGCGATCCCCGCTCCCGGTCTCCGCCGCCTCGCCCTCCACCTGCCACCAGCCCGGCAGCCGCGGCAGCACGTACCAGCCGGCGGCCACCGTGACGCCCACGACGGCCACCACCGACAGCAGCGCCACTACCTTCCCCGATCGACCCGACATCCGCGTACCCTGGAGCGGCATCGTGCGAACGAGGCCTTCCCTCGTGATGTCGAAATACCACGCCAGGACCAGCGCGACCGGGAAGCACAGGAACGAGAGGGCAACGACGAAGGTGAGGCTCCAGTCCGGGAGCCGCAGGGCGGGCAGGACGATCTCGGCGACCTGCAAGATCACGAACGTGACAACAGCGTACAGGACAGCGACGCGGAAGACACGCCGCCGCTGTAGCTCCGCTACAAACTCGCGAAGCCGGGAGCTGTTATCACTCATAAACTAGCTCTGCGGTTATCCATTGGCCAAACCGCCGACCGTTCCGACGCCGGCGGCCGACCGAACATTCCAAGCTCGCTGGTCCGTGCCCCTTCATTAACTTTAGAGGGTTCCAGCGCCTCACACCGTTGCAACCCTCCTATTCTCTCGACGCCTGGCGGACCGGGCAGGTTTCAGATCCCCCGGGCAAAGGGTCCCTTATTCTTCCCCGAACGCCGTGCTCAACGGTCCCGAAGGCGTGCCCGTGTTCAGCGCCGCCAGCCCTTCGCAGTCCGGCAGCTGCTGATTCGGTACTTCCAGCACGCAGCGGGCATACTGGCTCTTGATCACGCCGCGCCAGCTGTTCCCCTCCGGCCCGACGGTCATCTGCAACGGCGTGTCCGGAGGGTCGTAGCTCACGCTGTCCAGCTCCGCCAGACTCCGGGCAAAGCGCCCGTAGATGGTGGTGAACCACCTCTGCGCCGCCTTCAGATCCATCAGTTGCTCCTCGAAGTCCATTTGGTCCTGGACCACGCGGCTCCTCTCGAGAGCGAACTTCTCGCTGAACGGCGGCTCGAACAGCAGGAACGTCCACTCGCCGTCCTTCTCCTCGAAATAGGCGGCCTTGAGCGTGGCGGTCTCGTCATCCCCGTCCACGACCTTGAACTCCACCTGTCGACCGTACCGCGTCTCTCGCACCTTTCCCACCTCGACCATGGTGCTCTCGGTGCACCCGTACGGCCAGTCTTCACAGAAGGCCTGGCGAATCTGCACCGCGGCGGTGTCCTCGTCGAAACTGCCGCACGCCGCGGCCAGGAGCAGGCTGACGATTACGAACGGTAAGGCTCTCCAGCAGGACATCGAAGCTAACCTCGACGTTTTAAGAGGGTCGTTGGGCATTACACCGGCACGACGGGGAAAGCCGGCTGAAAAACGACGTTTTGAAATCTAGGCGATGCTCGTGGGGCGAACAACGCAGCGTCCGACGGGCCGCTAGCCGCTCGACCCTTTCTCCGGTCGGTCGAGCGTCAGACGAACTTCCGGCACTCGCTTCCGCTTGCTCGGCTCGGCTGCCGAACCCATACTCCGGATCTCCACCTGCCCCGACGGCAATACTCGGAAGCTCCGGCGGAAGGCCTCTTCACCCTCCTCCACGACCTGGCGGATCACCTCCAGCTCCCGCTCGCCACGCTCGATGATGTCGATCGACCCCGGCTCCGAGCGCACCATCACCACCAGCTGGATCGGGTACGACAGCCCGCTCGGGTTGTTTTCGATCGCGTGTCGGAGGGTCCAGAACGCCGCCAGCTCCGCCTGCGCCACGCTGGGTCGGTCGCGATCCCAGATCACCCGGCGAAGAAACGTCAGGAACGGCTCCGCCACCGTCCGCGCACGGCCGATCGCCGACCACGCCAGGTTCGGGGTGACTTCGGTCAGCGTGCATTCCGGGTCCAGCACGTAGAGCCGCAGCGTGCCACGGAACGGGATCGCCAGCAAAGCCTGAACGACCGCGTACTCGTTAGACGTGATCCCGAATCCCGGCAGGCCCTGCAGCGTCCGGTGGATCCCCACCGTCCGCTGCACCGGCGTCGCCAGCGCGTCACGCAGCTTCGATCGCAGCAGGTCCTCGGAGATCTCGCGCTCCTCGGGCTCCGACAAACGGCGCCCCAGTGACAGGGCCATCTCCTGGGCCAGACCGTCGTGCCCCGAGATGCCCAGCACCGCCTGGCCGCCGATCACCTGCAGCTTCTTCGACCACTGGCGTGCCGGGGGCAGCCCATCCTCCGACGGCATCGTCGATGGGCCGCTCGCGGCCAGCACGATCGCTTCAGCGCTCCGTATTCCGATGAGTAGTGACATTGGCTTTACATGCGGACCATTGCCGTCGTTGCCTCCGCCGCGCGGCGAACCGGCGGGTTTGTCGCCAGCCTCGAGACACCACTCCGAGCGGCCCGGCCTGAAGATCCTATCTGGGGGAGGTGACCCCCAAGTTACTGAATTGATTCCCCAATTACAAGCGTGACAAGGATCTACGCGTCCCGGGCCCATCGGGCGGGAAACCGTGGCGCCTCTTGCCTAAACCCCGGGAGCGGAACAAATTAAAAAATCCCTCCATGTCCCGCCGTAACGAAGATACCTATGCAGGATTTCGACAACATACAGACTCAGCTCGCCCAGGAAGAGGCCGCCCTGGCCGCCACCAACGAGCAGATCGAGGCGGCTCAGCAGGCCATCGCCGACGCGCACGCCCAGATGGAGGCGGTCCAGGCGCAGATTCAGGGGTTCGAGGACCAGATCGAGAACCTCAGGGAGCACGCCGACTCGGTCCAGAAACGGATCGAGCTGCTTCGCGAGTATATGGAGATGGCGTCGTCCGCCCGCGTGCCCACGCCGCCGCCCGCCCCGGCCCCGCAGCGAACCACGCCGCCACCGGCCCCGGCGCCCCAGCCGACGACGCCCGAGATGCCCGAGCCCGCCGAACAGGCCACGGGGGGCTCCGGGCTCGACGACGAAATCCTCCCCGACCTCAACGAGCCGGAGGAGCTCAGCCTCGGAGACGCGCTGGACCTCCCGGCCGCCAACCCCACCGCTCCGTCGACGACGGACCGCAGCGGCGTCACGTTCGAGACGATGGACGAGGAGTTGCTCACCCTCGAGCTCCTGCCCCGCACCTCCACCTTCGAGGAGGAGCTGCTCCTCCTCATGGCGTACCATCGCAAAGCGATCAAGCCGAAAGATATCGCGAGCCGGTTCAAGCGGCTGGATTATACGCCGAAAGTGAGCACGACCGAGAAGAACATCCGGCTGCAGGTGGAGGCCGATCACCACTTCTTCGAGAACGTCGCCGACGATCGCATCGCCCTCACCGACGAAGGTCGCGAAGAAGCCCAGCGCCTGCTGGAAACCCTGCTCTGAGATTCGGCATCCGGGGTGGGGTGGCGATCCCACCGGCCAGAGCCCAGATTGCCTCGAACCCACATATCAGCCCGGAAGAAAACCCAAACCCTGGAGGTGTCCTGTGGCCGATAGTACCTACAAAGTCATCGAGCTGGTGGGAACGAGCACGAAAGGCTGGGAGGAAGCAGCGAAGAACGCCGTCAACACCGCGGGCGAAAGCCTCAAGAACTTGAGGATCGCCGAGGTAACGAAGATGGACATGACGGTCGAAGACGGGAACGTCGTCCGTTACCGCGCCCGGCTGTCGCTCTCCTTCAAAGTCGAAGGCTGAACCGACCCGCACTTGCCGAGAACCAGAACGGGTCGGAGCGTCCGGCTGAAAACTTCACCCCTGCTTGCCGCCGGGCGTTTAAGTAGGGGCGGCAGACGGCCACCGGTTCCCTGCCGCCCCTCTCGCTACTCCCTACCGCCCACTCTCCACTCCCCACGACCTAGCCCAGACCTCCAGCCACTGCAGACCCAGTTCGTCGGTCCGCACCACATAAAGCCCGTCGGTCCCGAAGCCCACGACGTCCCGGTTCCGGGGCAACCGGACCCTGATCTTCAACCGGCCGTCGGACCCGAACACGTCGAATAGCTTCTCGGCACCCGCCGCCACGTGCCGCTCGACCCATGCGTCCCCCTCCGGCGTCACCCACACCCCGTCGGCCACGAAGGCCGGCTTGACCTTCGGCCACTCGAGATCGTCCGGATCCCGGCCGCCGCCCTCGCCGCCGCGCCCCATCGATAGGCGACGCTCGCCGTTTTCGACGCTGATCCCGACCCGTATCCCATTGCCCTGATTCTCGAGCCATTCCTCTTTGTCGGCCCGGCGGATCTCGACCAGCTCATACTCCACGGGCGGCCCATCGACGACCCGCCCGTCCGGCTGCACCCACTCCACGTGGTAGTCACCGGAGCGCGCCACCGCGACCCGCCCGTCCCACGCCACCGCCCATGCGTCTTCCGGGCTCAGCGGCGTCGGTCGGATCATGACCGACCGGTTGCCGCTGCCACCGGACGTCGTCCTCGTCATGTCCGGCAGCTTCACCCGCGTCAGCGTGTCCAGCGCGCCCGAGCTTCGATCGTAGCGAACGACCGGGGCCGAGTCGGGCGGCTGCGGCCTCGGGCCGCCGCCCATCTGCTGGAAGTAGATGGCGCCCCGCCAGTCGGTCGCCTGTGGGATCATGATCACCAGACCCGGGCCGCCCGGCGCGCCCTGGACCATGGGCATCGTCTCCCCGAAGCTGCCGTCGAGCGCAACGGCAGTCAGCCGCGCGTTTCCCAGATCCACCAGCAGGCTCGAGTCGCCGGGAAGCGCGAAAACGGCATCCGGCTGTTTGTACTCTCCTGGGCCCGGGCCCACACTTCCAAGAGTGTCGGCCGTCCCTTTTTCGAGATCGATCACCACTAGCGCCCGGCCCAGCGGGTCCGCCAGCATCAGGCGGCCGTCCGGCAGCTCGCGGACCTGCTGCACGAAGCTGAAGGGCTCAGGAAAAGTGGATTGCGGGCCGGTGAGCCTGGTTTCGGACACCTGTGCCAGCGCGGCGGCGGCGCCCACCAGCGTCCAAACGGTCACCGACATCGGCGCGATATACACACGTCGCTTCATTAGCACGCTCCTCGCTCAACGGGGATCAGGTAGTTGGTTGCGCCGATAAGGAGGGATGCAGCGAGTGCGCCGAGCGTCGCAGGTCGCTCAGGCGGCGCGGTCGTCGAAGCGTTCGGGACGGAACGGACGCCAGTCGTGGTCGCTCTCACCGGAGACGATCAGCTCGGCCACGATCTCCCCAGCCAGCGGCGCCACCAGGATGCCGTCGCGCCCGTATCCCGTCGCGTAGTACAGCCCGGCCAGCTCGGGGTCCGGCCCGAGGATCGGCCGCGAGTCGGCGCTCAGCGGGCGCAGGCCGGCCCAACGCTCCAACGGCTGCCGGTCCGTCAGCCCGGGCACCAGCTCCGCGACCTCGGCGGCGATCAGCTGCAGGGCCTCATCGGTGATCGTCCGATCATAGCCCACCTCTTCCATCGTGCTTCCCGCCAGCACAGTGCCGTCGTCGCGCGGAACCAGGTAGCGCCCGGCATGGCCCGCCACGAGGGTCCTAAGCGACAACGCGCCCAGCGGAAAACGCGCCATCTGGCCACGCACCGGCCGCACCGGGAGCCGGCGCGGCAGACCTTCGAGCTTCGAGCTCCACGCGCCCGCCGCGACCACCACGCTATCCGCCTCCAGCACGCGGCCGTCGGCCGTCACGACTCCGGTGACACCGGAATCATCGCTTCGCACCCGGGCCGCGCCGTTGCCCACCAGCGTCCGGACCTCCGCGGCCGACAACGCCGCGCCTAACGCCTCACCCAGGATCTGGCTATCCAGCTGGCCTTCCTCGGGCAGCCACAGGTACGACTTAACATCGGTGCACAGGCCCGGTTGCAACCGTAGAGCCTCCTCCGGCGCCACCACCTCGGCTCGCGCTCCGAACTCGACCTGCCAGTCCACTGACTCCACCGCCGCCTCGTGCTCCGCCTCGTCCCGATTAGCCACCAGCATCCCATCTCGACGCACGTGCAGGGTCCGACCGGACAGCGCTTCGAGCCGTGCGGCGAATTCCGGGTAACGCGCCCGACTCTCCAGGCACAGTCGGTAGAGCGCCGTTGGGCCGGGCGCCTCGAACTGCGCGGCCAGCATGCCCGCCGCCGCACCGGTGGCGGCGCCACCCGGACGAGCCGCCTCGACCACCGTCACCGCAACGCCCCGCTCGCGCAACGCCAGCGCCACGCCGCAGCCGGCGATCCCGGCTCCGATCACCACGACTTCTTGCATAGGAAAAAAAGATGCGCGGCCCGCAGCCGCCGATCAACGGCCGACCTTCTCCGTCACTCCAGACGCACGATCGCCAGACCGGCTCCCGCCATGGCGTCCAGCTGCAGCTGTAGGTCCGCCGTCGCGCCCGCCGCGTCGACGATCACGTAAAGCGGGCTCGTCGCCGCCATGAAGCTCTGGATCGGCGTGGCCTCGAGCTCGGCGAACGTCGTCTCCAGCGGCTGCAGGGCATAGACCGGTGGATCACCCACTTCCAACTCGCGCAGATTCCACTTCGGAATCTGGTACCGTTCCGGCAGGTTCGGGATCGACAGGTCGTCCGTCCAGAGCGTAATGGCCCAGTCGGCGAATAGTCGGAAGAACGGTTCGCCCGTTCGCGCCTCGACATTCGCCACACCGATCGCGCTCGTCTGCGTGAGATCGCGCATGATGAAGTCGCCGTAACGCTCCGCGATCCAACGCAAGAACAGCCAGGCCGCCCCTCGCTCGGCCAGTCTGCCACCACCGATCACCGCCGTGAGTGAGTGCTCGTTCGGTTCTTGCAGATAGCGCCATGCTCGATCGAGGTTCGCCAGGTACATGTCCTCCGCCAGGGGCAGCTCCCGGGCATGGAATAACGCATCACCGCCCACCTCTTCCGCCGCGTGCGCCAACGCCTCGCTCAGCCACAGCAGTTCCCTGCCTCCCTGCCGAAAGAGTCGCACAGCCAGGCTGATCATGTGCTGGGTCTCATGGACCATCGTTGGGAGCAGCAGCTCCAGCGCGCGCTCCCTACTCACCGGGTCGGTGAAAACGCCCTCCGGGTCTGAGACGATACCATAAAATACCTCACCACCGTTCGAGAACCGGCAGTCGCTGCAGCCCACCGCGTTTGGATCCAACAGATCGAGGCCGAAACTGTAGCCGACGGTGATCGCTTCGATTCCAGGCGAACCCAGGCTATTGACCGTCGGTGTCAGGAGAACGATCACCTTGTTGTTGTCGTCAACGTCGCTCGGCTCACCGAAGAAGTCGACCGCCGCCTCATATAGGTACTGATCGTACACACTTCCCAGAAGCTCGATGTCATCGGGCTGCAGGCCGCCTCGCTCGTCCAGGTAAACCAGCGTGTGCACACCACGGTAGGCCAACCTCCCGGTCACACGCTCGAACTGCTCTTCGGTCAGCGGCGTGACGAGCGATGTCGTGTCCACCACCCAGAACTCCCGCTCGCTGCCCAACTGGGGCTCTACAGCAGCGGCCGCCCCCAACCCGGCTCCGATCGTTACGCCGTGGCTGGCAATATCGCCCTCTAGCCGTCGAAGGCGCGCGTGGAAATCCTCCGTCACCGGCGTCGCCGTTGTCGGCGCCGGTGCCACGCTCACCCGATCCGCGCTCAGAGTCACCTCGAACTGCCCGAAGGTTTGGAACTCGGTGCTGAGTACGGCCAGGAGATACTTCGCCGTGCCGGCCGCCGCCGGCAACGCGGCGCACCCCGCGTCGCCGCTCTCCTCGATCCTCAGTACCTGGCCGACCTGGAACGGCTCGGCGGGCACCGCGACAGTGAGCGGGAGGGGCGCAGTGGTCAACCCACCCAGGTGCAGCCGAACGTCGACATCGACGGTGGGACCGCAGGCACCGGCCGGCGCCGGCACCACCGCCTGCAGGACGGGCGGTTCCTTCGTATCCCCCACGACCACGCCCGCCACCCCGTCGAACAGCAGCTCCATCGCCGGATCGGGCGGAACGTTGAGCCCGACATCCACCGTGTCGCCCGGCGCCACGCTCGTCGGGCTGATCGACTCCAATTCCGGCACACGCAGCGCGGTCAAATCGAATGTAGCGGGGATGAGCCCGGACGCCGCGGCTTCCACCCGGACGGTCCCCGTCGCCTCTCCAAACTGCAGTCGGACCGCCGCCCGGCCGTCCTCGTCCGTCACCGCGGAGCGCCGCGTCACCTCGGCGGCGCCCTCCCGTACCCGCCAGTCCACCCGGACCCCGACCGCCGGCGCGGCGTCAGACCGACGTTGCACCCGCGCCACCAGCGGCTGCGACAGCACGGTGCCGGCCAGCCCGCTCTGCCCATCGCCCTCGACCACGCGCATCTCGTACTTTTCGGGGTCGAGGAGCGTCACGATGACCGTCGCCGCCGCGATCCTTCCCTGCGCCCCCGCCCTCACCGACGCCGCACCCTCGGCGATCCCGACGGCGAGCCCCGTCGAATCCACCTCCACCACCGACGTGTCACCGCTCGCCCAGGTCACCTCCACCCCTTCCAGCACGTTGCCTTCCGCGTCCCGCGCCACGGCCGACAGTCGCCGCGATCCGCCCACCGCCACCGCCACGCTGTCCGGCTCGATCGTCACCGCGGCCACCGACGCTCCCGGTCCCGTCGCCGTGTCATCGTCGCAGGCGGCGACGGCAAGCAGAAGGAGCGGCAGCACGCACGCGGCAACCCTCCTGGCGGTGCGGCTGACGGCGATGAAACGGGGCTGCGGCGCGCGCCGCAGCCCGGAAAATGAGTTCAATCCTGGCACGACTCTCGTCCAGACCGGGGTCGGGGTTCCTTCTCTACGAAGATTCGTGGCTTTTTCTCAAGATAGACCCGGGCTCCCTCCATCAACAGGTCCGCCGGCGGGCCGGTTCCCGCCGTCCCGGGCGGCACCCTTGGTTTGGTGACGTCCGGCCCCATATTACCTATGGCCCGATTACACAGGTATCGATTGATATGCCCGCCCGTGGCGGCGTACGTCCGCCCGTCACTCAACGCGCGGCCAGCACCGGAGGAGGTCGGAGCGATGAAGGCGATGGTGATCGAGCGGCTCTGCAGCCTCGAGGAGGAACCGCAGCCGCTGAAGCTCACCGACCTGTCGGTCCCGGAGCCCGAGGCGGGACAGATCCGGGTGCAGGTCCAGGTCTGTGCGGTCTGCCACACCGAGCTCGACGAGATCGAAGGCCGCACACCGCCACCGGACCTGCCCGTCGTCCCCGGGCACCAGGTCGTCGGTCGGGTGGAGACTCGCGGACCGAACACCTCGCTGCACGACGAAGGCGACCGCGTCGGAATCGCATGGATCTACTCAGCTTGTGGCGAGTGCAAGTTCTGTCGGACTGGCGCTGAAAACCTCTGTCCCGAGTTCCAGGCGACCGGGCGCGATGTCGACGGCGGCTACGCCGAATACATGGTCGTGCCCGAGGCGTTCGCCTATCCGATCCCCGACGCGCTCTCCGACGCCGAGGCCGCCCCGCTCCTCTGCGCCGGCGCCATCGGCTACCGGTCGCTCCGTCTCACCGGCCTCGAGGACGGCCGGCGTCTGGGGCTGACCGGATTCGGCGCCTCGGGCCACCTGGTCCTCAAGCTGGCGCGCCACCAGCTGCCCAACTCCGACGTCTACGTCTTCGCCCGCAGCGAGGACCAGCGCGAGTTCGCCCGCGAGCTCGGTGCCGTCTGGGCGGGTGACACGACCGACGAATCGCCGGAGCAACTCGACGCCATCATCGATACAACACCCGCCTGGAAGCCGGTCGTCGAGGCGCTGAAGAACCTGGACCCCGGCGGCCGCCTGGTGATTAACGCCATACGTAAGGAAGACCGGGACAAGGATTATCTGCTGAAGCTCGACTATTCCGAGCACCTCTGGATGGAGAAGGAGATCAAAAGCGTTGCCAACGTCGCGCGCCGCGACGTCCAGGACTTCCTGCGGATCGCCGGCGACATCGGGATGAGCCCGGAATACCAAGAGTTCGCCCTCGAAGACGCCAACCAGGCGCTGAACGAGCTCCGGACCAGCAAGATCCGCGGCGCCAAAGTGCTGCGGATGGATTGAAGCCATGAGCGGGTCGCCCGAGTGATGATCGATCGCCCTCTTCAGCAGGAGCTGCTCGAGATGGCGCGTCGCGATCAAATCCTTCGCGATCGGCTCGCCAGCGAGGGGGTCCTGTTCGACGGGTATCACCCGGAGATGGAGAAGGTGCACACCGCCAACGCGAAGCGCCTCGACGAGATTCTGCAGCGGCACGGTTGGCCTGGCCGCTCGCTGGTCGGCGTCGGCGGCGCCAGGGCCGCCTGGCTCGTCGTCCAGCACGCTATCGCGCTCCCCGACTTCCAGCGGCGGGCGCTCCAGCTGCTGGAGATCGCCGCCAGCCGTAAGGAGGCGCCGGCCTGGCAGCTGGCGATGCTCGAGGACCGCGTCCGGTTCTTCGAGGGAAGGCCACAGCTGTACGGAACCCACTTCGATTGGAACGAGGAAGGGCAGCTGGTCCCGTACCCACCCATCGAGGACATCGCGAACGTCGACGAGCGGCGCCGCGCCGCCGGCCTCGAGCCGCTGGGTGCCGAGCTGCGTCGGCAGCGGGAGGCGGCGGCGGCCATGGGTGAGGGGCCGCCGGCGGACGTCGAGGAGCGCCGCCGCCGAATCGAAGAGTGGGCACGCCGCGTTGGCTGGCGCGACTGATGCCCGCCACACGGCTTACACCCATCGATCACATCTTCATCGGTGCGGGGTCCTATCCCATCGAGTTCGTCTTCGCCTACGACGCACGGCTCGACCCCGATCGGTTGCGGCGCAGCCTGGACGACATCCTCCACCATTTCGAGCCGGTAAGTGCCCGGCTGGTCAAGGTCGCCGACGACAGCTGCGCACTCGAGCCGTCGGCCGAGGGCGCTCGATTCCAGGCGGCCGTCTCGGACGAGCCCCTCGACCTGGCTCGCAACGCCTACGATTTCCTCGACCCGGTCCGAAGCGTTGAAGGTGAGCCGCTGGCGCGGTTCAAGCTCACCGAGACACCCGCCGGTTCGGTCCTGGGGGTCAGCATCTCGCACGCCGTCGGCGACGGCTTCAGCTACTTCCACTTTCTCTCCAGCTGGACCCGGCTTTATCACGGCAAGCCGTTCCCGCCGCCCTCGCTGCCCCGCGATTCGCTGATCCCGGAGACGTCGCCTACAGGCGCACCGCTCGGACCGGACGACCTGCTGGCCGGAGCCGGCGTCTTCTGGGCCGCCCGGCGCCCCGAGATCGACCGCCGCGGACTCGCCTGGGACACCATCGCGCTGTCGAGGGAGCGGCTCGGTGAACTGTTGCGTGAGGCCCGCGAGGAGGTCGACGTTCGTCTCTCGTATAACGACGTCATCACCGCGTACCTTTGGAGACGTTACGGGCCCGGCTGGACGGCTTCCGCTGCCGATAGCGACCACCAGAGCTACATCAGCTGCCCCGTCGATTTCCGTCGCCTGCTACCATCCCTGCCCTCGACCTACTTCGGCAACGCCGTCTGTCTGGCCACCGA
>JABAHQ010007542.1_pt3 | contig 22731 bp, 18 predicted proteins | sample 7062091 | NCBI WGS metagenome assembly JABAHQ01 (sample SAMN14534359, study PRJNA622989) | marine sediment metagenome | biome: marine biome [ENVO:00000428]; feature: marine pelagic biome [ENVO:01000023]; material: deep marine sediment [ENVO:00002113] | place: India: Gulf of Kutch | collected...
AGACCAGGAGTTGAAGGAAAGACTGGCTGAACAGGAAAAACAGCTCCAATATTACACTGATGAACTGGCTCGCTTAAACAACTTGTTAAGTCAACAAAAGCAGCTTACCCTCGAAGCCCGGAATAGTGCCAAGGCCCTGATTCAATTCTTGATCGCCCAGCACAAAGAACTACTACGGCAACGAGGAGAGGTCGATAGGCTGGTTAAGCAAATGGCTGTTGTATCGACGAACCTATCCAAACTGGCCACCAGGTTAGATAACCAAACCGAGCAATTCCAACTTATTTTGCCAAAGACAGAACAAAAACAAGGCTAAATTAATGCGTTTTATGTTATAATGAAGCTACTTTGAAACTTCCCCAATTCAGGTGGTGACTTATGTCGGAAATAAAAGATTTTTTAAAGCGGATTGAAATGTTCATTGGTTTATCCGAGGAGAAGCTGGATAAAGTCGCAGGGTTTTGCCGGCCCAGAACGTTTGCCTCCGATAGCATTATTATTGAGCGGAACTCCCCGGCAGACTGCTTTTATCTGATTGAGGATGGCACCGTCGAAATTATTACTGCACCCGATAGTCAGGGTGAAGGGGCCGGCGATGGGGTTGTCGTCACGTTAGGTAAAGGGCAAAGCTTTGGGGAAATGAGCCTGGTTGATAGCGGAGTCCGATCAGCCACGGTTAAAGCAACCACAGAGACTAAACTCTATGAAATTGACTCCGACCGTTTTCGGGAACTGTGTGAAACAGATACTGACTTGGGCTATCAAGTGATGAGAAACATCGCCGTAGACTTATCATTTAAACTGCGCTATCGTAACCTTATCTAATCCAGCCTCCGGTGATTGCTGACAAAGGAGCTAATCGTGCCCATATATAAACTGAGCATTGTTGTACCAGGGCGTCGAGATGTGGGGGGTATTCAGAACCTTGATAAAGAACCCAAACCGGGTGATATTATCGTTTTAGGGAAAGAGGAATACGAAATCGTTGACGTTGCCGAGCTAATGCCCCCCAGGGGGGGCTTTGCTTACCTCCATGCTATCTGTCGCCCTGTGGAGAATAAATCAGCCAATCAGAATTTATAAGCCGCTCAGAGCCGCTCTATGACCGGCGGGTCACGGACCTGCCTGGAGCAAAGCCTGAGCTTTCTTCTAATAACCCTGATTTGACCCATGACCGTCGAAGCAATTCTTCTTGGCACAGCTCAAGATGGCGGAGTACCCCAAGCCGGGTGCTACTGTCGTAATTGTCAACGTGCCCGCAACGATCCGGCCAGCCGGCAATGGACGGTTTGCCTGGGATTAGTCGATTGGCAGGCAGGACAGAGTTGGCTGATTGACGCCACCCCCGATTTCCGTGAACAGTTGCATGCCCTACACACCCTGGCTCCGAACTGCCCCTTGGCCGGCATCATCCTGACCCATGCCCATATCGGACATTACACCGGTTTGATCCATCTCAGTCGTGAAGCGATGTCTGCGCCAGCAGTCCCAGCTTACGCCTCCCCACGAATGATTACTTTCCTAAGCCAGCATGCCCCTTGGTCTCAACTGGTAGCCCAGAAAAATATAGCCCTTCATCGTCTCACCGCTGGCAACAAAACCTACCTCGGCCCAAGCCTAAGTTTAAGCCCTTATGTGGTGCCCCATCGCCAGGAATTCAGTGACACCCTGGCTTTGGTCATACAGGGGCCCCAGCGCTCTCTTTTCTTCTGCCCCGATATTGACAGTTGGGATCGCTGGGGATATGATATCCGGGACTTCCTGAGTGATATCGACGTTGCCCTGTTGGACGGCTGTTTTTTCTCTCGCACCGAACTGCCGGGGCGTAACCTGGTCGAGATCGCTCATCCCCTCGCCCCGGATACCGCCGCCCGCCTCGAGGGCATTGACTGTCAGGTTTACCTGATCCACCTCAATCATAGCAACCCACTGCTCAACCCCGGCCCAGAACGGGAACAGATCGCCGCCCAGGGGATCGGCGTAGGCACATTTGGCCAGCGGTGGATGTTGGGGTAAAGCGCCTGTAAGCATTCAGAAGAAACCGGGGTTTGGGATACGCATGCGTACCGGCCGTGTTGGCAAAACAACCAACTTAAACACGCAGGATTTAGGGCAAAACCAGCGAAAACCCGGTTTCTAATACTCCTTTTCCCTACTGTTCCAATGCGGTACTAATCGCATCATAAACCTCCTGCCAGGCTTGCTGGACCGAGGCCAGTCCCGCCCTCCCCTCGGGCAGTTGGCCATAGTGGACGTTGATATAGGCCTGGGTAATCGTCTCAAATTGCCGGCTCAAGTCAGGCCACCGCCCGGCTAAAGGTTCCAGAAACTCGGTGGGGGTCTGGGAGGGAGATCGTTGCAGGCCATGTTCCTCGGCCAGGACCAGGAGGGCGGCATAAATGCGCCGGATGGTGACGGCGGCTCGCAAATCCCGTCCTATCCCAAACCGGCGTACCAGGCCAACCAAATCGGCCAGACGATCTTTACCGGCCGACCACAACTCACCCAGGCCGGACGGTCCCGGCTCGACACTGCTCTGAGTTTGCTGCCCACCCGCCCCCTGAAGCGCCCGGCGATGTCGCTGCCACCGGCTTAACAGGCGGTAAAAAATCCAAACGACCAGAAAAATCAGAAATATGCGCCAGCCCCACAGAAAATACTGAAGCCAGGCGGCCGGCTCCCTCTCGCCCTCAAGCTCCTCAAAAGGCTGGGGCGTGCCAAATTCACCTTCGGTTATCTGGGATTCCGGCAATTCAACGGCAAACGATTGCAGCCAGGCAAAAAAGGCGTCGATCAGCGGGCTAATTTGGATCAAAATCCATAATAATAAGGCCACGATCGGTTTGAGGATAAGACCGATCACCGTGAAAACAACCTGAAAGATGCTCTGCACCGTCGAGAACGAAATGAGGGTCGTCAGGAGGAGGGCGACGATTACCACCGCAATGACGACCAGGCCGCCATTGGCTAAACGGAGCTTTACCCCGCCCGCCGCCGCTTCGCCATGGTGTAGGGCAATGGTCTGGGTGGGCGACAGGCTGACCGCCAGAAGACTAGCAGCGGCGAAGAGTAAAATGAGGGAGATCGGAGGAGCCAGGCTGGGCTCAAAGGCCCCCAAAATTACGACGATCGTGAAGCCGAGAAATCCGATCTGCAGGGTGAACGAGGCCGCCGGCAGCTCAGGTGGTGTCTGACCCAGGGCCAAACAGCGCCACCACACATAGCCCATCACCACGACGATCCACAGCAGCGGCGTCCCGATCCCAACGGGATCGACAACCAGCGAGCGCAGAAATTGCCCCAACCAACTAAATGAGGAGGCCCCGGGATATAAAGTCAGGCGGGTTAAGGTTAGAATGCCGAAGACCACCAACCCCAGGCCGACCAGGCGGGCAAATTCAAAGGGAATGTTATAGGCTTCGGTCAGCCAACCGAGCAAAATAGCTAAGATAATTAAGACAAATAGGGTTAAAAACCAGTCCGTGGGATCAATGGCCTGGGGTAAGCGGCCCAAAATCAAAGGGGTGAGCCAGGCGGTCTCAGCCAGGGCCAACAACAGATAAATCAAGCCCCGGCGGGGGCTGAGAGGGACCATAAACAAGCTCACGCCGCCGCCGCCTCAGAAAACAGCTCCGTAGAACAGACTTTCCAGCCTGTTCCGGGCAGACTCAGTAGAGCCAATACCCCCCCTGAGCGGGACACACGAATTGAGGAGCCAGCACGCCCACGTACGGCTCCGTTCGGCACGAGGGCGTGCCTCACTCCTCGAAAATTGGATCTACTGAGACTGGAAAGCCTGCTCCACAGCCTGGCTGATCCGCTCCAACTCATAGGGCCTCCTCCATTTCCTGGGGCAAGGTCACCGGCATGAAGTGGAAATGTTCATCTTCACCCCGGCCCGGCAGATGGTAGACGGTCACACCCCGGATCCAACGCGGCGGTTTGTCCGCCAACGATAACAGGACCAATTTGCGACCGGCATCTTTCAAGCGTAACAAGACCACCTCTAACTCCGGCGTGACCACGGCCGTAATGACCATTAAGGTGGCCCCCCAGGGCAGTCGCCCGCTGTCGTGCAACAAAAAATCTTCAAAATTGCCGCTGGCCACGCCCCGGATGGCGGCCAGGGCCTCCAGGAGGCGGGTCAACTGCTGCGGGCTGCGGCTGGGCAGAACGCGCAAGGGCTGGTCGGAGAGGGGCAAGGTGCCGTTGGCCGACAACCCCACCAGCAGCCGCGCTTCAACCGCGTAGGCGCAGATGCTGGCCCCCACGCTGACCACCCGCTCCAACAAAACCGGGTCGATGCCCTCCCAGGCTCTGGCAAAAGTGGCGATATTGACAAACAAGACCAGGTTGGGGGTGCTGGTCGGCTCAAAGATTTTGGTCTGGAGTTCCTGGGTGCGGGCCGTGGCCTTCCAATGGACAAAACGTAGATCATCTTCCGGCTGGTAAGGCCGGATACCGCGCATGTAGATGGGGTCTTGCAACAGCCGCCGGTCGGCGATTTTCTCTCCGAACGGTTCTTTATCGGGCAATTGCAGACCGGTCACCGGCTTGACGATGGGGTAAACGATTAAGCGGTCCGCCCGGCCCACTTCGGCCTCGAGGGTAAAGAAGCCGAAAGGATCGCCGGTTTGAATTTGGGCGTTGCGCAAATCATATACCCCCCGTTTCTGGCAACTGAGGTGATAGGTCCGCCGCACCTCCTCAAACCAGGAGAGGGCGAAATATTGCCTGATCTGGGCCAGGCCGGGCAGGCCCGAGGTCCGCAGTTCCAAATCGGTGAAGACCAGTTGCTCGGAAACATGGTCAGTCAAGCGAACCCGGGTCAGCGGGAGAAATTTGCGGTTGGTGAGGGCCAGCGTCAGTTCGACGGTCTCGCCGACAAAGGCCCGGCTCTCGGAAAAGTAGCGCCGGTATTCCAACCCCTTAAAAGCGTATCTTTGCCACAGCCAGGCCACCAGGAAAACGCTGCCGGCCAACAGGCCAAAGGTCAAAACTAGCTCAGAGCGAAACGCGTAGCCGGCGATGACTAAGGCTAAGGTGATTAAAATGGCCCGGTCTCTGGCGTTTAGTCTATGTTGCAAGGATCATCCTCCAATTTTGATTGACAAGATTGTGCCGGATATGTATCTGGCACGGGTCCTGACCGGACTTAAGTCCGCCGGTTGGGGATTACAGATGAAACGGGCTAACCTGCCAGCGGATAAGTAACGGATTAGCGGATGGGGCGGCTTACAGCAGTGGCTATCCGCTAATCTGCTAGCTATCCGCTGCCCTATTTGGCCCGTTCTTCCCACTTGATTGAGGGAGTCAGCCGAGCAAAGTCTAATCCCTGGGCGGACAATTCCAGGGCCCGTTGGTAAATCACCTCTTCGAACCCTGGCCCAAGTTCCTGATGGACCCGTTTTGCCGCGCCGATGATTTTACCTGTTGTTTCAGATAGGGGATATTCTGGGCGGATGTAGTGTTGGCTCATGGGGACCTCCGATGCTTGGCTCACTGACTGTGTTGAACCGCTGAGACCGCTGAAAACTGCTGAGGGCGCTGATAAAACCTGGCCTCTCCCAGACAGGCCAACCCCCTTTCAATGCGGACATATAGTTAGTTGGCTCGCCGTCTCCACAACTCAATAACGGTGCTGACCCCGAACTCACCGACAGCGTTGAAAGCCTCTCAGCGGTATCAGTGTGCCCTCAGCCCCTTCAGCGGTTCCGGCGTTTGCTTTTTCTCCTGCCTGGCCCGGCGGTAAGCTGCCATCAGGTTATCAAAGTCGTAAATGTGCGGGTAAAGATTTTTGTAGGTTTTAGCCATTTTCTTTTTTGCAAATCCTTCTCTTTCAAAATACCTACCCTTAAAAACCCCAACCCCCAGCGAGGAGAGCGATAGCCAAAAGTTCCCCCCTCTGGGGGACTAGGGAGGCGAGGGGCCAACCAAGCCGCAATGGCACACGCTACGCCGTATAACTTACTCAGTTTACTCTGGGGGGTTAGAGGGGGACCATCCGAGTCTTTACAAGCCACGATAAGTCCAAAGCCTGTTTGCGCCAAAATTCCAGAATAAAACAATACCAATGGCTGTGGCTTTGGCCAATTGGATGGCCAGGGTTTCCGGCTCGAGCGGGGCCAGGATGAAAAGACTGTTAGGATGGAAGATGTCTAACTGCAATAGCGGGATGTAAATAAAATTGTCGGCGATGTAGAAAATCGCCGTGTTGATAGCCAAGCCGATCAAATTGACCAGAGTGAATTGGACCAGTTGCACCCGTTTCCTGCGGCTCCGCGACTCGGGGAAAGTCCAGAGGCGATTCCAGGTGAAATTGCTAACGATAGCCACGCTAGTAGAGGTAACATTGGCCAGAACTTTGCCCAAATCGCTGGACCAGCCAAAGGAGAAAATAAGGAAGTTAAGGATGCCAAAATCAATCAGGGCGCCCAGCGCGCCAACCATACTAAATTTGATGAAACGTTTTGCTTCTTTTAGGTTACCCTGTCGTTTTAATACATTTGTGACTAAAAACACATTTACCCTGCGTTGCTACGATGTTGGTTATGGTGTATTTCAAAATTTTCCTTGAAGTGGGGTAAGTTGACAACCTCTCCCTCCCTCTCTATCGCCATGAGGGTTATTAAACTCAAAATGACCGCAATATGCAAATACATCCCCTGAACATATAAATTGTCCAGCAGATTGTGAATATGTAAATGGGTGATGATGCCCAGGCAGCCGGCCAGGATCGCCCGATTCAGGCTGCTTATTTCGGTTTTGACCAGCGCCCGCAGGGCGAAAACGATCACCCAGGCCCAAAAGATCAGGTAACCCAATAACCCCACGAAGCCCAGCTCAGCCCCGACATTGAGGAAATAGTTATGGGCGTGACCCAGGGGGTCCAGCCAGCGACCAATCGCATAAGCCGGGTAGACCACTTCATAATTGCCAAAGCCGACGCCCAACCAGAGGTGGTCCTGCCACATCCCCTGGGCGGCCTGCCAGTGGGCTAGGCGCTCCAGGATGGCAAAATTGGCATCGGTCAGGGGTACGCGGGCGATGTCCGGGATATTGATAAAAGGTAGAATGTCTAAAAACCGCTGGCTGATCGCGGCCGGCAGGAGGGCCAGCGCGCCCATGGAGATCAAAATAGCCAGGCTAGTGAGTCCTACGGCCAGGGATAGCGCCCATTTTCCCCCTTTCAACAAAATCGTGACCATCGCCGCGCCCAGAAAAGCGATCCAGGCCCCGCGCGATTGGCTGGCAAAAAGGGCGGCCCCCATCAACCCCAAGGCACTGGCGGCGAGTAGCCATAACCCTACTGACGGCCACTGTTTCCAGCCAGCCCCTGACTGGCGGGTCGCGGACCCGCCTTGAGCGAAGGGACGAAGCTTGCCCGGTTGTTCGAGGCCCCATAAGGTCAGGCTCAAGGCCAGAGGCAGGATCAGGCCCAGATAACCGCCATAAGGATTGGGCTGCTGGAAGGTGCCGAAGGCGCGCAGAAACCGCCCCCCAAACAAGAGAAATCCCTCTGGCCCCGCCTGAAACAAAAATTGGTACACACCCAAACCGGCCTGAGCCACCCCGGCCAATAGCAAAAGGACGACTAAGCGGCGACTTTCCGCCGCCGCGAAATTGGCCCCAATGAAGATATAGAGGGCTAACATCTCCACCCACTTGAGCGTTTCGACCAGGCTGGCTTTTAGTGAGAGGGCCGTCAGCCAGGATAGCCCGATTACCCCCAAAAAGAGCAGAAAGGGCCAGACCAAAGGGGGCGTCGGAATGATGATCTCCCCCCGGGCCGCCATCTTTACGAGCCAGGAGACGATCATGAACCCCAAGAGGACCTCCATCAGCCCCAGGTTAACGCCCCCAACCTGGAGCCGAAACAGGCTGCTGAAAGGAATGGCTGGAATTAAAAGGTATAGCCCTAACTTTGGGTGAAGTAGACCTAAGATAAAGAGGATACTGCCAACGACAGCCAGCCCGGCGATTTTTAGGGGCAGCAGACTCAAGCTAATTCCCAGGCCGATAATAAGTAAAATCAGCCCAATCCGGTTGAGGTTCGGCCAATAAAACCGCCAGGCGAGATGACCTGCCATTTAGCCCTGCACACGTTCCTTGAAGTAGTCGATGGTTTTCCTCAAACCGTCCTCCAGCTCCACTTTGGGTTCCCAATCCAGGATTCGTTGGGCTTTCTCAATGTTGGGCTGGCGTCTTTTAGGATCATCCTTGATCCGTTGATCCTTAGGTTGAACAAAGGTAATCTTGGAAGAGCCATTGGCTAAGGCGATAATTTTTTCGGCCAACTCCAGGATGGTCATTTCTTTGGTGTTGCCGATGTTTATCGGTTCGACCTCCTCAGACAAAAGGAGGCGGTAAACACCCTCGACCAGATCGCTGACATAGCATAGAGAACGGGTCTGGGAACCATCACCATAGACCGTCAGGGGCTCGCCGGCCAGGGCCTGGGCGATAAAATTGGGGACGGCCCGGCCGTCGTTCAGGCGCATACGTGGTCCATAGGTGTTAAAGATGCGCACAATACGGGTATCAACGTTATGGTAGCGATGGTAGGCCATGGTCATCGCTTCGGCAAAGCGTTTGGCCTCATCGTAAACGCCGCGCGGCCCGATCGGGTTCACGTTTCCCCAATAATCTTCCGTTTGGGGATGGACCAAAGGATCGCCATAAACTTCCGAGGTGGAGGCTAATAGAAACCGGGCTCCTTTGGCTTTGGCCAGCCCCAGGGCTTTATGGGTGCCCAGGGCGCCGACTTTCAAGGTTTGAATCGGTACCTCCAGATAGTCTACCGGGCTGGCCGGGGAGGCAAAGTGGAGTACGGCATCCAGAGGACCTTCAATATAAATGTAGTTGGTGACATCATGTCTAATGAAGAGGAATTTCTCATGACCAGCCAGGTGCTCGATGTTCGCTGTATAGCCGGTGATGAGATTGTCCATGGCAATCACTTCATGCCCTTCGCCCAAGAAACGGTCACATAAATGCGACCCTAGAAAGCCGGCGCCGCCGGTTATGAGTACCCTCAAAGTAAACCTCCTGATCCAGTTGTTAATGCCTCACACCAAGGACAAAAATAAGATGATTTATTTTCATAAGAGTCGGACAGCCCCTGTGGGACGACAACGAGGATGAAAATTTGGTAGCCCAGGCATCCCTATGCCGGGCGGGTCAGGCAACCAACCCCGGCGGGCATAGGGATGCTCCGCCTACGGGTCAAACATAATGTTAAGCCTCTTCAGCGGCCAGGGGCATGGTGAAGAAGAAGGCTGTACCAACGTTACCCAGGCTATCAACCCAGATTTTACCTCCCATTGCCTCGACCGCCAGTTTGCAAAAGGCCAAACCCAGACCCACACCACCTCGAATTTTCTCGATTCTAGGATCCTGAAGTTGCGTGAACCGGTCGAAAACGATGTCCCGGTGTTCGGGTGGAATGCCTTCACCCCGGTCGGCAATGCAAATTTCCACAAAATCATCTTTGCGGACGGCTTTGAGGGTAATCACTTCGTTGGTGGGTGAGTACTTGATAGCGTTGTCCAGCAAGTTTTCGATAACCCGTTGCAGGATAATAGGATCGGCCATGACCGGGCGTAAATCTTCATCCAAGCTTGTCTCAACGGTGACCTTATGCATGTTCAAGAGCGGACTCAGCATTTCGACACTGGTTTCAAAGGGCTCCTCCAGTTCAACCGGCTCGATGTCAAAGACAAGCTGATTGTTTTCCAGCTTATGTTCATCCAGTAAGGTGTGGGTCATGCGAAGCATTTGTTGAGCTGCGGCCAGCCCGCCACTGACAATTTTTTGACTGTTTTCCGAAATGGTATTGTTAGGGTCCATGGTCAGGAATTGCAATGATCCCATGATCGCGGTTAAAGGCGCTTTCAGATCATGCACCAACATGCCGGTCAGGGTCTCTTTGACCTCACTTAACTGATGGAGTTTACGGTTAATCAGGTCCAACTCCTGGTTCTGGTACTGCAAGGTGTGTTTCGTATCAACCAGGTCTCCGCTGAGGGTTAGCACCTGCTTGGATAATGTCCCAACGCGAATCTCTAAGTTTCGATGTTGGAGTGATTTTTGGACAGCCCTGACCACCTGCCATGGTTGGACCGGCTGGTTGATAACCCAGTCTATCTGGTCTAAGTAGGTCAACGGTACAGTCGAAGCCTTGTTTTGTAAAACGATCAGGCTGAAAGTGGGGTGACGCTCTTGAAAGCGCTTAATAGGCGGCAAGGCATTCTCTGCTGAGAGGAAATCGCCGTCAACGACCAGGCTGGCCGGATGGTAGGTATAAATTGCCGATAAAGCTTGCTTAAGCTCAGTATGGCAGGTTATCTCGAAATTGGCCTCTAGCATAGCCTGTTGGATGGCGGCTAATTGCAATGCATCTTGGGTCAACAGACAGACACCAGGTCCCGTTTGTTTGGTGGCCGCAGTCTCGGGCTTAAGGAGGGCGTCAATTTTACGAACCAGGTGGTTGGTGTCGACAGGCTTGGGCAAATAGTCGTGATAGCGTAACAGCTGCCATTTGGACTGGGGCGTTGGTTGCCAGGGCTCGTTTTTGGCCGGTATGCTTAACGAGGTGATTAAAACAATCGGGATATTTTTAGTCGACTCATCCTGCTTCAACTGTTGGGTAACTTCCAGGCCATCCAGCCCGGTCAACAAAATGTCCAGTATAATTAAGTCAGGTTGATCCTCACGAGCCAACCTCAAGCCAATGTCGCTATCGGCGGCCATAAGGACTTGATAATCAGCCCGCGTCAGGCTGGTTTGAAGTTTTTCCAACGTTGCAGGATCTTGATCAATAATTAAAATTTTCACAAGTTTATTCCTTCAAGGTGTAATAAGAGTCGTATCAGAGATAAGGGGTGTCAAGGTGATAGGCTTGGTTTGGGTGATCGTTGGCCTGGTTGAATTGGTTCCACTAATTAGCGGGGTTACATCCAACGGCATGGCCCATTTGGGACGATGGCTTTGATTATCGGAGGTCAGTTGTTGGGGGGGAGTCCCATCCCTGTGATGCAAAAATAGATTGTTGCGATTGACAAACACAAACGATCTTCCACCCAGGCGAGGCTCCCAGGCTATTTCTGGCAAGAGAACACCCGGTTCCCCCCCCTGAGGGAACAGGAGCTGGGGATTGCTCCCATCCCAATCTACAGTAGTCAACTTGTAGGGACTGTCAACCGAGTTGAGTGGATTTATGGCCCGGCCAAAGACAATACCCTGGGGATGCCAAACCGGGTTACTCCACATCCCGACTTGTTCCCAGGCTTTAACTTTGAGGCTTCCATCGGCCGCCAGAAGCCAAAGATCAAAAACTGGGCTGGCCTCCGGCGCTTCATCTTGGAGAGGAGGGCCGTGAATAACCGTGGCAATAAATTTACTGTTAGGGGCCCAGGAAACCGTTGGTACCCAAACCCAGTCACTATTGGTTTGATAAGGAGCAAACTCTACCAGCGTGGTGATCGTTTGACTGACAATGTCTATCACCCCAACTTGGCCGGCGTTGGCGTAAGCAAAGAGATGCCCATCGGGTGACCAGGCGTAATTTGTCCCCCACCAGGCGTAGAAACCCTTGGTATTTGACGGCACAATTTCAACCGCTTCCGAAATTTTTTGGCGGGTATCCCATAGCCACAGATCGTTCTTGGCCCGCCAGCCGGGCTGACTGACGACCCGCTCGGCCGTGCTGTAGGCGATGACTGTTTCGGTCAATCTAGGCGACCAGGCGGCGTAGAGCACCCCCTTGAGCGGCAACGAAATAGGTGTTTCACCCACGATACGGGTATCAACCAACCAAAGTTCATTTAAAGGCGCATCGACCGCCTCACTAATAGTCCGGGTATACAACAGTTTACTGCCGTCGGGTGATAAATCAAAGACTCGACCGTCGAGATCCCCCTCGGCCGTCAGAGGGCGGCGGGTAGCGCTGTTATCTTTCATAAGCCAGGCGTTCCCCCCCGAAAGATAAGCCACAATTCCTTCGACCGGGACCGAAGAGGACGATTTTTTGGCCCCGACCACTAAAATTTCTTCAACCGGTTCTTTGACCATCGTTTTGGATATCTGCACCCGGCTAACCTCGGCCCCATCCTCAATGGTGATTTTGGTCACAATTTCTTCTTGCCCGTTTTCGCCTAATTGGACCAACCTTTGCTCGCCGGGCGGAAAAGCCTCATTGGTAACAATGCGACGTTCGAAGGGAATGGAAACGGTTTGGGTCTCAGTTTCTTCGGAAACGCGAATGACGCGCACGGTCATCTCCGGTTTAACCGAGAAGTTCAAATCGGGGGTGACCCGGTCCAATTCCCCTAGGGTGATGCCGGCTTCGGCCAATAAATCGCGAACGGTGTCGGCGTTCGTTTCCATAGTGCGGGTGCCGTGATCGACTTCAATGTAAACCCGCAGTAGCGAGCGCTGGCAACCAACCAGCAAGGCCAATCCAATCAACCCCAGCAATCCAATCAGCATTCGATACTTGGTCATGCCAAACTGCACTTTATTCACAGTTTCAGTATACGCTACAATAGCCAATAAATCAATGGGTCAAAATGGCCGTTGTAAATTTAGGGCATGGTTCATTACGCTCAAAAAATGGCTTGCAAATTTGGCCGTCTGCGCTAACAGCGCCGTGAAACGTGAAGCGTGAAACGTGAAGCGTGAAACGTGAGGCTGTTGCGCTAAAGACCCTCATGTATCACGTTTCACGCTTCACACCGGTGGCTGGCGTAGGGTGACAACTTGTAACCCTGTTTCGTTAGCAAATGAACCATGTCCAAGTTACGTTTCTCTGGCCTCTCGTTGTAGCTCGAAAAGTTTATTTAAGGCTTCTAACGGTGAGAGCTCTTCAATTTTGAGGGTTTTGAGTGAGTCGACGACGGGGTGAGTTTCGGGTCCAAAGAAGCTAAGTTGCTGTCCGCTAAAAGCCTGGCGAATTTTCTTCTTTTCATCTTGAAAGAGGGCGTTATTTTCCAACTCGGCCAAAATTTCGTTGGCCCGGTTGATGACCGGTTTCGGAATGCCGGCCAATTGAGCCACATGGACGCCGTAAGAGCGGTCGGCGCCACCCGGCACAATTTTGTGCAGGAAGACAATTTTGCCCCCTTCATCCGCCACGGCGACGTTGTAGTTTTTGACATAGGGCAGGTATTTTTCCATCTCCACCAGTTCGTGGTAATGAGTGGCGAAAAGGGTTTTGGCCCGCAACTTGGGGTTGTTGTGAATGTACTCGATGACCGCCCGGGCGATGGCCAGGCCGTCGTAAGTGCTGGTGCCCCGTCCAATTTCGTCCAAAATCAACAAACTTCTGGAGGTGCTTTGCGACAGCAGGGCGGCTGTCTCGACCATCTCGACCATGAAAGTACTCTGGCCGGCATGGATTTCGTCCTGGGCGCCGATACGGGTGAAGATGCGATCCACCAGGCCGATCTCGGCTTTGCCGGCCGGGACAAAGGAGCCAATTTGGGCCAGCAGCACAATCAGGGCCACCTGGCGCAATAAGGTTGATTTGCCCGACATGTTCGGACCGGTGATAATCCAAATCAGGTCCTGGTCGGAAAGAAAGGTGTCGTTGGGGACAAAAGCGCCTTGATTTTGGGCCAGAACCGTCTGCTCCACCACCGGATGGCGGCCATCGACGATATTAATCGCATCACCATCGCTCAGGTGGGGACGCACATAGTCATGCTGGCTCGCTACCGCGCCCAGGGACAAGTAGACATCTAGCTCGGCCAGGGCGCTGGCCGTCTGGTAAAGGGCCTGGTGATAGGCGGCCACCTGGGCGATCACTTCCTGGTAGATGCGACTTTCAATTTCCTGCTGGCGCTCCTCGGCATTGAGGACCAGGCTCTCATACTCCTTTAACTCCGAGGTAATATACCGCTCAGCATTGACCAGCGTTTGTTTGCGGGTGTACTCGGCCGGCACCAGGTCCAGGTTGGCCTTGCTCACCTCCAGATAATAGCCAAAAACCTTGTTGAAGCCCACCTTGAGGTTTTTAATACCACTTCGCTCCCGTTCAACCGTTTCCAAATTAGCAATCCACTGGCGGGCATGTTTAGAGCTATTGATGACCCCATCCAATTCGTCCGAAAAGCCGGGCCGAATAACGCCCCCCTTGCTAATCGTCGCCGGTGGCTCGTCGAGGATGGCCTGACTCAGGAGTTTAACCGCGTTGGCGCAGGGATTGAGGTTTTGGGCCATAGCGGCGAAGTGGGGGTTACCATCCTCTTGTAAGATTTGGATCAAGGGGGGCAGCTTTTCCAGACTGTGGCGCAAATCGACCAGCCCGCGCGGGTTGATGATGCCCTGCATCAGGCGGCTGGTCAGCCGTTCCAAATCGGCGATCCCTCTGAGTTGCTCCCGAATTTCGGCCCGCATAGCGACGCTGTTATAGAAGGCTTCGACGGCATCGAGCCGGTGGTTCAGCGCGTCCAGGTCGAGCAACGGTTGTTGCAGCCAGGTGCGCAACAGGCGGCCGCCCATGGGGGTGCTGGTCAAATCCAATACGTCAATGAGCGACCCTTTGCTGCTCTGGCCGCGAATGGTTTGGACCAGTTCCAGATTACGGCGGCTGGCGCTGTCAAGAACCATAAAGTTGGCCGTGCTGTAGGTCTTAAGGTTGGTAATCTGGTTCAGAGTCTCCTTCTGAGTCTGCTCCAGATATTGCAAAATCGCCCCGGCCGCCTGGACCGCCGGCGTTTTCCTGGCCAGGCCAAAGCCGTCGAGGGTGCTCACCTCAAAATGGTCTTGCACGACCTGAGCCGCCTTGCCCGGCTCGAAGCGCCAGGACTCGAGGGGGGTGAGGTGCCACTCACCACTGAAAGATAAGGACTGGTCGCTGGCTACCAGGAGCTCCACCGGATTGAGCCGGGCCAATTCATCAGCGGCCAAGCGCTCGATACCATTCCCCCTATCCGCTGCGCTCCTGCGCTCCGCGTCTTCGACTTGTAAGAGGGTGGCGGCGAAGGTGCCGGTGGTGATATCTACATAAGCGATGCCGGCCCGCTTATCACTCAGGGCCAGGGCAGCCAGATAGTTATGCTGCTTGGCTTCCAGCAACTCCGGTTCGACCACCGTTCCCGGGGTGACGACTCGCACGACTTCGCGGGGCATTATCCCCGCCTTGGTCGATTTGCCTATTTGCTCACAAATCGCCACCTTGTAGCCGGCCTTAATCAGGCGGGCGATGTAGCTTTCGGCGGCGTGATAGGGGACGCCGGCCATGGGAATCTTCTGTCCCTGGCCCGCTTCCCGGGCGGTGAGCACAATATTAAGCGTCTGAGCGATAATTTGGGCATCCTCGTCGAAGGCTTCGTAAAAATCGCCCATGCGAAAGAAAAGGATCGCATCGGGATATTGTCGTTTGAGTTGCAGATATTGCCGTCGAACGGGCGTGGTCACCGCGAACCCCCTTTCTATTTTTGCCGAAAAAAATAGTATAAATGATTGCCAAAGATTGTCAAAGTGAGAAAAGGACTTTACAACAGGCCCCAAAACCCCAACAACCCGACAAAAATCAAAGTCGCCAGGCTAATAACGGTATAATGAAGCCGCCCCAGGAGGAACCAGTAACGCCCTTTCCAGACCGGAATAAGCACTACGAGTAGAGCAACGGCGAAGAGGAGGCTGATGAAGGGAACCACAAAGAGGGGCGCAGCCCAGGTGGGCGCGCCGAAGATGAACATAGCCTCATCTTCCACCACGGTTAAAACCAAAACCACTGCCAACCCCACCAAAAGGGCTAAATTCAAGGCTCCGTTCAGCAGGGGGAGGCTGGCCGCCAGCAGGCTGGCCCGTCGGTGCGGCACCTCTTTGGTGATCAGGTAGTAAAGCAGCAAAGCGAGCGGCCAGACAAAGGCGGCCGAGAGGAAAATCAAGATGCAGGCGCCCAACAGCCCTGCCTGCATCATGTTCAGTTCATCCAAGAAGATGGCGGTCAGATTATAAAAGATGCTGCTGGGGTGTAAAGCCGTGATAAAACTTGGCGTGTCAAGTTGGGCGATACAACTTGAATCGGGGCGGGCAGTGGGATTGTTGACGAATTCAGCGGCTATGTTTGCCGCACATTCATCAGAGACGCTGGCTCCGTGCCCGACACCTGGAAATTCGAAGTGGTAGCTGCGGCTGAGGGTTTCGGCGGCCCGCGCGCCCCAGGCCGGGGGGGTGATGGGGTCATATTGGCCGGAGAGGAGCAGCGTGGGGATATCGCTCTTGACCGGCTGATTTTCGATGTCCCCGGCCTGGCCGGCCCGCCAAACCCCGCAGATAGCCAGGGTGGCGTCGAAGTCGGTGATATCACCCAATTGTGGCTGGGCCTTCATGCTGGCTTCGACCGTTGCCGGGTCGTTAAAGGGGACTTCTTCATGACATTGGACCGCATAATACATGCCAAAGCTGAAACTGTCTTCGACATCGAGGGCAGCGGCCAGGGTGGCAAAGCTATTGTAGTTGCCCTGATACGCCTGATAAATGGTGAAAGGGAGGTAAGAGGTGATGCTGCGATCATAGAGAGCCTGAAACAGGATGTTAATCAGGTCGTCACCCTCCAACCACAAGGGGACCCGCTCCCCGGTTGAGAAGTCAAAGACCGAGGTCTTGACCGGCTCCTCATTGGTGCGGGCGACCAGGTCGTAGAAGATGGTTTCCAGGTTGGGATAGGTTGCCTCACAGGTCGCATCACCGGCGCAGGCATTGAAGAAAAGATCGAAGGCACGGGCGGCGTTGCCGGCCTGTTCGGTGTAGAAGCCGGTGTCAGGTGGGTAGACCGAATCTAAAATGGCGCTGCGAATCCCCTGGGGATAATCGCGCATGGCGGTCAAGGCCAGCCGGGTGCCGTAGGAGATACCGTAGAGATTCCAGGCCTCATAGCCCAGGGCCAAGCGGAGATCGTTCAGGTCGGCGGCGTTTTCGGCGCTGTTATAAGCCGCCAGGTTGGCCCCCGCGTCGACCAGACGGTCACGGCAGGTGCGAGCAATCTCCGTCAGGTGGGCCAACTCTTCCTCATCGCTCAGATTTTGATCAAAGACATCCGTCTCGTCCAATTCCGGGCAACTGAGGTTCGGCTCCGAGTAGCCGGTCCCTCGTTGGTCCAGCAGGATAAAATCGCGCTCAGTCTCAAAGCGCTTGTTCACCCACAGGTCCAGGTTAGCAATCGCCCCGCCGCCGGGCCCCCCTTCGAGGTAGACAATCGGGTCGGGCTTGGGTGCAGGACTCTCGCTCTTGAGAATCGCTGCAGCCAGGCGAATGGTATCGCCTCCAGGTTGGTCCCGACTTTCCGGCACAATCAAGTAACCACATTCAACCCTNNTCCCGACTTTCCGGCACGATCAAGTAACCACATTCGACCGTAAGGCCCACCGGGATGTCAACCGGGCAATCGGCCGGCTCGAAGCGAGGGAGGGCCGCCTGGGGGGCGGGAGATGGGTTTGGGGCGCTGGAGGGATAGGGGGTGGGTGGCTGAATTCCAAGGGTCCAGGCACTTATAAAGAGAGTAATGAGCAGGAGCAGAGAAAAAGCCCGGCGGCGGAGATAAAGGTGTGGATGTTTGTTATTGAAGAGGTAGTTCATAATCAGACAGACAACAGGTTGTTTTCTAACTACTAAGGCATAGTAGCTAAGGGAATTTTAATGCAATTCCTACAAAAATAAAAGACAAATCTAACGGAACTGGTGTATTGTAAGTTCATTATATCATCCCTAGCAGAGCCAGGGCGAAGTCAGCTACATAAGCTAGACCAGGAAACGCTCATTGAGTTCCTGCTGATGGCACTGGAGTGTATTGAGCGGTTGGAGCTATTTTCTTAAGCGTTTCTTCAGGAAAGACTCAGCGAGAAAATTTAGCCTGCAAAGTAAAACCTCTCGAAAACAGCCTTTACAATATTAAAACGACATGTTATAATTCGCCCAAGCTAGTACTTTCCTCCTATTTTCTCGGGGGTCTTTTCATTAACTTAAGAAAGCGGTCATAAGTCGTGGATTGCTGTAGATTCGTTGAAGCAAAGATGCCTTTGAGACCAATCGCAGGATATCCCTTAGTTAGTGAGAGATGCCGTTTTGGTGCGGTTGGTTTTTTAGTTATGTACCGGGGAATGAATACAGCCAAATAAATGTATCTGAACCCAGGCAGTTCAGTGTTATCCAAAAGTCATACCCATGGGTACGAAGTATAATTCGACAATTCTCCGCAGGTTATTAATTGAGGTATTCAGTGATGAAAAGCTTTGTCTTCTCTGTTATGATGAGCCTGAATTCAAATCCATATATGACTCATTTAACAGGGATACAAGCAAAGCCGAAATCATCAACCGCCTTCTTCTACAGCCCGATCAAAATTTAGAAATTCTTCTCGCGCTTGCTAAAGAACAGGACCCTGCTACGTATAGAAAATATAGTCCTTATGAGACATCCACCCACAAAGCTGATCCATCCGGTGGTCGTAATGACACATCTTCCAAGGTTGAGCCAATTAGTATGGAATCTAGTACACGCAATTGGACAAAAATTGGGGCTATTGCCGCCATCGCTTCGATAATTGTTGCTATCGTGATTGCGGTTATTGGCTGGGTAATCAGCCCCAATAGCTCCCCAAAAGACCCTACCCCAACCTTGCCTTTAACTACGACCTTCACCTACCAGGTACGCGTTGAAGCCAAAGGGAGTGGCGACTTTATCCCTAATGCGAGGGTAATCATCGAAGTAGGCGGCCAAGCGCCGCTGGATGGAATAACAGACTCAAACGGTCTGGCCAGGATTTCAGTCGGTTCGTCTTACGCCGGACAACCAGGCCGTTTGTTGGTCGAAGCAGATGGCTACAACCGCTACCGGCAGGAAATCGACATCTTTGAAGGTTCTTTGCCGGATACGATTCAGTTGGAACCGGAGTAATTGCCATCAAGCATCTTCCGTATGGGTATTTTGGCATGGTATTTCAACGTTCATCTTTATTCAACGAGGTTCAACTATGACAGAGCAAGCTCGAGGACATTGGTTAACCAAGTTTGTCATTTTGGCTGTACTATTAAGTTTAACTTCGATAACAACGGGATGCACCTTAAATAGACCTTCGCCAATACCGCCAAACTCCCCAACGCCAACAACACCAAACTCCCCAATTTCAAGTTTTGCCTATCAGGTGCGAGTACAAACCGAAAGCACGAATAATCATATCAGGCGGGCACATGTGACAATCGAGGTCCGGGGAAAAGCGCCTTTAGATGATTTCACAGATGTAAATGGTCTGGCTAGACTTTTCATTCCAACTGAATATGTAAATCAACCCGGTGTGCTTCTTGTTGAAGCCAGTGGCTATCAGCGACACCGACAACATATAGATTTAATAAAGGACACTTTGCCTGATGTGGTTCAGCTTGAGGCGTCGCCCACGCCACTACCCCCAAAAGTGTCCAATATAGCGATATCACCAACTAATACGCCAACACCATCGCCTACTCCAACTAATACGCCGACCTACACACCAACACCCACTTCAACCAATACTGTAACACCGACTAATACTCCAATACCTACCCCTACTTACACCGTGACACATACCCCAACGCCTATACCAAATATTCATTTCATTGACAAGGACATCAATTTTAGGAAAGGACCAGGTACAAATTATCCTATTATCGGTTTTTTATCGGTTGGTACCGAAGTAGAAATCCTGGGACGCAATAATACAGGGAATTGGTTTTTTGTAAGTCTGGAAACATCTTCTAAAGGTTGGATATCTGACCTGGCTTTTCGGGAATCGATTGTTTTAGCATCTGTCCCTGTACAGACGTCTCCTCCTACACCGACTTTTACGCCCACACCGATCCTTATATCTGCTCCTATACTCATTGCTCCGGAAAATGCAGCGAAGATTGATGAAACTCGTCCTGACTTAATTTGGATCTGGGATGAAGATATTACTCAAGATGACAATTTCTACTTTGAAGTTAAAACTTGGTTGAATGACAAAAAGGACCCTATTGATGTAGCTTGGGTGCGATACCCATGCTATAGATATGATGAAGTCATTGAAGGGGGGGAGGGTCAAGTTTGGGAGTTTCGGTGGAACGTCATTGTCGTCAAGGGAATTCCTGGAGAGCCAAAACAATGGAGCCCGGTCGAGTCTTGTGGTCAGTGGCCTTCCGTCTCAGTCTGGAATCCAGGTTTAATAACTCAAACAATTACAATTAGTGAGATAAGTGAAAAACGTTTAATTAAGGTAATAATTGGATCTTCAGCCATCCCTGGTGTTCCTCCTGGAGGCAAGGATGATGACGATGGTGATGACGGTCCAAGTAGAAATTAAGGAACATCGGTAAGCTTAACATCATCAATGTAAACCCAGGTATTGTAAAAACCCTTGTCATTTGGGTAATCACCTTCATATTCTCGGCTCCATAAGGTTAGGTAGAGAGTGATGTTCATCCCTTGGAAATTTTGCAGGTCCAAAGTGGTGGTATACCACCCTAGGTTACGTAATATACCTACATCCTGGTCGGAGCCATTGAAACCCCCGCAGAAAACTAAACCGTTGCTAATAGGTGTTAATACTGTATTAGTTGGATTCAAAATAGTCGTGCTACACCCTTTAGTGTCACGTTCGTTATTATCGCTTGGTTGATCAAGTAATAGTTTGTTTAAAGAAACTTCAAAAGTATCAAAATATCTACCCGTTTTTTGCCCCTTGACAATGTCAAGGGTTGAAATCCAATAACTGATTTGCATATAACGCTTCTGCACTGTAAAAGTCTGGGACATGTAGCCATAACCAACAGGTATAGCCTCGTCTTGTGCTAATGGATGTCCTTCTGGATACCCTAGAAGAGCACTATACATCCCCTCAAATGGCTGAGATTGAGAAATAGTGGAAGTGATAGTTTGCATCAATCCACTGCCGTGCCCCTGGAAAGGCCCTTGCCCACCGGTCCATCCTTTCAAATTGCCTGTCTCAAAATCGCCATTGGTCAGAAGGCTGTAGTTCTTGAATACTACTGGCAAATACATCTGACAAGGCGCAGCCCACGTAGCCTGAACTTCAATACCAGCTTGAGCTTCATCGTTATCGTTTTGGGGATCGAACTCGGTCGCGGAGACGGTCGCAGTGTTGGTGATGGTTCTGCCGTTCGTACAGCCGTTGACTTTGGCGGTCAAGGTCAGGGCGGCAGAGGTGTTATTTGGCAGGGAACCAATATCCCATAGGCCGTCACTGTCTGTGTAACTGCCAGGGGTGGTGTTATAGGTATCAAAGGTCAAGCCATAGGGCAGCTTATCGGTAACCTGCACCTCGGTTGCTTCATCCGGCCCGTTGTTGGTCACAGTGATCGTATAAGTAATCTTGACTGTCTCGGTTACGGTGCTTGGATTGGGGGTGGTATTGTTGACCGTTTTGGCGACTACCAGGTCGGCGGCGTTTGGGACAACCAGAGTGACTGAAGCCTGGTCATCCTCGCCGGGGTCGTGGTTGCCGGGGGTCGAATCGGGATCAAACTGGCCAGCGGCGATCACCTCGGCCGTGTTGGGGATGCTGCCGGTGGCGGTGACGGTAGCAGTGATGGCCAGAATGGCTTGGTTATCTTCAGGTAGGTCGCCCACATCCCATAAACCAGTGGTAGGAGTGTAAATGCCCTGAGTAGTCGCAATATTAGTTACACTCAAGGATACGGTATCGCTAATAAACACTCCAGTAGCGCCATCAGGACCGTCGTTGGTCAGGGTGAGAGTGAACTGAACTGTGTCACTCAAGGTAGGGGTGATGTTATCAACTGTCATAGTGAGCGACAGGTCCGCCGCAGGTGGGACGGTCAAGGTGACTGAGTCTTGGTCATCCTCATCGGGGTCGTGGTTGCCGGGGGGCGAATCGGGGTCAAACTGGCCAGNNATGGTCAGGATAGCTTGATTGCCTTCAGGCAGGTCGTCTACCAAATTCCATAAGCCAGTGGTAGGGGTGTAAATGCCCTGAGTAGTCGCGGAAGCAACATCAGTTAGGCTCAGGGGTAAGGTATCGTTAATAAACACTCCAGTAGCGCCATCAGGGCCATCATTGGTCAGGGTGATAGTGAATTGAATCGTATCACTGATGCTAGGAGTGGCATTATCAACTGTCTTAGCAAGCCGGAGGTCGGCGACATCGGCGACAAACGGGACGGTCAAGGTGACTGCGTCCTGGTCATCCTCGTCGGGGTTGTGGTTGCCATGGGGCGAATCGGGATCAGCCTGGTCAGCGGCGATTACTTCGGCCGTGTTAGGGATATTGCCGGTGGCGGTGACAGTAGCAGTGATGGTCAGGATAGCTTGATTGCCTTCAGGCNNTCATCCTCGTCGGGATCGTGATTGCCATGGGGCGAATCGGGATCAGCCTGGTCAGCGGTGATTACCTCGGCGGTGTTGGTGATATTTCCAGAATCAGTAACAAGAGCAGCGATAATCAGGTTCGTACTTTCGCCGGGGGGTAGACCGGGGATATGCCAGATATCCGAGTCGTAACTGCCACTCTTCATCGTTGCCGATATGAGAGCTAACTCTACAGGGAGTTGATCGCTGATCTCAATGTTGGTCGCACTGTCAGGGCCATCGTTGGTTAGGGTGATGGTGAATTGAATCGTATTACTGATGTTAGGCGTGGCATTGTCAACCGTTTTAGCAAGCCGGAGGTCGGCAACAGACGAGACGGTCAGGGTGACTGAGTCCTGGTCATCCTCGTCGGGATTGTGATTGCGA
>JABAHQ010001991.1_pt1 | contig 22722 bp, 28 predicted proteins | sample 7062091 | NCBI WGS metagenome assembly JABAHQ01 (sample SAMN14534359, study PRJNA622989) | marine sediment metagenome | biome: marine biome [ENVO:00000428]; feature: marine pelagic biome [ENVO:01000023]; material: deep marine sediment [ENVO:00002113] | place: India: Gulf of Kutch | collected...
GGAGATGATCGAGGCCTGCCGCGGCCCCGAGCCGCGCTACGACATGCTGGTGCTCGACGAGCTCAACATCGTGCTGCGCTACGACTACCTGCCGCTGGGTCGGGTGGTCGAGGCGCTCAGCAACCGGCCGCGCGGGCTGCACGTGGTGCTGACCGGGCGGAACGCCAAGCCGGAGCTGGTCGAGCTGGCCGACATGGTGACCGAGATGACGCTGGTCAAGCACCCGTTCCGCGACCAGGGCGTCAAGGCCCAAAAGGGCATAGAGTTTTAGGGCATCGAGTTCCAGGAAGGCTCAAGTGGCCCGACCCGCCGCGCTCATGCTGCAAGGCACCGGCTCCGACGTGGGCAAGTCGCTCTTGGCGGCGGGCCTGGGGCGCGCCTATACGCGCCGCGGCCTCGCGGTGCGGCCGTTCAAGCCGCAGAACATGTCGAACAACGCCGCCGTGACCGCCGACGGCGGCGAGATCGGCCGGGCGCAGGCGCTGCAGGCGCGCGCCTGCGGGGTCGCGCCGTCGGTGCACATGAACCCGGTGCTCCTGAAGCCGCAGACCGAGGTGGGCGCGCAGGTCGTGGTGCAGGGCCGGGTCCGCGGCAACGCCGGGGCGCGCGACTACCAGGCGCTGAAGGCCGAGCTGATGCCCGCCGTGCTGGACAGCTTGGCACGGATCTGCGAGGGCGCGGACCTGGTGCTGGTCGAGGGCGCCGGCAGCCCGGCCGAGGTCAACCTGCGCGCCGGCGACATCGCCAACATGGGCTTCGCCGAGGCGGCGGACTGCCCGGTGATCCTGGTGGCCGACATCGACCGCGGCGGGGCGCTCGCGCACATCACGGGCACGTTGGACCTGCTCGCGGAGACCGAGCGCTCGCGGGTGGCGGGCTGCGTGATCAACCGGTTCCGCGGCGATCTCTCGTTGCTCCAGCCGGGGCTCGAGTGGCTCGAGCATCGCACCGGCACTCCGGTGCTCGGGGTGCTGCCCTACCTCGATGGCTTGCACCTGGAGGCCGAGGATGCGTTGACGCGCGAGGCCGTCGAACCCCGCGGCGATGACGCCTTGCGCGTCGTGGTGCCCGCGCTGCCGCGGATCAGCAATCACACCGACCTCGACCCGTTACGCCTGCACCCGCAGGTGGCGCTGCGCGTGGTCGGCCCCGGGCAGCCCGCGCCGCCGGGCGACCTGATCGTGCTGCCGGGCAGCAAGAGCGTGCGCGCCGACCTCGAGTGGCTGCGCCGTCACGGCTGGGAAACGCCGATCCGGCGTCACCTGCGCTACGGCGGCAAGGTGATCGGCCTCTGCGGGGGGTTTCAGATGCTCGGGCGGCGCATCGCCGATCCGCACGGGCTGGAGGGCGACGCCGGCGCGAGCGAGGGTCTGGGCGTGCTCGACATCGAGACCGCGCTGGCGCCCGACAAGACGCTGCGCAACGTGCGCGGGCGGCTCGCGCTCGAGGACGCGCCGGTGACGGGCTACGAGATCCACGCGGGCGTCACCGGGGGCGCCGCGCTCGAGCGCGCGGCGGTGCGCCTCGACGACGGCCGGGCCGAGGGCGCGTTGTCCGAGGACCGGCGGGTCCTCGGCACCTATCTGCACGGGCTGTTCGAGTCGCCCCCCGCGCTGGCCGCGCTGCTTCGCTGGGCGGGGCTCGCCGCGCCCGAGCCGCTCGACTACGGCGCGCGGCGCGCCGCGGGCATCGAGCGCCTCGCCGACGCGGTGGAGGCGCATCTCGCCCATCCCGTCCTCGAGCGGCTGCTCGCACGCTGAGGCCCGCAGGGCTCTGCGACGTCCCCTCCCGAGGGAGACGAGACGCTGCTCCTCCTCCCGATCGTGGGAGGCCGCAGGACGCACGGCTGGCTTCGACCGTCGGGGCAGCGGTGAGTCGCCGAGCACGCCCCGCCTCGCCGGGCGCGGGACGGGGCGTGCCGGGGCCGAGACTGCCTGGGTCGCGGGACGGCCGCGCTCAGCCGCTCCCCTGCCCCTGCCGGCCGCCGGCCTCCATCTGGCTCTCGTACTTGAACTTGCTGAGGGAATCGCCCTCGCTCCAGTCGCCGAAATCGGCCTCCTTGGCGACCTTCATCGACAGCCCCTCGTGCTGCTCGAACTCCTGGCGGGTGAGCCGCCCGTCGCCGTCCTGGTCCATCTGCTCGAACTCGGGCATGTCGTTGCCGGCCGCGGCCGCGAACAGGACGGCGCCGAGCAGCGCTGCGAGTCGGGTCAACTTCGCGGCGTTGCCTCCTTGTCGGTTTGGGCCACGGACGATGTCCATCAACGGCGAACATTGAGGCGCGCCGCCGGCACGTAAAGACCGGGTGTCGTTCGAGATCGTTTATGTGCCGATGGCGCGCGCTTATCCGGCGGGGCCCGGAGCGGCGTCAGGCGTGACCGAGCGCCGCGACGACCAGCGCGGCGGCCTCGGTCAGCTCGATCAGCGCGCCGGCGGTGTCACCCGTCGTGCCGCCGATGCGCGCGCGCATGAGCGCGCGCAGCCCGGCGAAGACCCCCGCGGTCACCGCCAGCACGGCGAGGCCCGTCCACCCGAGCAGCAGGACGGTGAGGACCGCCACCGCGGCGAGCGCCGCCGCGGCGGCGCGCCGGGGCAGGCGCTCGACGAGCGCCGCGCCCAGGCCGTCGGGCCGCACATAGGCGGTGGTCGCGAGCAGCGCGAGCCCCGCGCCGCGGCCCAGCGCCGGAGCCAGCAGCAGCGCCGCCCAGCCGTGACCGACGAGCGCGGCGAGCGCGGCGAGCTTGACGAGCAGCACGAGCGCCACCGCGACCACCGCACCGGTGCCGTTGCGCGCGTCGCGCATCAGCTCGAGGGTGCGCTCGCGGTCGCCGCGGCCGCCGAGCCATGCATCGGCGCTGTCGGCCAGCCCGTCGAGGTGCAGGGCGCCCGACGCCAGCACCCAGACCACGAGCGCCAGGGCGGCGGCGACCAGCGGCGGGCCGGCGGCGAGCAGCCCGCCGGTCGCCGCCAGCAGCGCACCGATGAGCAGCCCGACCAGCGGATGGACCACCACCGAGCGCCCCAGCGCCGCCGGCTCGTAGGCCGGCTGCGCCGGGACCGGCAGGCGCGTGAGGAACTGCAGCGCGATCCAGAACGGGTCGAGCATCACAGGGCCGCGGCGTGGAACAGCAGCCGCGGCTGGCGCACCCCGCGGGCCTCGTCGATGCGGATGCGGGTCACCCGCGCGTAGGGCACGTCGATGCGGAACATGCGCTCCACGGGCACGCCGAGCACGTGCCGCACGATCACCCGAATGGTGCCGGCGTGCGCGACGACGAGCACGCGGCGCCCGGCATGCGTGTCGAGGAGCGCCCCCCAGGCCGCCCGCACGCGGGCCTCGAAGGCCGCGAGCGGCTCCGCCCCGGGCGGCGTGTGGCGAGCCGGGTCCTCCCAGAACCTGGTGATCGCCTCCCACTCCTCGGCGAAGATGTCCGCGGCGGGGCGGCCTTCCCATTCGCCGAAGTGCATCTCTGCGAGGCCCGCCTCGCGCGCCAGCGCCAGCCCGCAACGCGTGGCGACCTCGGCGGCGGGCTCCGCGCACCGGCGCAGCGGCGAGCTCACCACGGCGTCCCAGTCGCACCGCGCGCCCAGCGCCGCGCGCATCTCGGCCCAGCCGGCCGCGCTCAACGGATCGTCGGTGGTGCCGCGATACCGGGCGCCGCCCTCCGCCTGTCCGTGGCGGATGAGATCGACCGTGGTCACGCCCGCGCCGTTCACTCGGCCCGCCCGCCGCTCGAGACGCCGGCCTCGGCGAAGGTCGCCATGCCGGCGTGCCAGGCCGTTGCCAGACGCAGCAGCGGCAGCGCGGCCGCCGCCCCCGTCGCCTCCCCCAGGCGCAGGCCGAGGTCGAGCAACGGGCGCGCGCCGAGCGCCTCGAGCACCGCCGCGTGCCCGGGCTCCGCCGAGCGGTGCGCAAACAGCAGCCACTCGTGCGCCCCGGGCGCGAGCCGCGTCGCGGCCAGCGCCGCCACCGATGCGATGAAGCCGTCGACGAGGACCGGCACGCCGCGCTGCGCCCCGGCGACGTACAGGCCGACCAGCGCGGCGATCTCGAAGCCCCCGAGGCAGCGCAACGCGCCGAGCGGCTCATCGACGAGCCGCCGGTGGCGCCCCAGCGCGTCCGCGACGACCGCCGTCTTGGCGGCCACGCCGGCGGCGTCGAGCCCGGTGCCTGGCCCCACCAGCTCGCTCGGCGGCCGGTCGAGCAGCGCGCAGGCAAGCGCCGCGCCGGCGGTCGTGTTGCCGATGCCCATCTCGCCGCCGATCAGGAGGTCGGCGCCGTCCTCGGCGGCGCGCCGCGCCGCCTCGCGGCCGACCTTCAGCGCCGCCCCGAGCTGGGGCGGGGTCATGGCCGGCAGGGCCCGGAAGTTGGCCGTCCCCGGCCCGATGCGCCGGCTGAGCACGCCGGGCAAGGGCCCCGGGGCGGTGGCCACGCCCACGTCCACCACCTCCAGGCCTGCGCCCAGGGTCTCGGCGGCCACCGAGATCGCGGCGCCGCCGCGGGCGAAGTTGCCCACCATCTGAGCGGTGACCGTTTGCGGGTAGGCGGAGACGCCCTCGGCAGCGACCCCGTGGTCGGCCGCGAACACCACGATACGCGGGCGCTCGATCGCGGGGCGGTCGCGGCCCTGGAGCCCGGCCAGCCGGACGGCAACCGCCTCCAGCTCGCCGAGCGCGCCGGCCGGCTTGGTGAGCTGCGCCTGCCGCGCGCGCGCCGCGTCCGCCGCCGCCGCGTCCGGCGCGGGCACCGGCGCGTCCAGCCAGCCGGGTCTCATGGGCCGGGTCCTTTGAGCACCTGCGCCAGGCCCGCCGTCACCCGGCTCACCCGGTCGCAGCGCTCGGCGAGCGCCTGGTGCAGCCGCCCCGCCTCGTCGCAGAACCGCCGCGCGAGAGGCTCGGCCGGGACGACGCCCTGCCCGACCTCGTTGGAGACCAGGATCAGGTCTCCGGGCAGGCCGGGCACCACGGCGATCAGCGCGTCGCGCTCGCGCGCCAGAGCGGCCTCGCCCGCGCCGGCGGCGACGCCGGCGAGCAGGTTCGACAGCCAGAGGGTCAGACAATCGACCAGCAGACAGCGCGACTCGCCCGCCCAGCGCTCCAGCGCCCCGGCGAGCGCCACCGGCTCCTCGACGAGCGTCCAGTGCCCGGGTCGATCGTTCCGGTGCCGCGCGATGCGCCGGGCCATCTCCTCGTCGCCCGCACGCGCTGTGGCCACATAGACCACCTCGCGCCCGCGTTCCGCGGCGCGGCGGTGGGCCAGCGCGCTCTTGCCCGAGCGCATGCCGCCCAGGATCAGCTCTTTCATGGGGAGGCCACGGTCGGCGCCGTCGCCGGCTCAGGGCGAGGCGCGCTCCCACTGCTCGACCGGCACCGGCTCTCTGTACTGATAGGCGAGGTAGCCCACGACCACGACGAGCACGATCCACAGCACGCTGCCGACGAACAGCGCGATGAACCAGCGCGGCGTTCGGGATTCGTCATCGCTCATGTTGTCCGCCTGTCCTCCGGGCATGGCGCGCAACGCGCCCGCGATGCGCACCCGAGTCTACACGATCACCGCGCCTGCAGAAATCGGGCCTGGCGATGCGCATCGAACTTTTTCTCTCGCGGCGGTGAAACTCGACGCCACGGCCGCGGTCGAATTTCACGGACGGACGGGGCCCCGGTTCGTCGCATAACCTGCCCATTCCTGAGTGGAGGAGGAGACGCCATGAAAGCGTTGCATGCTGCATGGTTGCTCGGGGCCGCCGTCGCCTTGTCGGGCGGGCCCGTCGCAGCCAAGGATTATCCCGATGCCGTCGACGCCATCTACGGCGACGAGCCGCCGTGGCTCATGATGCTCGGCCCGGGCGAGCTGACGAACCCGAGCAACTACAGCGGCGTATCGTCGGCCGGACCCGTCGCAGCCAAGGATTATCCCGATATCGTCGACGCCATCTACGGCGACGAGCCGCCGTGGCTCGTGATGCTCGGCCCGGGCGAGCTGACAAGCCGGGGCAACTACAGCGGCGTATCGTTCGCCGCCTTCGAGGAAGAGGAACGCATCGTCGAGACGCTGTTCGCCGACGATGTGCCCGAGGCCGTGCTGCTCGGGCCGACCTCGGGGAAAACCGAGACTCGGCGCTGAGGGATCGACCGTCGGGCGGCCGGATCGGCGCGCGTGCCGTCTCCGGCCGTCCGGCGGCGATATGTCTGTGCGCCGCTCAGGCGTCGAGCTCGTCGCAACGGCCGAGCCGCAGCCGTGGCGGATCGACCGAGAAGACGAACGGCGCGGTCTTGCGCAGCGCGCTCATGCCCAGAATGGGACGCGAGCGTTCGGCCAGGACGGCCACCTCGACGTTGCGCAGCACGCAATGCTCGCCGATACGCATGCGCGTGATGCGGTACAAGGGAACGGTCTTCCGGCGGCCGTCGGCCATGACACCGGTGAGCTCGCCGACCCGGGTCGCGAGCTCGCGCCGTCGCAGGCGCTCCAGCGTGCGCGCATCGAGGACCGAGTAGCTCGAGCCGGTGTCGACCATCACCTCGAGCTCACCGAGACCGGACACATGCGCGCGCACGTAGTAGCCACCGTCCTCGCGCATAGGCACGGTCCTCTGCTCGTCGAAGGCGTTCGCCGCCGGCGGCGTCAGCATCATCAGCATCAGAAGACACGCGAGACCCATCGTTTGAGCGTGCATCGCCCACCTCCCTAGGTTCGTCGTTCTCGTGCGGGCCCGCGGCACACCCGACCGGCGATCACGACGCGCAATCCGAGCCGGTGCGTGCCTGCAATGGAAATAGACTACGGCGTCACGCCAGTGACGACAACGCGAGGCTTTGCCGGCCTGAGCGGCACGATAGGCACGTGTCGCAGGGCGACAGCCTTTCAGAGCCGCGTGAGCACGTAGCCGAGCTCGCGAAAGCCGGCCGGGTGCGGGACGTCGAGGGGCGGGCCTTCGGACCACGCCCAGCGGTCGGGGCCGAAGAGCGCCCGCATGGTTACAAGGTCGCAGTGGTAGGGCGGCCCGCCGGCCGCGCCGGTCTGCATGAACAAGGCGTAGAGTCGCCTGCCGGGGAGCAGCCAGCGGTGGAGGCGCCCGGCGTATTCCTCCCAGTCGGCCGGGGCGAGCGCGCACAGCGCCGTCTGCTCGTAGACGGCCTCGAACGCCTGCGCGGGCTCCCACCGCAGCAGGTCCGCCTCCACCACCTCGGCGCTCCGGCCGGCCTCCGCGAGCCGCGCCCGCATCGCGACCGTGGCGCTCGGGGCGATGTCCACGGCGGTCACCTCGAATCCGAGCCCCGCCAGGCGCACCACCTCGTGGCCGCGCCCGCTGCCGGGGACCAGGATCCGGCAGGGGGCGAGCGCGCCGCGGGCGAGCCAGGTCTCGAGCGCGGGACTCGCCCCGCCGCGATCCCAGCCCGTGCGCCCGCTCCTGTAGCGCTCGTCCCAGTCGGCGGCGCGTCGATCGAAGGACGATGCGCTCATCGGTCGGTGCCGCGAAAAAGGTTGAGTCTCGTCACCGCGCGTGGCCTATAGTAATGAGCGAACCACCCGAGGGCGCCACCCGCCGGAGGGCAGCCTGCCATGCGTCGCCTGATCTTCCTGTTCGTGCTCGTCCTGCCGCTCGCCGCCTGCCAGACGGCCGTGCCGCGCGATCCGAGCTCCCCGTACTACGCGGTGCCGGAGGGCTCCAGGCTCATCCTGCACCGGGCGCTGGAGGTCCCGGTCGGAGACGCGAGCGTGCGCTTCCAGAGCGGCAAGGTGATGGGACAGGACAGCGTCGACATATATTACCCCAACTGTCGATTGCAGCTGCGCAAGCCCCTCGAGGCGAGCGCGCGCATCGAGCCGGACACCTTCGTCATCGAAAAGGTGCGCCGCAACGAGATAGCGGGCCGCGTCCGAGAGCTCAGGCTGGCCGCCGCCGGCGGCGTGCGCGTGTTCGGCGGCATCGCGGTCAACGGCGGGGGCGGCGACGGCGGACGCATCTTCTACGAGACGGAGATGTTCTTGAGCTCGGAGCGCCAGCCCGACGTCCGCAAGCTGATCTGCCGCCAGTGGCAGGATCCCACGACCGACCCCTATCATCTCACGATCAACCAGATCCGCCGGACGCTGGAGCCGATCTTCACGCTGGAGCTCGCGGGTGAGGCGGGCGCTCACTGAGCGCCCGCTCGGGGCTCGCCGTCGCCGGTCACCCGCCGCTGCGCCCAGTCCAGGACCGGGCGCACGCGCAGGCTGAGCAGCCGACGCGCCTCCTCGTAAGTGGCCCAACGGTGCTCGTGGTGCTCGGGCCTGCCGAGCTCCGGGTTGACCGGCAGCGTGACCGCTCCCCCCGGCGCCTCGGCCAGGTAGTAGCGTGCGACCTTCCCGCGGCCGTAGGGATCGGTCTCGCGGTAGTCGTGCCCCCACCGGAACCGCAGGTCCGCGAGCGTCGTCTCCTCCCGCACCTCACGCCGGGCGGCGACGACGGGATCCTCGCCGACCTCGACCTCGCCCTTGGGGAAATCCCAGTAGCGATAGGCGCGCAGCAGGAGATAGCGGGGCCCGTCTCGATCCGTGCGCACCACGACCACCCCCGCCGAGAGCCTCTGCGCCCTCACCGCGGCCGGGCCCCTTGATCCGGTCGCCGCCGTAGCACCATCTCGGTAGTATAAGGAAGATGCCGTATCGCGCGCATCGCTCACGATACCGGCCGTCGAGCGTCTATGCCGAACCTTCATCTCCAAGAGGCCGTGCGCAAGCGCAAAGCCCGTCGCGTGCGGTTCGACGGCCTGCGCTACCGGCGCTACGTCGATCGGGTCCACGACGTGCCGCGAGGCACCGCCGTGCTCGACGAGGCGGTCGTCTACGGCTACCCGCGCATCGGGCGCATCCTGGCCCTGCAGCCGGGCATCGAGGAGCAGTTCGAGGCCCCGTTCTGGGCGGAGGAGAAGGTCGACGGCTACAACGTCCGTATCTTCCGATACCAGGGGCGCCCGCTGGCCGTGACGCGCGGCGGGTTCGTGTGTCCGTTCACCACCGATCGGCTGCCCGATCTGATCGACGTCGGGCTGTTCGAGCACGAGCCGGATCTGGTCATCTGCGCGGAGATCGCCGGACCGGACAATCCCTATCTCGACAGCGGTCCGCCCTTCGTGAAGGAGGATGTCGAGCTGTTCGTGTTCGACATGATGCGACTGGACCGCCCCGGGTTCCTGTCGCAAGAGGACAAGCGCTGCAGGCTGGAGCGCTACGGGCTGCCGTCCGTGGAGATGTTCGGGCGTTTCACGCCGGAGGAGGTCCCTCGGCTGCGAGAGGTCCTCCTGCGCCTCAACGAGGAGTGGCGGGAGGGCGTGGTCCTGAAGGAGGACTCGGCGCGCGACCGCCGGGCGAAATACGTCACCAGCAACTCGAATATCCAGGACATCCGCGCCACCGCCTACAACATCATGGATCTGCCGCCCGAATACTTTACGAATCGGATCCTGCGACTGGTTCTGTTCCTGGAGGAGCAAGGCATGAAACGCACACCCGAGACGCAGCGCCAGCTCGGTGCGGCGTTCCTCGAGGGGCTACGCGACGCCGTCGATCTCTTCCGGCGCGAGCACAAGGTCTACCACACTCACCGCTGCCGCTTCCGCCGCCGTGAGAACGCCGAACGCCTCATGAGCCATCTGCACGGCGTGAAGAGCCACGAGGTCCAGGTGCAGCAACGCAATCTGTATCGGAAGGGGGGCTACTGGGTGCTCGAGTTCGACCGCGTATACCCGGGCATGAACGGCCTGCTCGGCCACCTACTCGCGGGCGGAGTCGCTTTCGATTAGGCGCTCCAGTATCGGGCGGAGGTTCTTCGAGGTGATCACCTCGACGCCGACCTTGTCGGCCCACTTGCGCAGACCCTCGTCCGCGGAGACGAGCACCGCGTCGAGCTCGTAGGACAGCAACAGCACGTCGACGTCTTCGCGACTGTCGAGAATGCCGCGGCGCAAGGCCTCACGGTATCGCTCGCGCAGCCGCGTGATGACCTGGCCCACGTCTTTGACGGTCTCACCCTCACGGCGCCCCATCCTGGCGTGCTCCTCGGCGATCCGCAGGCCTCGATCGATGCGCGTGCGCACCTCCTCGATGAACTCGTAGAGGATGTTGGCGGGGATTTGCAGGTTGAACTTGCGCGGCGAGCGGATGTGCACCACGAGCTCGAACTCCGACCCCAAGCCGTCGAGATCCTTCATCAGCCGCAGCTCGTCGTACACCGAGCCCGGCATATAGAACTCCGCCCCGCTGCGGCGGGCAAGAGCCAGAAACGCCGCGATCGCCTCCAGGGCGTCACCGCCGAACTGGCCGTAGACGTCGGGATTGGTGAAGACGCTGGTGTCGAGGACGAAGCGTTGCATGGTCGCCGGACGAGGGCACACCCCTCCCTAATAGAGGACCCGTTCAGCTGCGTCAACCGGGCGGGTCGGTGGCTCCGAACGGATAAGGCGGGACTGCGGCCGGTCCCGGCCCGCCTCGGCGCTCGAGGCGGCTTCCGCCTCGGGCGGGGCCGGACTCAGGGCCGGCGACGCGAGGTGCGTGCGGCCGCGCCGTGATAGCGGGCGCAGTCGCGCATGGCGCGTCGTGACTGCAGCTTCAGACGTTTCCGCTTGCTCTTGCGCTTGGCCCGCCGCTGCGTGCGCTCCCGGCGCTCGATCGCATCGAATGCCTGACGCGTACGTCGCTCGGCCCTATCGACCTCGGCGAGCGCCTTGGGCAAGCCCCTGCCGGTGCGGCGCAGCGTAATGGGTCCTTCCGTGCCCTCAATCACGTGCTCGCGCGTGCGCTTCGCCATTCGACCCCCTGAGCGTCACGTTCCCAGCAAGACTAGCCCACAGTCCGTGCGGAGTCTAACCCGCCCGCTTGCGCGCGTGGGGCGAATCGTGTAAGCGGGAAGGGGAACACGCGCACCGAGCGCCCGTGGTCGATTCGAGCCGCCCGCGTCCCATGATCTACCGCGAGGTCCCGGACCCGCCGGGGCCCTTGCGCGCAGCCGTGCGCGCCGCTCATCTCGCCGATGAATCCGAGCATCTCGAGGCGCTGCTGGGCTCGGCGGCGTGGACGGACGAGCAGCGCGCACGCGTCGAGGCCCGGGCGGGCGAGCTCGTCGCCAAGGTGCGTGCTCGCGCGAAGGAGAGCGGCGGCCTCGACGCCTTCCTCGCCGAGTACGACCTTTCCTCCGAGGAGGGCGTCGTGCTCATGTGTCTGGCCGAGGCGCTGCTGCGCATCCCGGACAACGAGACCTTGGACCGGCTGATCGAGGACCGCCTCGCCTCGGCGGACTGGGCCCGGCACCTGGGTGAGAGTCAGCCCCTGCTGGTCAACGCGGCGACGTGGGGCCTGCTGCTGACCGGGCGCGTCGTGCGTCTCGGCACCGGGGACGTCGACAGCATCGGCTCGCTGCTCGGGCGGCTCGCCGCCCGCGGCGGCGAGCCGCTGGTGCGCTCGGCGCTGCGCCAGGCGATGCGCCTGATCGGGCACCACTTCGTCATGGGACGCACGATCGACGAGGCCCTGGGGCGGGCACGGCACGCGTCCAATCGTATCTATCGCTACTCCTTCGACATGCTCGGCGAGGCGGCGCTCACGCGCGACGACGCGGAGCGCTACTTCGGCCGCTACCGTGAGGCGATCGACACGCTCGCCGCGTCGGAGGCGGCTGCCGGTGAGGGCGACGCGGCCGCGGGCGTCTCGGTCAAGCTCTCCGCCCTCCATCCGCGCCTCGAGCTCGCGCAACGCGCGCGGCTGCTGGCGGAGCTCGTGCCGCGGGTCTCGGCCCTGGCCGAGGCCGCGCGCGCGGCGGGCCTGGGGCTGACCCTCGACGCAGAAGAGGCCGATCGGCTCGAGCCCATGCTCGATGTCTTCGAGGCGGTGCTGACCGATCCGGCGCTCGAGGGGTGGGAGGGACTCGGCATCGTGGTCCAGGCCTATCAGAAACGCGCCGCGCCGCTGATCGACTGGCTCGGCGCGCTGGCGCGGCGCACGCATCGGCGCATCCCGGTACGGTTGGTCAAGGGGGCGTACTGGGATACCGAGATCAAGCGCGCCCAGGAGCGCGGCTTGGACGACTACCCGGTGTACACCCGCAAGCGCGCGACGGACGTCTCCTATCTCGCGTGCGCCCGACGGCTGCTCGCCGACGAGCGGGCATTCTACCCGCAGTTCGCCACGCACAATGCCTATACCGTCGCCGCGGTGCTTGAGCTCGCGGGCGCGCGCCCGTTCGAATTCCAGCGCCTGCACGGCATGGGCGAGGGTCTCTACCGCGACCTGGTCGCCGCCGGCACGCCGTGCCGGGTCTACGCCCCGGTCGGCGGCCACGACGAGCTGCTGCCCTATTTGGTGCGCAGGCTGCTCGAGAACGGGGCCAACACCTCGTTCATCAATCGGCTGCTCGACGCGCGGGCGCCGGTCGAAAATCTCGTGGCCGACCCGGTCGCGAGCCTGCGCGCGAGCGCCGTCCGACGCCATCCGCGCATCCCGCCGCCCGCGGACCTCTACGCGCCGGCGCGGCGCAACTCGCAAGGACTGAACCTGCACGACCCCGCGGTCCTGGCCGAGCTCGCCAGGGCGATGCGGCGCGAGGCGGCCCGGGGCCGAGAGGCACGCCCGGTCGTGAGCGGGGCACCGGGCGCGGCGTCGGCGCCCTACGCCGCGCGTAATCCCGCGATTCAGGACGAGGTCATCGGCGAGGTGCACGACGCCGACCCGCAAGCGGTCGAGCAGGCGCTCGCCGCCGCCCGCGGGGCCTTCCCGGCCTGGTCGACGACGCCCGTCGAGACGCGAGCCGCGTGCCTGGAGCGCGCCGCCGATCTCTACGAGCGGCACCGCACCGAGCTCATGACCCTGTGCGTGCAGGAAGCCGGCCATTGCCTGACCGACGCGCTGAGCGAGGTCCGCGAGGCCGTCGATTTCCTGCGCTACTACGCCTGGCGCGCCCGCCGGGAGCTCGGTGCGCCGCTGCGGCTGCCGGGGCCCACCGGCGAGCGCAACGAGCTGGGCATGCACGGGCGCGGCGTTTTCGTCAGCATCAGCCCGTGGAACTTCCCGCTCGCGATCTTCACCGGCCAGCTCGGCGCGGCGCTGGTGGCGGGCAATGCACTTATCGCCAAGCCGGCGGACCAGACGCCCCTGACCGCCGCGCGCGCCGTCGGGCTGCTCCTGGAGGCGGGCGTCCCCGCCGAGGCGCTCCATCTGCTGCCGGGTCCGGGCACCTCGATCGGCGCACGGCTGGTCGAGGACCGGCGCGTCGCCGGCGTGGTCTTCACGGGCTCCACGCAGACCGCCGCGGCGATCCATCGCGCGCTGGCCGCGCGCGGCGGGCCGATCGTGCCGCTCATCGCCGAGACCGGGGGGCAAAACGCCCTCATCGCCGATACCTCGGCGCTGCCCGAGCAACTGGTGCCCGATGCGCTCGTCTCCGCGTTCAACCGTGCCGGTCAACGCTGCTCGGCGGCGCGCGTGCTGTTCCTGCCGCAGCCGACCGCCGACGCGCTCTGGGAGCGGCTCGCCGGCGCCATGGACGAGCTCCGCGTCGGTGATCCCGCGCTGCTGGAGACCGACGTCGGGCCGGTGATCGACGCGGAGGCCCGAGACGGCCTCGAGTCCCACTGCGCCCGCATGGCACGCGAGGCGTTACGCGCCCACCGCCTCACGCCGCCGGCCGAGACCGCCGGTGGAAGCTATGTCGCGCCGGCGCTGTTCGAGATCGACCGGCTCGACCGCCTCGAGCAAGAGGTCTTCGGGCCCGTCCTGCATGTGATCCGATACGATCCCCGCCGGCTCGACGATGTCATCGAGGCAATCAACGCCACGGGGTACGGATTGACTCTCGGGGTCCACACGCGGATCGAGGCGACCGCCGAGCACATCCGCCGGCGGGTGCGCGCCGGGAACACGTACGTCAATCGCAATATCGTGGGCTCGGTGGTCGGCGTGCAGCCGTTCGGGGGCGAGGGCCTGTCGGGCACGGGACCGAAGGCGGGAGGTCCGCATTATCTGCAACGCTTCGTCACCGAGCGCACCTACACCGTGAACACCACGGCGATCGGCGGCGACGCGGCCCTGCTCTCGCTCGATGACGAAGGGCCGTCGGGCCCGGGCCTCGCGCCGGACTCCGAAAAATGAGCGCGCGAGGCCTCGCGGGCGAAAAAGGCGTCGGGCCGTGCCCTGCGCCTCGGGCTGCGCTCAGAGCGAACGCAGATATTCCTCGACCGCCTCGGCGACGGTGATCGCCCCCGCCTCCACCTGGCGCCTGTACCGGCGCATCCACGGGCCGACGAGGATCCGGCACTCGGCGACCTCGCGGAATATCACCTGCGCGAGCGGACCCGCGCCGTCCAGGAAGCCGCTCTCCTCGAAATCCCGCAGGGCCTTCACGCGATCGAACTCGACGCGGGCGATCCGGGCGTGCCACTGCCCGGCGCGCCACTCGAAGCGCCCGTAGGCGGCACGCGGATCACCGTCGAAAGGCTGACCCACCGAGCCGGTGTTCACGACCAGCGCGCCGTCGAAGCGGCGCACCAGCGGCGTGTGGGTGTGCGAGGCGATGAACAGGTCCGGGAGATCGCCGAGCTTGTCGCCGAGCTCCTCGTCCGGGATATCGGGCCGGATGCCGTCGCGGTCGCCGCGCCGCGAGCCGTGGGTGACGTGGACGCTGCTGCGCCCTTCTGGATCGCTCAGATCGACGTGGTCGCGCCAGCCCTGCAGGTCGACGATCGCCTCGCCGAGCTGGTCGTGCGTCCAATGCGCCATGCGCCTCAGCTCGAAGGTCGGGTCCTCGGGATCGCGAGGCTCGTCGGCGGCGGTCAGGACGAAGTTCTCGTGATTGCCGCCGATGAGACGCGCCTCGGCCGCGCGCCGCTGAACCAGCCGCAGGCATTCCAGGCTCAAGGGACCGCGGTTGACCAGGTCGCCGTTGAGCACGACCCGGTCGGGCGCCCAGCGCTCGATGTCGTCGAGCACCGCCTCGAGCGCGGGACGGTTACCGTGGACGTCGGAGAATACGGCGAGCTTCATCGCACTGCGCAGCGGCGTGGCCCGGGCGCGCGGGCCCGAGGATAAGGCAACCGTCGTGATCTGTCACTGCGGCACGGTCTCCCCACGCGCTTCAACGCTCAACCGTGTACACGTCGCCGTTCTGCGCCCGCTTGGCATCTTCGTACGGGGCGGCAATGCGCCGGTAGAGCTCGAGCTTCGCGCACTCCAGCGCACCCACCGCCTCGTTCAGGCGCGCATAACGCACGCCGTCGGCGCGGGCCAGATACGCGTCGATCAGCCGTGAGATCAGGTAATTCAGCTCCCCGGCGCTCTCGGCCGGACCCCCGGCGTCGAGCCGTGCGCGGTCGGTCGGTTCGACATAGGGCATGACGGCCACCTCCTCTCTGCTCGCGCCCGATCGAATGCGACGCGGACGCACGCTCTTCAGGCGCTGGCGGAGGCGTCCGCCCACAGATCGCGTCCCATGCGCAACGCGGCCTCGCGTCCCGCGTAGTAGCCGGGCAAGCGCCCCACCACGCGGTAACCGAGCCGCCGGTAGAATGCCTGCGCCGCTTCGTTGCCCGCGCGCACCTCGAGATACACGAACGGGGTGCCGGCAACGAGCGCGCACTCCTCGAGCCAGACGATCAGCCGCCGGCCCAGCCCACGGCGCCGGTGCCGCGGACCGACCGCGAGCAGCTGGAGAAACGCCTGGTCGCATCCGAACGCCATGACGGCGAACCCCGCGAGCTCGCCGCCGCGATCGGCCACGATCCCGAGAGTCTCGCGATCGGCGAGCGCCCGCGCGACCCGTGCCGGCGTCCACGCCCAGCCGGGGAGGCCTTGCTCGATGAGCTCGCGCGACATGTGCGCGATCGGTGCGGCATCGGGCCGTTTGGCGGGGCGGATCTCGAAGCGGTGTGGCATACCGGTCATCCGGTCGGGCAGACATCGGCTTCAACCGGCACTGTAGCGCCGATGCCGCGTCGCGACCAGCCTCGCGCCGGCGCTCAGAGCGCGACGGGCCGGAAGGGCGCCTCTCCGGGGAGACCCGCGGCGAACAAGAACACGGGGGGGCGCTCGAAGGCGGGATAGCGCGGCAGCGCCACGAGGTGGCTGCACACCGTGCCGAAGCCCCCGCCGAGGTCGAGCGTCATGGCGGCCTCGGGCCGACCCCCTGCGTCCTCTCGGCTGGCCAGCAGCCTCGGCCACTCCCCCCACTCGCCGTCGGCGGGCCGCGGCGCGGCCGCGCGGCGAAAGCGCGGGAGGTGGGTGCGGACGCGCGCGACGTTAGGGTCGTCGAGCTCACGGGCGGTGAGCATGTGCACGCCGGAGGGCACGGAGAAGACCTCGATCCGACCGGGCTCGCGCGACCCGCGATTGCGCAGCCAATAGGCCGAGACCGGGTCTCCCACGAACAGATTGAAAGGGCGATAGGCACGGGGATCGAGATCGGCGAGCGCCCCGGCCGCCTCCGCGGCCTCGGCGTGATCGAGCGCCTCGAGCACGAGCTCCCCGCGGGTCCTCGCGCCCGGGCTCGGCCCCAGCGAGCCCTCACGATTCATGACCACCGCCGCGAGCCCGTGGTCGTTCAACCCGAACCAGCTGCCGCCGGCCCTCCGGTCGAGCCCGGCGACCACCTCGGGCCGGTCGGGCCAATGACGGCTCGGGGGGTCCCAGGGCCGGTCGCGCATCTCGTCACGGTTGCCCGCCAGCACCAGGGGCCAGGGGTGCTCCGGCCGCCGCAGGATGACCAGCGTGCACATGGCACCGACACGCTACACGACAACCGGCCGACGACCAAGCGCATCGCCGCCGCCTCCGGCCGCCGGCGCCATGGCGCACCGGCGGCGGCGACCGCGTCCCTGCGGCGTGCACGCGTGTCCGCGCCGCCGACGCCGGTCTCATTAGCGGGTAATGAATGCGTTGTGATGATCCGGAATCCCGGAATGCGGGACGTCACCGCACGATTCGCTTCGACACGGGAGGCCGCTGTCCCGGAAGCCGTCACAGGACGCCTGAGGGCCCACGGCGAGCATCGCAAGATCAAGATACAAGATCAAGATAAGGGCCGGGGCGCATTCGCGCCCCGCCCCTTATCACGCCATCCGCTTCGAGGCGACCGCCGCCGCCCCGCTCACTTCACCGGCAGCAGCGGGCACTGAAAATAGACATCCGGCCCGCCCGGGAATGAGCCTTCCGTGATCACGAGGTAACCGAGGTCACGTTGCTCGATGATCTCGGCGTACGAGGTCAGCACCGGCACGAGGCCGTGGGCCAGAAAACCCTCCTCGGTCCACTCGACTGTGTGCGTGAACCAGCGCCCCCCATTGTAATCCGGGTTGCCCGGGGCGGCCTCCGCCACCGGCAGCTGGCCCTGCGGATTGTTGGAGTTGGTCACGACGTAGAGGGCATCGAACGACTGCCGGTTGTACGGGTTCGGCGCCGGGAGGGTCGTCGTGCCCTTGGTGCCCCAGGTCTCTCCGTCGCCATAGACGGCGGCGCTGAAGTCGGGTTGACCCGGGGCGGCGGCGGCGCCGTGGCCGAAGGCGGCGATGAGCAGTGCGGCGGCCAAGCCTGTCGTTGCGTTTCGCATGATCACGCTCCTGATGGAGTGAGGTCCTCGGGCACCCGCGGCGCCCGGCCGCGGGGCTCGCGGCAAACGAGAGGCTCGCGCCTGCTCGTTCACGGAGTCCTCACACGCGGATCACGTTTCGATCACGAGGCTCAACCTGGCGAACCGTGCAGCGGAAGATCGAACGTGAACGTGGTCCCGTGCCGCGGCACGCTGCTCGCCCGGATGCCGCTCCCGTGCAGCTCGAGTATGCGTCGGGCGATCGCCAGCCCCAGACCGGCGCCGCCTTCGTCCTCTCCAGTGCGCGCCGGTTTGTAGAAGCGGTCGAAGATGCGCGCCAGGTCTCCGGGCGGGATCCCGCTTCCGGTGTCGCTCACCTGCACGCTGATCCGCCGATCCTCGCGCGCCAGCTCCACACGTACACGCCCCCCCGCGGGCGTGTAGCGAATGGCGTTCTCGAGCAGATTGTCGAGCACGCGCTCGATCAATCCGATATCACCGATGACGAACGGCAGGTCGCTCGGTGCGACGTGCTCGATACGCACACCGCGGCGCTCGGCCTCGAGCTCGAACTTCTGGACCACGTCCTGCACGAGCTCCGCCGGCGAGAACGGCTCGCGCCGGGGCCGCACCTCATTGGCGTCCAGCTTCGCCAGCTCGAATAAATCGTCGATCAGGCGCCCGACGCGCTCGGCGTGCTTGAGCGCAAGCGCGAGGTAACGGCGCCTTTGCTCATCGCTGAGCTCGTCCGCCTTGAGACAGAGGGTCTCCAAGTATCCCTGCAGCGACGCCAGCGGCGTTCGCAGGTCGTGCGATACATTGGCCACCAGCTCGCGCCGCAGGGCATCGGTCTGACGAAGCTGGCCGACCTGCTCGGCGATACGCGCCGCCATCGCCTCGAAAGCCGCTTGGAGGCGGTCGATCTCGTCACCGGCACGGCGCGGCCGCGCATGCTGAATCGGCACCGTGAAGTCACTCTCGCGAAAACCTTCCACCGCCTCGGCCGTGCTGCGCACGCGACGGGTCAACCGTGCGAACAGCAGCAACCCGGCGGCGAGCACGAACACCAGCCCCCCGGCGGCGAGCCCGCTGGCGAGGCGTAGCGTGTAGCTGCCCTCGAGGCGCGCCGCCACGCTGTCGTACTGCTCTCCGGCCAGGATGACATAGAGATAGCCCTGTAGGCGGCCGTCGTGATGCACCGGCGCCGCCGAGAAAACCTTGCGCCGCGACGGGTCGCGAGGATCGTCGCCTACGACCGGAAGCTCGACGTTCCCGGCCACGAAGCGCTTCACGGGCGCGAGGTCCACCCGCGGGCGCCGCACCCGTCCCGGCGGGGCCGAGAAGGCCAGCACGTTTCCGCCGGGGTCGAGCAGATAGAGCTCCACCCTCGGGTTGATGACCATCATCATGTGGAACAGCCGGTCCAGCGCCCGGCGGTCCACGGAACCGTTATCGAACAGGGTCTGATCGTCCGCGATGTGAGCGGCGAGCTCGGCGTTGAGCCTCTGCATGGTCTCCGCCTGATAGCGCTGCGCCATGGCCAGAATGAGCCAGAGGTGCAGCAATCCCACCACCACGAACAGCAGCGTCAGGGCCAACGCGAGACGGGCATACAGGGTACGCGGCAGCAGCGATCGCATGGTGCCTCAGTCGTCCGTGAACTTGTAACCGATACCCCACACGGTGAGGATGTATCGCGGCTTCGCGGGATCGCGCTCGATCTTCGCTCGCAAGCGGTTGATGTGCGAGTTGACCGTGTGCTCGTAGCCCTCGTATCCCGCACCCCACACGTGATCGAGCAGCTGAGCCCGGCGAAAGACGCGTCCCGGATACGAGGCGAAATGCACGAGGAGATCGAACTCGCGGGAGGTCAACGATATGGGGCGACCTTCCACCTCGACGGTATGCCGCTCGGTGTCGATGGTCATCCCGCTTCGTTCGATGACGGCGGGTGCGTGCCGCTCCGCGCTCAGCGCATCGAGCCGGCGGAAGATCGCCTTGACCCGTGCGACGAGCTCGCGGACGCTGAACGGCTTGGTGAGATAGTCGTCGGCACCGAGCTCCAGACCGACGACCCGGTCCGTCTCGCTGCCGCGGGCGGTGAGCATCAGGATCGGGGTATAGCGCTGGCCGGCCCGCACCGCCTTACATACCTCCAGGCCGTCGAGCCCGGGGAGCATGAGATCCAGGATGACGAGGTCGAACGCTTCGCGCCGGGCGCGGGCCAGCCCGTCGAGCCCGTTGGCGGCCACCTCGACGCGGTCCGCGAGGTCGCCCAGATGGAGCCGAATCAGCTCTGCAATATCGGTGTCGTCTTCGACGACCAGGACACTACGCGACACGCCTCACCGTAGAGCGACGCGGGGAACCGTCCCATTCTCGGCGAGCGAAGTTCACGAATGCCTCACGGGGACATCACCCGGCCCCGGATCAGCGGCGACGACCGCCCCGGCGCCGGTGACCCGCCTTCTCCCGCTCCTCGCGCACCCGCAACGCGCGGTCCTTGAACGGGGAGCCGTCCAGCCCTGCCATCGCCGCGCGGGCCTCGTGGCCCTCCATCTCGACGAAGCCGAAGCCCCGGCAGGTGCCGCTGAACACGTCGATGACCAGCTTCACCCCGCGGACGGTCCCATAATGCGAGAAGAGCTCTTGAATCTCGTCCTCGCGGGTCTCAGGGGCGAGGTTGCCAACAAACATGGTTTTCATCTCTGTCCTCCGAATCTGACGTCTCGCGGCCGGACGCCGTCCAGGGGCGGGGGGCCCCGCGGGTCGCATGGTGCCGGCTCGAGCGCGGCTGCAGGCTCGGGTGTGAGCGCTCGCCGCCGGATCGCTCGCCGACACCGGCCGAGCGGCGGGCGGGGGCCCGAGGGCGCCGAGCGGCCGCGCCGCGGCGACCACGGCCACCCGTCTTACGTGAGACGCAGCTTACCATATTCCTTGGGCCTCGAGCCTCGAGCCTCGAGCGACGCCGAAAACTTGTGGCGATCCGCGAGAAGGTGGTATATACTCCGCTTGGCTGCAGGTTGTGCGATAGGCGGTTTCGGCGGTTCCCTTCCTGAATGCCCCCTGAAAACACCCATTTCACAGGCTGCACGCTATACAACGACGATTCATTTATTTTACAAGGTAATCAGCATGGCAACAGGCACTGTGAAATGGTTTAACGAGGCAAAGGGCTACGGCTTCATCAGTCAGGACGGCGGCGAGGACGTGTTCGTGCACTTCAGCGCCATCCAAGGCGATGGATTCCGTACCCTGACCGAGGGCCAGAAGGTCTCCTTCGAGATCCAGAAGGGCCCGAAGGGTCTGCAGGCGGCTAACGTCGTCGCCGAGTAAGCCCCTCGAGCCCCAGCTCGACGCAAGAGCCCCGCAGCCGGCGGGGCTCTTTTTTTGGCGCCCCACCGCGGGAGGCTGCCGCTGTCCTTCGCGTTCGAGCCCCTGACGGGCCGGCACGCGCCCGGCAAGGAGCAGCACGTCTCCTCGGGAACCGACACGCGTCAGCCGAGCCGCCGCCGAAAGCCTGCCTCAATAGCCGCCTTTGCGCCGACTTTCCGGCAGCCCCGCGATGCGCCCGGCCTGCTTGCTCGGGTCGCCGGGGAAGAGCTGATACAGCGACTGGGCGGTCACCTGCCCGCCCCACTGCTCCTGCATGGCCTTGACCATGGTCCGCGTGTTCGGCTGGTGTCCATCGTTGCCGTAATACTCGTGGCGAAGGTAACGGATCACGTCCCAGTGCCCGGGCGTCAGCTCGAGGCCTTCGTGCCTCGCCATCGCCCGCGCCACCGTCTCGCTCCAGTCGTCGAGCTCCACGAGAAAGCCGGTCTCGGTCGTCTCGATCGTCTTGCCATCAACCTCCAGCGCCATCATTCCGTCCTCCTGAGAGCCCTCGATGCGCCCGGCGGGCCCTCCGGCTCGAAAACCCGATCGACGCCCCGGCTTATAGCCCGGCCCGCGGCCGGATTCAAGACGCGGCGCCGAGGAGCGCTACCGGCCGCGCCGTCTCGGTCCGGGATCGGGCGTCGCGTGAGCACGATTCGAAAACATACCGATTCGGCTTCGGACGTCCTTCCGAAAACGTGAGATCAACGGCATCGGCTCGTTCACACCGGACGCCCTGCGTACCGGAGCTCGCCAGCCCAATCGGGCGCTGGAGGCGCTCGGCGCGGGGATCCAGTGGATCCAGTCTTACGTGACGGGTGACAAGATGTTCTGCGTGCACCTGGCCGAGGACGAGGGCGTAATCCGCAACCATGCCGAGCGCAGCGGCTTTCCCGCCCACCGGGTCACGGAGATTCGCACCACCATCGATCCGACGACCGCCTCGGCCTGACGTCGGCGCCGCGCCCACGCGCCCTCCTCGCCACCACGGCGGCGGCCTCTGCGGGCTGCCCGCCGTTCGTTTGCCCGGCCGTGGCGGCCCGGCTAGCATGAGCCGATCCACGGCCCCTGCAGCCGGAGGCGGGACCCATGTCGGATGCAGCCAGTTGGATGTGGAGCGCGGGATTCATCGGCCTGGCGCTCGGCCTGGGCGCGGGGTTTCTGCTCGCCTATTGGGTGCTGCTGCGCAACAAGCGCGCAACCGAGCTCGAGGCGAAGCTGCAGCGACAAAGGGCCGACTTCGAGGCGTACCGCACCCGGGTGGATGAGCACTTCTTGAAGACCTCCGAGCTGTTCCAAGACATGACCGAGCGCTACCGTGCCGTCTACGAGCACCTCGCCGCCGGCGCGCACTCGCTGTGCACGGACCGAGTGACCACCCACCGTTTGACCGTGCCCGAGAGCCGGCCCCTGGTGGAGGACCGCTCGGGTGCGCCGAGCGCGGGTTCCTCCGACCGCCCGGCGGCGCAGCCGGAGACGAGGCCCGCGACCGAAGGCGAGGACACGGCCGAGGCGGCGCGCGCTCAGGCGCCGCGTCGCGAGCCCCCATCGTCGGCGCCCGACCGCGCCGAGGGCGCCGACGCTTCCGCCGAGGGGAGCGAGCCGCCGCCCCCGCCCGAGCGAGGCGAAGAGAAAGGCGAGCCGAGCGCGGAGGGCGAAGCAACGGAGCGAGAGCCGCCCGCGCCGCGGCTGCATTGAGCCACCGTCCGGCCGGACGCGGATCTCGTCCCGGGTCCGCGCCGCGCGCCTTTCGGACACCGCACGGCGGACCGTATTGAGCTCGAGCGCGACA
>JABAHQ010000286.1_pt2 | contig 22695 bp, 17 predicted proteins | sample 7062091 | NCBI WGS metagenome assembly JABAHQ01 (sample SAMN14534359, study PRJNA622989) | marine sediment metagenome | biome: marine biome [ENVO:00000428]; feature: marine pelagic biome [ENVO:01000023]; material: deep marine sediment [ENVO:00002113] | place: India: Gulf of Kutch | collected...
CGGACCACCGCCTCCGCCAGACCGGTCGTCGGGTTGTAGGAGACCTGGATGCGGATCACGAAAAGGGGGCTCACGCCGCGGGCCGCTCGATGTTCCTCCTCGAAGCGACGCGCCGCTCTGTACTGGAACGATGCACTGAGGCTTGAGGGTGTGGAGAGCGGATGGGCGTCGGGCACCTGCCAGGGCTCGAGCTCACGCTCGACCTGCCAGAGGCCGCCATTCTTGCTGAATTGAAGTTTGGAGAAGCGGGTCTCGGTTCCGTCAACGGGCCGCCACCAATAGACGAAGTAGCCGGCCTGCTGCCGTCCCTCTCGTTCCTCGAGCTCGAGCCAGCCCAGTGAACGGTCTTCAATCTCGATCGCGCTGCCGTGCTGACCCGACAACCATTCTTCGGCCAGATACTGCGCGACCTCCATGTCGTCCTGCGACAGATCGACCTGACCGTCGACGATGCGGAAGCCCTCGATGGTCGCCTCGAACCGGCCGGCGAGCTCGGTATCCAGCGTCGGCGCTTTCAGTAGGAGAGTACCGGGCAGTTTCTTGTCCGCCGTCTCCTCGCCGAACTCGAGGAAGAGCGAGTAGTCACACATGATGTTGTCGTGCTCGGGCATGCTCTGGCCGTCTTCACGCCAGGCGATGTGCAGGTGGGGCACCTCCGACGTCCAACCGTCCTGGCAGTCGATGTCCCATGTGCGGCCTTCCGGCACCTGTGTCTTGTCGTCCAGCCAGAGGAAGAGCGTGACCTCGAGGTCGGCGAAGAAGTCCTCGCCCTGGCGCAGCTTGAGAATTCCCTCATCGATGCTGGCGTCCTCGTATGCGAACGGTTGGCCGTGGATCGTTCCAGAAGTCGGCTGCGCCGGCACCTCCGGGGCTGACGACACGTTCTTGTTGTCCGCCTCTTCCGCACCGTCGCCGCCGAAGCGAACCTCACACGCGTTCATAAGAACGAGAGCGACCGCCAAGTACCGCATTCTGGACACCATGACATTCTCCGGGTGTTGGGGCGGGGGGTAATCCCAATACACGGTTCCGCGCGGATGGTTTCGGTAATGCTGACGCCATCGTGGCGGGGCCAGGGGATCGGTTCGACCGATCGGTACAGAGATCCGTTGGTTGGACCCGTCACTCCACCCGCATCGTGATCAGCGGGTCCACCCGGGTGCCGCGCCTTGCCGGGACGTAGCTGGCCAGCCCGGCGATGGCGGTCAGCACGAGGACCACGACAATCAGGGTCAGCGGATCGGTGGGGCTCACCTCGAAGAGCAGGTTGCGCATGACCCGGGTGAGGGCGAAGGCTCCGATGCCGCCGACCGCTATCCCCACCAGGACCACGCCCAGCGAGCGGCGCAGCGTCATCGCCAGGACCGACGCGGGCTCGGCGCCCATCGCCATGCGGATCCCGATCTCCCGGGTCCGCTGCGCCACCGAGTACGACACCACGCCGTAGATCCCCACCGCCGCCAGGATCAACGCCAGCGCAGCGAAGATGCTCAGCACCAGCATGGTGAAGCGGCGGTCCGCCACGGACGCCGAGAGGCGCGAGGCCATGGTCGTGAACTCGGCCGGCACGTCGGGGTCGAGCTGCCGCAACGCGGCGCGTACCGGCTGGATCAGGGTACCCGTCTCCAGCGACGACTCGATCACGACCGTTGCGTCTTGGGCGCGGTCGGGCCGCTGGAGGTAGTGGACATAGTATTCGGGGTCGGGCTCGGCCGACAACGCGTCGTGGCGTACGTCGCCGACGATCCCGATGATCGTGGTCCACTCGACGCCGTAGCGGTCCATGCCGCCCGTCTGGACGCGCTGGCCGATCGGATCGCTCGTCGGCCAGAAGCGTCGGGCCATCGTCTCGTTGATCAGCATGACCATCGGCGCGCCGGCGTCATCTCGCTCGGAGAACATCCGACCACGCTCGAGAGGGATATCCATCGCGCCGAAGTAGCCCGCGCTGACAACCCGGTAGCCGGCCGATCCCACGGAGCACCAGGTGCCGCGGTCCGGGACCTCGAAGCAGCGGTCGCCCGGACGCCCCTCGATGGCGAACCCGCCGTCGGGGTCCGACCCGCTCAAGGGCAGCGAACTCATCAGACCGGCCCGCTCGACGCCCGGCAACGCTTCCAAGCGGGTCTGCAGCCGGCGATGGAAGTCGGCGACCGCCGGGTCACCGAACTCGTATTTCGTCGCGGGCAGCGTTACGTCGACCGTTAGCACGTCCGTCGCGTCGAACCCAGGATCGACGGTCAGAATCCCCCAGAAGCTCTTGATCAGCAGCCCGGCGCCGACCAGGAGCACCAGCGCCAACGCCACCTCGGTGCCCACCAGCAGGCTCCACATCCGGCCCCGGCCGCCTCCCGCGCTGCCCCGGCCACCGGCCCGCAGGGTCTCGGACACGTCGGTGGTGGAGGTGCGGAAGGCCGGCAGCAGGCCGAAGAGCACGGCGGTGGCCAGCGCAATGGCGAGAGCGAAACCCATCGCCCACAGGTCCAGCCCCACGGTCTCCAGGCGCGGCAGGTCGGCCGGCGCCAACCTCAGCAACCCGCTCAGCAGCACGTACGCCACCGCCAGACCCGCGACGCAGCCCAGCGCCGCGATCAGCAAACTCTCGGTGAACAGCTGCCGCACCAGGCGGCCGCGATCCGCGCCGATCGACGCCCGGATCGCCAGCTCGCGCTGACGGGTCTCGCCCCGGGCCAGCAACGTGCTGGCGATATTGACGCAGGCCACCAGCAGCACCAGCCCGGCCGCGCCCAACAGTAGAAGCAACGGCCGTCGCGTCCCCGCCACCGCCAGGTCGTGCAGCCGGACCACGCTGGCGCCGGCGTGCACGTGATCGGGATACGCCTGGCTCAGGCTGGCCGCCAGCGCGCTCATCTCCTGCTGTGCCCCGGTCAACGTCGCATCGTCACGCAGACGAGCGATGACGAGGCTGTTGTGCCCGGTCCGCGAGGGCTCCGGGTCGAAGAGCTCCAGGGGAAACCAGATGTCGGTCCCGTTGGGATAGTCGAAGCCGGGTGGCAGAACGCCGACCACGGCCAGGTCGAAACCGAGGACCTCCAGGCGGGTGTCCGTCAGGTCGCCGGTCGCGCCCAGATGGTTGCGCCAGAAGCGATGGCTCACCACCGCCCCCGGTGCGCGGCTCTGGAAATCTTCCGGCAACAGCGCCCGACCGCGGACGGGTTGGACGCGGAAGAGGGGGAGAAAATCCGCGCCGACCCCTGCCACGCCCGTGATCAGCGGCCGGTCGCCGCCCAACACCGTGGTGGGCCCTCCCTGGTAGGCCGCCAGGTGGCTGAAGCTCTCGGCGTTCTCGCGCCAATCGGTGTAGGTGAGATACGCCACCCGGCCCAGCGTGAACCCTTCGGGCGCCACCTCCCTCACGCGTACGAGGCGATCCGGCTCCGGGTACGGCAGCGGCTCGAGCAACACGCCATTGACCACGCTGAAGATCGCCGTGTTGGCGCCGATGCCCAGGGTGAGGGTCAGCACCGCGACCGCTGCGAAGGCCGGAGAGCGGCCCAGGCCGCGGGCGGCGAACCTCAGGTCACGCCAGAGCGCCTGGAGCCAGTGCGCACGCTCCCGGGCCCGATCCTGCGAGCTCGTGATCTCTCGACACTCCATCCCGACCTCCTTCGGGTCTCCAAACAGACGCAACGCCTCCGCCCGTGCCTCGCCCGGATCCCAGCCCGCCTCGATCAGTTCCCGGGTCCGCATCTCGAGGTGGAACGCCAACTCCCGGTCCACGTCTTCGGCCACCGTGTAGTCGAAGATCGGACCGCGTCGACCTCCCGGCTTCGATCGCCTCATCACATCGCCCAGGCGGGGCGCGGTGCGTTCAGCACCCGCGCCATGGCTTCCACGTAACGACCCCACTCCCGCGCCTCGGCTTCCAACCGAGCCTGTCCCTCCGGCGTGAGTTCGTAGAACTTCGCCTCCCGACCGGTGTCCGTCTCACCCCACTCCGCCTTCAACCACCCCTTCCGCTCCAGCCGCCGCAGCGCCGGATACAAAGCCCCCTCCTCGATGCGGAACGCCTCGCCCGAACGCTCGCGGATCCAGCGCGAGATCCCGTAGCCGTGCATGGGACCCCAGCTCACGGTCTTCAGGATCAGCAGATCCAGCGTGCCCTTCAGCAACGCCAACGATTGAGTCGCCAATGTCTCCGCTCCTGTCTCCGCTTCTTGCGAAAGCTGCAACGCGGCTGGCCGACCGTTGGGGGGAGAAACGGCCGCTTGGTCCGCGCTAATCCCTATCGGCCCGATACATAAGAGTGCTATGGGTACAACATCTTCGGAGGATATCCCGTCGTGTCAAGGCGCGCTGCAGGCTTTCCTCCTTGCCCGACGCGAAGTGGCCGGCACCTCGATCTCGCCCTCTTGAACTCGTCGCCGCATGGGTTCGCTGGTGGTCTTCCATGGTGGGGACTTATGTTCTCGGGACGCGAGCCGACAACGATCTCGAGAAGGTTCTCGAGTGGAGCGTTTTTCTGCCGTGAAGATCCTGATCGCCGCCCGTGACAGTCTGTACGCAGCCGATCCGACGGCCGGAGCCATGAAGCGGGCCGGGGGTTTGGGCGACCGGGGCCCGACCTGCCTGGCCGCCGATCCGTGGGTCACGAGCCGGGCGTGGTGCGGCACGTCGGACGGTACGGTGCTGAGGAGCGACGATGAAGGCGCCACCTGGAGCGTCGTGGCTGAAGTCGGCGAAGAGGTGACCGCCGTGGCGGCGTCTCCGGCGGAGCGGGATGTGGTGTGGTTGGGGACCGAGCCGAGCGCGGTGTACCGCTCGGCCGATGGCGGCGCCAGCTGGGAGCGCAGGGAAGGTTTGCTCGCGCTCCCCTCCTCGTCGGAGTGGTCGTTTCCGCCGCGGCCCGAGACCCACCACGTCCGTTGGATCGCGTGCCATCCCGCCGAATCGGGCCGGCTGTGGGTCGCCATCGAGGCGGGCGCCCTGGTGACGACACCCGACGGCGGCGCGACCTGGCGGGACCGGGTGCCGGATGGCCCGTACGACACTCACGAGCTGGCGGTTCATGCGGAGCGCCCGGAGACGCTGCGGGTCGCCGCGGGGGACGGCTATTTCGAGAGCGAGGATGGCGGTGCCACGTGGGCTTCGCCGGAAAGGGGGCTGCGCGTGACATATCTGCGGAGCGTGGCGATCGACCCCGGTGACCCGGACGTGGCCGTGGTGTCCGCCGCGTCACGGCCGCGCAGCGCGTACGTGGCGGGCCACTCCGACGGCCGTCTCTATCGACGCGTGGGAGAAGGCGTTTGGGAACGCGTGGTCGATGGCTGGCCCGAGCCGCTGGACACCATCGCCCCGTTGCTGACTGCCGGCCGGACGCCCGGCGAGCTGTGGGCTGCCGACGAGCGCGGGATCCACCGCTCCGAAGACGGCGGAGCGAGCTGGGAGCGGATCGCTGCCTTTCCGGAGAGTCCGCCATCGCTGCGTGCCCTGGCGATCACGTCGGAAGGCGGCTGAGGCCAGAAGGATGCTTAGAGAGAGGACGATCCGGTCTGAGCCGCGTCAGCTGCGGGGAGCCGACCGCTATGCCGCGGCCGGCGAAATCGATCAGTATCCTTCCCGAAACGAGGTGCGGACCACGGCGCCCACGGTCGGCGTGCCGGGCGGCATGTTGTCGACGTCGAGGAGATCGAGGTCGAACCCCCAGTTGCGGATGGGCGGCCGGTAGTAGTCGTCGGACCCGCGATACCATGTACCCAGAGCGTGCACCGCGGTCCAGAGGCTGACGATCGACCCGAGGTACTGATATTCGACGTCGCGCCAGTCCTCGAGGAAGCGTGGGTAGTTCTCGAAGCCGCCGCCGTATTCGGCCGTCGTACAGCCGGCGTCCTCGTTGATGTCGCAGGTCGTGGCGCTGTGACCGGCGAGGATCGCGACATTGATCGTGGTGGGGCTGGCGTCGGTCAGGCCCGCCGCGTTCTTCTCGCGAATGATCTGGTGGTCGGAGTCATCCCACGCGTCGGAAAGAACGTGGTACGCATCGCCCGCCACCGCGGCCGGCTGCTTGTTCACGGTGTTGTAGTCGCCCCAGACGTAGAGCGGATGTTCGGTGGCGATGGTCAGCGGTCCGGGCAGCTCCTGGCCGTTCTTGATCCGCACCGCGGGATAGTATCCGTCGTCGCTCGGATCCGTCGCCGCCGGTGCGCTGGTGGTGCGGGGCACGAATTCGATGTAGATCAGTGCGACGTTGTCGGTGGAGTGGGCGTCGACCCAGTTCTTCAGCTCGTTTATGTCGACGTCGAGAACATCGACCGGCTTCTTTTCCCGGCTATCTACGAACGTCTCGAAGCTCCACGAGAAGATCTTACAGGTCCAGCTCTTGTTGATCGAGCTGGGACCGAGCAGACGGTCCACGGTGACGGTGGGGTAGTCGTCATTTGCCCCGCTGTCACAGACGTTTCCCTTGGTCGTCAGCGTGGCGAGGTCGACCGTGACATAGGTTTCCGACAGCCACGCCAGCTTGGTCTGCTGCTCGGCTGGCGTGTCGCCGCCGGCTCCGGTCTCTTTCGGCCGCACGATTTCCCGCGGCGCGATGCCTTCGGGAAGCGGCAGGTTCAGCGGCTCGACGCCGAACGCCGCTGTCTGCAGGCGGCAGTCGAAATCGGCGCAGCTGCGAGTCTTGAACGCTTCCGGGTCGGTGATGCTGCGGCTGTCGAACTGGAGCAGGTTGAACGTGCTCGCGTCATACTTGATCCAGACGCCGTCCCGGCTGACCACCTTGTGCTTGTAGTTGGCGATCACCGTTGCGGGCGTGGTGAGGAGCTGATAGTAGCGGGCCTCGTTGGCGTTCAGATAGAGTCGCCCGTTGGTGTGCACCCGCCCCAGGAAGTCCATCGGCGGACCGGGATGGATTTCCAGGTCTTCCTCGTAAAACACGCCGAACTGGAAGATGGGGATCGCCTGCGCCTTCGCCCCCAGCTCGACTAGGGCGTAGGACCCCGTCTGGTCAGTGGCGGGAATCGTGATCTCGATGTCCTCGGTCAGAGCCTGGAGGCCAGCGTAGGGGCCGTCACGAATCATCTCGGTGTAGGACTCACCGACCTTCACGACTTTGTAGCCGGTGAAATCGAACCCATCCAGGGTGGGCGGCTCCAGATCGCTGATCTCGGCATCGCTGAGGATACCGTCCTGAAGCGCCAGCTGGATCTGGCCGAGTATCGCCTCGCCCGCTCCTTCCGCCGCGTAAAAGACGCGAGACGCGTGGTGATCGCTCAGAGTGCTCCGTAGCTCGAGGATCGCCGCGGTAATCACCGCGGTGATCAGACCGGCGGTCGCCGCCATGATGATCAGCGTAACGATCAACGCCAGGCCGGTCTGGTCTCGGGTGCGGCGGGGCACTCTGGGCAATCGAATCTTCATCTCCGCAGTTTCCGCGCGGCGGGCGCCATCGCTGGCTGAGCGCGGCCTCTTACAGGGTGTTCGGCCGTTTTCGCATAGCGGGCGGAGTCTGAGGGGGCAAGTTCCAGGCCAGCTTGGACCCCTGCGACGGCTGCGCCAAACGCTTGAGACGTCTGGCGTTCGGCGGTTTGCCGGTCGATCGCTTACCTCTCGATGGAGCGGGGTTCGGCAATTTCTACGCCGTGTCGGTCAATCTGCCCGGTCGGGTGTGCCCGACCGCCGACCAGACGGCGAGCTTTGGCTTATCTAAGTCTCCGAAAACCATATAGTTCCGAGTACCGGGCGGGTCCGAGAGACGGGGGCACGGGCCATGCGTCTTCAATCGTCCGTTATGGCACGCAACCAGCCCGGCCGCGGGCCACCAGCACTTTCCTTCGGCGGGGCGCGAACCGGAAGGTCAGTTTGGAAGCGGTAACGGTCACATCGTCGCAGGAGGCTCGCCGGGTGGCGAGGTTTCCGGGAACCCACGGCTCGGAGCAGGGCTTCGGCATCATGTCCGTCCTGGTGGCCCTCGTCATGCTCAGCGTTCTGGTCGTGGCGGTTGGCGCGTCCACGATCACATCGGTGTCGATGAAGACCGAGGCCCAGACCCGGGCGACGGCCGGAAGTATCGCGGCGACCTACCTGGAAGAGCTCAAGACCCGTGATCCGCTGACGCTGGTTTCGGAGGACCCTGTACAGGTCGACGAGGCCGGGGAGCCGGATCCTGCCGGGTCCTTCGAGCGAAGCGTCAACATCAGTACCGGTCCGAGTCCGAACACGAGGCTGGTGGAAGTGGTCATCCTCTATCCTCGCGGCGGCGTATCGCACGGCACGTTGAAGCTCGTGACCATCGTCTACGAGGCGTTCGGCGGCTGACGACGATGGCTCAGACGAACGGCTGGTCCCCGACCTCGCGGCGCCGCGGCTTTACCCTGGTGGAACTTCTCATCGGGCTGGTGCTGGGCGTCCTGGTCATCGGTGCCGCGATCACGTTTCTGATCCACAATCTCAGGATCCTGGAAGGTAGCGACACTCGCGAGAACGTCGCCCGCAACCTGCGATACGTGGGGGTGCTCTTGCGGCAGGACCTGCACCGGGCGGGAGTCGACCTCAAGAGCTCGACTTCCTACGGCACCGTGGCTACCTGGCCCGGCGCGCCCAACGATACGCTCGTCCTGCTGCACGTTCCCTACGTGCCGGAGCCGGCACCGGCGCACAATCTCGATCCCACGGCCAACATGGGGATCGATCCGCCGCCGGGTGAGGGCACATGCGGCAGCCTCTGCGTCGACCTGCTGAAGGAGCCCGGCTCCCTCTTGCTGCAGGTCGGGGATCTGGCCCGTCTTCAGGTCTGGAACTCGCGACGTCTCGTCATAGTCGACGCCATCGATATCGTGAGTCCCACGCAGTTTCAGGTCACCTTCAGGGACACGCCGCTCCTGCTTCGACAGCCGGGCGCCCTCTCGGACGACTTCGAGCTGAAGTTGGGGCAAGGTTACCTCCAGGAACTGAGCCCCGCCGTCTACTACGTGGACGACGGCGGACGGCTAATCCGTGCCACCGAGCTCAACCTCGACGGTACACCGAACGGCCAGGTCGCGGTGCACAACGTGGAGGAGTTCGAGCTCCGTTTGATGTTCGCTGACGGTGACGAGCACGAGGACGCGGATCCGAACGACACGGACGACACGAACGATTACGACGATGTCGTGGGGGTCAAAGTGCGGGTGACGCTGACCGCGTCTCGGGTCGATCCCCGGGTGAACAACGGCGAGCTGGTGCGCATGACGAACGAGTGGAAGATCGCGCCGCGCAATCTCCGGTACGAGAAGAACCGACCGTAGAGCGCCGCACGAACCAACCCACCAACCCACCATCAAAAATCCGGGTGGGAATACCGCCGATCCCAGCCACCGGTGATTCCCTATGCCAAAGACACGTGGAATCACCAGAGGGCTCTCGATCCGAATCCGATACGGGCGAGACGAGAAGAGCTTATATTGCGTCCATTCCGTATACACTCGTTTGCGGCGGAACCCGGTGCCGATCCGGTCCCGGATCCCGGCGCGCGGGTTCGCATGACGACGTTCGAACAGCCGGAGGGAGTGTCCGATGCGCGAGAAGCGATACCTGGCGAGCGCGATCGTCTTGGCCCTGTCGGCCGCCGGCATCGCCGGCGCCGCGAGCGACGGAGCGCGGCTTCCAGATTCAGCGGAGAAGATCGAGGGTGCGGTAGCGGTCCTTCATCCGACGGAAGGCAACGAGGCCCGGGGAATCGTCACGTTTCAGCGGGCCGATGGGGGGATCAAGATCGGCGCCAATATCGAGGGGCTGGCGCCGGGCAAGCACGGGTTCCACATCCATGAGCTGGGCAACTGCAGCGCGCCCGATGGCACCTCGGCTGGGGGCCACTTCAATCCCGAAGGGATGCCGCACGGCGCCCCGTCGGACGAGGAGCGGCACGTGGGCGATCTGGGCAACCTGACCGCGGTCGAATCGGGACGGGCGGATTACGAGCGGACCGACAGCCACATCGCCTTCGAGGGCACGCACTCGATCATCGGTCGGGCCGTAATCGTGCACGCCGGTGAGGACGATCTGACCTCGCAGCCCAGCGGAGACGCGGGACCTCGCGTGGCCTGCGGCGTGATCGGAATCGCCCGGGTGGCGGGCGGAATGTAGAATCGAGTCGGGCGGCGCTGTCTTCGCCTACGGGACGGGCTGGCCCCCTCGGCGGGTTGGCGGCTCTGCGGCTGAACGAGGAGCTGCGAGCCGGCTCCGATCAGCCGGGGGGCATCAGCTCTTCGATCGCCCGCCGCGCCGCCTCGATCCGCGGCTGCAGTTCGGGATCGGCGTCGTTCCAGAGATTAATCATGCGGTCGTAGTAGTGGATGGCCTTCTCGCGGTCGCCGCGCTGGGCGTAGAGCTCGGCCAGCCGCTCGTAGATCAGCGCCAGGTGCTCCAGAGCGTCCACGAGAAGGCGAGCCATCGACGGCGTCGTAACGTAGCGCTCGTAATACGCGATGGCCGAATCCGGCTCTCCGGCCAGTTCATAAGCCCGGGCCAGCAATATCCACGGGCAAACAGTGCAGTCCCCCCATTCGTGGCCGATCTTCCGCACGGCGGCGATGGCATCGTCAGGCCGGCCTTCCTCCAACGCCAGCCACGCCCGTGGCAGGAAGATCGGAAGGTTGCGTCCGGCGCGATTGGTCATGTATGCCAGCGTGCCCTATTCCTCGCGCAGCGCTATAATGGGAGCCAGACGGGCCGCTCGTCGTGCCGGCAGGTAGCTGGCAAAGAGCGCGACGGCGATGAGCGCGAGGGCCACAGCCGCGAAAGTCAACGGGTCCGTGGGGCTCACGCCGTACAGGAACGCTTCCAGCGTTTGGGCCGCGACGGCCGCCGCGACGACTCCCAGAACCACGCCGCTGATCACCGCCAGCATGCTGCCCTCCAGCATCAGCCGAGTCAGCTGACCGGGTCGTGCGCCGAGGGCGGCCCGGATCGCGATCTCCCGCGTGCGGCGCGCGACGACGTAGGCCACCACTCCGTAGATGCCGATCGACGCCAGGGCCAGGGCCAGCACGCCCAAAACGCTGAGCAGCGTCATCCCCATGCGCTGGGGCAGGAGCATCTCGGCGACCTGCTGTTCGACCCGTCGCACGTCGAACAGCAGCACATCGGAGTCGAGCGCCGCCACCTCGGCGCGCAACGGTGATGCCAGCGCTCCGGGGTCGTCGGTCGTGCGGATGACCAGGTTGTTTTTGCGGAGGCCACTGAACCCGAAGGCCTGGTCGAGCGGAAGGTAGAGATACAGCGGGGTCTCCTCCTGCAGCCGCCGGTACTTGCTGTCGGCGACCACCCCCACGACCTCCATCCAGGGGTTGTCCTCGCCGTCGAACTTGAGCCGCTTGCCGACGGGATCGGAGTCCGGCCAGAACCGCTCGGCCAGCGTGGCGTTGACCACGGCAACCCCCGCTGCGCCGTTCACGTCATGGTCCGCGATATCCCGTCCGGCCAGCAGCGGTATCCCCATGGTTCGGAAATAGCCGGGGCTCACGATATTGATGTCCGCCTGGATGTCCTGGTCGGCCGCGGACTCGTGCCCCTCGATGGCGATGCTGGCGCGCATCCCGGCGGAGCTCACCGGCACGCGCATCGCGATCGCGGCCGACGCCACCGAGGGAAGCGCCTCGGCGCGCTCCAGCAGTCGGTCGTAGAAGTCCCGCGCCGCCGGCTCGTCGTAGCCGTGCTCGCCCAGGCTCAGCGAACCGGCCAGCGTCCGCGTCGCCTCGAACCCGATATCGATGGCCAATGCCTGACGCAGGCTGCGCACGAAGAGGCCCGCGCCGATCAGCAGCACCAGCGACAGCGCGACCTGCACGGTGACCAGCGAGCTGCGCGTGCGCGACCGCCCGTAGCCGCCACCGGCCGTTCCGTCCTTGAGAGCGGGCACGAGCCGGGGCCGGGACGCCTGCAGCGCCGGCAGCGCCCCGAACAGCAACGCCGTGCCGATCGCCAGGGCGACCGAGAAGAGCAGCACCTTCGGGCTCAGCCCCAGCCCCAAGGTGGCGAGAGCGATGTCGCCCGGCAGGGTGAAGCGCGAGAGCAGCTTCAGCGTGAGCGCGGCGAACCCGATGCCGGCCGCCGCTCCGATCACCGAGAGCAGCAGGCTCTCGCTCAGCAGCTGTCGCAACAGCCGGCCGCGGCCGGCGCCGATGGCCGACCGGATCGCCATCTCCCGGCGCCGGGCCGCACCGCGAGCCAGCAGCAGGTTGGCCACGTTGGCGCAGGCGATGAGCAGGGCGAGTGCGACCACGGCGCCGAGCAAAGTGACGAAGCGAACGAGGTCGGCGCGGCCGTTCAGAGCCGCAGCCACCGTCGCGGGCGCGACCGAGACGGATCGATCGTCGTTGGTCTCCGGGTACGCTTCGGCGAGACGCCGGGCCACGACGTCGAGGGCGGCCCGGGCGCTCTCCAGCGTCGCCCAGGGCTGCAGCCGGCCGACCGTGTTCAGCCAGCGGATATCGCGATCGTTGAATACGTCGAGCTGCGCGAAAAAGCCGGTCGCCAGCTGGGGACGGGCCTGCATCGGCGCCCAGAAATCGGGGGTCTCATCGAGCCGCACTCCCCGGAACCGGGGTGGCGCGACACCAACGATTGTAAAGGGGTGGCCGTTCAGCCGGATGTCGCGATCGACGATGTCGGGATCCGATCCGAATCGACGCTTCCAGAGCCGATGACTGATCATGACTGACGAAGCCGCACCCGGACGGTCGTCGGCCGGGACGATCGCGCGTCCCAGCGACGGAACGACGCCCAATACGTCGAAGTAGTTGCCGGTCACGAGCTGGCCGTGGATCCGCTGGCTCGATCCGCCGGCCGCCAGGGCGACGTCCAGCCCGCTGTAGGCGGCGAGCCCGCTCAGCGCGTCGGTGGCCGTCGCGTAATCGATGTAGTCCGGATAGGCGGGATTCGAGAACTCGTAGCCGCCTTCGACGGCCGTGTACACGGTGACCAGCCGCTCGGGGTTCCGGACGGGGAGCGGGTCGAGTATGACCCGGTCGAAGATGGTGTAGATCGCCGTCGTGGCACCGATCCCCAGCCCCAACGATACGACGGCTATGGCCGTGAAGCCTGGCGTCTTCTGGAACTTGCGGATGGCGAAGCGAACGTCTTGCAGCAGGCCGAGCATGGTCGCACCCTCCGATCCAGGGGTCGTTGCGCATTTCTCCTTTGACGCGGCACTCGGCCCGGACGTTGTGTCGCCTTGGACGGGTGCGCTCCGGCACCCTACGTGGGCCGCGCCGCGTTGCGAGTGACGCGTGTCCGATTCATCATCCGGTGATTCGTACGAGTGACGCTCCCGGTCGAACCGGATCGCCGGCGCCTGGCGGAGCGGGTAACCATGACGGCATACGCATGATACAGATAGAAACCCGAGGCAAGGTCACGGTGCTGCGCCTGAGTCACGGCAAGGTGAACGCCTTCGACTCCGAGCTGCTCGGTCACTTGCTGGAGCGGCTCGATGAGCTCGAACGGTCGGCGGTCCGATCGCTGGTTATCACTGGCAACGGGAGCGTGTTCTCCGCCGGCGTCGATCTCTGGCGGGTGCTGGACGGTGGCGCCGACTACCTGACACAGTTCGTTCCGCTCCTCGCCCGGGCGCTGGAACGGCTGTTCGTCTTCCCGCGGCCGGTCGTCGCGGCGCTGAACGGCCACGCCATAGCCGGCGGCTGCGTGCTGGCCTGCGCCTGTGACTACCGGATCATGGCCGCCGGGGCGGGTCGGATCGGCGTACCCGAGCTGCGGGTCGGCGTGCCGTTCCCGGNNCCTGGGCGCGATGTACGAGGCCGGTGAGGCGGCGGAGCGCGGGCTGGTCGATGAGGCGGCGCCCCCGGAGAGCCTTCTCGACCGGGCCTGCGAGGCCGCCGAGGGCCTGGCGGTGATCCCGGCGGACACGTTCCGTGTCACCAAGGAGCAGCTGCGGCGTCCGGTTCTCCAGCGTGTCGCGGAAACTGCTGCGGCGGTCGACGCCGAAGTGACTCGCATCTGGGCGAGCGACGAGGTGATGGCGGCGATTCGAAGCCACATGGAACGGACGGTGCGGGGCCGGGCCCGGCCGTCGGGGCCCGCCGATGAGCGATGAGCCGGAGGCGCTGACGGCTTTCCCGGATGCGCTCGGCCGCTCCGGCTTACTCCGCGCGGAACGCCTCCACCGGGTCGACGCGGCAGGCCCGCCAGGCGGGGATCAGGCAGGCGGACAGCGCGACCAAGACGAAGAATAGACTCACGCTGATGAAGGTGGCCGGATCCGTCGCGTTGACTTCGTACAGCTGCTCCTGTACCAACCGCGTCGCGCCGAAGGCGGCGATGATCCCGAGCAGCAGTCCCGCGCCTACCAGCACCGCGCCACGCCGCATGACCAGCCTCAGCACGGAACGAGCGGTGGCGCCCAGCGCGATACGAACGCCGATCTCGTGACTGCGCTGCGTGACGAAGAAGGCGAGTAGGCCATAGAGCCCCAGGGCCGCCAGCAGGATCGCGACGGCGGCGAACAGGCTCAGCGCGGTCGTCACCGTGCGCGTGAACGACACCGACCGGGAGAGCACCTCGTCCATCGTGGCCAGGTCGGCCAGCGGGACATCGGGGTCCAGCTGCCGCACGATCGATCGCAGCGGTCCGGCGATGGCCAGGGAGGAACCGGCGGCGCGCACCGCCAGGCGCATGTCGAGGAAGGGCCGTTGCGCGTACGGGAAGTACATGACCATCTCGATCTCCCCACCGAGCCGTGAGACCTGGACGTCGCCGACCACGCCGACGACCTCGTAGTATCCCACCTCATCGCCCTCGTCGTTGGCCACCTGGCGGCCCAGCGGGTTCTGATTCGGGAACAGCGTCTCGGCCATGGTCCCGTTGATGATGACGACCGGCGGCGCGCCCGGGCCGTCCGATGAATCGAAGTCGCGGCCGGCGCGAATCGGTACTCCCATCGTTTCGAAGTAACCGGGCATCACCGTGCGCTGATAGGCCAGGCGCCACTCGGAGGCGTCGGCCGGCGGATCCGCCGGGTCCCACACCGCGATGTTGTTGCCCGGGTCGCGGACCGGCAGCTGGCTGATCACGCTGGCGCCCAGCACGCCGGGCACGTTGCTCACGCGCTCCAGCAGCTCTTCGTAGAACTGAACCCGTCTGATTCTTTCCGGGTATTTGGCGCGGAGAAGGCCGAGCTCGGCCGTGACCAGGCTCTCTGAATCGAAGCCGGGGTCGGAGTTGCGGAGCTGATAAAAGCTGCGCAGGAGGAGGCCGGCGCCGATCAGCAGCAGCACGGACAACGCCACCTGCGCTACCACCAGGCCGCTGCGGAAGCGGGTGCGACCCCCGCCGGCCACGGAGCGCGAGCCGCTCTTCAGGTCCTCGACCAGGTCGACCCGTGCGGCCGAGATCGCCGGGGCCAGCCCGAACAACAGCACGGTCACCAGCGCGAGGCCGAAGGCGAAGAGCAGGACCTCCGGCTGCAGACCGGCCGCCTCCAATCCGAGTCGCGTCAGCGGTGTGGAGGCCACCAGCGTCCGCTGGAGCGAGACGGCCACCAGCGTGCCGATGAGGCCGGCCGCCAGACCCAGCACGGCGCTCTCGGTGATCAGCTGCCCGACCAACCGGGGGCTGCGGGCGCCCAGCGCCGACCGCAGCGCCAACTCGCCGCGCCGCCCCGATCCGCGGGCCAGCAGCAGGCTGGCGACGTTGGCGCAGGCGATGAGCAGTACGAGTGCGATGGCGCCCATCAGAATGAGCAAGGTGGGCCGGAAGTTCGCGACCATCGCCTCCTGCATGGGCGTGATGGCCATCCCCTTGCCACGGTTCGACGACGGATACGCCTCCGCCAGCCGTTCCATGATCACGCTGACCTCGGACTGCGCTTCCGTCACCGACACACCCGGGCGCAGGCGGCCGACCAGCAACCAGTTGTGGAACTGGCGCGCCGCCGCGAACATCACGCCGCGCACCATGGGCGCCCAGGCGTCGACATCGGCCACGAACTCGAACTCCGCCGGCATGACGCCGACCACGGTCTGCGGCGAGCCCTCGATCGACACGGTGGAGCCGATGATCCCGGGATCGCCGCTGAACCGCCTTTGCCACAGCTCGTGGCTCAGCATGATGACCCGTTCGCCGCCGGGCTCCGACTCCTCGGGCAGGAACTCGCGGCCCAGCAGCGGCGACACACCCAACGTGCGGAAGCACCCCGGCGATATCCATGCCGCCGAGATGCGCTCGGCGTCGCCGCCGCCGGTCAACGTGAAGTCCCGGGCGAACGGCGTCAGCGCCGCCAGCGACTCGAACGATGTCGCCTGGTCCCGCACGTCGTAGTAGTCGGGGGCCGATACCGTCCAGCTGATGCCGCCGTCCGGCCACTGCGTTCGACCCAGCACCAGCCGCTCGGCTTCCGGGTAAGGCAGCGCTTGGAACAGCGCCAGGTTCAATACGCTGAACATCGCCACGTTGGCACCGATGCCCAGGCCCAACGTGAACAACGCCGCCAGCACCAGACCGGGCTGCTTCCTCAGAGAGCGGAACGCGAATCGCACGTCCTGAAACAGCAACTCGATCACTCCCGCAGCGAAGTTCCCCCCACGCCCCCGCGATCCATTCGGTTCATGCGTCCTCATCGTCAGCTCTCCGTTGCCGTCGGCCCTAGAGACTCCAACTGGATCTTGCTTCCCTCGCTGAACCGGCCAGGCTGACATTCTCGAGGTGATGGGTCACCCTGCTTGGATACATTGATGATCCGAAACGTTGCGACACGGCATTCTCGATCGATGCCGACCACGAACCGTACGAGGGGCGTGGCGTCGCGGATTCAACCGAGAGCGATAATCGATTCAACGGGGCGGGGTGGACGGCGCCCGGACAGGGCGCGGTTGTCGAGCCGACGCATCGAAGGTTCTACCGTCCGCCGTCCGAGCTGAGCGTCGGCAGCGTCAACGAGTTGCCAGCTGAAACGGATGAGTTCCGTCGGGGTGGGCGATGATCACGACCTCGCGATCGCCCCGCTCCGACGTGAACAGCAGGTGCCGACCGTCGGGCGACCACTGCGCCAGATGGTCGGTGACCTGGTTCTCGGTGATGCGGCGCCGGTTGGCGCCTGAGCGAACTGCGTCGCACGCGACCAAGACAGCTCACTACCCTACAGGGCGGCGTGTTGGAGCGCGGCCAACGCGAGAGGTGCGGCGACGAAGGTGAACGGATCGGTCGCGCCCACCTGGAAGAGCAGCCGATCGACGGCACGGCCGACCAGGAGGCCGCCGGCCAGCCCGATCCCGATCCCGATGGCGGCGTTGCCGAGGCCGAAGCCGAGGATGTGCCGGGCGATGTCATCGGAGGCGGCGCCCAGCGCCATGCGAATGCCGATCTCGCGCCGGCGCCGGCCAACACTCTCCAACTACGAGATCGCGAGCTTGGGCGAGCTCAGGGCCGGTGAGCAGACGATCGCCGTGCATGTCGAGGAGAACCCCGATGGCTTCATGATGCACGACATCAATCTGATCCGGTTGGACGGAGATACGAGCCTCGACGAGGTCGTGGCCTGGATGGATTGGATGGATCTGGAGGGCTTTCGCGCCCCCACTCCCGGATACTCTATGGGCGGTCTGGAACACATGGTCGCCGGCCGCACAGGCTATGTGATCGTCGACCTCACGCCTGGCGATTACGCCTGGGTCTCGGAGGGCTACGGCGCGCGGGGCATGGTGCAGGAATTCACGGTGCGGTGACAAGCTCGGATCTGTGTTCCCAGCACTTCTGCGCGGCCCGTCGTCGCTCTCCGGTGCTTCGTCGAGCGATGGTGTCTCGAGCGGCATCGCTCGCGTTACCTTTGGCAGGTCGGTCCCCGCGCTGATCGCCGGGACTTTACGATATGCGCGCCACAGAGAAAGGGGACGCCCGCGTGATCTCTCGCGATCGACGACGTGCAATGCGGTGCCGCGGCTGGATCCTCAGCGCCCTGTGCGTGGCTTCCGTTCTGGTTCTGGGGCGGGCGAACCTGGTTGCCCAAGTGCCGCAGCGGCCGCCGAGCGGCGCCCGCGTGAGGGTGAAGGCAAAGGTCCGACCTCTACCGGTCGTGGCTACCGTGCTCGGCTGGAGCGCGGACTCGCTGTTTCTCGATCCGGTGAACGGTCCCGAGCTGAGATTGCCGCTGGCCACCCTCGAGAGTCTGGAGGTCAGTCGAGGGCAGAAGTCGAAGGTGGTCACCGGTGCGGTGGTGGGTCTGGCGGTGGGGGCCGCGGCCGCGGGATCCTTCCTGAGCGTCTTCTGCAGCGACTCGGATACCGTATGCGAGAGCGACGAAGTCTTTCGCGCGCTGGCGGTCATCGTACCGCCCCCCACGGCGGTGGGTGCGCTGATCGGCCTCGCGGTGCGGGTGGAGCGATGGGAATCTGTTCCCCTCCACGTGGGAACGGCGTTCCAGCGTGCGGATGGGTGGAGAGTCAGCGTGAGCTGGACCTTCTGACCTGATGATCCTCGAAGATCGATTTCGGTACCGGCACCGAGCGGCTCGCCTCTCATAGCGGACGGCGCCCGCGGTTCGCTTTCAAGCCGGGATCCCATTCGGATGTCCGGGATCACGCCGATCTTGCGCCTTACATAGTAGAGGGCCGGCCTGAGGCTGGGGTCGCGACCGTGAAGTCCGCCCCTGCCCGGACCATACCGTAAAGTCCGACCCTGTCCGATAGATCCGATGAGGAAGGAGCTATGCCGATCAAACCCGTCATCATGGTCGTGGACGATGAACCGGAGGCGCTGGCGGAGCTGCAGGACGCCCTGAGCCGCCGGTTCGGTGCCGACTATCGAGTGGTTTCGCATCTGACCGCCCGTGGGACGTTGGAGGAGCTGGAGCGGATCGAAGCGGAGGGCGGCGAGCTGGCGCTCATCATCGTCGACCAGTGGATGCCCGGGATGCCAGGCATCGAGCTCCTTGGCCAGGTACACGACATCCATCCGCGGGCGCAGCGCGCGCTCCTCGTGGCGTGGGGCGACAAGACGGCGTCGCAGATGATCCTCCGCGGCTGCGCCTTCGGGCAACTGGATAACTACCTGCACAAGCCCTGGTCCCCGGCGGAGGTTCACCTGTACCCGGCCGTCGGCGAATACCTGGCGGACTGGACACGTGCGCACGGCCCACGCATGGAGGTGGTTCGCGTCATCGGGGCCGACCCGTCACCGCGGGCGCATCGGGTTTGCGGGCTGCTCGAGCGGAACGGGATCCCCCACGGCTTCTACGTATCGGATTCACCAGAGGGGGAGCGTTTGCTTCGCCAGGCGGGGCTCGACGACTCGCGGCTCCCCGTCGTCCTCCTGCCAGACGGGCACGCGCTCGTTCAGCCGTCCGACGCGGACATCTCCGACGCTGTCGGGCTGACCGACGTGGAGGAACGCGAGTGCGACCTCGCCATCGTCGGTGCCGGTCCCGCGGGTCTCGCCGCCGCGGTGTACGGGGCATCGGAGGGGCTGAGCACGATCGTCATCGAGCGCGACGCGGTGGGCGGCCAGGCGGGTACCAGTTCGCTCATCCGGAACTACCTGGGCTTTCCCCGGGGGATCAGCGGCGGTGAGCTGACGCAGCGGGCCCATCAGCAGGCCTGGCTCTTCGGAACCAAGTACGTGTTCGGCCGCCAGGTGTCCGCTGTTCGGGCCCGGGGCGTCGATCGGGTCCTCACCCTGTCCAGCGGGCTCGAGATCACGGCCCGGGCGGTGGTCGTGGCGACGGGGGCGAGCTATCGTCGCCTGTCGATCCCGCGGCTGGAGCGGTTCGTCGGGGCGGGCGTGTTCTACGCAACGCCGAGCGACCATCGAATAGTCGACGGGAAGGATGTGGTCGTGGTGGGCGGCGGCAACGCGGCGGCCCAGGCGGTGGTCCACCTGGCGAAGAGTGCCCGGCGCGTCACGTTGATCATCCGCGGAGATGGCCTCGACGACGACATGTCGGACTATCTCGTGCGGGCGATCCTCCGACGTGAGAACGTCGACATCCGGTTGACGTCGGAGGTGGTGGGCGGAGATGGGGATGCGACACTAGAGGAGATCGTCGTGCGGGACGAGAGCCGCGGGACGACCGAAACGCTTCGAACCGCGGGCCTCTTCGCGTTCATCGGTGCCCGGCCGCATACCGGGTGGCTGGCGGGTTCGCTCCAGCGGGACCGGGACGGTTTCGTCATCACCGGCCGCGATATCGACCGAAGCGATTCGGATTGGTCGCTCGATCGCGAGCCGCTGCCGTTGGAGACCAGCATGCCGGGTGTGTTCGCCGCAGGTGACGTGCGGCTCGGCTCGATAAAGCGCGTCGCGTCCGCGGTGGGCGAAGGGAGCGCTGCGGTGAGCTACGTCCACGAATATCTGGAGACACCTGCACGGTCGCTGGAGAACGTCGCCGTGACGGGATGAGCGCCGCTCACTTCTCGACGAGGAAGACGCGCGCCTGGCGAACCGGCTCGCGCCGGCGTGCCGTCACCTGCAGCAAGAAGACGTATCGGCCGGGCGATAGGTCGCGGGGCAGGTCGACGCGGAGCGAACGGGCCCAGGCGTAAACGCGTTCCGGCGCGATGTCTCTCCAGCTGAGGCTGAGCGGCGCGTCATCCGAGCCGCCCACCGGCTGTCCGCGCTCGTCCAGCTTGTACGCGACCAGTGTCTGGGTGATGGGCTGCGCTTCGTCGATCCCGTAGACCTCCCAATACAGGGCCAACCGCTCGCCCGGCTGGACGCGAAGCGAACCGCGGGCCAGCGAAGCGGCGCGATCGAGTGTCTCCGGTGTCGGGCTGGCCGCTTCCGTCACCAGCAGGCTGGAGACTGCCAGCACGCCCGGCGGCACGCGGCGTAGCGGCAGACCGTAGCGGGCCCGGGCGGCCAGCGAGTCGGCCTCGGAGAAGAGCTCGAGGCTCATCAGAGTGGGGGTGGCCGGGACGCGCAGGCGAAACGAGCCCCGGGGCCCCACGGTGGGACGCCGGATCACCCGGGCGGTCGATCGTTCGTCGGTCATGAGGAAGAGACCCACCTCCGCGTCGGCGTCGGTCCAGGCCGGGTCGGCGCTCTGATCGTAGACGGCCAGCAGCTCCACCGAGTCGCGCCGCTGGAAGATGGCCAGCTGATGCTCGAGCGACTGAAACGATGTGACGTAGAGCGGCGCGTAAGTGCTGAACGGGTCGCGCAGGTCGAAGCTCCAGACGCTGGCGGGGATGGCGAGGGGCGCTTCGAGCCAGCGTGTCGGCGGCACGAACCGGCGGGCGCGCTCCTCGTAGTAGGCGATGATCTGGTCGCGCCGACGGCGGGGGATCTTCACCCAGCCCAGCGGCCAGCCGTGGCGTGTCACGACCTCGGTGACGTCCGGTCCCCAACTCACGCCGAACCCGGAGCCCGCGTCGGCCTGCATTCGGACCATGACGCGGCGCGCCAGATGCTCGAGCCTGCGGTCGTTGTGCGGTGTCAGGTAGAGGGGATCCGCCAGCCACCACAACCGCCGCTCCAGCGAGTCGCGCTCCGCGTTCGTCCGCCACACGTAGCCGCGCGCCGTTTCGTCGTCGAGCAGTGCGGAGACATCGGACATGAAGGCGCGAACCTCCACGGGCATGCGGTCGAGCGCTGCGCTGAAGGCGGAGTCGGCGGCCCCGAACTCGCCCCGGCTCTGGCGGATGTGGCCGGCCATCGCCGTGCACCACCACTCCGCCCGCAGCCCGCAGGTCGTGACCAGGGTCAGCGCCTCGTCGCTTCGACCGGCTTCCAGCAGGTAGCGGACCCGCTGTGTCATGATCCACTCGTCCGCCTCGGGCAGCGAGGCGGCGGCTTCCTCCAGCCGGGCCAGCAGCGTGTCTCGCGCGGCGCGCAGCGTGTCGGGCTCGCCCCCTTCCGGCCGCCGGGCGAGCTCCCAGGTGAGACACACACGGCCGACCTGCTCGCCGCAGCGCGGGTCCTCCCTTCGGCGCGGCAGCAGGTCGCGGCGCAGCCGTTCGAACTCCGCCTGCAGCTCGATCATCAGCTTCCGCCTCGCTAACCGTCGCAGCAGGTTCAACTCGGCGGCCGAGACCGGGGCGACCCGATCCGGATGCTCGTCTGCCAGCCGCAGCGCCCGGTCGATCAGGCGCTCCGCGTCGTTGGCGGAACCCAGCTGTTTTCGGGTCAGGACTCCCAGCTCGTAGATGTAGAGCGGGTTCTCCGGGTCGAGTTGCAACGCCCGACGCAGCGCGCGCTCCGCCTGCTGCCGCTGCCGGAACTCCATCAGCTCCGTGCTCGCGGTCTCGGTCAGGATCAGGCCCAGCCAGCCCCAGCCGGGAGCGAACTCCGGCTGCGTCTCGGTTAGTCGCTCGAGCGCGCCGCGAGCGGCCGCCGTGTCGCCGCGGGCCAGCCACTGGCGGGCGTGCACGAACAGGTCGGGCTCCTGCGAGCTCGGTGGCGGCTGCGCGTCGAGGGACGCGGTCGCGAGGACGAGGGCGGAGATCATCATCGCCCTGGCAAATCTGGCTGGCATCGCGCTCTCGTCTGGTTGGGTGGCAGAGGACATGGCCGACGACTAACAGATGATCTACCGCTACGGTTCCCGTCCGACAGGACACACGTCACCCCGCGCGCCCGCCATCGCAGGTAGTCCTTCTGTACCATCTGTACCATCTGTACCATACGACTCCTGCCCGGACCGGCGGCCGCTCGCTCAGCGCTTCAACTCGTCGATTCGCCCCGCTAGCGAGGCGTAGTACTCGGCGATTCGCGGCATGAACGCGTCGAACGTGGGATAGCGCGAGCGGTTCG
>JABAHQ010008374.1_pt6 | contig 22667 bp, 22 predicted proteins | sample 7062091 | NCBI WGS metagenome assembly JABAHQ01 (sample SAMN14534359, study PRJNA622989) | marine sediment metagenome | biome: marine biome [ENVO:00000428]; feature: marine pelagic biome [ENVO:01000023]; material: deep marine sediment [ENVO:00002113] | place: India: Gulf of Kutch | collected...
GATGTTGCGGGCGAAGAAGGGGATGTTGACGATGGCGATGGCGTAGAGGGCGTTCAGCAGCCCGGGCCCCAGCGCGGCCACGATGGCCAGGGCCAGCAGGATGTAGGGGAAGGCCATCACCATATCGATGCCGCGCATCATCACACCGTCCAGTCGTCCGCCGTAGTAGCCGGCGAGGATGCCGATCAGCGAGCCGAAAAGGGCGGCGACCAGCGTCGCGGACAGGCCCACGAGCAGGCTCGTCCCCGTTCCCCAGAGCAGGCGCGAGAGGAGGTCCCGGCCCAGATGATCGGTGCCCAGCAGGCGGTCGCCCTCGAGGGGGCGCAGCAGGCGATTGACCGGATCGGTCACGTCCGGATCGGCCACAGGCAGGAGGGGCGTGAGCAGGGCGAGCACGATGATCAGCGCCAGCAGGACAACGCCCAATGCCGTCAGCCGGTTGCGCAGCAGAAGATGCAGCGCGCCGGGCCGCGCTGGCGAGCGAGCAGCGGCGGTTCCCGCGCTCAAGACCTGAGCCTCGGGTCGAGCAGGTGCTGGGCGACATCGGCCAGCAAGTTGAAGAGGACGTAGCTCGCCGCGACCACCAGCACGCCGCCCTGCACCAGCAGGAGGTCGCGCGTCGAGATGGCGTTGACCAGCATCCGGCCGATGCCGGGCCACTGGAACACGGTCTCGATGTAGACGGCCCCGCCCAGGACGAAGCCCGCCTGCACGCCGATCACCGGGATCACGGTGACGAAGGCGGCCTTGAAGGCGTGGCGATAGATGACCCGGCGTTCGGAAAGGCCCTTCGCCCGAGCGGTGCGGACGTAATCCTGGCGTAGGACCTCCAGCATGGCAGCCCGGGTCAAGCGGGCGATGACGCCGGTGGCGACGACGGCCAACGTGACCGCCGGCAGAATCAGGTGCTCGACCAGGTCCGCCAAGTCGCCGCCGCCGTAAATGGCGAACATGCCGCTGGCCGGCAGCCAGCGCAGTTGCACCGCGAAGGCCAGGATGAGGAGCAGGCCGAGCCAGAAGGACGGCGTCGAAATGCCGATGAGGACGAGAAAGGTGAGGGCCTTGTCGGCCAAGCCGTACTGACGCACGGCGGATACGATGCCCGCGAGCAGGCCGAAGATGGAACACAGGACGAGAGAGGCCCCGGCCAGGATGAGGGTGGCGGAAAAGCGCTCGAGGACCTCGTCGATGACCGGGCGATTGAGGTTGTACGAGCGCCCGAAATCGCCCTGCAGCAGGTTGCCCAGCCAGATCACGTATTGCTCGCCCAGCGAGCGATCCAGGCCGAGCTGTTCGTTGAGCTTGGCCACGTTCTCGGGCGTGGCGTAGGCGCCGAGGATCGCCGTGGCGGGGTCGCCCGGGATCATGGCCATGATCAGGAACACGATGACCGTCAGGCCCAGAAGCACCGGGACGGCTGCCAGAAGCCGCTTGAGGACGTAGGCGTACATCGTGGCGCTTGCCCGCCTCGGCTCCCTCACGCCGGGGCCGGAGCGGCCCGTTCATGGGCCGCCCCGGCGTCATGTAAAGGGCGATCAGCCCTTGGTCACATCATGCAGCAACAGGAAGAATGACGGCTGCAGCTTGAATCCGCCGACGCCGGCGCTGGTCACCGCGTTCTGCTTCCAGTTGGCGACGAAGGCCCAGGGGGCGTCCTCGTGCACGATCTCCTGCATCTCCTTGTAGAGCTTCGCCCGCTCGTCCTGGTCCGTGCTGCGTCTGGCCGCTTCCAGGAGCGTGTCCACTTTCGGGTTGGAGTAGTAGCCCGAGTTGAAGCCGCCCTTGTCGGGCCAGGCGCCGGTGCGCAGGGCCAAGTACGGCAAGGTGTCGGGATCATTGGTCATCCAGGCCATTTCCGCCATGTCGGCCTTGCCTTCGAGCCCCGGGTTCACTTTCCCGAGAAAGGTGTTCCATTCGTAGCTCTCGATTTTCACGTCGAAACCGACCTTGGCAAGGTCAGCCTGAATGGCGGCCCCCATGGGTACGGGGTCGAGCATGCCCGAGCCGCCTTCCGTGACATAAAAGGTCAGGTCCGCGCCTTCGACGCCGGCCTCCTCGATCAAGGCGCGCGCCTTGTCCGGGTCATAGGGATAGGGTTCCAGCGAAGCGTTGTAGGCCCAGGAAAACGCCGGCGGCGTCGGGCCCGCGGCGATCTCGGCGGTCCCCTGCAGCACGTTATCGACCAGCGTCGTCTTGTCGATGGCGTAGTTGACCGCCTGGCGCACGCGCTTGTCGGACAAGGGGCCCTCCTTGGCGTTGAGGATCAGGAACCAGACATGCGGGCCGGCCTGCTCGTGGACCACATAGCCGGCGTCATTGGCGAAGGTCTCCACGGAATCCGGCGGAACCTCCACCATCATGTCGATTCCACCCGCCAGCATCTCGGCCACCCGCGTGTTCGCATCCGTGATGGGTCGGAAGACGATCGCCTCCAGAGACGGAGCGCCGCCCCAGTAATCTTCGTTTCGCGTCACCACGACCTTGGCGTTGCTTTCCCATTCGGCGAACTCATAGGCGCCGGTGCCCGAAGGATTGCGCCCGAAGTCCTTGCCGTGCTCCTTCACCGCGGCGGGCGAGACGATCAGGCCCGTTGGATAGGCCAGGTTCGAGAGGAAGGGGGCGTAGGGCTCCTTCAGGACGAAGCGAACCGTCTCCTCATCCACAGCCGTCACGCTGTCCACGGCGCTGAAGAAGAACGACAGCGGGAAGGGGCCCGTCTCATGATAGGGATGATTTTTATCCAGCATACGGTCGAAGTTGAACTTCACTGCCTCCGCGTCGAAGGCCGTTCCGTCATGGAACGATACGTCTTCGCGCAGGTCGAAGGTATAGGTCAGCCCGTCCTCGCTGATGGTCCAGGACTCGGCGAGCGCCGGCTCCACCTCCAGCGTGCCATCCTTGTAGCGCACCAGACCGTCGTAGATGTTCATCAGGATGCGGAAGTCGTTGACCGCGGTCACCGCGTGCGGGTCCAAGGATTTCGGCTCCGCGATCTGTCCCACGACCAGCACGTTCGGCGGCGTTTGCGCCTGGGCACCCGGGCCCCATAGGCCGGCGGCCGTCGCGCTGGCGAGGGCTAGCGCGCAAAGAAACCTTTTCATTGAACATCTCCCTGTGTGCATCGGTGTGTGGCTTGAGTGCCGTTTACACGCTTAAATTAACATGATAGTTTTTTGCGCATCAAGAAATTATCATTATAAATTATCCCGCGCCAGGCGAACACCGTATGACCTTCAGCATTGTCGGCCGCGACGAAAAAACGGGCTGTCTGGGCATAGCCACGGCCACCGGTCTCATCGCCGTCGGGGCGCAGGTTCCGCATTACGCGCATCGCCTCGGCGCGATCATCACGCAGGGTCACTCCACCAACACGCTCTTCGCCCAGGACGGATTGCCGCTGTTGCAGCAGGGACTCTCGGCGGAGGAGGTGGTCGAGGCGGTCGTGACCCGCGATGAGGGGCGAGACTATCGGCAAATGGCGGTGATGGATGCGAACGGCCGGACCGCCTGTTGGACCGGCTGCCGGAACGATGACTACAAGTCCCATCACAATCGGGACAACCTGATCATCGCGGGCAATCTTCTGAAGGGGCCGGCGGTTTTGGAGACCATGCGATCGGCCTTTGAAAATTGCCTCACTCGCGACATGGGAGAGCGTTTGATTACGGTTTTGCAGGCCGGCCAGGAAGCGGGGGGCGATGTGCGGGGCGTGTGCTCTGCGGCTCTTGTCTTGGATGACGGCGACGGCACGGCCCTGAACCTGCGCATAGATTATTCGCAGACGCCGATCGGTGATCTGCGGCGGCTTTACGAGCGATCGAAAGACGACAACTATCGTGCTTTCCTAAAGCGGCTCCCCGACCGAGATCATCCTCATCGTTATTGACCTGTGTTGAGTGCGCCCCCTGCGCTCGCGCAGGCCACGCCCGGGGGAGGAGGGCGAGGGGCAAGCGACTCCCGCGCAAGCCCGGGCTCCCTGCCGGACATGCAGGGCCGGACATGCAGGGCCGGACATGCAGGGCCCGACATGCACGACGCGCTCCGCCTGGCCGTGGAACAGGCCGTGGCACCGTGGGCACAAGTAGCCGGCCTGAGATGGCGCTCAGCGCGGGGGGCGGGAAGCGCTCGATGAAGAGGCCTGCCGCCAGCAGTGGCGCTCAGCGCGGGGGGCGGGGGCTGCGCACGGTTGCATGCGTGCAGCATGCCAACCGGGCGAGGCGCCCCTACATCTGTTTACGCGCAAGGCCGGCCGAGGGTCTGTCCCCGGGGTTGCCGGGTGATTGCTGAAAACCTGACACGCAGCCGGGTCATGCAGGCGCTGCTGCAACGAATCAAACGGATGGAACCGTCCGGATCCGTGGCGCTACACGGAATTCAGTCATAGGCGCCGGAGTCTTCTGTTTGATTCTGACCACCAGCGCGCAAACCCTTTGATTTTAATGGTGGGCGCACCTGGGATTGAACCAGGGACCTCCTCGATGTCAACGAGGCGCTCTCCCGCTGAGCTATGCGCCCTCGAGGCGGGGCCACACATCGCGCCCCCGGAAACGGGCCTCGCGGGGGCCGTGCCTGAGGCGGGGCCCGCCGCCGGCAGACCGCCAGGCCACGTAGCACCATCGCCCGGCTTTTTCAAGCCTCGGGCCGTGCCCGGCAGGGCGCACCCTGCACTCTCCGGCCGCCGGCGCAGCGGCAGCCGCGGCTCTTGCCGAATTCGCTGGTTCTTCCCGGTGTGCGCGGCCCGGCCTCAGGCCGAGAGCATGTAGTCGACCTGGTCGACCAGGTCGCGCAGGTGGAACGGCTTGGACAGCACGCGCGCATCCCTCGGGCTCTGCTCGCGCGCCCTCAGCGCCACGGCGGCGAAGCCGGTGATGAACATGACCTTGATGCCGGGCTGCTTCTTGGTCGCGCGGCGTGCCAGCTCGATGCCGTCGAGGCCCGGCATGACCACGTCGGCGAGCAGAAGATCGAACGGCACGTCCGACAGTTGCGCGAGCGCGTCCAGACCGTCGCCCACGGGCGTCACCTCGTGCCCGGCCCGGCGCAAGGCCTTGGCCAGGAATTCGCGCATGCTGTCGTCGTCTTCAGCGAGCAGGATGTGCGGCATGTCGCCCTGGTCGTGCGCGCGCGGCCCCCGGACGGCGCCCCGCAAGCCGGGGGCGCCGGAACTCGGACTATACCCTAAGAGGCTTTGTCTAAAATAGTGATTAACAAAAAGGAAAATCCGGTCCGAAGCAGGCGCGTCGGACCCGTCCCGGCGCCCGGCCCGCCGGGTCCTCCGCAACGCCTGGCCGGGCCCGGCCCGGCCCGGGCGCAGGCCCTCGCGGCGGGCGTGCCGACTCCCGCCACGCCCCCGGTCGCGGCCGACGCCTAGAAATGGCGATGACAGACGCGGCGCTTTCTTTTAAACACGAACGCCATGGATGCCGTGCCTGTCATGAACTCCGAGGCCGGGCTGAACGGCGAGCTCGCCTCGCACGAGGTCATCGCGCCCGAGCGCCAGACCGTGCCGCTGGTCTTTGCCTCGCCGCACAGCGGCTGCGACTACCCGGAGGAGTTCCTCGCCGCCTCGCGCCTCGACCCGCTGTCGCTGCGCCGCTCCGAGGACAGCTTCGTGGACGAGCTCTTCGAGGCCGCGCCGCGCCTCGGCGCGCCGCTCCTCCGCGCCCTGTTCCCGCGCGCCTTCGTCGATCCCAACCGCGAGCCCTTCGAGCTCGACCCGGCGATGTTCGAGGACGAGCTGCCGGCCTACGCCAACACCCGCTCGCCCCGGGTCGCGGCGGGCCTCGGCACCATCGCGCGCGTCGTGGCCAACGGGGCGGACATCTACCGCGCCAAGCTGACCTTCGCCGAGGCGCTCGGCCGCATCCGCCGGTACTACTGGCCTTACCACAATGCGCTCTCCAGCCTGGTGGCGCGGACCAAGGCGGCCTTCGGCTGCTGCGTCCTGGTCGACTGCCATTCGATGCCCTCGATCGGGGGGCCGATGGACAAGGACAGCGGGCGCAAGCGGCTCGATTTCGTGCTCGGCGACTGCCATGGCACCTCGTGCGCGCCGGTGGTCGTGAGCTCGGTGGAGCGGGCGCTCAAGACCATGGGCTACCACGTGGCCCGCAACACGCCCTATTCCGGCGGCTTCGTCACCCGCCACTACGGCAAGCCGGAGCACGGCATCCACAGCCTGCAGATCGAGGTCAACCGCGCCCTTTACATGGACGAGGCCGAGATCCGGCCGCGTCGCGAGCTGGCCGGGCTGGCGCGCGACATGGGCGCGCTGATCGCCGCCCTCGGCGTGGTCGACCAGGGCCAGATCCGCCTCTAATGCAGCCGCCGAACGAAGGCGGCCCGGTCGCGGTCCGGGATGCCCGCCGCGGCGACCTGCCGCGCATCCGCGACATCTACGCGCACCACGTGCTGCACGGGCTCGCCTCCTTCGAGGAGACGCCGCCGGGCCTGGCGGAGATGACCCGGCGCTTCGAGGCGATCCGGCAGCGCGGCCTGCCGTATCTCGTCGCCGAGGCGGCGGCGCCCGGCGCCGCGCCTGCGGTCCGGGGCTACGCCTACGCGGGCCCCTACCGGGCGCGCCCGGCCTACCGCTACACCGTGGAGAACTCGCTCTACGTGGCGCCGGGCTGCGAGCGCGGCGGCATCGGCCGGGCCTTGCTCGAGGAGCTGATCCGGCGCTGCACCGGGCTCGGCCTGCGCCAGATGATCGCGGTGATCGGCGACAGCGGCCATCTGCCCTCGATCAGGTTCCACGAGGCGCTGGGCTTCAGGCAGGTCGGGCAGCTCGACTCGGTCGGCTTCAAGTTCGGCGGCTGGGTCGACAGCGTGATCATGCAGCGGCCGCTGGGGGAGGGCGACGAGACGCTGCCCGCGGCCGCGCCAACGAAGCAGGGCCCTTGAGACGCCCCGTGGCGGTGCGGAAGACGCGAACAAAAAACGGGCCGCACGAGTGCGCACGGCCCAGGGTCTAGGGAGGAAACGCCTGACAGGCGTACGGCCTGATCGCGGATGGGTATCGCTCAATCTTGCCGCACTGCACAATATGCGCCGGCCCGCGGCTTTCTTCAAGGCCTTGACAGGGGTTTTTTGCGCTGCAAATAGGCCGGCCGCGACGCTCGGGCGCGCCATTGCCCTGGCGCGGCGGCCCTGATAAGCACAAGGCTGGCCGGGCCGCAACAGGGGCAAGGGCTGGCGGCGTGCGCCGGGCGCGGCGCGAGCCGCGGCGCGCCGCCCGGGCGAGGCGATCCAACGGCGGACAAGGGGAAGAATTTGGCCATGTTCAAGGCGATCGTGCTGGACGAGAGCGACGGGCAGGTCAGCGCCTCGCTCCAGGACCTGGACGAGTCGCGGCTGCCGAGGTTCGAGGCGGGCGGCGTCACCGTTGCGGTGGAGTACTCCACGCTCAACTACAAGGACGGCATGATGCTCAAAGGGCTCGGCCGATTGGTGCGGCGGTATCCGCACGTGCCCGGCATCGACTTCGCCGGCACGGTCGAGGCCTCGGAGCATCCCGACTACAAGCCCGGCGACAAGGTGATCCTGACCGGCTGGCGGGTCGGCGAGCTGACCTGGGGCGGCTTCGCGCAGAAGGCGCGCGTCGACGGCGACTGGCTGGTGCCGTTGCCCGCCGGGCTGAGCACCAAGCGGGCCATGGCGCTGGGCACCGCCGGCCTGACCGCCATGCTGGCGATCCTGGCGCTCGAGGAGCACGGCGTCGTGCCGGATGCGGGCGAGGTGCTGGTGACCGGCGCGGCCGGCGGCGTCGGCTCGGTGGCGACCGCGGTGCTGGCCGGGCTGGGCTATCAGGTGACCGCCTCGACGGGGCGGCCCGAGACCCACGACTACCTCAAATCGCTGGGCGCGAGCACGCTCATCGACCGGGCCGAGCTGAGCGAGCCCTCCAAGAAGCCGCTCGAGTCCGAGCGCTGGTCCGGCTGCGTGGATGCGGTCGGCGGCACCACGCTGGCCCGGGTCCTGGCCCAGACCAGGCTGCACGGTTCCATCGCTTCGGTCGGCAACGCCGGCGGCGTCGCCCTGGAGGCCACGGTGCTGCCGTTCCTGCTGCGCGGGGTGAACCTGCTCGGCATCGACTCCAACGCCTGCCCCGCGCCGCGCCGGCGCCAGGCCTGGGGCCGGCTGGTCGCCGACCTGCCCATGGACAAGCTCGACGCCATGACCTCGCAGGCCGGCCTGGCCGAGCTGCCGCGCCTGGCCGACGAGATTCTCCAGGGCCGGGTGCGCGGGCGCATCGTCATCGACGTGAACGCATGAGGCGCGGGCGCTCTCCCGATCCGGGCCTCGCGCCGCTTCGACAGCGAGCGGCTGATCGATTAGACTTGCGCACCGTGAGGAGGCCACGCCGGAGGACGACATGAGCGCCCGCTTCACCGCCGCCTGCATCCAGAACGAGGCCGGGCCCGACATGGGGGCCAGCATCGCGGCGGCCAGCGACCTCGTGCGCGCGGCGCGCGCGGACGGGGCCGAGCTCATCTGCCTGCCGGAGTACTTCTCCTGCCTCAAGGCCGACGACACGACCTTCGCGGTCGGCGCCCACCCGGAAGCCGAGCACCCGGCGCTGCCCCACTCCCAGGCGCTGGCGCGCGAACTCGGCGCCTGGCTGCTGCTCGGCTCGCTGGCCATCACCGCGGGGCCGGGCAAGATCTTCAACCGCTCCTACCTGGTGACTCCCGAGGGCCGCGTTGCCGCGCGCTACGACAAGATCCACCTGTTCGACGTCGACCTGGCGAACGGCGAGAGCTACCGCGAATCGGCGCTGATCGAGCCGGGCGCGCAAGCCGTGCTCGCCGCCACGCCCTGGGCCACGCTCGGGCTCACGGTCTGCTACGACCTGCGCTTCCCGCAGCTCTACCGGGCGCTCGCCCAGGCCGGCGCCCAGGTCCTCACCGTGCCGGCCGCGTTCACCAAGACGACGGGCGAGGCCCACTGGCACGTGCTGCTGCGCGCCCGCGCAATCGAGACCGGCTGCTTCGTGATCGCGCCCTGCCAGTGCGGCGATCACGGCGGCGGCCGCGCCACCTACGGCCACTCGCTGATCGTCGATCCCTGGGGCGAGGTGCTGGCCGACGGCGGCGAGGGGCCCGGCTTCGTGAGCGCCGAGATCGACCCGGCCGAGGTCGCCAAGGCGCGCGGCATGATCCCGTCGCTCGAGCACGACCGGCCGTTCCGCGAGGCGCCGGCCGCGGCGCCGGTCGCGCGCAGCGCCTGATCTCACACTCGGGCGCCCCGCCCGCGTTCGGATTCGCCGCGCGAGCGGGCGCGGTCCCGATCGCGTCGTTTCGCAGCCGGCGCACGGCGCGGCGCGCTACCGGCCGGGCGAGAGGGTGCGGTAGTCGTCGCGCAGCCGCTCGACCTCGGCGACCATGTCGGCCGGGACGACCGTGCCCACCAGCTTCGAGTAGCCGAGGCGCGCGCTGCGTTCCCACTGCGCCTTCAGCCTCTCCGGCACGGGGTGCACCACCAGACCGTGCTTCTTCATGACCTCGATCGCCTCGGCGCTCAGCCGGCGCACGGTCCTTTGCATGCGAGTCCCGGCCCGGCGCGCGATCTCGACGAAGCGCGGCTTGTACCCGTCCGGAATGGTCCGCCAGGTTCGCATCGACATGACCACCGCGCCCACGAGCGGCGCCCACTTGAGGTCGGTCATATGCTTGGCCTGGGCGAACCACTGGAACGACAGGGCGGCGATCGGCGTCGTGGGGAACGCGTTGATCATGCCCGAATGCAAGGCCATCTGGATGTCCGTCGCCGCCAGGGGGACGGGCCGGTAGCCGGCCTCCTTGTAGGCCTCGACGACCGCGCTGCTCCCGGCCCAGGTGAACAGCCGCAGGTCCTTCAGGTCCTCGGGGCTCACCACCGGCTCCTGCGCGAAGAAGTAGACCCAGCCGGCGTCTCCCCAGGCGAGAACCTTGAATCCTTTGGCCTCGAGGATGGCCTCGAGCTTGCCGCCGATGCGCTGGCGCACGTAATCGAGCTCGGCGTCGGAGGCGAACATCATGGGCATCTGCAGGGCCTGGATTTGCGGGGCGATCCGGGCCAGACCCGCGCCCGAGAGGGCGGCCGCGTGGAGCTGTCCGATGCGCAGCTTGCGAACCATGTCCGGCTCGTCGCCGGCCACGCCGCCCGGGTAGATGCGAAGCTGGACCTCGCCGTCGGACGCCTCTTTCCAACCCTCTCCCAGGTCGCGAAGAATCTGGTACCAGGGCGATCCCTGGGGGGCGAGCGTGCCCAGCTTGATGGCCTTGCCCTGCGCCGGCTGGCTCGCCGCCGAAATGGTCAGGCTCAAGAGAATGATGCCGATCTTGTGTCTCATGCTGTGGCGTCCCGGTGGTGCTGCAAATCCCCAATGGCCAGTAGTGTCCCTGAGGCCCGGATACCTCCGGTTGTTCGGATGCGGCCGGGGGCTGGGCCGGCGGCCCATCGACGTCATCCTGGTGCAGGTTCGCGGACGCGACTGGAAGTCCAAAGGCCGTCGGATTACCAGGGCGAGACTCGCAGGCCGGGCCGCACTGCCGAAGGCCGGCGAAGCGGCGCCGGACGGCCCGGCGCGCCCGATGCGAGACCTGCCGCGCGCGCCGGCTCAGGCGCGGCCCGAGAGCACCGCCACGCCGGCCACGATCATCACCACGCCGCCCCACTGCGCCCAGGTCATGGCCTCGCGCAGGACGATGCGCGCCAGCAGCACCGTGACCGCGCCGAAGCCGGAGCCGACCACGACCGCGATCTCGGCGCCCGGGCCCTGGCTGCCGGCCAGCAGCGCCAGGTAGGCGCCGCCGTCGAGCAGGCCCTGCAGCGAGATCCAGGGCCACCAGCGCCGGGGCAGCCGCGGCGCCTGGCGGCGCACCAGGAACAGCATGGCGCAGGCGGCGAGGCCGACCCAGCGGGCCATTCCCACCGTCTGCAGCTCGCCGTAGATGTAGGAGGCCTGCTGCGCCACGGCGATGGTGCCCGAGAAGGCGAGCGCGGCACCGACCGCAAGCCCGATGGTGAAGCGCAGCTGTGCGCGCGTGTAGCTGGCCGGGTCCTCGAAGCTGCGGGCGCTGCGCGCCACCGTGACGACGCCGAGCATCACCGCCAGCATGGCCGCCCAGTCGACGGGCGTCGGGCGCGCGCCGAGCGCCACCGCCAGGCCCACGTTGAGCGCCGGATAGCTGCCGGCGATCGGCGCCACGATGGTGACCGGCCCGCGCGCCAGGCCCCAGTAGAGCAGCAGCGTCGCCCCCATGATGCCGAGGCCGGTGAGCGCCACGAGCCACCAGCCGGACGGGTCCCAGACCAGCGGCTGCGCGCCCTGCCAGACGACGAGGCTGAAGACCACCGCGCTCACCCCCAGCATGCCGAGAAGCGCGGTCTGATGCCCCATGGCACGGCCGGTGAAGCGCGCGATGAAGTCGGCGCTGCCCCAGCCAAGCGCGGTCGCGAGCCCCCAAAGCGCCGGGTTCATCTTCGCTGCGTCCCCTGCCGTTCGCCGTGATCGCGGCAAATCCCCGCGCCACACTACAGCCCGGGGGGCCGTGGCCGAAAGCGCCGTGGCGCCCCGCTTGAAGCCGTCCGGGCCCGCGTCCTACATTGCTCGAAGGAAGCCTCGAGGCAGGCGGCGAAGAACGGGAGGCAAAGCACCATGATCGAGCAGCACAGCGGCCAGGCGGGCGACACCGTGGTGCGACTCGAGGGGGCCCAGGCGGCGCTGCGCGATACGTTCCTGGGTTGGCAGTGCCGGCTGCGCCAGATGGCGGTGCGCCATGCCGGCGGCCGGCCGACCTCCGGGATGCGGCCACGCGTGCGGCTCGAGGGCGCGCCCGGCGCGGCGAGGCAGATCACGGTGCTCATCGTGCGCAAGGAGCCGCACGAGGCGACCGCGCAGTTCCGCCACACGGTGCGCAAGACACAGGACCCGAGGGAGCGCTACGACAACGCGCTCAAGACGCTGGCGGCGGCCTACTACCAGCGGCCCGAGGAATTCTCCGACGAGTTGACCGCCCTGTTCGGCGCGAGCTCCGAGCTTGCGGACCGGCTCCTGGGCGCGGGCCGCTGCGTGCTCGAGTTCGAGCAGTACAGCCAGCGCTTCCGGGTGCCGTGCCAGACGCGCGAGCTGGCCGAGGACCATCCGGCCTTCCAGGCGACCTACTGGCACAACGCGCTGTTCAACCCGACGCTGCCCGGCGGCGTGCGCGTGCTCGGCTTCCGGCCCGACTGGGCGCGCGCCGAGGCCGACCCGCCGGTCGCCTGAACCCGGCGCCGGTCTCGCCACTCGCGCGGCGCCGTCCGATCGCTCGCCCGCCGGTCCGCGGCCCTCGACCCCGTCGACAGCCGCGTCCCGGACCAAGGACACCACCGAGGCGATGGCCCGCGCGGCCCGCTCGCGGCGGGCGGGCACGGAAGCGTTTGACGGCTGCCGCCGGTACATCGTTCACTGCGACTCGGTGGCGACGACACAAGCGGCCTCGAGATGCCCGCCGACAGGGTCCCGCACGCATGAACGACAAACCCGGCCATCACTGGGATGCGGCACAGGCCTCGGCCTGGGCCAAGTGGTTCCACGTGATGGAAGCGGCCGCAGGGCCGCTCAGCGAGCGCATGATCGAGCTTTCCGCAATCGGGCCCGGCCATCGCGTGCTCGACATCGCGACGGGCCTCGGCGAGCCGGCGGTGCGCGCGGCGCGCCGGGTCGGCCCGAGCGGCCTGGTCCTGGCCACCGACATCTCGCCGGACATGCTGGCGTTCGCGCGGCGGCGGGCCGAGGAGCTGGGCCTCGGCAACATCGAGTTCCGCGAGATGGACGCCGAGGCGCCGGAGCTTGCGGACGGCGCCTTCGACGCGGCGCTGTGCCGCTGGGGTCTCATGTTCGTGCGCGACCTGGCGGGCGTCCTCGCCGGCATCCGCAGGTGCCTCGAGCCCGGCGGCCGCTTCGTCGCGGCCGTCTGGGGACCCGCCGAGCAGGTCCCGGTCATCGCCCTGGGCGCCCGCGTGATCCACGCCCATCTCGGGCTGCCGCCGCCCGAGGAGGGCGCGCACACGCCCTTCGCGCTGAGCGATGTCGCCGCCCTGCGGCGCCAGGTCGAGGCCGCCGGGTTCAGCGAGGTTGGCGGGGAATGGATGAGCGTCGAGTTCGTCTTCGGCTCGGCCGAGGAGTTCACCCGCTTCCGGCGCGAGCGCTCCGGCCCGCTGATAACGCAGATCGCCGAGTTTCCGGCCGCGGCGCAGGAGGCGGCCTGGCGCGCGCTGAGCGAGGCGGCGCGCGATTTCGAGGCGCCGGACGGCAGCCTGCGCCTGGCCAACCGGGCCTACTGCCTCGCCGCGCGCAGGTGAGGCCGGCGGCAGCCGAAGAGGGTGCCGGCGGCCTGCGCCGGGCGCCCGACCCTCGGGCCGCTGCGCCGGCCGCATCGCCCGAACGGCGGCGCGGCGCGCTCCGCAACCCGCTCCGTCGCGGCCCCGGCGCAGGCCTTGTATCTGCCAGTCGCCTAGCCGGCCGAAGTCGGCGAGGCTCAGAACTTGCGATAGGCCTTGTTGAGCGGCACCAGCGGGTGGCGCTCGGACATCTGGAACTTGACCAGCAGCTCGCGCGCGATCATGTCGCGGTCCTGCTGGTTGTCGGGCAGCTCCATGCCCTCGGGCACGGTGACCCAGCCGTTGATGTTGCGGTCGAAGACCGCCGGCTGGCCCTCCTCGTAGCCCATGTGCACGTCCTCGAGCCAGTTCAGGTCCGCCCAGCCCATGTACTCCATGTACCTCTTGAGGAAGGGCGTCAGGCGCTCGTAGTCCGGCACCAGGTTGACCTCGTAGCGATAGCCGATGTGCTGGCCGATCAGCTTCTCGCGATCGGTCTCGACGCCGTCGCTGGTCAGGTAGTGGTCGACGTCGGTCCGTTTCTGGTCGCTCATGGTCAGCCTCCTAGTAGCGCGTCATGTCGGGCCGGCCGACGGTGTACTGCGTGCCGGCGAGCGGCACCATGGCCAGCGCCGAGGCCTCCATGGTGAGCGCCGCCAGGTCCTCGGGCTCGAGCGAATGCACGTTGGTCTTGCCGCAGGCGCGCGCCATCATCTGGCACTCGATGGCGAGCGTGTGCAGGAAGTTGTAGACCCGCTCGGCGGCACTGTCCGGATCGAGCCGCTTGCGCAGCTCCGGATCCTGCGTCGCCACGCCGACCGGGCAGCGGCCGGTGTGGCAGTGGTAGCAGTAGCCGGGCTCGACGCCGATCTCCGCCTCGTAGTCGGCCCCGGGGACGGCCTTGTTGCAGTTGAGCGCCATCATGGCCGAATGACCGATGGCCACCGCGTCCGCGCCGAGCGCCAGCGCCTTGGCGATGTCGCCGCCGTTGCGCACGCCGCCGGCGTAGACCAGCGAGATCTCGCCCGACTTGCCCAGATCGTCGAGCGCCTTGCGCGCCTGGCGGATGGCCGCGATGCCCGGCACGCCGGTCTCCTCGGTGGCCAGGTGCGGCCCGGCGCCGGTGCTGCCCTCCATGCCGTCGATGTAGATGCTGTCGGGGTCGGACTTGATCGCCATGCGCACGTCGTCGTAGACGCGCGCCGCGCCCAGCTTGAGCTGGATCGGGATCTNNTGCGGGTTGAAGCCGTAGCGCGACTGGATGCACTGGTAGAACCACTTGATCGAGTAGCGCCGCTCGTCGGGGATCATGCCGCCCTCGCCCGAGCAGGTCGCGGTGCCGGCCATGGTGGCGCCGCGCGCCAGCGCGATCTTGGCCTCGTAGCTGAGCGCGCCGAAGCTCATGCCCGTGATGTAGACCGGGATGTCGAGCTCGAGCGGCCGCTTGGCGCGCGGGCCGATCACGGTCCTGGTCTCGCACTTCTCGCGGTAGCCCTCGATCACGAAGCGGGTCAGCGTGCCCGGCAGGAAGGTCAGATCGTCCCAGGTGGGGATCTTCTTGAACAGCGAGAAGCCGCGCATCCGGTAGCGGCCGAGCTCGGCCTTGATGTGGATGTCGTCGATCACCTCGGGCGTGAAGATCTTGCTGTGCCCGAGGATGTAACGGTTGCGCTTCGCCTTGCCGCCCTCCGGGGCCTCCGCCGGTTCGGGGCTTGCTCGTTCGGCAGTCATGGCTGGATCACCTTCCTTGTTCTCAGACTTTGCGCTTCAGAGCACCAGCTTCTTCTCGGTGGGCTCGAGGTTGTCGTAGTTCCACAGCTGTTTGCCGGCCACGATCTTGGTCATGTTCTCGATGCCGTTCGGCGCATCGAGGCCGTAGATGGCGAGCTTGCGCTCGAGCCACTGGACGTCGAGGTCGCTCATCTCGGCCTCCACGGCGTCCACGCCGAGGCTCGCGATCTTGCCGCCGACGTAGATCGTGCCGTCGTACATCGAATCGCCGAGGTTGGTCCCGGCGTCGCCGAGCACGACCATGCGGCCGCGCTGCATCATGAAGCCGGAGAAGGCGCCGGTGCGGCCGCCGACGATGATGGTGCCGCCCTTCATGTCGATGCCGGTGCGCGCGCCGACGTCGCCCTTGCACACCAGATCGCCGCCGCGGATCGCGGCGCCGAAGCACGAGCCGGCGTTCTTCTCCACCACCACGGTGCCGGCCATCATGTTCTCGGCGCAGGACCAGCCGACGCGGCCGGAGATGCGCACGTTGGGCCCGTCGATCAGGCCGCAGCCGAAGTAGCCGAGGCTGCCCTCGAAATGGAGCCGCAGGCGGTTCAGGATGCCGACGCCGAGCGAGTGCTGGGCCCCGGGGTTGCGCACCACGATGGTGCCATACCCCTCGGCCATGAGCTCGCGGATCCTGATGTTGATCTCCTTCGCGTTCAGCCCGGCAGCGTCGAAGTCCGTGCGGTTGTCGAAGTCGACGCCGAAGCTGTCCCGGTAGACGAAGTTCTCGGCTTCCTCCGGCTCGAAAAAGACCTGCTGGGTGCGACCGGCGAGTTGCTCGGTGTGCATCCCCATGCGGTGGGATTCGTGCTCCCTGTTCAGCTCTTCCATACCCGAACCTCCCCTTCATAAGGATCCAGGGTGTCGATCTCGTGCGGGAAGACGCTGCGGATCGCGACTTCCTCGGAGGCCAGGGCGATGAACTCGTCGCTCTCGTAGAGCACCATCGGCTTGGCCGCCATGACGTCCTTGGCCATGCCCAGACTGTCGGAGGTCGCCACCAGGTACGTGAACACCCCGTCGAGTTCGTGGATCGATCGCTGCATGGCCTCCTCGAGGTCGTTGCCGTGCTCGATCCGATCGGCGATGTAGACCGCGATCAGCTCGGAGTCGCAGTTCGACATGAAGCGGTGGCCGCGGCGCTCCAGCTCGCGGCGCTTGGTCCAGTAGTTGGTGAGCTGGCCGTTGTGGACCACCGCGACGTCGTTGAAGGGATAGGCCCAGTAGGGATGGGCCGAGCGGATGTCGACGTCGGACTCGGTCGCCATCCGAGTGTGTCCGATGCCGTGCGTTCCCTTGAAGCCCGCGAGCCCGTACTGGCCCGACACCCGGGCGGCGTCGCCCAGATCCTTGACCAGCTCCAGCGCGTGGCCGAGGGAGAGGATCTCGACGTTGTCGATGTCCTCGATGTGGTCGGCCAGGCGCCGCATGTCGCCCTCGCAGGTGAAGAGGTAGCGATAGGCGTACTCCGTGGCCTGATCCTCGTGCTCCACGGCGGCGCCCATCTCGGCCAGGCGCTCGTCGACCAGGGCCTTTCGCTCGCGCATCGTTTGGTGGATGCGGAACCCTTCGGCCAGGTCCTCCTGCTCGGCCACCTTGAAGCGCATGACGTAAAGGCGTGCCTCGGGCGTCCCGTACAGCGCGAAGCCGGTGGAGTCGGGGCCCCGATGCTTCAGGGACTGAAGCATCGAGGTCATCTCCTTCCCGACGTCGCCGGTCGTTCCCCTGTGGATGAGTCCGGCAATTCCGCACATGAAGCTGTGTCCCTCCTTGATTCCGGCTGGCGCCCGCTCGGCTCACGGCAGGCAGTCGAGGTAGGTGTCCAGATCCCATTGGGTGACGGTGGCGAGGAACTTCTCCCACTCGTCGCGCTTGTAGTGCATGAAGACGGGATACATCTCGCCCGGCAACGCCGCCTTGATCACCTCGTTCTCGTCGAAACTGTCCAACGCCTCGCCCAGGGACATGGGCAGCTTGACGTACTTGTCCCTGATCTCCTCCATCACGTCGTAGATGTTGCGCTGCTCGGGCTCGCCCGGATCGAGCCGGCGTTCTATGCCGTCGTCCATCGCCTTCAACAGACCGGCGGCAAGCAGATACGGGTTGTGCGCGGAGTCGACGGCCTTGTACTCGTAGCGGCCGGGCGCCGAATTGCGCACGCCGCAGGTCCGGTTCTGGTAGCCCCAGTTGGCGTAGTACGGCGCCCAGAAACCGAAATCCAGAAGCCGCCGAAACGAGTTGACGGTCGAACAGCCGAGCACGGTCAGGCCGCGCAGGTGCTCGACCAAGCCGCCCATGGCGTAAAGACCGAGCTGGCCGGGCAGCCTGGGGTTATCGGTGTCCGGCAGGAAGGTGTTCTCGCCGCCCTTGAGGAAGGTGAACGGGCCCTCCACCCCCGGCAAGGGGTTGTTGCCCAGGGGGTTGAGCTTCTCCTCGCCGCCGCGCCACAGCGAAATGTTCGTGTGGCACGCCGAGGCCGAGACGCGCATGAACGGCTTGGACATGAAGCAGGCGATGAGGTCGTGCTCGCGCGCCACCTGGGCGCAGATCTGGCGATAGGTGGTCAGGCGGTCGGCGTTGCGCAGCACGTCGTCGAAGGTGAAGTTGAGCTCGAGCTGGCCGGGCGCGTCCTCGTGATCGCCCTGGATCATGTCGAGCCCCATCTGCTTGGCGTACTCGATGACCTGCAGGAACACCGGCCGCAGCGATTCGAACTGGTCGATGTGGTAGCAATAGGGCTTGCTGTAGCCGCCGGCCGCGTTGCCCTGCTCATCGCGCTTGAGCCACATCATTTCCGGTTCCGTGCCGGCGCGCAGATGCAGCCCGTCGTGCTTGCTCTTGAACTGCTCGTGGATGCGCCGCAGGTTGCCGCGGCAGTCCGAGGTCAGGAACGCGCCCGCTTCCTCGGGATGCTCGCGCCCGCGGAACAGAGTGCAGAAGACCCGTGCGACCCGCTTGTCCCACGGCAGCTGGACGAAGGTGTCGGGCTCGGGGATGCCCACCAGTTCCCAGGCTTCGGGGCCGTAGCCGATGTAGCGGTTTTGCCGGTCTATGAACAGGTTGGCGGTCGAACCGTAGACCAACTGAAATCCGCGCTCGGCGAAGGTTTCCCAGTGATCCGCGGGCGCGCCCTTGCCCATGATCCGCCCGGTCAGGGATATGAACTGGTAGTAAATGTAGGTGACCCCCAGTTCGTCGATCTTTTTCCGAACCTCCTTGACCGCCTCATCGCGGCCAGGCGTGTTCACAAAATTCTCCAGGTCGCTCATTTATCTTGCTCTCCCTGTTTCGTCCAAAATACGGATTTTCACGAGCCTGCGGCGGGCGGGGCCGGGGCCAGGGGTCCCGGGCCCCGTACCGCGCCAGATCCCGGGCCAGCCGGCCGCGCGCCCGCCCCGTCTGTGGGCCAGTCCGCCCCGCTCGTCCGCGTCCGGCGAACGCCCTCTGCCATTGGCTCTATCCAATCGCAGTCCCGCCGCGCTAGACTTGACGAAGTGCCGCTTAGTCCAGCATATTCTGAGCCGATTTCAAACCGAATTTTTTTAGAGGATCGAAATTGGTCCGGATTGGGCCGGAAGGATCGCCGTGAACGAAGTCAAGACGGAGTCCGAGGCGCCGGAGGAGGTTCTCCCGGCGGCCGTCACGGTGGGCTCCGCGGCGATCGCCGCGCGTCTGCGCCAAGCGATCCTGGACGGCAAGTACGCGGACGGCGAGCGGCTGCCGGCCGAACGGGACCTGGCCATTCATTTCGAGGCCTCGCGCAGCACCGTGCGCGAGGCGCTGCGCCGGTTGGAGGAGATGGGCCTGGTCAGCCGGCGGATCGGCAGCGGCACCTTCGTCAACTATCGCCCGGCCCTGGGCCAGGAGAACATCGCCGAGGTGACCAGCCCGATCGAGCTGATCGACGTGCGCCTGGCGATCGAGCCGCAGATGGCGCGCCTGGTCGTGGTCAACGCCACCGCGCGCGACCTGGAGCGCATGGGCGAGGCCTTGAAGCGGGTGCAGGCCTGCGGCGCCGACCGGGAGTACTTCTCGCGCGCCGACGAGAAATTTCACCTGACGCTGGCCGAGTGCACGCGAAATCCGTTGATGGTCTGGCTGTACCGCCAGATCAACGACGTGCGGGGCCACGCGCTGTGGGACGCCATGAAGGACAAGATTCTGACCGAGGCCCGAATCGCCGAGTACAATCGGCAGCATCGCGAACTCTATGAGGCCTTGTGCAACCGAGACGTGGATGCCGCGGTGGAGGTTATTACCGCGCATCTCGAAAAGGCGCGCCGCGACCTGCTCGGCGTTGATGCGAGGTAGATGCGAGGTAGATGCGAGGCAGGAGGAGGTGGCAAGACGAAACGATCCTCGGCGGCCGGGTCTGCTTCCTGTCAGGAAAGGTTGTTGCTCTTGCGGATACACGTGGTGTAGCCTGACGGCGATGCAAAGAAGGATTGCCTCTTAAAAGACTGCTTTTTACACGAGGCAACGTGAGCAGGGAAGGCTACGGCGGGCTTGCCGAACCGGCACGGTGTAACGGCCATCCGGCATGCGACGAAGGGCGCCGATCTCTGGGGGGTGACAGGAATGATGCCGTTAAGAGCGCCGTCGCGCGACGTCGTCGCGCATACGGTCTTGAACTCGCCTTTGCTCGACGGCAGTGAACCTCGTTTTCCGAGCCAGGGTCCCGCTCACCGCTCGGACAGCCAGCCTACGGTTACATCTTGGTTGGGTCTCGCGCCGGCCCTTCACCTCGTGGAGGCGCCGGCCGTGGGGATGTCTTTTGCGCCCGGGTGCCGCCCGGACGGCAGGTGACATCGACTAGAGGGGGAAAATATGAGTGACCAACTTGAATCCCTAACAATCATATTCACGGAGGTCTATTACTGGATCACCGTGGTCTTCATGTTCTTCATCCACGTCGGCTTCTGCATGTACGAGGTCGGCGCCTCGCGGAAGAAGAACATGATGCATACCCTGATGAAGAACACGATGCTGATCCCGCTGGTCACCGTCACGTTCTTCTATTTCGGTTGGTGGATCTACTTCGCCTTCCCGAACGGTCCTTGGATCATCGGCGGCATTGTGTCCTCGCCTCACGCCACTCCGTGGAGCGAGCTCATGGGGGCGCACATGGGCGGTAAGCCGATAAGCGAGGGACTGACGGCCGACGACACCATGGGCTGGGCGCGCATCAACGGCGTGTTCTGGGCCGCGTTCCTGCTGTTCTCCTGGACCGCGGCCTCCATCGTGTCCGGCGCGGTCATCGAACGCATCAGGTCGTTCGCCTTCTGGATCCTGGCGGTCCTCATCGGATCGGTGGCCTGGATCATCGACGCCGCCTGGGGCTGGCATGCCGAGGGCTGGATGGTTCAGTTGCTCGGCTACCACGACGCCTATGCCTCGGGCGTCATCCACGCCATCGCCGGCGGCTTCGCGCTGGGCATCCTGTGCCACCTGGGCCCACGCATCGGCAAGTTCAAGGCGGACGGCACGGCGCGCAACATCGTGCCGCACAATCCCTGGCTGGTGACCATCGGGCTGTTCCTGATCTACACCGGGTTCTGGGGCTTCTATGTGGCCTGCAACATCCCGATCTTCGATATCGGGGGAGCCGCGGGGATGGACGAGTCGTTCTTCTCGACGACCAACATCTACCTGGCCCCGACCACGACCTCGGCGATCACGTTCAACTTCCTGATGTCACTCTCCGGCGGCCTGTTGACGGGCTACATCGTTTCCAAGGGTGACGCCTTCTGGACCTACTCCAGCGGCCTGGCCGGCATCATCGCCGCATCCGCGGGCAACGACCTGTACCATCCGATCCAGGCCATGGTCATCGCCGGCATCGGCGTGGTCTTCATGTACAAGATGCACTTCTGGGTCGAGCGGCGCTTCAAGATCGACGACGCCGTGGGCGCGGTCGCCGTGCACGGCTACGCCGGCTGGTTCGGTGTGTTCATCGCGGGCTTCGTTCTTTGGGGCTACCCGTCCTCGATGAACCCCGACTTCGCCCACGTCACGCCGTGGGGCCAGTTCATCGGCGCCTGGATCATGTTCGGCGTTCTCGGGTTCTTCCCGGCCTGGGTCGTCGCCGGCATCCTGAAGTCGATGGGCCTGCTGCGGATTCCGGAGAGCATCGAGATAGCCGGTCTCGACCTGTCCGATTACCACGGCCGGTATCTGGACGAGGCCGACGTCTTCGAGGCCGAGCAGGAAGAGGCCCGCAGCCGCGGCCTGATCACCTGATCGAGGAAGGAGCGACGTCATGTCTACGGGAGTCGAAACCTGGAACATAAGCCTGCTGGACATCGGTCCGATGTACCCGTTCGCGGGAACGGAGGTCCTCTGGGCCCTGATCGGGCTGGGCACCTGGGTTCTGTGGCATATCATTCAGGGACGGATGGAGAACGACGTCTACGACGAGGACGAAAAGACCTTTACCGACAAGGAGAAGCTGAAGCAGGCGATAAACATCTCCAACGCCGAGACCCTGACCGAGGCCATGAAAACCCACGGCAGCGGGTTCAGGTCGTAGGAATCGGTCTTTGAGACGCGCGCGGGGCGGGAGCGCCCCGCGCGCGCCCCGCGCATGCCCGGCCGGCGCCGGGCGCACGCGATCCGCGCACGAGCCGCGACCCGGAGGGTCGCGGTTTGCCTTGATTGCAGTGGCTCGTGCCGGCCCGGGCTCGATGCGAGCGCCGCGCCGTCGCCGCCGGCACGTCGGCGGGCCGGGTGAGGGACGTTGCCTCCGGCGAGGCCGGCCGTTTTGCAGGATGCGCCGGGCACGGATTTGGGCTAGGTATCGGAGCGCAGCCGACAGGGAGGCCGACGGCCGAGCATGAGCGCGTCCGGGGTCCGCAGGCAATTCCATGTCTCACGCACCAAGGTGCAGCACGGGGTTCTGCTCGCCGCCGTGCTCGCGGTGATCGGCCTGGCGGCCCTGGTGGCCGGCCGCGGCGCAATCCCGGACGCCGGGCTGATCGCGGCGGTCAACCTCGTCGTCGCGGCGGGCATCCTGCTCAATGCCGTGCGCAACGCGCGCGATCGTCGGCCGCGTCTGGTCCTGGATCCGGAGGGGATCTGGTTCCGCGACTGGAACATCGCAAAGGTGCCTTGGAACGAGGTCCTGGAAGTCTATCCCGGCGGCGCGCGGATCCAGAGCTATGTCTGCCTGCGCCTGCGCGACCCGCAGCGCTTCCTGACCTGGCTGGCCGAACCCGAGCGCGGCAAGCTGCGCTCCAACCGCCTGTATCGGGAACCGGAGCTGAGGATTCCCAACGGCGCGCTGGATGCCTCGCTCGACGAGATCCTGGCGGCCGTCGAGGCCCAGATGGCCGGCGCGCGCTACGGCCCGGTTGCGGCGCGGCAAGACTGAGGCGCAACGCAAGAGGCCGCGGCGCGGCCGGCTCGAGTCGGCCGCAGGCCGCCTCAAGCGCCGGCGCAAGGCCGCGTGTTCCGGGTATCCGGCCCGTCGCGGGCCGGCGCCCGCGCCCGTCACCGTCCGGGCCGCGCACCGCCCGGCCCGGGGCCGGCAATCCGCACGG
>JABAHQ010033543.1_pt2 | contig 22629 bp, 30 predicted proteins | sample 7062091 | NCBI WGS metagenome assembly JABAHQ01 (sample SAMN14534359, study PRJNA622989) | marine sediment metagenome | biome: marine biome [ENVO:00000428]; feature: marine pelagic biome [ENVO:01000023]; material: deep marine sediment [ENVO:00002113] | place: India: Gulf of Kutch | collected...
CGGAATGATCTCCATCTTCACCATAAACCTGATGGGGTTCATCCGGTCCCAGATGACCAAGGAGGACTGGTTCGTCAGGGGAGTGATGCTGAATGACATGGCGACAGCGGTTCAACCCAGAACGTGGTACGCGTTTGTAGTGATAGCCGCCAGCTCGTTGCTGTGGCTGCTGACGCTGTTCTTCGTGATATGGTTCTACCTGAAGATGGGTAAGATAAAGATGTCCAAGGAGGACGCAAAGACCCTCGTAAAAGATACCGGAGGTGACTGAAATGGATTTAAAGGGCTGGGCATTTCCACGGATCAGGTTCTGGGCACCGATAGTAGTGGGGCTCATCTTGAGCCTCCAAGTATCCTACCAGCTGCTGTACGTAGTCGGGACACCTTGGCTATTTATCCAGCTGGTGTGGGGCATAATAGTGGTGGGTGCGCTCTTCATGGCCCTGCTGAAGGCGAAGCCGCTGGAACCCCCGACCCCTGGGAGAGGGTACAGGAACGTTCTTATCCTCATGGCAGCGTTTACCCTGATATTTTTGGCCATAGGTTTCCTGAGCCACCAAGGCGGTGCGGCCGAAACCGTGTCTGATGACGTGAAGTACAGGGGGTACAGGAGCTACGAGATAGGTAAAACTCTTTACCTGGAGAAGGGCTGCACGAGGTGCCACGTGATTTACAACAACGGGTACGACTTCTCCCCGGACCTATCAAATATCGGGGTGACCAAGAGCCGTGAATACATAAGGGCAAAGATATCTAGGCCGGATGCGTGGACCGTGCCCGGTTACGAGGAGAAGCACGGGAAAATGCCTGCTTACTACGATAGGTACATGACCGAGCAGGAGATCGAGTACTTGGTGGATTACCTTTCGGGAATAGAGCAGGGTAAAAAGATGATGCCCGAATGGAACCCGATGTACCTAGGGTGAGAAAATGAAACGAAAATTACAGCTACTGGGACTGGTACTGGTACTGCTGTCGATAACTATGCTTCCCGTGGCGGGGCAAGAAGGCGACCCCGCTGCCGGAGAAGATATATATATGACGAGCTGTGCGGCCTGCCACGGACAGGACGGTTCCGGAAGCATACCGGGTACACCCGACATGACCGATTCCGCAACTTGGGAGCAGATTCCGAGAGCCCAGCACGTCGACTCAGTGACTAACGGTGTCGAGGGTACCCAGATGCCGTCGTTCGGTGACCAGTTGACCGAGCAGGAGATTCAGGACGTGGTTGCGTACGAGAGAAGCCTGCCCGAGGCCGGGGAGGAAGGGGGGGCTGCCGAGGAGGGGGCCAGTGAGGGGACTCAGGAAGCTTCTGAGGAACCGGGAATGGAACCGGCTGTAACTCCTGTAAACAGCGACCTGCCGGGATTTACGGCACTGACAGCGGTCGTGGGACTCCTCTTTATTGGGGTTCTTGGAGCCGTGTCTTCAGGTCGAAGAAGGAAGTAGCCAGGTAAATACCTGAAGCCGTCAGGAGAGCTCCTGTAAAGTAGATTAGGCCCGGGAAGGACAGTAGCCAAGAGACGAATCCTTCCTTGGTGCCGAAATTAATCAGGTAGGTCACGTCTGCCATACCTAACGTGAGTATGTATGGGTAAATAACCAGAATTAGACCCAGGGCCAAGGGAATCAGTACAGCGATGATGGGTATACCGTTCTTCACGGGTCTGTAAAGGCCGGCTGCGAAAGCTGCGTAAGCCGGTGTTGCTAGAACTATGTATAGGTATGTTTCGTACGTCAATTCGGGTAGGACTCCTCTCTGGTTACTTTGCCTTTGTCGAAGTGTTACCTCAGACTGTAGGAAAGCTTAGTCAACTTCAACTTCCGGTTCTCCCGTTAGGTATTTGTATCGGTTGACATATATAGGTTGTGCCGGTTCTCCCAAATCGGCACGGGCGATTCCGAAGATTCCGGAGGAATCTTCTTGAAGAAGACTCCGAAAGGAGTCTTCGAATCCCCCACCAAATCCCTAACGGGATTTGGAAGGGGCCTTCTCGCCCAAAGGAGGTAAAAAAATATATATAGGGTTTTGCCCAATTTTTGGGTATGAATAAAATCATTAGAGTGGTACTGTCGATTGTGGGGGCGCTGCTGATCGCTGGAACTGTTTACATGATTCCTTCGAGTACGAGCAGAATGTTTCTGTTCGTTATCTCGATTCTGGGTTTCCTCGTGATGATGGTGGGGTTGACGTATCCTCTGGGTCTAGATGTGGGGGATGGTGGTGAGGAGGCGGCGTAAGCTGTATCTCCAAGTACATCCTTTTTTGTGTACCTCTATAACTTAATATCGTTCTTTCGACCTCGGGTAGGAAGGGGCCTTCTCGCCCATAGGGTAATCCGCATGTAGCGTCGGGCAATAATATTTCTGGCTCCGTTCAGGTCGGCGTCGAGTGTGTGGCCGCATCGTTTGCACTCGAAGAATCCGCAGTTTCCGCCCTAGAGGAATGGGTTTGCGACTTAGTAGACATTCGTATCACTATTGTTGTTCGAACATTTTGTCTACCATTTTTGCAGGCATTTTGGTTTTGGCACTTTCTTTCAGCATTTCGGGGGTTATCTCGTGGATGCCCTGTTCCTTGGCGTACCGGTTCACCATTTGCCTAGCCATGCCCTGAACGAACTTTGGTGCTTTTGACAGGAGGTTTTCTGCTTCAGGTGTCCACCGGGGTTCTTTTTCGGTTAGAAGGGTTTTGACCTCTTCTAAGGTGGGTAGGCCTTGGTCCACGTCGTTATTGACTACTAGGACGTTGCATGGGGCTAGGCGTGCGAGGTTTTCTGTGGTGCTGCCTATGTCCATTTTTTGAGATACGTGTTTTCCGTATCGGCCGAGTACGAGGAGATCTGCGTTTATTTCTCTGGTTCTTTCCAAGATCTGCTGGAACTCTTTTCCGGCGAGTATCTGGGTGTTGATTTCGAGGTTTCTGCGTTCGGCTGCTTTTTCGGCGAATTTCAGGTTTTTCACTCCAACCTTCTTGAGGCCCTTGTCGATTATGTTGTCGTGGAGGTCCTGCTGTTCTTCGAAGTTGAATACCGATGCTGCGTCTTCGCTCAGTACGTTTACGAGTTTTTTGAAAATTACTCGGTGGAAGTAGGGGTCGAATACGTGAACTACCTCTAGGTCTGCGTCGAACTCGTCTGCCAGAACTATGGCCTGTTTGAGGGCTCTGTAGGAGGGTTCTGAGCTGTCGAAGGCTACGATTATTTTTCCGTTTTGGAGCAGTTCTGGTTTTTTCTGGATGAGGAGGTCTGTTTCTGTTCTCCTCGTGACGCGTTCGGTTACGCTGCCGAGTATTGTTTCGGGGGATTTTCCTAGGCCGTGGTCTCCGAATACGGCGAGGTCCATGTCGTGTTTATTTATCCATTCGACGATTTTTTCGAAGTTTTTTCCGTATACCACGACTGCTTCGTTTTCTAGGCCGCTCTGAACCGTTTTTTCTTTGAATGAGTCGAGGTAAGATTCGCTTATCAGTCTGAGGCCCTTAGTTATGAGGTCGTCGTGTACGTCTCTCTGTTCTTCCAGCACTTCTTCGTCTTGGTATTCTTCTGGAAGGCCGTCCTCCATTTTTCTGAACGACTCGTCGTGTAGGCCGGGGTTGGTTACGTGTATCCCGATTATTGATGAGGAGAATTTTTTTCCAAGCTCGATTCCTGCGTCGACTGCGTAGCCGGATTTTTCAGAATTATCCACTGCACTTAAAATATTGTTATACATATTATCCCTGTATTGCTGTATTAATGATTGTGCTAGGTATTAATTGTTGTCTGTTTACTGTATAGTGGGGTGGTTCACAGGGGATGGATGTGCATCGTTTTGGCAATAGTTTTATGGGGGTCCGCAGCTATCAAAGGGGCATGAGGAGGGTTGAGGGTTACCTGCTTAGATTAGAGAGATTTTTGAACAATAATCTGGGTTCCTGTAACAATTTTTTCTACGGCAGCGTTCTGAATCCCTTGATAGTTTTTCTGTTGTTCTTGATGGTTGGAACAGGGGTGTATCTCTTGTTCTTCCCGGGGATTTACCAGATATCGATAGACAGGGCTTACCGGTCGGTAGTGTTTCTTTCCAGTGAGCGGTGGATTATCGCGGAGCTGTTCGGTCATAGTTGGTACGTCGGGGGAATTATGCAGAGTGTTCACAGGTATGCTGCGGACTTCCTTGTGGTGGCCGTTTTTTTCCACTTTGCCAAGGCCTTCTCGACGGGTAAGGTGGGGGGTAACAGGTGGCTGAACTGGGTTACGGGGGTTTCGATGTTCCTGCTGGTTCTGGTTATCGGGATAGCTGGGTACTGGATGGTGTGGGATACCAGGGCTCAGTTCGTCGCCGTAGAAACCGTGGGGTTGCTGGATACGATACCGGTTTGGGGGGGCTTTTCGTTAATGGAGGGGTTCGTGTCGTCGGGACAGTTCAGGGAGCTTTTCCTGATCGTGGTGACGATTGTTCACGTGGGGCTGGCCGTGCTTCTGGGCGTGGTGTTTCTTCTTCACCTCAGGAGGCTGTCCTATCCAAGGATTCTTCCGAGGAACAGGCACTGGGTTCCGTTGACGTTTCTGCTTCTACTGATGGCTGTAGTGAAGCCGGCGCCTATAGGCCATGAGGCGGACGTTGTAGCCAGTTTGGGGAATGTTCACGTTGATTGGTTTTACCTTTTCCTGTTTCCTCTGATGGACAGGTTGCCGCCTCTTCTGGTGCTTTTTGTATCTATGGTGGGGGTTGTTTTTGTGGCTACACAGCCTTGGTTGAGGAGTGAGGATAGAACGGCATCCAAGGTTGATTCTATAAAGTGCGTGGGTTGCAGGCACTGTTTCAATGACTGTCCCTACGAGGCTATACGGATGCACGACCTCGAGGAGCCGAGGCCGAAGGACGAAGTTATTCGGCAGGAGGTAGCGGTGGTGAGTGAGGATAGGTGCTCCTCCTGTGGTAGCTGTATCGGTGCATGTGACTACGACGCGGTGGACCTGAACGGAGAGACGCTGGATGGAATAAAGGGGGAGATAAGCGACAGGTTCCGGGAGCTGGATGGAGGTACTGGAATACTGGCGTTCGTCTGTGAGAACAGCGTGGAGTGGGGAGAGGTCGTGCAGGAAGGCGTGGTTAAGGGTTACCCTGAGGTGGCGGCGTACAGGGTGCATTGCAGCGGCATGGTTAACCCGTCCATGGTTGAACACGCTCTCGATACTGGTTTTGACGGCGTGTTGGTGAGTGCCTGCAACACGGGGAATTGTCACCACAGGTGGGGTAACGTCTGGTTGAAGAAGAGATTTGATGGGGACAGGGCGCCGTCTCTTACCGACGAGGATGTTGTGGATAGTATGGGTCTGGTGTTTCACTCGAAGGTGGAGAATGACAGGCTGTTCGGGGAGATAGAGGCCTTGATGGAGAGGGTGGAACGGGGTATAGAGTCGGGGGTGGACGAAGTCGAGGGACTTATGTCGAGGGTTAGGGCTTGGGGTACGGTTGCATTGATGGCTCTGGTCATGGCGGTGATTGTGATTTATTTCTCTATGTCGCCAATGTACACCCCGGTGTAGGTGGTGTTTGTGAGGTTCACATCGGTCGATGACGGGGTGAATAAAAAGGCACTGGTTCTGGTGCTGTACTTCCTGTCGATGCCTCTGGCGGAGGTTTACTGCCTCGCAACTGGAAGTGCTTTCCTGAATTTTGGCTCGAGAGGGTTCAGGGGCCTCTACATCTACGGTTTGGCAGCCCCGGCTGTGGGGTACCTGCTTCTGACTAGGCACGATAGGGCCAGGTTTGCGGCCTACGTTTTCCTCACGATAGATATTTATCGAGGGGTGAGAATTTGGTCTCTGGGAGCTATTGTAGCCAACCTGTTTTTCGTTCTTTACATGCAGACCAGCAGTATGCGGACGGTTTACCCTGTGGTGAAAAGCGAGGATGTGAAGGCTAGGATGCGGAGGCGGAAAGAGGCCGTTATGCGGTTTATTGGACTGGAGAAGGAAGTGGATAGGGCTCCGGAGAGAGGCGGTCATTGAGCTACCGTCCGGAGGTGGTGTCGTGGAACATTACCAACAGGTGTAACCTGAGGTGTAGCCACTGCTACCTGGATGCTTCTTTCCTCGAGAGTGGTGGTAACGAGTTGGGGACTGAGGAGTGCCTACGAATCGTGGATGAACTGGTTGAGGCCGGTGCAGGCATACTGATCTTGACGGGGGGTGAGCCTCTTCTGAGGGAGGGGCTCAGCGAGGTTATTGAGAGGGCCTCTGAGGAGATGATGGTGGTTCTGGGCACCAATGGTTTACTGCTGGACGAGGAGAGGGCAAGGAGTCTTAAAGATGCAGGGGTTTCAGGGGTCGGTGTTAGTCTCGATTCGCTGGAGCCATTGGTTCACGANNGTGGAGGAGGGCGGTTGACAGTATCGATGCGTGCAGAGAGGTGGGTCTGGATTTCACTGTTCAGACGACTGTGAGTGAGCAGAATTTCGGGGAGATAGAGGAGATAGCGGAGTTTGTTTACGGTAAGGGGGCCAGAAGTTTCAACCTGTACTTCTTGGTGTGCACCGGGAGGGGAGAGGAGCTGACCGATATTTCTCCGGAGATGTACAACGACGCTATAGAGAAACTAATCGGGCTGCAGAAAGGTTTCGACGGAATGATGGTGAGGGCCAAGTGTGCTCCTCACTCCAAAAGGATTGCTCACGAGACGGAGTCCCCACTGCTTTACAGCGCGGGTTGCATGGCTGCGAAATCGTACTGCAGAATAACGCCGGAGGGCAAGGTTACTCCGTGTCCCTACATGCCGAACGTCGTGGGGGACCTCACTGAGCAGAGCTTCGGGGAGATATGGAGAAAATCCGGGTTGCTGAACGAGATGAGGAGCGGNNGAAGATATGGGGGGAATCTGGGTTACTGAACGAGATGAGGAGCGGGGAGCTGCTGGGGAGGTGCGGGGACTGTGAGTATTCCGAGACGTGTTTCGGTTGCAGGGCGAGGGCACTGGCGTTGAAAAATAATTACATGGAGGAGGACCCTTGGTGTACGTATCGACCTAGCGGTGAGGCCATGGTTGAACCGGAGTGGGGGGAGGACGCGGAGGAGCTGCTTGAAAAAATGCCCTTCTTCGTAAGGGGCGTGATAGAGAGGGGCGTTGAGGAGTACGCTAAGAAACGGGGAGTCGAGGTTATAACCAGAGACTTCTTTACCGAGGTTGCGAAGAAGGCCCGAGGAAAGACTTAATAGGAAATGTATCAATTATTCTGGAGATGAAAGGAAATAGATTTAAAGAGTTTCCCAAAACTTTATTTATAAATCTTGCAGTGGTTTGCGTAGTTATTTTGGTTACAAGTTCCACGGCGTCTGCTGGGACCGGGGTTAAATTAACAGATATGTCTGGTCACCAGGAAGACGCTGCTATTCACGGGGATACGGTGGTGTACGTGGACAGGAGCGGTAAGTACTCACAGATTAGGACGATTAACCTCGAGACGGGTGAGGTGAGGGTGGTTCCGAACCACGGAGCTGACCAGCAGAGGCCCGACGTATATGGAGATAAAGTGGTTTACGAGGATAAGAGGGGAGAGGCCACCGACATTTATCTGTACGACCTGTCCACCGGTGAGGAGACGAGGATAACTAAGAACGATGACGACCCGGTTTCGTCTCAGGCAAAGGCGTATCCGAGGATATTCAAGAACTGGGTGGTGTACTGCGATTATAAAAACACGAACGGTGGTTACGATATCTACGCATACAATCTGGAAACCGGGGAGACGAAAGAGGTTTCCGTGGGTGAGTTCACGAGGTACGACCCCGCTATCTACGGGGCCTGGGTTGTCTACGTGGATTACTCCGGGAAGTACGGTGAGGATGATGTAAGGGTTGGTGGTATAAACGCGTTCAACCTGAACACAGGTGAAGGTTACAGGATAGCCGGTTTGCCTGTTTACCAGGCGGATCCGGAGGTGTACGGAACGAGGGTGGTTTGGGAGGATAAGCGGAACGGGCAGACCGATTCGGATATATTTATCTACGACTTGGAGACGGAGAACGAGACGAAGATAACTGCAAACATCAATGACCAGTTCGACCCCGCTATCTGGAGTAATTTGGTGGTTTACGACGACTGGAGGGCTGGTAAAGAAAATATTTACGTTTACGACACGGAGACGGGGGAGGAGACAAAGCTGACTGTGGGCGACACTCGTTACCACGATCCGGTGGTTCATGGAGACGTGGTGGTTTACGAGGCCTTTAACGAGGGTGAACAGGGTATAGACCTGCGTGCGTACTTCCTTAATGAGGAGAACAGGACCTTTGAGCCGGATACCGGGTCCAAGAGGGCTAGTGACGCTTCTGGGGGAACCGGTGGAGACGGAGGGAGTGGGGATCCCTTGGCGATTTACGTCGTTCCTGCGTTCATTGGACTTATAGGGGTTTACTTCTGGCGTAGCAGTTGACAGGGTTCTTTAGTAGAAACAGGGACTCTGTCTTGGTGGTTCTCAGCGTTCTGCTGTTATCGAGTCTTCTTTATGTCTCGATGGTTCCGATGGGCGACGAGAAGCGGTTCCACCAAGGAATAGAGCACCTGGAGAGGGGAGGGGCGCATCTGGAAAACGGGATGAGAATTCTCCAGAGAGGGTCGTATGGCCAGGCTGCTGTGGAGTTTGGCGACGCCTCTAAGGAGTTTTTAAGAGCGGAGTCGGTGTTCGAGGATTTGTCGCGGGGAGAAGGGGGTATAGCTGAGTCGGCGGAGAAGGCGAAGAACTACGCGTTCTTGGCAAGGGCAGGAACGAGGTCTCTCGAGGCTGGTTCCGTTAAGTTGTCACAACATAGGCGGGATGAGGGGCAGGAGTTGATTGAGCAGGGTTTTGAGACGCTGTCTACGGCCGATACGTACCTGAAAAGGGAGAAGGGTTTGGAGGAGGTTCCAGAGGTGGATGTGTCTCAGCCAAACTGAAAACTTCGGCTAGATTTTTTCTATTCTTGGCATTCCGTTCCATAACCAGTCTATCAGGCCTATGGAGGAGTAGAGGCCGGATATTAGCGTAATGGCGGTGAGTGTCTCCAATGTTTCCACCTCGCCAATAATTGTTTCTGGGTAGTACCCTGTACCCATTTTTATGCTTATGAAGAGGAGGACTCCTGTTATTATGGCTGTTGTTCCGCAGGCCTGAGATGTTTTGTAGAGAAGTATCCGGGTCTCCCTGACTTCCATTGACCTAATTTTTTTGATGGTTCCTGCTGTGAATACGGCCAGGGAAATGGTGGTCAGTATCCAGAAGGTGGTGCTGGGCATTTCGTGTGTACCTCTACTTTACTAACTACTTTCAGCTATTTCAATTGTTTTGTTCGCTATTCTTTCCGGGCTGTAGTACGTTGCNNGATCACTCCATCTCTGCCGACTATTGATATGACGACGTTGTGTTCGAACCTGCTTTTTCCGTTTTCTTCACCGGCTTTGGTTGCGATGGCGCCGTACTTCTCCATGACTTCGTTTACTCGGCTTTTGCTTCCGGTTAGAAGCATCCAGGCGTCGTCACCGGTTTCCATATCGTGTTGCTCTGCGTAGGCCAGCAGGTCGCTGGGTTGGTCTTCGAGGTCGAAGTCTATCGTGAGGAACACGACGTCTTTACCCATTCTGTTTCCGAGGTTTTCCCTTATTTTTCGGAGTTTACCGACCAGAAGGGGGCACGTGGTTTCGCAGTCGAGGTAGATGAAGCTGACCACGACGACTTTTCCCCTGTAGTCCGACATGCTGACTTTTTCGCCATACTGGTTGGTCAGGGTGAAGTCCGGGGCCGTTGTGGTGTAGTTATTGCTAAGTGGTGAGGTTGGTGAACCGATCCTGTATCTCTCGTATTCGGGGCTGTCGTTCTGGTTGTTGGTCAGTACGGTTACGGCGATTAGGATGCCCAGTATAATGAGGGCTATTCCTATACCGATAAGGATCTGTTTCTTCATGAAATTTTGAGTTGGTCGTTGATGTGTATTGATGGATTTATCTTGATTTATCTTTTTTGTGCGAGAGGTCGCCTTCTAAACTGGAGGCTTAAGACCGAAGGTGGTTGGGGCAGTTGACTTTGTCCACGGGGACTTGAACCGGTCGGGGTCTATTCCGTATTCTCTTAATCTGTCTTGCGGAGCCTCTATGCGGGTTCCGGGATACTCTATACCGATGCGGGTGATTCTACCGTTTTTAGAGACGTACTCAAGCTGCCCTTTCCTGGTGAGGGGGTTTTCTCTCAGGGTGACGGACCATACGTCGATTTTTGCGTCGTCGTTGGTGTCGAACTCTTGGAGTGTCCCCATGTAGAGTGCGGTGGAGAAGTACCGGTACCCCTCTATGCCTGGTCTTGGGTCGATTACGGTGTAGTTTTCAGGGTTGAGCGGAGTGCCTGTGTATATCCATCCTCCAATCTGGTTGTCACCGGGTTCCGGGCCGTACGTCGAGACGAAGTATCCTCTGTCGTTGAACCATTTTCCTGCGAGGGACTGCAGCTCGCCGGGTTCGGTGGAGATGGGTTCTGTGTTGAGTACGTGTCCCTCACTGGTGGTGATTCGGTTGCCCTCGTACCTTACGCCTATCTTGAACACTTCTCCGTCTGTTACGTAGGGTTCGTCCTGTACCTTTACTGTTAGAACTTGGTCCCATTCTCCCTTTGACCCAGTTTCGTCCGTTGTGCATCCCGAGACGAGTGTCAAGATGGCCAGTAGGGCCACGTAGTTTCTGGATATGCGGTGAAGTATGTATTCAGCGTTATTCAATTTTCTCGGTACGTTGTTAGGAGAAAGTTACCTAAATTTCATATAGTCCGCGGTAGACCCTTTGCTGGGGAGGATTAGGTGAATATTGCTCGTTCTAGGTATATAGGTAAATTCTCTGAGCTGCCCCAAGACCAGAAGCGAAGGGTTCTCTTGGGGATAGCTTCGGTAATGATTTTTATATCTCTCTTCTTCCCTCTGTGGGGTGTGGACTTTACGCTGCGGAATCAGGCGGATGCCGTCCATATGCGTGTTTACTTCAACAAGGTTACGGGGCATCTCCAGACCCTGATTACCCTTGGGGGATACTTCGGTGTGCATCTCCCCTTCGAGATAGACGTAGCGAAACCGTTGATAGGGACTAGGGAGAAGGGAATTATGAGCACTGGCCTAATCCTGTTTCCGGAGCTTCAGTACTTCAAAATTGCTCTTCCCGCTACCGGTGCTCTTTGCCTATTGGCAGCTGCTCTAAGGGGAAGGGCCGGAAGAATCATGACGTACGTATCTGCCTCCATTACGTATATCGTGGTTCTGGCGGGCCTGATTTACCTGAAGATAGAGAACTCGAAGGTTTACCTGGATGTGGAGGATTCAATCTTTATCCTGCCAGGAACGACGGTCACCCCTAGAGATCTGCCTGGGCAGGCAGTGGATTCAATCTCGAACTACAACCCGTTCATAAACCCTGGGCTCTGGGGCACAGTGGAGTTTTACTCGGCGAAGATCGTGACGAGACCCTTCATCGGGTCGCTGTTCGTGGTGATAGCGCTGCTGGCGATAACCGTCGCGGTTCTTTACGCAGTTGGGTACAGTCCGGTTGAGAGAATCACTCGGAGAAGGCTTTGGAGACGCTCGGGCCCGAGAAAGTTCCTGATTAAGGATAATTAGTAGATATGAACGAAATATATAGGGAATCACGGGATAGGACAGTGAGGAAAAGTATATGTGTTCGGTAAAGATATTTATGCCCGAAGCGGTGGAGGCTGATAGTTAATGGGAGTGATATGTCCTTTAGAAGAGAATAAAGTTGGGGAAGGGGAGGAACTCTGTAACCACGAGAAGCTGGGGGGGACAGTATTAATGATCGTGCTGGGTCTGGTTGTTGCGTATCTGGCGGTCATTTACCTGTGGTCGGCACCGATAAAGGTCTTCTAGGGAGCCAATTAATGAATATACCGGAGATATCTGGGGGAACAGAAGACGGGGCGGCACCGCTCATATTCGCCGATAAAACGAAAAGGTTTAAAAAAAGCACAGGATATAAGAAAGGGGTAGGAACGAGATAGAATGAATCTCGATATAGATAAAGACCTTATAGGGAAGGCATTAGCCGTAACTATTGCAGGCTTATTACTGGGAACGGGAGTGGCTTCGGCATACGCACTGCTTGGTGCTGGTTCGACTACGGAGGCTAAACAGAGCATCGGGCAGCAGATTCCCGGAATGCCGAACCGTCTTCAGGAGGATTACTACGGATTTATGGCGGCAGGGCCGAGTGGAAGCGTTTACACGCTTGGTGTTCCTGTGATGAAGAAGCCGAGAGAGGTTCCGGGCTACACGCCGGACTCGTCCTACGCATGGGGATACTTCAAGGCAAGTAAGGAGATTATGGGTTGGCCGGTGGACGAAAGCGTGGAGAGCACCACCAAGTACGTCGAGTTCAGTGAAATCATGGACGGCCTAGATGAGGAGTGGCAGCTGTCCAGTGCCGACATGACGGTGACCGGTGAACAGATCGCGTGGGGAGACGTTACCCAAGTTGCTCCAACTGAAGAGGGTAGAGAGTACGACGGGAAGTACGTCTACTTCAATGACGAGCACTCACCACGGTTTGCACGGATGACTACGTGGAACTTCGAGACCGATGTGGTGAAGTGGATGGAATTTGCAGAAAACGCCATGGGGGTGGCAGTTGACTCGGATACCAACCATGTGTACGTAACCGGGTGGTTGCCGGACGGAGGCTCCTACATAGCCACTTTTGACCCGGAGAACCACGAGCTCGAGGAGAAAACCGAGTTCGATGGAAAAGTCGATAAAATCGATGTAACTAAGGACGGGAAGTTCGCGGTTGTAGGTGTCGAGGGTACCGGTGTAAAGGTGTTCGACGCCGAGTCGCTGGAGGAGCTGAAAACCCTTGAGACGGAGAACTACAAGAATATCCACGTCAGCCCGGATAACGAGTACGTCGTTACGGGCAGCATGGATACGTCGACTGTTACACTGATATCGGTGGGTTCATCGGCTGATGGATTCAGTATAGCCAAGGAACCCAGTATCGGCCAGGGTGCCGTCGACACCACGTTCGACGGTAAAGGTAACGCTTACACAGTTGCTTACCACGAATCGAAGGTTTACAAGTGGAGCTTGGACAGTGGACAGGTAACCCTGAGTACGGAGGTTCAGTGGAACCCGAGGCACGTGATGATTCCGGGAGCCAAGGCCAATTCTCCGGATGGCAGGTACCTCTTGGTGGCCAACGATCACTCTGCGAAGGATGGGAAGAAGAGGTTCCCCGAGGTAGGTATATGGGAGAACGAGAACCTGCAGCTGTTCTCCCTGATGGGTGAGGAGGACAGGGAGCAATATCCGGGTCCAGCCGGCCTGGAGTTCATGCGGGACTACCCGCTTCAGACCGGTGCTTGGGAGATTGCCTTCGTGCCTACCGAGAGGATAGAGGAGAGAGCCATAGTCAGGTACAGGGAGCCCGACGAGTCGTTCAGAATCGAGAACCCGAGGGTGGTCAGAGAAGGGCCCCACAAGGTCACGGTATACATGAGGATTGTACGGAGCCACTTCGAGCCCAACAAACTGGTGCTCAAGGAAGGAGATACCGTTGACTTCGTGATAGAGAACATAGACACCAGTGAGGACATTACGCACGGGTTCCAGCCGAACTTCTACGACATATCCGGCGGAATAAACCCCGGTGACGTTAGGACCTTCACCATGAAGCTGGACAAACCGGGTCTTCACTGGTACTACTGTCACTGGTTCTGCTCTGCTCTGCATCCAGAGTTCAGGGCCAGAATGATAGTTATGCCTGAGGACGCAACTCCTGAGGATGTCGAGCTGATGTACAAGGAGGAAGCCCCGAAGGCAGGTGACCTGACGAGGGATAAACTGGTAAGCTGAAAAAACTTGGGTCGGGGCGGTAAGGGAGGGGGGAGTTTTTTCTCTCCTCTCTTCACATTTTTTCTAAAACCTTTTTTCCAAAGTTGTCTATTCCGAGTCTGGAGGCTACGTGGGAAACTCTTTCTGACTGCTTAGCGTGTTCTTCGTACACCTCTATGGCTGCTTGAATGAAGGCGTAGATGTCTTCTATTTCTTCGAATTTTGCGATAGATTTTCCGAGGTGTGGGTGTCTTCCAAGTTTTCCTCCTACCAGGACTTCTAGGTATTTTTCGCCATCAAGTACGTTTATCGGGCAGGGGGTTATGCATATTCCGCAGTCTATGCATTCATCAGTGAGCTGGAACCCGTCGTTGAGGTCTATGGCGTTGTCTGGACATATTCGAAGGCAGACTCTGCAGCCGTTGCACTGTCCCTCCAGTACGGGTCTTGCTCTTGCAATTATGCCGATGTCTGCGACGTGGGGTCGTGAGCAGGCGTTTGGGCAGCCTGCTATGGAGATCTTTAACTTGTGGTGTTTTAGCCTGATGGGGGGCATGAGTTCAGCTATTTTTTCTGTAATTTCGCTGTTCTCGATGATGCTGGCTATTTTTTGACCCATCTCTGCCTCTGTTCCGTTTACGAGGGTGAGGGGGCAACCGTTTGCTCCTGCGCAGGCGGTGACGAGGTACTCGGTTTCCTCTATCTCTACGTTTGATTGAGGTATTTTATTGATCTTGCTTATGTCCATAAACTATAAGATTAAGTCTCTATTGTGGCCTTATGCTGAATGGTATGTCGGCCTCCCCTACCTTCTCTTTTGTTGTTTCGTCGTAGGCCTGTAGCCTGATTATGTATTCTCCTGGTTCGGGGGTTGTCATTCTGAGTAGGTATAGGTCGTTATCACTCAGTGACTGGAGTTTAAATGCCCTCATGGTGTCTGGTGGGAGTCCCTGCAGGGGCCCTATGTTTTTCTCGTCTATAATTTCGTCGTTTTTAATCAGTTTAAGGCTTGCTTCCCAAGACCTAATGTTCTCGGTTCCTACGTTGCTTACTCCCAAGTTTATGGCTTTGAGTGCCCAGTCTCCATCTACGTTGTCTGTCTGTACGCCTCCTGGCCCGAGCTCGAAGTAGAGGGCTTTCTTCTCTCCATCTATGCAGCCGGATGATAGGGATAGCATAATGATGAGGATTACGGCGATGGTTATTNNAAGTTGGTTACGGAGGCTCTACCTTTCATGCTTTGTCGATAGTTGAATCATTCTGAACACTAATATTACTTGCTATCTGAATAGTTGGTTCCGTTTTTTTGTTGAGTTGAAAGGACGAGATGCGGGAGTTGTCCTTACTGAGAGGGCTTACGAAACCGTTAATAAAGGGAAAGAAGATATATCGGCCGATGAGTAGTCGTGTGATTACGACGTTTACGGGGCTTATTGTTGTACTGGTTATGGTTATAGGGGCCTCTTCGTCTGCTGGTGCAGTGACTGAGGAGTTCGGGCTTGTTGGGGTGTCTCATGTGGGGGATAACCCTGTGGATGTTGCCTTTACTGAGCAGGGGGACAGGGCCGTTGTGGTTAACGGTGTTGGAAACACGGTTTCGATAATCGACACTGGGATCCGGGGTGAGTTGAAGAGGCTGTACACGCAGGACCAGCCTTTGAGGGTGGAGATAATTAATCGAGTTGCGTTTGTGGCTACGATGAAGGGTAGCACTGTATCGGTAATAGATATAGACAACAAATCCACTGTTAAAAGTATTCACGTGGAGGGTAATCCGAAGGATCTGGTTCTAGACAGGGAACGAGGTGTGCTTTACGTTTCTAACTTCGGTTCTTCGTCTGTTCAGGCTATTGACACCGAGAGTCTGGAGATAGTTGGAACGGTAGATACCAAGAGTAACCCCAAGGAGCTGGTTCTTTCACCGGATGGCTACAGGCTCTACGTAACGAATCTTGCTGACGGTGTCCTCACGGTTATAGATACCGAGGAACTGGAGATAGTGACGGAGATACAGGTCGGTGAGACTCGGAACTCGTTCCCGATAGATGTCGAGGTTTCAGACGACGGGTCGAGGGTGTACGTTCTGAACCAGAAGGACGAGGTGGTGTCGGTTGTAAATGCCGAAACCAACAATCTGATTGGGAACGTCGGCACAGGGAATTTTCCGTGGAAAATCGAGGCTGTCGGTAAGAAGGTGTATGTTTCGAACTTGGAGAGCGCCAGTGTCACCGTTATAGACGGAGAAACCGCGAGCCAGCTTGGAACGATAGAAGTTGGTGATAGGCCTTGGGGTTTAACGAGGGCTGAAAGGGGAGGAGTGTTATTCGTCGCTTGCTCGAGGAGCGACAGGATTGACGTGATCGATACGGCGAACGACGAAGTTATTGACAGAGTGGATGTCGGGGTTCAGCCGTTGAGGGTGAGAATCAATAAGCCGAGGAGTGAGGCATTCACTGTCGATGCCAAGAGCAACACGGTGTCCGTTATAGGGTTCGGGACGGATGACCGGGTTGAACCGGCTTCTGGTAAGGGCGGAACCACGAAGTCGCACGGGGCCTACATACCGTTCGTAGGGAGGTCACCAGGGGTGAACACAGTAACGCTTATCCTTCTGTTGATAGCCGCTGGTGGACTGGTTGCGATCTGGATAGGCAGGAAGAGGCAGTTCATCTAGGCCGGGTGGTCGAGTAGTTGAGGGGTTAACGGTGGCCTGTAGAGGGCCACGGCTCTCCCTCTTATCCATCCATTTTTGACGGGGCCTCCGAATCCGAGTATCGCTTGGTCGTGGTATTCGTTGTTGTCTCCCTTGGTGACGAACCCGTCTGTGGGTGATGGGGGGCCGTGGCTCCACATGATTTCGTTCTCACGTACGTACCTGACGACCCTGTGTATGTAGGGTGGTTTATTGTCGTCAGGAATATCGAAAACGACCACATCTCCTTGGCTGATTTCTCCGGGTTCGACGCTTTTTATGAGGACGATGTCGCCCGGTTGAAGTGCGGGTTCCATGCTGCTGGATTTCACGATGTAAAGGAAGGGCCACGTACCCAAGGATACGTATATTGTTCCGAGTATAATCGAGGGTATAGCGATAATGGCTAGGAACTCTTTCCTGTCCAGTATTAGTCGGGATTTGAGGCGGTTAATCGGCTTGCGGAGTTTCTTGACCATTGGACGGGTCATTATTCTCGGGTTTTCTATCTTTGCGCTTCTGACTATAACTTACGGGTTGCTTAATCTGTACTTGGGGGATACCGGTTCCAGTGCGGTTTTTGTGGATAACGAGACAGGGGAGGTGCTCGGGTCGGTGGAGCTGGATGTCGCCGACGGCCCTGAGGAGAGGGTGAAAGGTCTTTCTGGACGAAAGGGATTGGATAGGGGGAGCGGTATGGTTCTGGTATTCAGTAACGATTCGATTCCCAGGATCTGGATGAAGGGTATGAATTTTCCTATAGATATCGTTTTCATTGACGCCAAGGGAAGGATATCGGGCGTGGAGACGGCGTATCCAGATAACCCCCCACATAGGGTGTATACTCCCGGTGAACCCGCGAAGTACGTGGTGGAGGTTAGAGCCGGTTTCTGTGATTCGAATAACGTTTCGGCAGGGGATAGGGTTCGGTTCGATTTCGGGGTTCCCCGTTGACTGAGGCAAAAAGTATATGGATAGTGGAGTACAGAAAAAGTAATGATTGAATGCTTCGATGAGTGGTGGTTCAGATTAAGAGAAAGGCTTTACTTGTACTCTTAGTTGTACTCCTTAACCTGCCTCTTGGTTTAGTGGTGGGTTACAACGTTTTATCCGGGCTATACCCGGCCGGTCAGTCACCCCCCGTACACGGTTATAGTTACGAGGAGGGGGAATGGATTACGCGGTACCCGTTCTGGGGCGGGGAGTACACTGTTTCTATAGTTAATAAGGACTTAGATGAGGAGGATTTCGAGCGATACAGGTCGGATGTTATCTGGGCGTTGAGGTACTGGGAGCAGAAGGAAGGAGTCTCTTTCAGGGTGTCGGAGGACGAGGATGCCGATATAGTGATTGTTCTTGGGACTGAGCTGGACCAGGAGTTGTTGAGGAGGTACCTGTCTCTGCCGGATAGAATTCTTGCTGTCGGGTACGCAATATCTATGGAGGGCGAGGTGGAGGTGAAGACTGAGAGGTCAGTGGGGCCTGTGACGTACACTTACAGCGATGAGAAGGTGAGGGATATCGCGAGGCACGAGATAGGTCACGTTTTAGGTTACAGCCACGAGAGTCTTGAAAATATGGGGATAAGGTAGGGCATTCGTTTGAGTGAAGTAAACTGGTCTGGCTTTATAGAGGTTTTCAGAAATTCTCCCCCGGGAAGCCGATGTGAGGCGTTGATTGCGAATGCGTACGAGGTTAAGGATTCTAATCCCGGGATTGAGGTGGCTGTTTACGATATAGATTCGGAGCGTGCGGCAGATCTTGGGGTGGAAGAGGCTCCGTCGGTCATGGTGAATGGAAAAATATTGATTAACGGTATGGCGTCTACCGAGGGATTGATGAAGTCGCTGGAGGAGGCGCAGCCGGAGGTTGTTGGACTGATGTTTACGCGAGCTCCAGGAAACGAGGAGGTGGAGGCCTTGAGGGACTTTGTTCGAGCCGGGGTGGGTACAGCCGATTTTCTGGTTCTGTTTCTCCTCAATGACGGTGTTTGGCTTGCTCGGGAGAACGGTCCATTATTGAGGGAGATTGGTTCGGTATTGGAGAACGGGGAGGTTCTGTGTGTAGAGAAATTTTTGAAGGAGTCAGGGATAGGGAGGTCTGAACTGGTTTCAGGGGTAGAGGTGATAGATCTGGAAGAGTTCGTTGATAGAGTGTTCGGGTGTGGACAGGTGTTGTCCCTTTGAGTACACTGGTTATAGTGCTTAACTCCTCACCGTTTTCCATGGGAACTGCAGAGACTGCTTTGGAGGTGGCGCTTACGGCCAGGGAACAGGGGCACGAGGTAAGGCTATATCTCTATGTGGATGGAACCTGGTTGCCTCACGTCAAGAAGGGGGTTAAGGGTCCGTTCAAGGACCTTTTGGAGAGATCGCTTGAGAACGGGGTGGAGGTTGTTTCATGTGCTCGGTGCGCTGAGATGAGGGAAACGTTGAGTGATGATATAATGGATGGTGTCGAGCTCGTGGGTCTTTTCACGTTGACTGACTGGCTCGAGCGAAGTGACGGGGTGTTGACCTTTAGATGAAGGCTGAGGAGGTCTGTGAGCCTGAGGATGCCTGCACGATTGATCCGTCGTCTATCAAGGGTACGGACGAGGAGTTGGGTGGAATTTTGATAGTGGTTTTGAAGGGAACCTACCTAACTTGGGACCACGCGGATTCGGCGGTGGAGTTCGGTAAGGCCGTCATGGCTGTGGGTAGAAGGACATCTATATGTCTTAGGGGTGACGCCGTGTTGATGGCGAAGGCGGGGCAGGATCCGGATGGACATATTCCTCTCTGTGAAAAGCTGCTAGAGGTGATTGATTTCGGTGGACGTGTTCTGGTTAGCATGGAGTCGCTGGAGTCCAGGGGCTTGGATGTGGATGACTTGGTTGATGGGGTGGAGGTGCTGGGTGAGGGCCGGATTTACTCAGAGGTCGTTTCTCACGACCGGGTTTTGACTTTTTAGTTCGGTTGATAGGCGTATCGAGTTCAGGATGACTATTATGCTGCTGCACACCATTGCGACTGCGGCTAGAAGTGGGTCGAGTAGTCCGAGGACTGCGGACGGTATGGCCACCATGTTGTAGGTGAGGGCCCAGCCCAGGTTTTGCCTTATCCGTTTGCCGGTTTGTCTGGATATGTTGAGGGTGCTGGTTATTCCGCTAAGTTGGTTTTTCAGGAGGACTATGTCTGCGGAGTCGGTTGCTAGGGTGGCTGATGTGCCCATGGCTATTCCGAGGTCGGCCGTGGCGAGTGCTAGTGAGTCGTTGGTTCCGTCTCCGACCATTCCGACCTTTTTGCCTTTTTTCTGAAGGTCGTTGACCACTTCTGTTTTTTTGTCCGGGGATACGTTGGAGTAGACCTTGTCTATACCGAGTTCCTTCGCCAACCTGTTGGCGGGTACTTCGGAGTCGCCCGTGGACAGCACGACTTCCAGTTCTCTTCTTTTCAGGTCTGAAACCAGTTTTTCTGCATCTTTCCGGGTAACGTCCTGTATGATTATGGTTCCTTTGACTTCTCCGTTCCATGCGGTAAGGATAGGTATGGAGCCGTTTTCTCTGTGTTTCTTGACGGTTTCGGTGTACGTGTTTTTCACGTCGAGGGTCTCCATGTATTCTAGGGATCCGACGTGGACTTTTACGTCCTCGACATCTCCCGAGATACCCATGCCTGGGGTTGCTTCGTAGTTTTGTACCTCGGGTGTGTCTATGCCGATTTCACTTGCTTTCTCTAGAATTGGGTGGGCCAGTGGGTGATTGGAGTACTCTTCTACTGAGGCTGCTTTTGCAAGTATTTCCCGTGTTTCGGCTTCGTTTGTAACGATTTTTTTTACTTGGAACCCGCCTTGGGTGAGGGTTCTTGTTTTATCCAGCACGAAGGCGTCGACGTCGTGGGCTTTCTCAAAACCTTCGACGTTCATTACGAGTATGCCGTTGGTTACTGCTGATTTTATGCCGGATGCTAGGGCGAGTGGGGTTGCGAGGCCGAAGGCGCAGGGGCACGACGCGACTAGAACGGAGATTCCTACCAAGACTCCGGTTTTTAAACCGGACTGGGAGTGCCATAGGAACGTTATTGTGGCTAAAAGAATTACTCCGGGTATGAAGTAGGTGGATAGCTGGTCAACGGTTCTCTGCGTGGATGTCGTGGAGCTTTGTACGCCCCATAGCCGCCTGATTAGTCTGTTGATGGTTGATTCGGTACCGGGGGCGAGGGCCTCGATTTTTACCGGGGCCTCCAGGTTCACCGTTCCCCCCATCACGTGGTTCCCTAGGTGTTTGGTTACGGGCCGGGGTTCTCCGGTCATTATGGCTTCGTCGACGGTGGTGGATCCCTTTACAATCCTACCGTCTACGGGTATCTCTTCGCCGTTTTTTACTAGCAGGGTTTGGCCCTTCTGGATGTCGTCGATCTGGATGTTTTGCAATCCGTTTTCAGTGACTAGGTTGGCTTGGTCTGTGTCTCTTTCGACGATGTCCTGTATCGATTTTGATGCGTACCTCTTCAGTCTTAGTTCGATTGATTTCCCTATTCCGATGACTACTACCAGTATGGTTGCCACGTCGAAGTAAACCTCGACTCTTCCGGTGAGTGTGGCGTAGGCGCTGTAGGTGTAGGCCGAAAGTATGGCGAGTCCGACGAGTGCATCCATGTTGGGGGTCCTAGCTCTGAGGGATACGTATGCGCCTCTCAGGAAAGGGTACCCGGAGTAGAACACCACCGGTGTGGTGAGGAACCAGAGTCCGTAGTTCGTTATTAGGAGGGAGGTGTATCCCTCTCCTCCTGGGGAAATTTGGGAACCCTTTAGGTACGCTGGGTAGTGGCTGAATAAGTAGATGGCCATTATCATCATGCCGAACGCTATGGCGAAAAGTATCCTGTTTCCTTGACCTGTGTCTTCCCAGCTGATGGAGCCAGGGGGGTGGGGTCTGTAGCCCAGTTTCTTAATCGTTTTCTGGATTTTTTCTTCATCGATGGCTTCGGGGTCGTACCTGATGGACGCCATTTCCGTGGTGTAGTTGACGTGGGTGTCGAGGACTCCGTCCATCCGCTGAACCATTTTTTCTATAAAGATTTCGCAGGTGGAGCAGTGCATTCCGCCTAGTCTGTAGAAGACGGTTTCTCCGTCAACGGGTTCCCGGGGTTTAGAGGTGTTTTCTTCTTCTCGGCGGTCCTTTACCCAGTTTTTTACCTCGTCCTGCGTGATGTCGTGGTTTTGTAGGAGACGATGGATTTTTCTGCATCCTCTGCAGCAGAAAACGTTTCCGTTCTCGTCCTTGGGTACAGATTTTTTCGATGGTAAACCGCAGAGGGTGCATGAATCGGTGCTAAAGTTATCCATTTAACGTTGGGTAGGTATATATCTGCACAGTGAAAAGAATTTCTTCGTACGAACGTTTCGAGGGGTTGCATGGATAGACGCAGATTGGTTATTTTTTTATTGATTATTCTGGTTCTTATCGCTGGGCTGATTCTTAGTGCTGACGATAAGAATTTTAAACAGATAGATACCGGGGAGAATCCTCGATACATAGGAGTTAAGTATCCTGATTTGAAGGCGGTGAGGGGAACCGGGGGTGGTGAGGGTGATGAGGTGAAGGAGGTCTGGGTTTCTGAGACTTACAGTCACTCTATAGCGATTTTTGACGCTGACAGTGACCGTTTGAAGGGTCGTATAGAGCTGAGTGACCCTGGGGACATCGATTTCGGTAGGGAGAATGCTTACGTTGTTTCTAAGGTTCAGCCCTACCTGTACGTGATAGATATTCGTGACAGGGAGGTTAAGAAGAGGGTTCCGATAGGTTTTCCTGCGACAGATGTTGAGGTTTTGGAGAGCAAGGGGAAGCTGTACGTGGCTAACTTTCTGGGCCACGAGGTGAAGGTTATCGAACTGGATTCGTTCGAGGTAGTGAAGGAGGTGGAGGTGGGTAGTGGACCTAGGGAGATATCGATTACGCCCGACGGTAAGGAGGCTTGGGTGGCTGTGCATAATATAGATAACGTTTCGGTGATTGACACGGAGAGGGACGAGGTTGTGAAGAATTTTTATCTCTACGATAAGGTGGTGGGCGATATGCCTCTCTGGATAACTTTTTCGGGCGGAAGGGCC
>JABAHQ010007078.1_pt1 | contig 22616 bp, 18 predicted proteins | sample 7062091 | NCBI WGS metagenome assembly JABAHQ01 (sample SAMN14534359, study PRJNA622989) | marine sediment metagenome | biome: marine biome [ENVO:00000428]; feature: marine pelagic biome [ENVO:01000023]; material: deep marine sediment [ENVO:00002113] | place: India: Gulf of Kutch | collected...
GTAGATCGAGAGCACCTGCCAGAGGGAGCGGCGGTGGACCTCGTGGATGACGCGGCGGAAGGCGCTCACGGGCGAGGCCTCACGGCGCCGAGGCGGGGGCCTGTCCGCTCACGAGGCGCCGGAAGCGAGGGTGGTCCCGGAGGGCGTCCCAGTAGGGGTCGGCCCTCAGGCCGGGAATGGAGATCCAGCCGTACTCGGCCGTGGCCATGGGCTCCAGGAGGTTCATGGCCTCGTCCCGGCCGGCTTGGCCTCCGAAGCGAGCGAGCATGTGGGCCAGAAGGGCGCGGGTCATGGGTCGGGCCTGGATGTGGTCGTTCATGGCCTCGGGGTCGGAGGCCGCGGCCCTGGCCTCGGCGATCGCCTCGTCACCCCGGCCGAGCCTGCCCAGGGACCACGCGCGGACCATCCGGTCCCGGTAGTCCTCCTCTCCGGCCGCGACGAACTTCTCGTATTCCGCGAGAGCGGTCTCCCACGTGGCGCGTGCCTCGGCGTCCCGGCCGTCCAGGACCGCGATCTCCGCCCGCAGGTAGTGATACAGCGGAACCGTGTCCCCCCGCGCCACGTCCACCTCCAGCTCCTGAGCCCGGGCCTCCATCGCCGCCCGTCGGTCCTGGGCGGGGAGGACCCGCCACGCCGAGCCGTAGAGGGGCAGCGTGGCGTTGTCACAGCAGGCGTCCGCGGGCTCCCGGGCCAGGAGGTCGGCCGTGGTCCGGCGCGCCTCCTCCGGATCGCCCGTCGCCAGGAGGCGGGCCAGAGCGAGGAAGCGCGCGTTGAACCCCTCGTCCTCGGGGAGGAGCTCGCTCCGGAGGGCCAGCACCTCCTCGGCGTCGTCGTAGCGGCGAGCGTGGATGTAGGTGTAGGTCAGGGCCCGCAGGATGATCGGAGAGCGGGGGTCGAGGCGGCGGGCCCGCTCGAAGCTCTCGATCGACTCGGAGAAGCGCCCCAGGCGCCGCTGCAGGAGCCCCACGCTCCGGTGGAGGGGCCCGTCGCTCGGCCTCACCTCCAGGAGCCCCCGGAAGACCGCCAGGGCCCCTTCGTAGTCCGCCTCCACGTAGTACCGGTACCATCCCCGGGCCGCCCGGGCCCGGGGATGGGTGGCATCGAGGGACTCCGCAGTCTCGACCGCGTCCAGGACCTCGGCCGGGAGAGTGGGACTCGGCTGGTACTGATAGTGGAGGAGCGCCCGGGCGTAGGCGAGCTGCCCGTGGGCCTCGACGAATTCGGGGTCGGCCTCCACGGCCCGCTTGAACATCCCCACCGCCCGCTCCAGCTCCTCCTCGCCCGAGACCCGGTCTTCGAGGTAGTCCTGGCCCCGAAGGTAGAAGTCGTACGCCTCCATGCTCTCCGTGGGACGGGCGGCCAGCTCGGCCGCCTCCCCGGCCGACAGCTCGGCCTCGAGCGCCTCGGCGATGCTGCGGGCGATCTCGCTCTGGATCGCGAAGACGTTCTCGGGGGTGAGCTCCCGGTCGTAGACCTCGGCCCAGAGGTGGGCGTCCGTGCGGGCGTCGATGAGCTGGACGTTGACCCGGATCCGGTCCCCCGCCTTGCGCACGCTCCCCTCCATCACCGACGACACGCCCAGCTCGCCACCGATCTGGCGCACGGTCTTCTCCGTGTCCCGGTACTGGAGCACCGAGGTGCGGGAGATGACCATGACGTCGTCGATCCGGGACAGGTGAGTCAGGATGTCGTCGTGGATCCCGTCGGTGAAGTGGTCGTCCTGGCCCGTCATGTTGGCGAACGGGAGCACCGCCACGGAGCGGGCGGGGACACCGCCCGCGCCTCCGAGCTGCTCCGGCACCCCAGCCCCGAAGAGGAGCCATCCCGCGGCAACGATTCCCCAGAGGGAGAAGGCGGCCATCCCGCCGACGATCGCGTTCCGCCACGTGAGGAGGGCGTGGACGCCGGTGTCGCCGTCGTGGGCCCGGGCCTCCTCCGTCCCGGGAGGCTCATCGCCAGCCGCCGACGCGTCGGAGACGCCCTCGGCGCCCGATCCGGCCCGGGGCGCCCCCTCCTGGACGAAGGCCGTGGCCAATACGATCGGCAGGCCGAGGACGAGAAGGCCCAGGGCGAACGCCGGGAACCACTCGGGCAGCCCGAAGTTGTCCACCAGGACGTCCACGACCTGGAGCGCCATCCAGGCGCCCACCAGGTAGATCGAGAGCACCTGCCAGAGGGAACGGCGGTGGAGCTCGCGGATGAGAGCGCGCAGTCGGCTCACGCGGGCCTCGGGCGGGGGGACACCGGTCCCCGGTGCGCGCACCGCCATCCGAGCGAGCCCGGATGCCGGCGGGACCCCGGCGGACGGCAAGGTTCCTGACGCCTGCAAGATGCGCGTCGACGGTGGGCTACGGCAAGGATCGTCCCCCCGCGGCGGCTTGTCCGGCCCCACGGGGTCACGGCCCGCAACACCCGCCCTCCCACAAGGGTAGACGAAGCCGACACCCGTGCCAGGCCGCCGACCCCCGTCCCGTCGTCCGGAGGACCGCTTGAAGAAGACGCTCTCCCGCCTCACCGTCGTCGTGGCCGTCGCCCTCGCCGTCGGCCTGGCGCTCAACGGGATCGTGCGGAAGGCCTTCCTGGGCCCGGAGCGGCCCACCGGGGCGGAGGAGGGCGAGAGCCGGAACGACCTGACTCCCGAGGAGGTCCGGGTCGTGGCCAGCGGGCTGCAAGTTCCCTGGGAAATCCGCTTCCTTCCCGGCGGCGACCTCCTGGTGAGCGAGCGGCCCGGGCGGCTGGTGCGCCTCACCGCAGAGGGCCGCCGGGTCCGCTCCGACCCCGTGGCCGACGTGGCCCACACGGGCGAGGGCGGCCTCATGGGGCTCGCCCTCCACCCCGACTTCGCCTCCAACCGCTGGATCTTTCTCTGCTTCACCACCGACGCCGAGGGCGGCCTCACCAACCGGGTGGAGCGCTACACCTACGGCGAAGCGGGTCTCTCCGGACGCACCGCCGTGCTCACGGGCATGGCCGGCGCCCGCTTCCACGACGGCTGTCGGCTCGAGTTCGGCTCCGACGGCTTCCTCTACGTGACCATGGGCGACGCGGGCAACGCCGAGGCCGCCCAGTCCACTTCGTCTCTCTCGGGGAAGATCCTCCGGATCACCGACTCCGGGGCCCCGGCCCCCGGCAATCCCTACGGGAACCGGGTGTGGTCCTACGGCCACCGAAATCCCCAGGGCATGGCCTTCGAGCCCTCGGGTCGGCTCTGGAGCACCGAGCACGGGCCTTCGGGCTTCGAGAGCGGCAGGGACGAGGTGAACCTCATCGTCCGGGGCCGGAACTACGGCTGGCCCGAGGTCACCGGCGACGAGAGCGCGTCCGGGATGGTGGGCCCCCTGGCCCACTCCGGCGGCTCCACCTGGGCCCCCGCCGGGGCCGCGTGGCTCGACGGCAGCCTCTACTTCGGCGGCCTCCGGGGCGAGGCCCTCTTCCAGGCCCGGATCGGGAGGATCGATCCGTCGGCCGCCCGGGCGATCGACGTGGAGATCGTCCCCCACTTCTTCGGGGAGTGGGGTCGGATCCGTGCCGTGCGGGTGGGCCCCGACGGCTGGATCTGGTTCGGCACCAGCAACCGGGACGGCCGGGGGAGGGTACGGGACGGTGACGACAGAATCGTGCGGATCGACCCGGGAGCGCTGAGATGAGCCCGACCGACGACGGACCCTCCCCCTTCCGTCCGGACCTCCTGGCGGGGCGCGTGGCCCTCGTCACCGGAGGTGGCACCGGGATCGGCCGGGAGATATCCCTGGCCCTGGCCCGCCACGGCGCCGACGTGGCGATCGCCAGCCGAGACCGGGACCACCTGGAGCCGACCGCGGAGGAGATCCGGGAGGCGGGGGTCCGGTCCCTGGTCTCCGAGACCGACGTCCGGGACCCGGAGAGGGTTCAGGGGACCCTGGAGGAAGTCGTGGACGGCCTGGGCGGCCTCGACATCCTGGTGAACAACGCCGCCGGCAACTTCCTCGTCCCGGCCGAGGAGCTCTCCCCCAACGGCTGGAGGGCGGTTGTGGAGATCGTCCTGAGCGGGACCTTCCACGTGAGCCGGGCAGCGTTCGGCCCCATGAAGGAGGCGGGCGGCGGCTCGATCGTGAACATCACCACCACCTACGTGGACACGGGCGCGCCCTTCATGGCCCACTCCGGCGCAGCCAAGGCCGGGGTCCTCAACCTCACCCGCACCCTGGCCACCGAGTGGGGCCACCACGGGATCCGGGTGAACGCCGTGGCCCCGGGCCTGGTGGAGGGCACCGAGGGGGCCCGCCGTCTGGTGGAGTCGGTGGGGTTGATGGAGGCCTTCGAGTCCCGGGTGCCCCTGGGGCGGCTCACCCGGAAGGAGGACGTGGCCCGGGCGATCCTCTTCCTCGTCTCACCCGCGGCGGCCCACGTCACCGGCACCGAGATCGTGGTGGACGGGGGCGAGCGCCTGGGGAGCGAGTTCGTGGAGGCCGGGAAGCGATTGGCGGAAGCGCGGGGGGGCGACTGACGCCAGGAGGGGCCGCCGGCCGCCGGAGGGGCTCGGGCGCCCGGCGGCCTCGGACGGACGGCTTGGCCCGCCCCCCTTCACCCGCCCCGCACCAGCTCCAGCCGGGCCCTCGCCTGCGGGTGGTCCGGGTCCAGCTCGAGCACGCGCTCGTACTGCTCCGCCGCCTCCCCGGGGCGGCCCGTGTAGCGGTACCCTTCGCCCAGATGGAACTGGCTGTTCGGGTCCTCCGGGTAGGATGCGGCGTTGAGCCGGAGGATCGCGAGCCCGTGGCCCACCCTCCCACCCGAGAGGAAGGCGTAGGCCTGGGCGATGGCGCCGGCAGCGGTGCGCTCGCCGGGGCGGGCCTCCCGGTAAGCCTCGTAGGCGGCACGGATCGCGTCGGTGCCGGCGTCGGACGGCACCCGGGCGAGGACGTCGCGGATCGAGGCCAGGTCGATGCGCCGCAGGACGACCCGGGTCGGGCCGGCGCCGGAGACGGGTCCGCTGGGGAAGTCGTTGACCCAGAGCGTGCTCCCGCCGTCCGCCACCGCGATCCCGTTGGGCCGGGTGAACGTGGCCTCGGTCGCCGGTCCGTCCTCCTCCCCGGGCCGACCGGTGCCGGCCAGGACCCGGTAGCTGCCGTCCCGCTCCATGCGGAAGACCCGGTGGCCTCGGAACTGGGTCACGTAGAAGCCGCCCCGGCCGAAGTCGATGTGGCCGTTGCCCCCGGCACCGGTGAGCCGGGCCACGCTGGAGGCGCCGCCGTCGGAGGTCACCCGGACCACGTGGGGATTGTTGAAGTTCACCACGTAGAGGTCGCCCCGGTCGTCGAAGGTGATCCCGTTGGGACAGGCGAAGAGCTCGGACTCGGAGAAGACGGAGACGGTGCGGTCCGGGGCCACCCGGACGATGTCGTCGGCGGTGCAGTTGCAGACGTAGAGGGCGCCGTCCTCGCCCACGGCGATCCCGACGGGCCCGGAGAGCCCTTCGTCCGCGTAAGTCTCCACGGTGCCGTCCCGGGCGATGCGGGAGACGTAGTCGCCGTTGAAGCTGGACTGATAGAGCTCGCCCCGGGGGCCCACGGCGATCCCCGAGGCGCCGTAGAGGCCCCCGGCGTACCTCTCCAGGCGCCCCTGGGCGAGCCGCCACACCGAGTTGCGGAAGTCGGCGAGATAGACGTAGCCGAAGGCGTCCACGGCAACGCCCCCCACGGCGCCGAAGCCCGGGATCGTGTCCGAGTCGAAGACGGTGACCACCGAATCCTCGGGGATCACCACCTCCTGGGCGGTACCGGGCGCTCCGGCGGCGAGGAGGGCGGCCGACAGGGCGGACAGCCGCAGGGATGAGGGGCGGATCGACGCGGTGGGACCGGACACGGCTGTACCTCCCCTGAATCGGCCTGGTTCGGGTCGGCTTCTCGTACGGATCCGGGGGAGCGGGCTTACGGCGGGCCGAGAGCTACCGGACCAGCCGGTAGCCCGCCTTCCGGACGGTGAGGATGAAGCTGGGCCGGCCGGGGTCGTCCTCCAGCTTCGTCCGCAGGTTGGCCACGTGGGTGTCGATCGTCCGGGTCAGGACCGGCCGCTTGTAGCCCCAGACTTCCGTCAGGAGGGTATCCCGCCCCACCACCGCACCCTCGTGACGGAGGAGGCACACCAGGAGGTCGAACTCCTTCGGCGTGAGCTCCACGGGCTTGCCGTCCTTCACGACGGTGTGGCGATCCGGGCGCACGACCACGTCGCCGAATCGGAGGGTCGGATCCTCTTCCCCGTTCGCGTCCGGCCCGGCCCGGCGGAGGATCGCCTCCACCCGGGCGATGAGCTCCATGACGCCCACGGGCTTCACCACGTAGTCGTCGGCACCCAGGCGGAATCCCTTGACCTTGTCGATCTCCTCGCCCCGAGCCGACAGGATGAGAACGGGGACCTCGGATCCCCCCGCCCTGAGATCCCGAAGGATCTCGAACCCGTCCCGGCCCGGCAGCATGAGATCGAGGACGACCAGGTGAGGGGCGAACTCCACCAGGGCCTCGGCGGCCTTCCCGGCGTCCGCGGCCGTGCGGGCATCGAACCCGGCGGCCTCCAAGCTCCGGCGGAGCCCCAGGGCCAGGGTCTCGTTGTCCTCGACCACCAGCACCCGGGTCACGGCGGGGCATCCCGTGGGCGCTGGGCAGGGTCCGAGTCCGCCAGGGGAAAAGAGGTGACGAAGCGGGCACCCCCGCCCGGTGCTTCCTCCACCGACGCCGCTCCGCCCAACTCCGTCACGACTCTCCGGACGATGGCGAGCCCGATCCCGCTCCCGGACCGGACCGCGGATCCCTCCCGCGCCAGGCGGTAGAAGGGTTCCCATATCTGATCCCTCTCTCCGGCGGGGACGCCGGGACCCTGGTCGTCCACGGTCAGCACGGCCGAGCCGGCGTCCCGAGCCAGGCCCACCGTGACCTCCTGCTCCGGTGGGCCGTAGCGCACGGCGTTCTCCAGGAGGTTGAGAAGGACCTGTCGGAAGGCCTCCGGAGGGACCCGGGCCAGGATCGGGTCGCGGGAGTTCCGGATCCGGACCTCGGCGTTCTCGGTCTTCGCCAGGGGCCGGAAGGCCGCCACGGTCTCCTCGACGAGCCTCGGAAGCGAAACGGGGGGCGGGTCGCTCGGCTGCGACTCGGCCTCCTCCGGCCGGGCGAAGGTGAGCACCCGCTCCACCAGGCGGATCAACCGGAGCGTCTCCGTCTCGACCACCTCCAGCGCCTTCGACCGTTCCCCTTCGTCCCCGAGCTCGCCCATCCGCAGGAGCTGGGCGAAGATGAGGATCTGCTGAAGCGGGGTGCGAAGCTCGTGGGACACGTCGGCCACGAAGCGCTCCCGGACCCGAATCAGGGCCATGGAGCGGCGAATCTCCACCAGCGTGGCCGCAACCAGGCCGGCGGCCAACACGAGAAGGAGGGCGGCCTGGGGGAGCCGTGAGCCGGGAATGCCTCCGGCTACGAGCTGATCGGCGACCTCGGAGCGGAGGATCACCCGCACGCCCAGCCCCGCCATGGGCCCCACGGTGTCCGCTTCCGTCACTCCTCGGAACTCCGAGTCCCAGGACACCGGCGATCTGTACACGGTCTCGCCGGCATCCGTGCGGACCTCGATGGCCAGGAGCGAGTCCACCGGACGATCGCCCACCAGCGACGGGGGCAGGAGGGGCGACTGCTCCCGAGCCCGGGGAAAGAGCGGACCCTCGCTCGTCTCGAAGCAGTGGGCCAGGGCATGAGCCTCCAGGGGGATCCCGGCCGAGTCCCGGCGGATCCGATACGCCACCGGCAGCGTCGCGGGCTGCCATGCCGGAAAGAGGTTTCCGTAGGGGGAAGGCGCCGGAGAGCTGTCGAGGATGACGCTCAGGGTGTCCGCGAGCCAGGAGCGGGGCCCGCCCTCCAGGGGCCCGAACACCTCGATGGCGCCCTCCGCGTTCACCCGCGCGAACCAGCGACCCTCGGGGTAGGCCGAGGTGCACCGTCGCGCCTCCGGAGGGTTGTCCGCGAGAGCCGACGGAGGAACGGGGTCGGTCGAGCCGGTCCGGTCCGCCAGGTCCGCCCGGTAGAACGCGTAGAGGAGCGTCTGGCCCAGGACGGCTTCCGCGTTGGACGCCATGATCGTGGCCGCGAACGAGGCGTGGTCACGGACCGTGCTCCTCGCGACCGCCCGGTGGGAGCGTCCGGCGTCCCAGACGCTCCAGGCCAGGGCCGCCGCAACGACCACGGTCAGAAAAGCCAGAACGGCGGCGGTGCGGACCCGCCAGGAGGCGGAGAGCGAAAAGGGCCTGCGCATATCGTACGATCCCGGCGAGGCCGCCCCCGCGCAACCGATCTTCATGAGACCCTGACATGTCCTTGACGCGCCCTGGGCCCGGGGGCAGCGCGGTTCGTCCTATCGTGGACGGGTCGAACTACCTGCACCACCCCGGAGGGATCATGCCCGAGCGAATTCGTCCCCTGTCGCGGAGCCTTCGTGTCCTCCTCCTCGTCTCGGCCGCGCTGGCCCTCGGGCTCGGTGGGGCCCGGGCTCAGAGCATCCCCGACGAGTTCACGAACCTGCAGGTCCTCCCCGAGGAGATCGGCCAGCCGGAGCTCGTGGGTCTCATGCGGAGCTTCTCCAGGGCTCTCGGCGTCCGGTGCAGCTACTGCCACACCGTCTCGGACGGGTTGAACCGACCGGACGACGACTTCGCCTCGGATGACAAGGCCAGGAAGCGGAAGGCCCGGCTGATGCTCCGGATGGTGAACCGGATCAACGACGAGACGCTGCCGGCGCTCCCCGACCGGGCCTCACCCGAGGTGGAGGTGAGCTGCGGGACGTGTCACGGCGGACTCCCGCGGCCCGTGCCGATCGACCGGGAGGTGGAGCACCTCATCGGGGAGCGCGGGATCGACGCGGCCCTCGTCCGGTACCGTGAGCTCCGGGATCAGTACTACGGCACCCGGGCCTACGACTTCGGGGCCGGGCCCCTGAATCGCCTGGCCCAACGTCTGGCGGCCGGGGAGCGAGCGCACCAGGCGGTAAGGGTCCTGCAGCTGAACCTGGAGTACAGTCCGACCTCGCTCCCGACGCTGCTCATGCTGGGCGAAGCCCACGAGGCCGACGGGGACCAGGAGTCCGCTCTCCGTGTGTACCGGAGCATCCTGGATCTGGACTCGAACGATCCCTTCTACGACCTCTACGCGGGACGCGCCCGAGAGCGGATCGATGCGATCGGCGGAGGCGGGTAGAGTCGCAAGGTTGGCCGAGGAGAGACCCCCGAGCGATCACCGGCCCGCCGTGTCCGGTGCCGCCGCAGGGGTGGGCGCCGTGTCGGGGGCGGGGGTTGCCGTGTCGGGGTCCGGGACCGACGGGCCGCGGTCCGGGAGCGACGGGTCGGGTTCCGAGGCCGAGGTGTCCCGAATCGGGGCGGGATTCCCTCCGGCATCCTCACCGGGCTGCCCCCCGTCTCCCTTCCTCACCCCCGCCAGGGTCGGGTCCTCGACCAGGGGGGCATAGGTCCCCAGCCCCAGGGTCACCGAGTCGCCCACCGAGACCAGGAGGTCGATCTCCGGGATCCGCCGGGTGAAGGTGACCAGGCTGGCGCCCCGCTCCGTGTCCACGGTCAGGAGGAGCCGCTCCCCCTCCATCCGCTTCTCCATGACCAGCCCCGCCACCTCCTCCTCGCCGAAGCGCAGGGCCGGAGGCAGGTGGGGCCGGAGAAGATCCGGGAGGAAGATCGAGCCCGCCACCCCCAGCCCCACCCCGATCAGGAGCCAGAGCCAGCGGCGCGCCCCGGACCTCCGGGACCCTGCGCCGCCGCCCGTCGCCTTCGCCGCGCTCCCCTTCCCCCCGGAAACCGACCCCTTCTTCGATCCCTCGAGCTTCTCCAGGTCCTCTTCGTCCAGGTACTTGTCGAACTTGGAGAGGTCGGGAAGATCGTCGGCCATGGGGGCTTCACGCTCCTGTGCGGTTGCGCGCCGCGGTCGGGGCGGATCGTTTCGAGGCTCCGGGCCAGAGAGCCCGCGCCCCGCTTCCGGACGTGGAGGGAACGGACCGTGACCCGCGCCCTGGGATCATCGCTGCTCGACGCTCTTCTCGCCACCGCCGCCCCCGGGAGCTGGGACGAGGGTGGCTCCGGGCGGCCGGGGAGCGTCGAGCCATGATCGAGCTGCTCGGCCAGCGGCCGTGGCCCTGGTGGGTGGCGGGCCCGATCATCGGGCTCACCGTGCCCCTCCTCCTCCTGGTCGGGAACCGGCTCCTGGGCGTCTCCGGCACGCTCCGGGTCATATGCGGGGCCTTCGACACCGGCCGGGTCCGCTTCTTCCGCTTCGACTGGAAGGGGCAGGGGCTCTGGAACCTGGTCTTCTCCGGAGGGATCGTGGCGGGGGGCCTGCTGGCGGGCACCCTCCTGGGCAGCCCCGATCCCGTGGGGATCTCCGAGGCCGCCCGGGCCGGACTTGCGGCCGACGGGGTCGGCGACTTCGCCCACTTCGTCCCGGGCGACGTCTTCGCCTTCGGCTCCCTGGCCACGATGCGCGGCTTCCTCGTCACGGTGGTGGGCGGCCTCCTCATGGGCTTCGGGGCGGCCTACGGAGGCGGCTGCACCTCGGGGCACGGCATCGCGGGGCTCGCCGACCTCCAGCCGGCCTCCTTCATCGCTGTCTCCAGCATGTTCGCCGGGGGGATCCTGGCCAGCCTCTTCCTCCTGCCCCTGATCCTGTGAGCGCCCCGAGGGAAGCTCCCGCGGCGGAGCCCGGCGTCGAGCGGGAAGGGAGGCCGGCGAGGACGGGACGCCGCGCCCTGGCCCTTCTCGGCTACTTCGTCCTCGGCCTGGTCTTCGGGGTCACCCTGATCCAGTCCGAGGCCGCCTCCTGGTACCGCATACAGGAGATGTTCCGCTTCCAGGGCTTCCAGATCTACGGGATCTTCCTCACCGCCCTGGCGGTGGGGACCCCCGCCACCGCCGTCGTGAAGCGCGTCGGCTTCCGGAGCGTCGAGGGGGAGCCCGTGCGTCCTCCGCCGAAGCAGGTGGGCCGGGGATACCGCTATCTCCTGGGGAGCGGGACCTTCGGCGTGGGCCTGGCCATGACCGGAGCCTGCCCCGGGCCGGTGTACGCCCTCCTCGGCTACGGCGTGTGGCCCATGGCGGTGGTGCTCATGAGCGCCGTGGCCGGCGCGTGGATCTACGGGGTCCTGCGACCCCGGCTGCCCCACTACTGAGAGAGGAACCCGAGATGAGCGAATCGATCGGATTCATCGGTCTGGGGATCATGGGCCGGAGAATGGCCCGAAACCTCCTTGACGCGGGCTTCGAGGTCCGGGTCTGGAACCGGACCGCGTCCCGGATGGCCCCCCTGGTGGAGGACGGGGCCGCCCCGGGCGAGGGCCCGGCCGACGTGGCCGCCCACTCCGACATCACGATCACCTGCGTGAGCGACACGCCCGACGTGGAGCAGGTGGTCCTGGGCGAGGCCGGCGTGGTCGAGGGGATCCGGCCCGGCTCCCTCCTGGTGGACATGAGCACGATCAGCCCCCACGCGACCCGGGAGATCGCCGCGCGCCTGGAGGAGGCCGGAGCCCACATGCTCGACGCCCCGATCAGCGGCGGCAGCGAGGGCGCCGCCGAGGGGACGCTGAGCATCATGGTGGGGGGCGACGCGGGGCAGGTGGAGCGGGCGATGCCGGCGTTCCGGGCCATGGGGACCACGATCACCCACGTGGGGCCCACCGGCGCCGGCCAGACGGTCAAGTTGGTGAACCAGATCCTGGTGGTCGTGAACATGTGGGCCGTGGGCGAGGCGATGCTCTTCGCCGAGGCCGCCGACCTGGACCTGGAGAAGACCCTGGCCGCGGTCACGGGCGGCGCCGCCGGGAGCTGGATGCTGGCCAACCGGGGCCCCCAGGTCGCGGAGCGGGACTGGCGCCCGGGCTTCACGATCGACCTCCAGCAGAAGGACCTGCGTCTCGCCCTGGACGCCGCCGACGAGATGGAGGTGCCGCTGCTGGGCACCGGGCAGGTGTTCCAGATGTACCGGACGCTCCAGCGGGCCGGCCTGGGCGAAGAGGGCAACCACGCCCTGGTCAAGGCGCTGGAGCGGATCTCGGGGATCGAGATCGGGGCCGAGGGCTAGCCCGGCGCGGCCTCCCTCCCCGGCCGCTAGCGTCCCTCGAAGACCCCTCCGCCCCGGACCAGGGGCGCCCCGGCGAGGGCGCCGGTGTGCTCGCCGTCGCGGAGCGCGAAGGCGCCGTTCACCAGGACGTGCACGGTCCCGTCCGAATACTGGTGCGGGCTCTCGTAGGTGGCGTGGTCCCGGATCCGGTCCCGGTCCAGGACGGCGAGGTCCGCCTGCATCCCGGCGCGCACGTACCCCCGATCGGGGAGCCCGAGGAAGTCGGCGGCGAGCCCCGTCATGCTCCGGATCGCGAAGGGCATCGAGATCAGCCCCTCGTCCAGGACGAAGTCCCGGAGCTTCTTGGTGAAGGCGCCATAGACCCGGGGATGGACCACCGCCTGCTCGGGCCGGGGCGTGCGCCCGTCGGTGCAGGTCATCATCCACTCCCGCTCGGCCAGGTAGCGGGTGTTCTCGGGGTCGTAGAGCTCGAGGTTCATGACCACGGCGTTGCCGTCCCTCAGGATGCGCCGGGCTGCGGTGGAGGGCTCGATCCCCCATTCGTCGGCCACCTCCCGGAGGGTCTTCCCGTTGAGGCCGGGCCGGGGGTCGCCGAAGAGGATGTGGTCCGCCCCGCCCCGGATCGCGAGCATCTCCCGGCTGTCCTCGTCGATCATCGCCACCGTGTCCGGGTGGTCGAAGCGGCGGACCATCGCCGTGTCCCCGCCGGCCGCGGCCCAGTCGGGGATCGTGTAGGAGCGGAGGTTCGACTGGGTGGCGGTATAGACGTGCTGGGCGCCCGCCACCCGGACCCCGGCGGCCCGGGCGCTGTCGATCAGGGCCGCTCCCTCGGGTGCCCGGCCGTAGTTCCGGGCGCCCTGGGCGTTGAAGTGGCTGAAGATCCCCCGGCTCCCCGACGCGCCGGTGATCTCGATCCCCTCCCGGATCGAGGCCAGATAGCCCACGCCCCGGTAGACCGCCCCCAGGTCCCGGTCGTGGGTGTCGTAGATCGACCCCTCGGGGCCCGCGGCCTCCGCCGCCGCCGTGGCCAGCTCGATCACCTCGTCGGTGGCCGCGTACGTCCCCGGCACGTAGAAGAGGCCGGTGGAGAGGCCGAAGGCGCCCTCGTCCATCCCCTTCCGGACCAGGGCCTTCATCTCCTCCATCTCGGCGGCGGTGGGCGCCCGGTCCGCCTCCCCGATCACCCTGCGGCGCACCGCGCCGTGGCCCACGTAGGTGAGGGCGTTGGTGCCGATCCCCTGGCGCTCCCACAGGGCCAGGCGGTCGGCGACCTCGGGGGTGCCGCCCCCGTCCACGCCCAGGACCACGGTGGTGATCCCCTGATAGAGGAAGGGGAGGGATTCGCTCCCCCACGCCTCGTCCAGCTCGGCGTGGGAGTGCATGTCGATGAACCCCGGGGTGACCATGAGGCCGGAGACGTCGACGGTGTCGCCGGCCTCCACGCCCTCGGCCGCCGCGTCTCCCACGAAGCTGATCGTCTCGCCGCTCACCGCCACGTCGGCGGTGAAGGGCTCCGCTCCCGAGCCGTCGTGAACCGTGCCTCGCAGAAGGAGGAGGTCGGGGGCGCCGCCGGTGGGCGCACCCCCGCAGGCGGCGAGGAGAACGCAGGGGAGAACCCCGCAAACGAGCGCGCTGAGACCCCTCAAGGCGATCTCCCGGGTGGAGCGGACGGCCGGGCTCCGGGCCCGGCCCCGGTGGCGGGCCCAATCTGGGACCCGGCGACACCCGGCGAAACCCGGGCGGGGCTCAGGCCGTGGCGGCGTTCAGCCGGGGCTCTTCCTTCTCCAGGATCTTCCCGATCGCCGTGGCCTCCTCCACGAGCAGCTCGATCACGTCGTCCAGGGAGATGACCCCCTCGACGATCATGTCGGCGGAGTCGCCCGTGACCACGAGGCGNNTCGACTCGTGGACGGTGCGGGGGTTCTCGGACATGATGTCGCCCACCGACGTCGTGGAGGGGTCGAGCTCCGGGGCGACGCACCGGGTCATCACGTCCCGGTCGGTGAGGATCCCCACGACCTTCCCCTGGCCGTTCAGCACCACCAGGGTCCCCACGTTGTGCTCGGTCATCCGCTGGGCCGCCACCCGCACCGACTCGTTCGGGCTGGCGGTGGCGACGACGCGGCTGCAGATCCGTCCGGCGGACATGGTTCGCTCCTCGGTCCTGGATTTCTTCGAATGTCCTCGAAGTCCATCTGCCGCAACCCGCGTGCCACGCGCCGAGCCTCGAGAACCCCGCTCGAAGGGCCCGAACCTGCCGGAATGGCGGGGATTCCGGGCGAGGCGGCGGAGCGGTGCCCCGTCAGTCCCCAGGGCGCCAGGGACGCTCCACCCCGGGCCGACCAGAGATTGCGACGAAATGTCCCGCCCGTCCCCAGGTCCTGGGCGCGGTAAGGGGGGTCCTTCTGGTGGTGGGTCTCCTGCCGGCGTTCGTTCCGGCGTGGCGGGCCACCCGGGTGGATCCGGTGGTGGCGATGCGGGCGGGGCGCCGCGCCGGTGCCGGGTCGGCTATTCCTCCGAACCCTCGTCCCGAATCCAGGTCAGGGCCGCCATGGTGTTCGGGAAGCCGATCGTCGGGGACGCGAGAACCGCCACCTGCTCCAACGCCCTCTCTTCGACCCCTTCGGCCCGCGCCGTCCGGGCGTGGGCGTGGACCGCCCCCTCCATCCGCGCTCCGGTGGCGATGGCCAGCTTGACGAGCGCCACCTCCCTGGACGTCAGCGGGCCCGCGGCTCGCACGGCCGCCCCCAGCCGGCCGTGGGCCTCGATCACGTCCGGAAACTCTTCCGAGACCCTCTTAAAGAACTCGGGTGGCTCTGCGCTCCGAGCACCTCTCGACTCCGTCATGGCTTTCCTCCTCGAGTGTCGGGGGGTTCGATCCGACCGTGAGATGACGTCGACATCCCGCGTCGTGGAGAAGATCGGCGAGCGGCGGGGTCACGTCGAGCCCCCCTCCCCGCTCCCGGCTCCGACCTTCCCCTCGACCTGGCTCAAGCACGTCAGGGAGCACGACAGCTCGTTCAGCTCACCGGGAAGGAGCGAGCAGCGCAGCAGGCGAGCCGAGTGCAGCTCACCGGTGACGGCCTGGGCCCATACCTCGGTCTTCTTCCCGTGGACCGGACACCGGACGGCCATCACCTGCACCGGTACCCTGGACAGCGCGCCCCAGCGCCGCGCCAGGAGAGCGGTGAGCCCGACGGAGAGGACGGCGAGAAGGAAGAAGACGCCGAAGCCCCAGGCGTAGCCCCCCTCGGTCCCGAAGATCGCCACCAGCGTGCCCAGCAGGGGGGGCAGCGCGAAGCCCCCGAAGGCACCCATCCCCCCGACCCATCCGGCCCCGGCACCCCCGCCGCCCACCGCCAGGTAGCTCGGAACCATCTTGAAGACGGCGGCGTTCGCCACGCCCATGCCCAGGGCCATGACGACGGCCCCGGTCACCGCCACCGGAACCGACCCCCCGAGACCCAGGGTGAGGGCCCCCAGAGCCATGACCCCGAAGGAGAGCCCCGCCGTCCACTCCCCCTCCAGGCGGTCGGAGAGAAAGCCCCCCGGGACCCGGACGACGCTGGTGAGGACCGAATACACCATCGTAAGGGCCCCGGCCGCGCTGAGCCCGAGCCCGAACCGCTCCACCCAGTAGGTGGGGAACCAGGCCGTCAGGGCCAGGAAGCCGCCGAAGGAGGTGAAGTAGAGACCCACCAGGACCCACATCTGGGGCAGACGGGCCGTGGTCTTGAGGCCTTCCAGGACGCTCCCGCCCGGAAAGAGCTCCTGGCCCCCGTCCCGGGCGAGCTCGAGGGCCCGGTCCCGGGGCTCCCCCCTCCCCCGGGCCCAGAGCTGGAAGAAGGGCGCGGGGGCGGCGAGCCACGCGTACGCCCCGATCCCGGCGAGGAGAAGCCCCAGCCAGAGCGCGTAGGCCCGGGTGATGCCCAGGCTGCCGATGACGAGGGGGAGGAGGAGCGCGAAGAGGCCCGGCGCCACGTTGCCGAGGCCGGCATAGACCGCCAGGGGAGCCCCCTGGGAGTCCTGGGGATACCAGTACGAGACCTGGCCGATGCCCACGCTGAACACGGCGATCCCGCACCCGGCCAGCATCCCGAGACCGACCAGGGCAACGTAGTGCTCCGGACGCAGCCCTTCCGGGTGGCTGGCGAGGAGGCCGAAGATGCCCGCCATGCCGACGGCCGACAGGGCGAGGAGGATCACGAAGGGCAGCCGCCCCCCCGTGGTCTCCACCCAGGAGCCGAAGGGGATCCGCAGGAGGGATCCCGTGGCGGAGGGGACGGCGACGAGGAGCCCGACCTGGGTCGGGCCCAGCCCCATGGAGTCCTTCAGGAGCTGCGCCGTGGGGCCGAAGAGGGAGACCGCAGCGAATCCGACGAAGAAGCCGAGGGTGGCCCCGATCAGGGTCCGTCCAGCGCTTCCCTGGATTCGCTCTCTCGCCATTCTCGTCTCCGAAGGGTCAGGCCGCGGCCGTGGTCGCGCCCGCCGGCCCGCGCGCTCCCCGAATCTCAGTTGTTCCGGGGCCGCGCCTCGCTCCACGGAGTCCCGGGATCCCGAATCGCGCGTCGGTCCCAGTTCCAGACGACCTTTTGATACGGCCGGGTGATGTAGTGGAGGGGCGCCACGACGAAGTGCACCAGCCGCGTGAACGGCACCATCAGGAGGATCACGTACGCTCCGGCGATGTGAAGCTTGATTACCCAGGGCATGGCGAAGACCGCTTCGGTCTCGGGAGACAGCGTCAGGAGAGACCAGAGGTAGGGCGTGAGGTCGGCGGCGAACCAGGACGAGCCCCAGCGGTAGCCGAGGGCGACCCACAGTCCCAGGATCACCTGGGCCAGGAGGAGGAGCTCGATCACCACGTCCATGGGGGTCGTCACGGCCCGGATGCGGCGATCCGTGAATCTCCGGTGCACGAGGGCACCCAGCCCGACTAGGACCGCGGTCCCGAAGGCGAAGCCGGTGCCCTCCAGGAGCAGGAGGCGGAGGGGCTCGCTGTTCCAGGCCAGCAGGGTCTCCGGCAGCAGGAACGCCACCAGGTGACCCACGAAGAGGACCAGGATCCCGATGTGGAACGGAACCGTCCCCCAGAAGAGCCGTCTCCCTTCCAGGAACTGGGAGGAGAGGGAGGAGACCGTGAATCCTCGCTGCCGGTATCGGTACCAGACCCCCACCACGAAGACGAGGATCGCGACATAGGGGAGCGCCACAAAGAGAAAGGAGTCGAGGGCGTTCACGGCATCCTCCCCGCCGGACTGGGCTTGCCTTCGTTGGCCTCGATCTCCAGCTCCCGTCCGATGGACCGCAGGAAGTCGTTGTTCCGCTCGGCGGGGGCCAGCTCGGACAGGTCGAAGTCGCGCTTGAGCACCTCCCGGACCGCTTCCANNGCTTCCAGGGGCTCCCGGAAGATCGTGGCCCGCGCGGCGGAGGTGACGATCAGCGTCTTGTGGTGCTTCCGGTAGAGCTCGTCCCTCGCGGCCCTCCGTCGTACGCTGAACTCGTCGATCATCCGCGCCAGGGCGGGATGGAGGATCTCCTCGACGAACTCCTCGGCCAGCTCCCGATCCTCCCATCGCGCCAGCAGGCGCAGGACGGTGGGGAGGTGGTCCGGGAGCTCGGGCTCGCATTCGATCCCGGCCTCGCGGTGCTCCCGGTTCAGGTTCACCAGGAGCTCTCCCCGCTTGTAGTCGTCGCCGAAGAGCACGTAGCCGACGCCGAGGGTGGTGATCGCCTGCACGTCGAAGGAGCGCGTGAAGATCTCCTGGACCTCGTCCAGCGCCTCCTGGCCGAACGGCTCGCCGTCGCTGGGAAGCGCCTGGGCGAAGGCCGCGATGTGGGCGGCGGCCAAGACGTATCGTCCGGCCAGGAGGTCGTAGACGCTCTGGACCCAGACCGGGTAGTCCCGCTGAGGATAGTCGAAGAGCCGGGCGAGGTGCTCGTAGTGGGTGAGGGGATGCATGGTCAGCTTCCTCGCTCCGCGGTTCCGCTCTTGAATCCGAAGCCCGTGCTCCCCTTCACGTCGCCGGTGAACTCGAGCATCTCGATCGCCTGCTCCCGGTGCGCGGCCGGGATCACGAAGCGGTCGTCGAACTTCGCCAGCGACGTCAGATAGTAGATCTCGTCCGCCGTCTGCGGCGTCAGGGCGGCCTCGGCCAGCGCCGAGCCCACGGCTTCTTCCTCGATGTCGCCGACGGTGACCCTTCTCCGGTGAAGCCGCACCGCCATGAGCTTCTTCAGGCGCTCGGCGACCGCCCCGGTGTCCCCGGCGCTGAAGAGGTTGGCCATGTACTCGAGGGGGATGCGGGCGTCCTCGAGAGTCCCGAAGGGATGGTCCGTGGTGGTGTCGTAGATCCAGTTGTCGGGCCAGTGCTTCGCCGTCGGGTTCATCTTCCGTGACTGGTCCTCGTGGTCCACGTCCGAGACCGAGGCCATGACCGGAAGCAGGGGCGGCACGTAGAAGAGCATGGGCAGGGTGCGGAACTCCGGGTGAAGGGGGAGCGCCAGGTCCCACTCCTTCACGAACCGGTACGAGGGCGACGCCTGGGCGGCCTCGATCGTCGAGTCCGCGATGCCGTTCTCCTTGGCGCCGTCGATCACCTTCGGGTCGAAGGGGTCGAGGATCATCTCCATCTGCCGCGCCACCAGCTCCGAGTCGTCGGCCGAGGCGGCCGACTCGATCCGGTCCGCGTCGTAGAGGAGAACCCCCAGGTACCGAATCCGTCCGACGCAGGAATGCATGCACGCGGGCGCGTGCCCCGACTCGAGGCGGGGGTAGCAGAGGATGCACTTCTCGGACTTGCCCGTATTCCAGTTGTAGTAGCTCTTCTTGTACGGACAAGCGGTGACGCACATGCGCCATCCCCGGCAGACGTCCTGGTTGATCAGGACCACGCCGTCCTCGCCCCGCTTGTAGATGGCGCCGGAGGGGCAGGACGCGACGCAGGCCGGATTCAGGCAGTGGTTGCAGATTCGCGGCAGATAGAAGAAGGCCAGGCGCTCCATCTCGAACATGGCGGCCTGCTCCGACGGGGAGAGGTTGTCGAGATTCGGGTCGTTGCGGGCGTAGTCGGGCGACCCGCTCAGGTCGTCGTCCCAGTTCGGCCCGGCTTTGATGTCCATGGGCTCGCCGGTGATCATGGACACGGGGATCGCGGTGGGTTGGTCGTCGGACTCCGGCGACTCGATCAGGTCCAGGTACTTGTAGGTGAACGGCTCGTAGTAGTCGTCGATGACCGGCATGTGCGGGTTGTGGAAGATGTTCGTGAGGCTCCGGGGCTTTCCGGCCCCCCTGAGCCCGATGCCGTCGCCGTTCTTCCTCCAGCCCCCCTTGTAGATCCCCTGGTCCTCCCAGCGGGTCGGATAGCCGGTGCCCGGCTTCGTCTCGACGTTGTTCCACCACATGTATTCGGCGCCCTTTCGGTCCGTCCACAGGTTCTTGCAGGCGATCGAGCAGGTGTGGCACCCGATGCACTTGTCCAGGTGGAAGACCATCGAGATCTGTGAGCGAACGTCCATCTCAGCTCTCCCGGCTGTTGCCCTCTGCGTGGCGCGATTCGATCGTGTTCAGAACTCCACCTTGTCCATCTTCTTCACGACCACGTGGGTGTCGCGATTCGGAGCGATCGGCCCCCAGTAGTTGAAGTGGTACGTGAACTGTCCGTAGCCGCCGGCGAGAAAGTTCGGCTTGAGGTGGATGCGGGTGAAGCTGTTGTGCCCCCCCGCGCGCTTCCCTCCGCGCTCCTGTGACTTGGGGATGCCGACGGTCCGCTCGGGGACGTGGTAGACGATGGATACGCCCTTGGGAATCCGTGCGCTGACGACCGCCCGGGCGGCGTAGACGCCGTGGTCGTTGTAGACCTCGACCCAGTCGTTGTCCTCGATTCCCAGCTCCCGGGCGTCCTCCTCGCTCAGCCAGACCGGCTCGCATCCCCGGGACAGGGTCAACATCCGGTGGTTCTCCATGTAGGTGGAGTGGATGTGCCACTTCCCGTGGGGGGTGAGACAGTTCAGGATCCGGGCGTCTCCGTTCTTCAGCGTCTCCTTGAGGTCGCCGTATGCCTCCGGCTTGGGAGACGGCTTGTACGTCGGCAGGTTCTCGCCGTAGGCCAGGTACAGCTCGTGATCGAGGTAGAAGTGCTGGCGCCCGGTGAGGGTCCGCCAGGGAACGAGCTTCTCCACGTTGTAGGTGAAGGGCGCATAGGCCCGTCCCCCCTTCATCACCCCCGACCACAGGGGAGAGGTGTTGTAGCGCCGGGGTTGAGCCTGCAGGTCGTCGTAGCGGATCTTCACGTCCTGGCTTCCGAGTCCCAGGTCGACCAGATCGAGGCCGGTCCTCTCCTCCGCGTCCTCATAGGCCCGGCGGTTCAGCTCTCCGTTGGTCAGCGTCGAGAGGTGAAGGACCGCGTCGGCGGCCCACTCGTCCTCTCTCAGGGAAGGTCGGACCGATCCGTTCAGGCGCTCCACGGGAAAGTGATTGGACGACACCATCTCCTCGTAGGCGTCGGCGCACTCGTAGTGGTTTCCGTGGGCCCCCAGGCCCGCCTCGCGAATCCGGTCGCCCAGGGTGACGAATTTCTCGTAGAGCCGGGTGTAGTCCCGATCCACCACGGTGAGGGCGTGGGTGGTCTTCCCCGGCTCCGGTTCGCACTCGCCCCGATACCAGTCCCGGATGACCGGCTGGGTGATCTCGCCCGGCGAGTCGTGGGAGATGGGGGTGGCGACGATGTCCTTCTGGGGCTCCGGGAGGTAGATCTCGGCGGCCTCGGAGGTGGCCCTGGCCAGCTCCCGGAAGATCGCCCAGTCCGTCTTGGACTCCCACACCGGTGGGATCGCCGCGGAGAGGGGATGGATGAAGGAGTGGAGGTCGGTCGAGTTGAGATCGGCCTTCTCGTACCAGGAGGCCGCGGGGAGCACGATGTCGGAATACAGCGCCGACGAGTCCATGCGGAAGTTCAGGTCCACCACCAGATCCATCTTCCCCACCGGCGCGATCTCGTGCCACTTCACCTCCGAGGTCCGCTCGTCGGAGGCCCGGGCGATCGAGTTGTGGTGGGTGCCCAGGTAGTGCTTCAGGGCGTACTCGTGCCCCTTCATGCTCCCCATGATCGCGTTGCCCCGCCAGATGTACCACACGCGGGGGAAGTTCTCCTCGGCCTCGGGGTCGCTGACCGAATACCGGACCTCCCTGCTCTCGAGCTTGTCCAGCACGTACTCCTCGATCTCCGCGTCGCTGGCCGCTCCGTTCTGCACGGCCTCGCGGCAGAGATCCAGGGTGTTCCGGTCGAACTGCGGATAGAAGGGCATGTGGCCCATGCGGACGGACTTGAAGATCTGGTCCGCCGTGTGCTGGCGGGTGTGCTCGTTGTCGGGAACGGTGTTGTAGTTGGAGAAGTGGCCGTCGTAGCGGTACTGGCAGGTGTTGATGTAGTGCCAGATCGGCGTCTGCTGGAGTCGCACCGCCGGTTGCCAGTCCTTGCCGAAGGCGACCGCTCCCCACGAGTCCATGGGTGCCAGCTTCTCCTGACCCACGTAGTGGTTCAGGCCGCCTCCGTTCTTCCCGACGCAGCCGGTGAGCATCAGGGCCATGGCGCCCGCCCGGTACATGAGGTTGGAGTGGTACCAGTGGTTGATGCCGGCCCCGATGATGATCATGCACTTTCCACCGGTGGCTTCCGCGGTGCTCGCCCACTCCCGGGCGAATTGGATGACCGTCTCGGCGGAGACGCCGGTGAAGATCTCCTGCCAGGCCGGGGTGTACGCAGCGTTCTCGTCCGCGTAGTCGGCCGGATACTCCCCGCCCAGCCCCCGGCTCACCCCGTACTGGGCCATGGTGAGGTCGTAGACGGTGGTGACCAGCGCCGGGCCGTCCACGGTGTCGACCCGCATGGCGGGAACGTCCCGGTAGACCGTCTCGTCGAGCCCGAATTCGGTGAAGGCGGTGGGAACGACCTGGTCGGACCGTTCCAGGAGGGAGAGAACCGGGTCGTAGGCGCGACCCTCGACCGCGCACTCGGCCTTCAGGTTCCAGTTGCCCGACTCCTCGTCCCAGCGAGAGCCCGAGCTCCCCCTGGGGACGACGAACTCGCCCGAGTCCTCGTCGATGTTGACGAACTTCCAGTCGCCGTTCGAGATGTGCCGGAATCGGGGGAGCTCCCCGGCCCGCAGCAGGCGTCCGGGCCGGTAGCCGTCCCCGTCCTCCTCGAGCTTCACCAGGTAGGGGCTGTCCGTGTAACGCTTCACATAGTCGATGAAGTACGGAGTCTTCTTCTCCTCATGGAACTCCTTGAGGATCACGTGGGTCGTGGCCATCCAGAAGGCACCGTCGCTCCCCGCATGCAGGGGAACCCACTGGTCCGCGTACTTGCACACCTGGCTGAAGTCGGGGGCGAAGACCACGGCCTTGGTGCCGTTGTGCCGTGACTCGGCGAAGAAGTGGCAGTCGGGCGTGCGGGTCATGTTCAGGCACGCCCCCATGTCCGCGATCATCTTCGCGTTGTACCAGTCCGCGCTCTCGCAGACGTC
>JABAHQ010002903.1_pt3 | contig 22607 bp, 13 predicted proteins | sample 7062091 | NCBI WGS metagenome assembly JABAHQ01 (sample SAMN14534359, study PRJNA622989) | marine sediment metagenome | biome: marine biome [ENVO:00000428]; feature: marine pelagic biome [ENVO:01000023]; material: deep marine sediment [ENVO:00002113] | place: India: Gulf of Kutch | collected...
CAGGTACAACTGAGATGAAACACACCCAAAGCATTTACCCAGGCAATAAGCAAATATATTTTTAGGAAAATGGTCAGGGTTTTGAACCCTGGAATGATTTCAGTAATCTCCTCTTAGTCGCCACCCGCCCCTCGGCATCGATGACAAACACTTGATTTTGCTGTTTTTTGAGCCAAGAGCTTGTTAGTTAGAGGTCGCATGAAGTATACTTAGTAGTAGAGCCAAATTTCGGCCACTCAGATTTTTAACCGTTGTTCAATAATCCCCGGATCTACTGATGCTTATTTATGTGGAGCACAGCATCCATCTTGGCTGCTGTGCCGATGGTTTTCTGCGGACAAGCAGAAAAAATACTGGTTATGAGGAGCACTTACTATGATTCGAAAAGTCAGACGTCTCTTATTTGCTGTTTTATTGGCCGGGCTAGCCTTGACCTTAACACTCACTGCCACACCTAGCCGGGCTGATGGCCCGCCGGCCTTCCTTTTAATGTGGGGCTTTGGCGTTGATACCGGTGCAGCGGCATTTGAAATCTGCTCCGCTGCTACGGTCCCCTGCCAGATCGGCATCTCTGGTAGCGGTGATGGGCAATTCAGTTTTCCGGCCGGCATTGCGGTCGATCATGATGATTACGTCTACGTGGCCGATAGTGGTAACAACCGCATCCAGAAGTTTAATAGCAACGGTACTTTTCTGACCACGTGGGCGTTGTCCGCTTCTCCGACCGACGTAGCGGTCGATACCACAGGTAATATCTATGTGGTCGACACCTTAAACAATCGTATCCAAAAGCTCGATAGTAGCGGCACCTTGGTGACAGAGTGGGGTTCATCCGGTGCTGGAGATGGCCAATTTAACCAGCCGACAGGTGTGGCGATCGATAGTACGGGCAACGTCTATGTGGCCGATCAATTAAATCATCGCCTCCAGAAGTTCGACGGCGACGGAAACTTTATAAGCAAGTGGGGGTCCGCGGGATCCGGTGACGGCCAGTTCAACCGGCCGGCCGGTGTAGCAATCGATAGTCTGGACAATGTTTACGTAACCGATTCCTTCAACAATCGCGTTCAGAAGTTCGACCAGGATGGCAACTTCCTGACCAAATGGGGTACTTTTGGCAGCGACAACGGCCAGTTTGTCTTTCCGGCTGGCGTAGCCGTCGACGATTCAGGGGACGTTTATGTGACCGAGAAAATCAATCCCCGCCTTCAGAAATTCGACAGTAATGGCAACTTTCTAACGACCTGGGGTTCGCCGGGTAGCGGTACCGCCATGTTTAACGGACCAGCTAACGTAGCCATTGATAGTGAGGATAGCGTCTACGTGGTCGAGGAGAGCAACCACCGTGTCCAAAAGTTCGGACAGGGTCTCCTGATCCTGACCAAAACGGTGAATGATAACACGCCCAGCTCTGGTCAGCGGATTACCTACACCATTTCCGTTGACAACGGCAGCACCGTGACGGCCACCGACGCCGTCATCTCCGACACCCTGCCCGCCGGCCTCACCTTTGCCGGGCCGGTCACTCTGGAAGGCGGCACCGGCGTAACCGGCGCGCCCCCTATCCTGGTCAGCGGCCTGACCATCACGGCCGGCAGCCGCATCACCGTCACTCTTCCGGTGACGGTCAACACCGGTCTGGCCCCAAATACGACCATCATTAATACCGCCAGCGTGACCAGCACCGAAGTCGTCACGCCCCAAACGGGCTCAACCGTGATTACCGTAAATCCGGTCAACCTGACCCTGATTAAAGCTGTCAATACGACTTTTCCTAATCCCGGCCAACGGATTACTTACACCATTACGGTTAACAACAGCGGTGTCAACAACGCCACCAACGCCGTCATCTCCGACACCTTGCCCGATGGTCTCACCTTTGCCGGGCCGGTCACTCTGGAGGGCGGCAACGGGGTAACCGGCGCGCCCCCCATCCTGGTCAGTGGCCTGACCATCACGGCCGGCACTAGCATCACCGTGACCCTTCCGGTAACCGTCAACACCGGTCAGGATAGCGGTACACTTATCATTAATACGGCGACTGTCACCAGTGCCGAAGTCATGCTGCCACAATCGGATCCGGAACTTATCATCCTCCTGGACACGATTTCGCCCACCTTCCCCATGACCGATTTACTCACCAACTCGCCCCTGATCACCCCTACCCTGGGGGTCGTCCTCGACACCACGCGCCCTGTTTTTGAGTGGTACGCCGCCTGGGATAACGGTCAGGTCTTGACTTACATTCTCACCTTGAGCAGCACGCTCGGCAGTCTACCCCGGTTGGACAGCAGCGACCGCATCACCACCACCCAAACCAGCTTCACCCCCACCTTTGACCTACCTGACGGCGCTTACACCTGGACTGTGCAAGCCCAAGATGCAGCCGGTAATAGGAGCGAGGCTAATGTGCCGCAAAGCTTTACCATTCAAACCAGCTCAGGCTCAAAGAAGTATTACCTGCCTCTCATCCGCAAAAATGATTAGCGGTAAGAACGAGCAGAAAATTTGTGGATAAAATTCTATGAAAATGGTTAGAATCTAATCCTCTCGATTTTTCATTTTTCTAACCAAGGCGTGTTGCTAATGATAGCCAAGAAGTTCCTACTTAACGCCGGCTCAACCGCTCCATCACGCCGCCCGGACCGAAGGCCCAGTCTCCCCCGGGACAGGCGGTGTAGCCCCGCTGGAGCAACTCCCGGTGGCCGGCCACGCGCGGCTTGAAGCCCAACCAGCGGTCCAGGGTGGTGAACAGCCGCCACAGGATATCCTCCACCACGGCCACCGTCTCCGGGGCCGGGGGGCTCTCTTCGTAATTGCCGACCCAACAGACGCCCACCGTGGCCAGGTCATTCTTCCCCAGAACGTGCGCCCCCTTGAGCCCGACCGTGCGGGTGTAGCGCAGTTGCTGCCAGTGCCGGCCCTCGCCGGTGGGGTAGCAGTAGAGGGTGAAATGATAGCCGTAGCCGCCGAAACGCTCTACATGGCTGCGGTAGATGACCTCGGTCGAGGTGCGGGGGTCGGTGGCGCTGTGGTGGATGGCGTAGTGGGTGGTCTGATCCAGGTCGGTGGGGGCAAACCAGGGTGTGTTGGGCTGGTCGGGCAGCGCCTCGCGCAGGTCGTCGAAGATCCCCCCCTCGCCCCAGACGCCAAACTCGTTTTGGAGCATTTGCAGCAACTGCGCCGGATCGCGCTGGTAGGGCTGCAAGACTCTCAAGATCGGCCACAAGTCCTCGTTGGTGACCCCGGCGCGATAGATGCTGTAAAAGGTGGGCCGGTATTGGGCCAGCTCGTCGGCCCAGATTTGAAACTCGGCCGGGGTCATGCGGATGTCGCCCTGGCCGTCATAGAAAGCCCCCAGGATGGGGTAGATGGCGGGCCGCTCCCCCCAATCGGCCGGCCAGTTCTCATACTCCTCATAGGTCATCACCCCCAGGGTGTGACCCGCCGGCCAGCGGAAGGAGCCGTAGCTTTGGGGCATAAAGCCCCCCTGACAAAAGGCGGCCATCTCGGGATAGGGGATGGTCGAGTGGGCCGAGAGATTGGGGAAGGAGGTGAAATAGAGTCGCTGGGGATCCAGCCCGGCCTGGTCGACCAGCCGGCGGCCCAGCTCGGCGATATTGGCCGCCTTGCCGGCCGCCTGATCCTCGATATCAAAGACGATGCCCTCATAGCCCTCCTGCCAGGTGCGGAGGGCCACGTCGGCCTCGCCGGCCGGGTCGTCGCCGAAGATAAAGGGCCAGGCAAAGGGGATAAACCCGGCGGCCTTGATCTGCTGCTGGGCCGCTCTGGCCCGGCTCTCGTAATATTCCGCCCCACCCCCGGTCTTGAACAGGATATGGGTGGCATCGATGGCCTGGGCCATCTGAATAGCCCGCTCGATCTCGTTGCCAAAGAGGGCCCACACCCCCTTGCCGGTTAAGACCTGGGCTGCTCCGTCGACCGGGCCGAAGAGCTCCAGCTCGTGGATGGACCACCAAAAGTTGGGATGGCTCCCGGTCTGTTCGATCCGCATGAAGCGCACCTGGCGCGGGGCGAAGGACACCTCAAGCGGTCGATCATTGGCCGGATTTTCAGCTATGGTAGTCCAACTTTGCTCATCAAGGGAAAGCTGGAGGCGATAGCCGCGGGGATAGTCCTGGGGCGAGGCATCGTTGTCGAGCCGCACCTGGCTGACGGTGCGCGCCTGCCCTAAATCAACCTGGAACCACATGCCGGGCTGCTGGGTCTGGAAGGTACTCCAGCGGGTCGCCGGGTTGTTATCAATCGCCTGCCGCAGGTTGTCAGCCCCCTGCATCTGGTTGTTGTGGCTGGCGCTGAGCTGCACCCCGGCAAGAGAGAGTGGACGCTGATCGGTCACCATAGTATCCTCCTAACCTTCCTGGTGAACGGAAGAAAGAGAGCTGTCTAAAGCCTGCCTGTTTTTGAGGGAATCTTTTACTGTAAGTTTATACCCAATCGTCCAAAAAGTACAAAACCTTACCCGGCAAAAACGAAAAGCAGGTTCTCTCGAGAGAACCTGCTTTTGGCTGGTGCAAACTGGCTTTCTATACCCAATTCCCCAATGGGCCTTAATGTCATTAAGTTAAGGCTGTAGCATAGGGCCTCGTGCCCGCCCACAAGGGGCTAAACTACACTAACTTAATGACATTGCCGTTACCATCAGGTCTCATCGAGGCCGAAGTCACCCTGCTCGCAGGGATAACCCGGTCTCGCTGCGACCGCTGGAGGTTATAAAGGAGTAGGATGATGTTCAATTTAGGCCAAAGGAGATTAACCGGCAAAAGGAAGGCTGGGGTCGATCGTGAAGGCGGTCAAAGCCTGGTGGAGATGGCCATCATCGTCCCCCTGCTGCTCTTGATGTTCCTGGGCATGGTTGAAGTCGGCTGGGCCATTCGCGGCTACCTGGTCCTGTTGAGCACCAACCGGGAAACGACCCGCTTCGCCACCCGGGGGGAGTATCTGAACTTTCAAGGTCGGAATTTGGATATCCCTCCGGAGGAGATGGCCGAGCGGGTTGGCTATAATAGTGTCTTGACCCACACCAACAACGTCCTGGTCAGCAACCGCCTGGGGGTGGGGTTNNACAAGGGGCTAAACTACGCTAACTTAATGAATTGAATAGGCCTAATCGTTCAGGCGCATAATGATCAGCCCGTTATTGATGTCGCTGGCGATGATCGTGTCGCTGTTGGGGAACTTGTAGATCCCCCACTGGCCCAGGAAGGCCGAGCCAAAGTTTTCCTCCTGGTTGATGTTCAGGATGTTTTCCTGCAGGCGAGGTTCGGTATCCATGACAGCGAATGGCGACAAGCTCACCGAACCGCCGTCTCGATTAATCTGCAGCACCCGGGTTCCTGAAGTGTAAGAGGCGAGGTAAAGCTTATCACCCTCGACCATGAAGTTGTGATCCAGGCCGACGGTCCCGTCTGTGAAACGATCGACAAAGAGAGGGTTGTCCAGGTCAGTTATATTGACGATGTAGGTCCCCGTCTGTGGCTTGTTCGTTGGATCATCAACCGGTTGGGCAAAGAATGGGGCGAACGTCCAGCCCGCCAGGACCAGCTCGTCGATCTCGTCGCCGATGAATAGGAAATCCTGCTCTTCGGTCGTCCAACCGTTATGCGAAAATACCAGGCCTGGCAGTCTGAAGCTGGCAATTTCCTGGATCCTTTTCTTGTTGGTCACATCCAAAATGATAGTCTTCCCGCCGACCGGGTTGCCGACCGCCTGTCCTTCTCGGTCGCGGCCATCGAAGACAAAGGCGATTTCTTTGTTTTCATAGTCCTTGTCTGGTCCGGTGTAGTTGATCACATAGAAGTCGTGTTCGCCAACATCCGGCAAACAGGCGACAACTTTCGGATCGGCCGGATCCTTGTTGAGATCAAGGATTAACGTGTTGAAGCGGGGCGGACTGTCGAGCCTGCAGGCGTTGTTCGCCGCCCCCCCGGCCAGACGGACACCGGCGACGTAGGCAAAACCGGTATCTTCATTAATACGGATATTGTGCGAACTCCGGTAGCCGCCTCCCGTCCAGAAGAAGGTCGGTACCGCCAGCACATCAGAGGGTGACGAGGCCGGTCCTAAAGCATCCAACCCGGACAGGTCAGCAATAACAATCTTAGAGTCTACAATCTCGGTCACAAAGTAGGCGTAATTTCCAAAGGTGGCCGGATCGCCCCAAATGTTCCCGAAATCAGAAGCAGCCTGGCTTTGGATTTCACCCAGAAACTCTGGATTCTCGGGATCGGTGACCCGCACCACCGCGATACCCCCAGAGTTAGTGACCAAGGCATATTCCTGCCCGCCCGGAGAAGTCCACCCCCAGATGTCATTCAACATCCCTTTGGCCCACACGCCAGGAACGGGTTCCGCGCCCAAGTCATCCGGTCCAATTTGGCTGAGAAACTGCATATTCTCCGTTTCCGGGAATGGTCCCTCATACACGGGCAGACTGGAAACGCCGTCGTCCGCTAAGGTGAGTTCGAAGGGATGCGCCGTGGCGGGATCGTGGTCGCCATCGTGTGCCACGGCAATGGCGGACGGAATGATCAGTAACAGGCTAATTAGCAAAAGTTTTATCGTCAGGGATTTCATTTGGTTTTCCTTTCCAAATTTAATCAAATAAATGGATAGGCGCGCCACTGGCGCCCAGACACCGGGGGTGCCAGGTATATTCGAGTCCTGTCTCAACCTGAGGGGTTGGTCACGAGCGTTAGCACGCCGCTGGTAATGAAAATTGAGGAGCCAGCCCTCACGAGGATCTTCGACACGCCCACGTGCCGGACGGAACTGTACGTGGGCGTGCCTCATTCCTCGAAAATTGGATCTACTGAAACTGATTTATCCTATAACCTGTGCTTCAGCCTGAATTTAGTGGATCGTTGGCTCCAGGCTGGTGTCGAACTTGGGGATGAAGTCCGGATCGTCTGGCGATCTCACCACGCCGTCCGCATTGCGCCCGCCAAGACCCGGGCCGTTGACGTATTCTTGCCAGGCCAGGCGAAATTCGTTCAGCCGATTGATCGCCGGCATGTGGGCCTCAGAATTGGGCGGGCCGCTCCTGACCAGCAAGATGTAGGCCATGGGCTTCACGTCAACGCAAGGACCTTGTCCTAGGTTTTCAGCTAGGCAGTTCTCCACCGGACCGACGTCATTTTCATCGCCGATCGCTGGCACGCGCGGCCCCAGGGTAGGTGCCCCAAGAATCTCTCCGACTTGGGTGATATTATCAACGGTCAGATCCACCCGTAGGCCGCAGAAAGCGATGTCATCCACATTGAAGGTCGAGCCGCTGACGAAGTTGACCGGGAAATCATCCAATTGTTCGCCGGTGGTGGGCGAAGTAGGCTCGTCTACATACCAGAATGGGTTGACATCTACTGCCAGACGCACACCCATCAGGTATTGGTCCAGCTCCGTCGCGCCATCGATCAACTCGTCGGGTTCCGTGAGGAAAGCGCCTTTGCCCTGAGCCTCGCAGGAAGCTATAACCTCGGCCAGCTCCCCTTGCGGGTCGGCGAGCACGCGATCTGGGTCATTTATGTCCACGATATTGCCATTGTCAAGCCCGAGTTCAATGATCGAGTTTCCTTCCATGCCAGAGAAGCGCGGCATGCCATCGGCTGCGGTGAACGGGCTGTTAACCACTCGCGTGTTGAAGAAGGTGCTCCAGTGGGCCAGGCCCCTGCCTAGTAGATCGAAGGGGGCAGCGCCCGAGAGACCTTCTGTCGGATGGAGAAATACGGTGAAAGCCGCCCAGCGGTGATCCGCCTCCTGGAACATGATGCTGGCGGCGCTATTCAGATCATACCGCAAAGCGCCCTGTCCAGTTCTCGCTTCCGTGTGGGGGTTCTCGTAGATGAGGGCGCGGCCATGATGGGTATAGCCGGTGCTGTTACCGGGGCCGGTGATATCGACCATGCCGACCAATTCGTAAGGGGCGGTGTTCGGGGTTACCTCGCCCCCCAGGAAGGATGTCAATCTCGGGCTGGTCGTGACTGCAAATTCGTGGACCTGGGGATTGATGTAATCGTCGACACTGTTTCCGGCCCACAGGTTGATGTTGTTCATCCACAGGAAGCTTTCCAGCTCCCCATCACTGCCGAGCAGGTCGGATACATCAAAAATTGACCGCCGTAAACCAAGGGTTTGATTATTGACGCCCAGATGGAAGGCGGTTCCGCCCCCGAAAATCTCGAAGTCGGTGAACATGACCAGATAATCATACTTGTCTTCATGCGTCGCGTAGAATTCCTGCGAGAGCTGGAATAGGTCAAAAGTTTCCGGTGAACCTGGCGTGTACTCCTCAAAGATCGCGCCCGCTTGCAGTTCCAACGGGAGATCCGCCGTCATATCGATTTCGTTCAAGGGGCCTTCGGAATCGCCTTCGGCGATCCCCGTCACGGCCTCCTGGTTGCTCCCCTCCTGCGAGATCAGTTCGGTATCCAGGTCGCCGTAGATGAAGTCGATCATCCCGGAGTTATACAGAATGGCCTGCATGGTATTGGTCGGTACTCCGTCACAACCATCCGCACTACCACGCTCGAAATGAACCACCTCATTCCAGGTGACCACGACTTGATCTGCCCGGACGTCCGCATGGACGCTGCCACCGCATGTCGGGTCGAGGTCGGTCAGCAGGGCCGACAGGCGTGGCGGCCCACCGATGTGACGCGCCGCATTACGAGTGCTGCTCGATCCGTCGCCCGTCTCCAGAGTGACGTGGCCATCCGAGCCGACAAAGATTGCATCATACGTGGTTCCCAAGAAGGGGAAAGACGTCGCAACCTCTGAGAAGTCGTCATCGCCGAGGCCCAAATCCGGGCCCAGAATCGGATCGAGGCTCTGACCCTCCACCAGCTCGACCTGGAAGGAATCCGCCCCGGTCGGGGTATACCGGATTCGCATGCCGGGCTGTAAATCAAGAGGGTTAGGGGCGCGAGGAGGGACGATAATGTTTCCGTTGTCCACAATCACGGCGACATCGAGAACGCCATCACCGTCCACGTCAAGGTCCATGCTCTCGGCGGTGTTATTGGCGCCGCCGGCTTGTTGCAATCGATTCTGGTTGCGAGCGTGGGTGAGCGCCGCCTGAGCAAAAGCTTCTTCGGAAGTCGGCTCGGGGATTGGACCCGTTATCCCGTCGCCCGGCTCGGCACCTTTTACATTGAGATAAACCTCATCGCTGGGGCCTCTTGCGTCGACCTGGCCTGGGGCGGCTAACAGCCCCAGGCTAAGCCCGATCGCCATTAAGAGATACCTGATAAAACTAAATTTATTCATACTGCCCTCCTTAAGTGAATTTTACAAAAAGCAGCCATAGGCGGCTGCGCTTTGCGCGAAGCGTCAAGTAGACTCAGCAGATCTGATACTGAGAAACCAGCACACCCACGTGCTGAACGGAGCCGACCGTGGGTGTGCCTCACTTCCCGAAAATTGGATCCACTGAGACTACTTGATCTAGTGGATTGGCTCTGGAAACGGCGTCAAACTGCAACTCTGAGTCATCTGGATCGTCTATGCCGTCTTGGCTAAACCCCTTGAAAGCTAAACCTCTTTCCTCTCTTGAAGTTTTTGTTTTGACTCTGTTACCTGACCCTTGAATTTGTTAGTAGATTTAGGGAAATGTTTACAAGGGGACCACCCAATTATAGCACAAAAGTACGGTAGATTCCAGAGAAAAAAATTAGAAATTTATATGAAACTGGTTAGAAGGTAGAACCGCACTTAACCGTGAAGGCGGGAAAGAAACCAGGTTTTTTACTAAAATGAGCAAAATCCAGCTAGAATCGGGCTAAATGACTTTAATCTGACCTAATTTATCGAGAAAAACCTGGTTTCTCATTTAATCACCGTTTAATGCAGAGCTACCGGTTAGAATCTAACTGCTTCTACTCCCCCAAAGCCTCCAACAGAGCCTGCAGATCCGACTCGACCTGCTCCAACTCCTGGCCATAGGTGGCCCAATCGCCCGCTAGCAAAGCTTCCTGAGCCGTTTCGTAATGGGCCGAGGCTGATTCGGCCAATTGGCGGATCGTTTCGTTTATTTCGTCATCGATGACGATCGTCGCTTCGGTCGTAGCTGAGGTTTCGGCCCCGGCCGGGGCGGTAACTTCCGCCACTACTTCAGGGATGGAACCGAGCAACCTGGCCAACCCCTCGGCCAGGGTATTGGCCATAATGACATCATCGCCGCTGGCGACAATCACCCGCTTCAGCTCAGGGATCCGGCCCGATTCAGCCTGCAGATAGATCGGCTCCACATAAAGGACCGAATTTCCCAGGGGCAGGACCAGCAAATTCCCCCGGATGACCTCTGAGCCCCCCTGATTCCACAGCGAAAACTGGGCCGAAATATCGGGCTCCTGGTCAATGCGGGCCTCAATTTGCAACGGGCCAAAAATCAGTTCTTGCTTGGGGAAAGTGAAGATCACCAGTTGGCCGTAACGGTCACCATCAGACCGCGAGGCCATCCAGGCCACCAGATTATCTTTATTGTGGGGGGTAAAGGGCTGAATCATTATGAACTCGTCGGCCTCTTCGCCTGGCAGGCGGGCGACCACATAATAAGGCTCAACGAGTTGGGTATTGCCGGCGAAATTTTCCTGCGGGATAGCCCACAGGTCTTCCTGGTTGTAAAACACCTTCGGATCACGCATGTGGTAACTTTGGTACAGGTCCGCCTGGATACGGAACAGGTCCTCTGGATAGCGCCAATGCGCCCGTAGATCGGCCGGCATAGCGCTGGCGGGTTGTAAAAAACCGGGGAAAATTCGGCCATAGGTTTGCGCCAGGGGATCGGTTTCATCAACCAGATAGAAAGTTACCCCACCATGATAGGGGTCAATCACCACTTTGACGGAATTGCGAATGTAATTGAAGCGCTCAGCCGTCGGTTCAGAATAGGGGTAACGGTTAGAAATGGTGTAAGCATCCAGGATCCAATAAAGGGCCCCCTCCTCTCCCACGACAATGTAGGGGTCTCGATCATAGCGTAGAAAAGGGGCGATTTCACTCACCCGTTGCCTGATTTCACGGTTGAGCAAAATGCGACTATCGGTGGTGATGTCGCCGCTTAAAATGATATTGCTATCGCCCAATCGCCAGGCAAAGGCCAATCGTTTCAGATAGCTATCCAGTCTAACGCCCCCCGTCCCCTGATAAGTGGTGTAGACAGGCTCTCCCCCTTCACCGGGGAAGTTGAACTCTTCCTCGCGGGTGTTCACAAAAACATAATCCGTCGTCTTTTCGCCATAATAAATTTCGGAGCGGCTGATAGCCAGATCAATATCTGATTTTGGCGGCAAATCTTTAATCCACAAATTGGGTAATCCGTCAGGGGTGACTTCGTTAATCGGGTTCATCACTGCCCCATAGCCATGGGTAAACTGGAGTTTTTGATTAATCCAGGTGGGCGATTGCAACTCTGCTTTATCCAGTTCTCTGGCCGATAGGGCTACCTGGCGCAATTTCCCATCGATCACATAACGATCCAGGTCAACATCGAGGAAGGTATAATAAAGGCGTAAGGCTTGAAGCTGTTGGAAAGTAGTCAATAACGGCCGGTAATCCCACAGGCGAATGTTTTCCAGCGTGGTCGTATTTTCCGTCAAGTCAACCGTACTTAAAGCTTGAAAATTTTCAAAAGAGCGTTCAGTAATCTTATCCAGATTATAAGCCTGGCTGGTAAAGGCGATATTGTGCTCGATATAAGGCGTTTCGCGGGTTAATTCATTGGGTTCGACCACAAAACGCTGGACCAGGCCCGGGATCACCCCCCGCAGGACAAAGCCGCCGATTAACCAGATAAAGATCGCCGCCAGGGGGAGGACATTACGCCGGATAAAGATATTGAAGATCAAAATGATCGCTGAAACGATGGCCACCCCGATCAGAATCCGCAACACCGGCAACATGACCTTGACATCGGTGTAGCTGGCGCCAAAGACGACCCCGCGGGGGCTGTACATCAGGTCAAAGGCGTCCAGCCAATACCCCCAGGCAAAGGCGAAAAAGATCAAAGCACCCAGGACCGACAGGTGTAATTGAACATAAGGCAGGATGATGAGGCGGCCCTCTTCCAGGTTGTTCCGCTGTTCTAACACATAGATGCCGCCCGCCCCAAACAGGGACAGGAATAAGACGACCACCAACCAACCCTGGATAAAGTTCAGCAAGGGCAGGGTAAAGATGTAAAAGCCAACATCTTGTCCGAAGATGGGGTCAGCTTGGCCAAAAGGAACCTGATTTAAATATTGCAAAATAATGAGCCAGTTGCCTGAGGCCGCCGTGCCCACCAACCAGGCCAAAACCAAAGCCACCCCCCAGACGGCGTAGGTTGTCACTTGTTGAGCCACCAGCAAATCATCACTGAAGAATAAGATGTTGCGCTTGACCTGCCAGCGGGCGACTTGGGTGTTGATCAAAAACAAGCAGACAAAAATGAGCGCCACGACTAAGAAGACGGCTATCTTGGCCAGTAATTCGGTGGTAAAAATCTCTTTAAACCCCACCGCTTGAAACCAAAGCCAGTCGGTGTACAGGGCGATCCCATTGCTCATAAACAAAAACAAAATAAACAACAAGCCCCCAATAACCCATACTTTGATCGGAATCTTGGGCGTAGGGGTTGTTGTGGCCGGCCTACCTCCCCGGCTCTCTGTGCTTGACGACATAGGTCAACTCCTAGCTTTCATACGTAAAGTCTCGTATAGTATAGTATAGTATACTCAAGAGCGACTTTATGGTAAAGAAATCGCCCTCGCCTTGTTTACTGAAGATGGGAACTCGTGTGGAGCTAGAAGCCCCGCGCTTTGTGGCGGTCAGACCCCACTGGATGGGATACGCCCCCCTAGCCCCCCAGCGGGGGGAACTTGGCGCATTTGCTCCCCCCTCTGGGGGGCTGGGGGGGGCTGCGAATGCCACCTATGCGATGTTCCCAATCAACAGCCAAGGCTTGGACTCTAGTTTCAGCGGTGATTTGCTTCATTGAACGCAAAAGCTATAATACTTGCCTAAAAATTGGCCGATGCAAGTAAAGCATCGGTTTTTCATTATAATATATGGTATGACTACGCAAGCTGATTCAATATCCCTTAAGAAATCCCTTTCCCTGGACGGCCACCTCCTCCTAACCCTCGGCCTTTCCATTTTCGCCATCGCTCCCTTGCTTTACCCCGGTTACTTTCAGACCCATAGCGGCTTTATTCCCTTATGGAGTATCAACCGGCTCAGAGAAAATCTGGCCGACTTAAGTTGGCTGCCCGTGCTCACCCCCTTTGACCCCTGGCGCAGCGGCGGGCTACTCCCTTATTACCTGGCCGCTCTCTTACCCGCGACCAGCCTCAACGCCCTCAAACTGGTGTCCGCCCTGGGCATTTTGGCCGGAAGTAGCGGCCTTTATCTGTGGTTGAAAAGTTGGCTGGGCCAGCAAGGGGCCACCATCGCCGCGCTAGTCTACACCTACGCCCCTTTCACGATCGCCACCTTGTATGTGCGCGGGGCCTGGGGTGAAGCCTTCTTCTGGGGGATTTTGCCCTGGGCGCTCCTGGCCGCTACTTACCTGGTGGGCCAACCCAAAATAGGGTTCACGATCATAGCCGCCGGGTTTTGGGCCGGGCTGGGTTTGAGCCAGCTTGGCTTGAGCCTGTGGGCCTTTCTCTTGTTGGTGGTTATGCTGTTGATCTTCCATCGTTCCCAGGTCTGGCGGCCGGCGATCGCCGCCGGCGCAGGTCTGATCGTGGCCGGATTACTGATCTTCCCCCGTCTGATCCACGCTATTCAGCCTTCGCCCTTCAAATTTAGCCAGCACCTGGTTTACCCCGCCCAGTTGCTTTCCCCTTTCTGGGGCTATGGCCTCAGCCAACCTGGCTGGGAGGATGGGTTATCCCTGAGCCTCGGCCTGGCGGCCCTGGGTCTAACGATCTTGAGCTTTTCAATCTGGCGGGGCGGCCCCGATCGACGGCCCTGGCTCTTTGCGGGCCTGGCCCTCTTTAGTGGGCTGGCCTCCTTAACGTTGGGGGGCTGGATTTGGCGTATCCCCGGCTTGAATTATTTGCTGACTTATCCCTGGCAATTGCTGGGCTTTGCCACCCTGGGGCTGGCGGTTATGGCCGGGGTTGGCTTTTGGCTCGACGAGCGTCTGCGATCGTTGCCCATTTTTGGCGCAGTTATCCTCTTCGTACTGCTGCCGGTGTATCCCAACCTGGAAGCCCAATACATCACCTTCATTCCTGACGAACCCCAGGCCATTTACGGCCAAAATGAGATTTTGCTTTTGTCCCACGCCTTTTTCGTGGATAACCCGGACGCTTCGGCGGATGCAAACGCAGAGGATCGTTACCTGCCCGTCACCGGGGAAACCTATTTCGGCCCCATCAGCACCCTCCACCTGCAAGTTCGCTGGCAGGCCGTGGCCCAACCCGGGCAGGATTATAAGATCTTCGCCCACTTGATCGGCGAAGGGGGCCAGCTCATCAGCCAGGTTGATATCTTCCCCCAGAACGGGGCGCGCCCCACCGGTACCTGGCTGCCCGGCGAAATCATCGAGGATACGTATACCTTCAAGATGGCTTCTCTCAAGGCCCCTAAGCCCGCTCAGGTTTGGCTGGGCTTTTACGACGAAGCCTCCCTGGAGCGGCTGCCCGCCCTGGGCGATGACGAAGGGAGAGCTTTTCTCGATGTTCGCTAGGATGTTCGCCAGATTGAAAGCCGCCCTTGACCCCTATTTCTGGCTCACCCTGCTCCTCTCGCTGCCGGTCGTTGGCCCATTCCTCCAACCCGGTTACCATTGGGGGGCCCACGATGCTCGCCATGCCGTTTACTTTCTGTTCCAATTTGATAAAGCCATCCGCGACGGCGTCTGGTATCCGCGTTGGGCGCCCGATTTTGCTTTCGGTCAGGGGTATCCCTTCTTCAATATCTATGGCCCTCTCTCTTCTTACAGCGGTCAAATCTTACTTTTTCTGGGACTCGATTATGTCACCGCTGCCAAAGTCCTTTTCGGCCTGTCAGCTATGCTCTCCGGCCTGACGATGTATTTCTTTGTCCGCCATCTGCTGGGGCCAGCGGCCGGGTTGATTGCCGGCCTGAGTTACGTCTATATTCCCTATCACCTGTTAGACCTGTATGTACGCGCCGCGTTGGCCGAATCGGTCGCCTTTGTCTTCGTTCCGCTCGTTTTGTGGGCTTTCTACCTGGTCTCCAGCCAACCCAGCCTGCGAAACGTGATCTGGGGAGCGGTTGCCTACGCCGGGCTGGTCTTTACCAGCAATCTGGTCACCTTCTTATTCACCCCTTTCTTGGCCGTCTACGTATTGGTCATGCTGTTGGCCAAAGGCGTAAATTTCGCTATTATTCGCCGGGGAATCCCTCCGGCGGCGGTAGTGGGATTGGGTTTAAGCCTGAGTAGTATCTTCTTCCTGCCCCTGGTCTTTGAGCGCCAATACATTGACGTCAGCCAATGGATCGACGGCGGCGGGCGCTTTGTTTATCAATCGTTCTTCGTCGACCTCTACCAACTCTTTTCCCCCCATTGGGGCTTTGGCATTGCCGTTCCCGGCCCTGATGATGACCTGGGCTACCAGTTGGGCTTGGCCGCCATCGTCCTGTTTGCTCTTTCCTTTTGGGCCGTGCCCCACCTGGAAAATCAGGCCGTCCGGTTAACATTGCGCTTTATGCAGGGCCTGGTCGTTGTCGTTACCCTCTTGATGCTGTCAATTTCTTTGCCGGCCTGGGAGATTCTTCCCCTGGCCGACCTGGCCCAATTTCCATGGCGTTTGTCGGTCATCGTCGCCCCAGGTCTGGCCGTTCTGGCCGGGTCTGTGGCGGCCTCAGTCGCCCCCCAGGAGAAAAAGCAAGCCTGGCTCAATATCATCCCTCTTTCCTTATTAATCATCCTGGCCAGCTACCCCTACTTGCAGGCCCAGGTCCGCGATCCCTTCCCCACTGAAGGTCCGGTCAACCTGGCCAGTCTCTTCCGGTTTCAACAATCGGCCAACGAGCTGACCGGGGTCACCAGTTGGGTTAAAGAGATCCCCACCTGGTCCGCCCTGGCCGAAGTGGTCATTCAGGGCGGCAATATTAACACCCGGGTCCTCCAAAATGAGGGTAACCTCGGCGACACGCCGCTCATGGGCGTCCATTCATTCGAGATCGACAGTGTGCACGAGTTTGTCTGGGTCTTCGCCGCCGATGACCAGCAGGCGGTCACCTTCCACATCCCTTACCATCCCGGCTGGACCGCCACCCTTTATGAAGACACCGCTCCGGAGGAGCCAGACCGCTTTCCTTATGGCCGGATCGGTCGCCCCATCGCCCAGCCAACGATCCGTACCACCAACCCTGAAGGCTGGATAGTGGTTCCGGTTCCTGAGGGCAGTCACTTTCTGGAATTGCGCTTTAAAGACACCCCGATTCGGATCGTGGGAAAATGGGTCTCTTTGCTGACCTTGATTTTCATGCTGGCGGCCCTGGTATTTGAAAAGCAATTGGCGTACTTGGTGACGAGGTCAAAACATGCTGAAACGGATTGAGCCGCAAATCTGGCTGTTGTTGGCCTGGTCGGTCTTTGCCTGGGGGCCGTTGCTCAACCCGGCCTATTTTTTCCAGGCCCACGATGCCCAACACAGCATTTTCTACCTGGTGGAGTTTGACCAAACCTTTCGGGATGGCTACCTGTGGCCGCGTTGGAGTCCCGATTTCGCCTTTGGTTACGGCTATCCTCTCTTCAACATCTACGCTCCCCTGGCCATTTATATGGCCGAGCTGGTCCACCTATTGGGGACGACCAAGGTTGTGGCAGTCAAAACCGTCTATATCCTGGCTACGATTGGTTCTGGCCTGAGCATGTACGGCTTTGTACGCCGCCTGGTTGGGAAAGAGGCCGGTTTTTTGGCCGGCGTTGTCTATATGTACGCCCCCTTCCATCTGCTCGAAATCTACGTCCGCAGCGCCTTTGCCGAATATGTCGCCCTGGCCTTGCTGCCCCTGGTGCTGTGGGCCTTCGCCGAGCTTATTGCCCGCCCTGACTTTCGCCGCCTGTGCCTGGCAGGTGCGAGTTATGGGCTGTTGGCCCTGACCCACCATACGACTTTCTTCACCTTCAGCCCATTCCTGATGCTTTACATCGTGGTCTTGGTGGCCGGCAAGGCGAAACTAAATTGGGGTTCATGGCTGAAATTAGGCCTATCCAATGGGGCGGCCGGGATATTGGGTCTGGCCCTGGCCGGGATTTATTTGCTGCCGGTCATCTTTGAGCGGCAATATATCAGGGTCGAACAGTGGGTCAGCGGCAGTTACAACGCCTTTGAGCATTTTGTCTATTTCTCCCAACTTTTTTCGCCCAAATGGGATTACGGTTACTCCGGCCCAGGGCCGGTTGATGGCATGTCCTACCAGATCGGGATTGTGATTTATGGCCTGCTTATTTTCACCCTGGTTGGCCTGGCTGTTTACGGCCAACAGATTCCCCACCGAGGAACCATCATTATTTTCTTAGGCGCTGGCCTGGTCTCCATCTGGCTGATGTCCCCCCTGGCAGAACAAGCCTGGGAAATCTTGCCGATTACAGCCCTGATCCAATTTCCCTGGCGTCTGCTCATCATCGCTATGCTCAGTTTCAGCGTCATTATTGGCGCGCTCGCCCCGATTTTTCATATTCGGACAACTATGCTAAACTTAGTGGCCGTGGTGGTTGTTGTGGGGAGTTACAGCTATACCCAACCTCAATATACGCCCATCCCCGATTGGGCTGAATCGCCCCTGGCGGTCATCGAGTGGGACTCATTTTCGCCCTCAGACCGCGTCGGGATGGTGGTTTACACCGAGGAACAACCGGGCACCAGCCCGATGGAGGCCCAATATCGGGCCGGCGAGCCCCTTGCTGTGGCCACCGTGTTGAGCGGCCAGGCCGAAGTTCGCACCCTACGTCACGGCGGGGCTTCGGATGAAGTGGCAGTATCGGGCGGGCCGGCCACGATTCAGTTTTACACCTATGACTATCCTGGCTGGCGTGTCTTCTTGAACGGGGAGGTTATTCCCCACCGCCATGAGCCGCCTTTCGGCCTGATTACCGTTGATGTACCGGCAGGGGAACATATCCTGCTGCTCAAGATGGGGACGACACCCGTCCGGATGGCCGGGGGGCTATTGAGTTTGTTGGCCCTGGGAATTATCGGTTTTGGCGTGTTCTTTCAAAAACAAATTACGCGGCGCAATACGGCTAGCAACAGCCTGCAACCCAATCACATTTAATGATCCAGTTACGCAAGGCGTAGTACGTCAGGCTTCAGATCACTCACTACCTAATCATGTCTCACTCACGACACCCCATATCGTAAGCCAACATGCCAGGAGCATTTTTTTTGCACGAGTGTACGAACTGCGGAGCCATTTTAGAGCCAAGAGCCACATCCTGCCACATTTGTGGCCTTGCTACCCCGTACCGGAAAACGCAACGCTTTTGTTTGAATTGTGGCTCGCCGGTTACCCGAGACGCCGTAACCTGTATCATGTGCGGGCACCAAATCGACGCCCTCCCCCGCCGCGCTTCAACATTTGGCCTTTCCTGGTTTGGCGTTGCCCTTGGCCTGGCGATTGTCGCCGGCCTGGCCTACTGGGTCTCCCAGCTTCAACTAGCTCCTGGGGCGGATCCTACCGCCACGCCTGGGCTAATCGCCTCATCCGCGCCACCTACCCCAACCGTGGTCCCCACCGGCACTTCCACGCCAACGCCGCCGCCTACTTTGACAGAAACACTCCTCCCTCCCAAACCAACACCCACGCCGGTGATTCACGCCATCCGTCGGGGCGAGACGCTGCTCTTTATCGCCGACCGCTACAAAGTCACCGTCGATGATATCATCGCCGCTAATCCTGACATCTCCGAGGACACCGTCTTACAAATCGATCAAAGGCTGATCATTCCGGTCACCCCTGCCGGCATCGGCGGCTCTGAACCGATCCGTGAGGGTCAGGTCATCACCTACGTCGTCAAAAGCGGGGATATTTTAAGTGACATTGCCTTGGAGTACGATGTCAGCCTGGCTATGATTCAACAGGCCAACCCTGGCCTTGATCTGGATTTTCTCTCCGTTGGGCAAGAAGTCACCCTGCCCTTAAAGCCGCCTACCTTCACCCCGACGCCCACCGTCAGTCCTACCCCGTCCTTTACCCCGGGCCCCCCCTTCCTAACCCCTTATCTTCTCCTGCCGTCCGACGGGGCCTTGATTGAAGGGGATAATTCTACCGTTCTATTAAACTGGACGGCCAGCGCGATCCTGGACGAAAATATCTTCTATGTCGTCCTGGTCACCGATGAAGCCGGTCAAACCACGACTTACTTTACCCAGGCCACCAGCTATCGCCTCCCCGCCGAGACGCGTCCCTCCACTTTGACCACCTACACCTGGCAGGTGGTGATCATGGAACAGCTCGGCCTTGACGAAAATGGAAATTTCTACGGAAAGCCCTTGAGCAATCCGAGCCCCACCCGCCGTTTTAGCTGGCGATAATGAGCTTCATCAATCCAGTCTGACAAAAATAAACAGAGTTGGTATAATCTTCGTACGTCGCCGGCAAAATCAATATCTCAGAGAGCGAATGGCCCAATGGTCGTCAAGCCAGAAATAGTCATCGAACGCTTAAAGTCGCTCGATACCGTCTTACAAGAACTAAGCAAATATCAGTCTATCAGTTGGGAAACATTCAGCGCCAGCCTCAGCCAACAATGGATTATCGAACGGGGTTTGATCGCGGCAGCATCCATTATCTTTGATGTGGCTGACCACATTTTAGCCGGTCATTTCGGCCTGTATGCCAAATCGTATGAGGATAGCCTGGTGAACTTGCAGGCGCAAGGGGTCATTTCCAGGGAACTTTACCAGCAAATTAAAGGCTTAGATGGCTTCCGTAATATTTTAATACACCGTTATTTTGACCTTGACCCTCATCAGACTTACAAAAGCTTTCAACGGGGGATGCGTATCTTTCCGCAGTTCGCCCAGGAGATTTTGGCCTGGTTAGATGCCCTTGACCCTCAGCCATAATATCCATTCATGGTTATAGACCGCCGTCGTCTTGTTACCTTCACCCTCATACTTTTGATCCTCGCCTTCACCCTTTACTTCTCCTGGTACACCATCCAACGCTACGAAACCTTACACGCCTATACCGCCGACCTGTCGTTAATCGATCAGGCCATGTGGAACACGCTCCATGGCCGTTTCCTGGAAGCCACCTGGGGGAAGCGCCAGCAACCCCGCCTGGCCGAACATTTTGAGCCGCTACTCATTCCGCTGGCGGCCATCTTCTGGTTGTGGGACGATGTGCGGGCGCTGTTGATCTGGCAATCCTTTGCCCTGGCTATAGGGGCTTTACCCGTCTATTGGCTGGCCAGAGACGTCTTAAGCCGGGCGGGGCTAACCAATCCCATTCTCCACCTCCTCTTTCCCCTCATCTACCTGCTGAGCCCGCCCCTCCAGGCCGCCGCCGTGGCCGATTTTCACGCCGACCCCCTGGCGGTGGCCCCGTTCTTATTTGCCTTCTGGTACGCCACCCAAAAACGCTGGCCCTGGATGTGGTTCTGGGCTGTGGTGGTGATGACGACCAAAGAGACCATGCCGACGTTGGTGGTGATGCTGGGGGGCTATCTGCTGGTAGATAATTGGTTAAAGAAAAAATCTACGACCGTCCCCGCTGCGGCAGTCGGCGGTCGGCGGCCGGCGGCCGTTCAGGGACTGGGATTGATGATCGCCGGGTCACTCTGGTTCACCGGAGCCACCTTTGGCCTCGTCGCTCCTTTGGCCAGGGACTATTTCGGCAGCCAGGGCCCCGTTTATCTAGCCAACCGCTTCTCGGCCAACCCCCTCGACTGGCCCCGCCTCCTGCAGGACCCGGCCCGGCTGCGCTACCTGGGCGGCCTGATCATTTCAACCGGCGGGCTGGCTCTCCTGGCCCCCCACTACCTTTTGCTCGGCCTGCCCATCTTCATCGCCAACACCTTCAGCAACTTCCCCGGCCAATACTCCGGCGAGCAACACTACTCCGCCCCCCTCGTCGCCATCCTGACCATCGCCGCCATCCACGGCACCAAAAACCTGGCCAAAATCCTGCACCACGCACCACGCACCACGCACCACGCACCACGTTTCACGTTTCACGCTCTCATCGTCACCGCCCTCACCATCATCCTCCTCTACCACACCCGCTACGGTTGGACCCCCCTCTCCCGCCGGGCCGAAGTTTATGCCAGCACCCCTCACACCCGAATCTTTCCCGGCTTACTGGCCCAAATCCCGGACGGCGTCCCGGTCTCGGCCAGCGCCGCCATCCACCCCCATCTGGCCCACCGGCCGGTTGCTTACACCTTCCCCACGGTTCAGGAAGCCGAGTTCATCTTCGTTGATGTGACCGATGTCCCTGGTGTTCACCCCAACGACGTTAAAAGCCGGCTCGAGGCTCTGTTGAGTTCGGGCGATTGGCGCCTGTTGGCGGCCATCGACGGCTTCATCCTATTAGAACGGGCTTCCGGGGCCGGCCCACAAACCTTGCCGGACCAATTTTACACCTTTGCCCGGGCTGACCAGCCTGAGGTCCGGCCACAAGTTCAGTTGGATCTCACTTTCGACGAGCAAATCCGCCTCTTGGGTTTTGACCTTCTGGACGAACCCTTTCATCGCCAAACCAGCGTTCGCCTCTATTGGCAGGCGCTCCAGCCCAATTTAACCGACGACCTGCTGCTGTGGCCCCAATTTTTTGACGACTTCGGCCAGCCGTTGACCGATCCCCACCAGCAACCGGCCATCGCCACCCTCTGGTATCCACCCTCCCGCTGGCGACCCGGAGAGATCGTCGTAGCGGAAACGCTGCCCCAAAATTTGGGGGAGCACTTTCATCTGGCCGCCGGCATCAGCCGGGGCCCTGACTTTGCCGATCCTAACCAACGCTTGCCCGTCAGCGGCGCGGTCGCGCCGCACGATCAAGGGACCTGGGCCCAGGTAGCCAGCTTCGAGCGCAGTGGTTGGGCCCTCAATGTCCTCCCCCCCCAGGCTACCTTTCAGTCCTTGCAACCGGTGGACATCCCCTTCAAGCACGGCTTGCGCTTAAGCGGTCTCCAGATGCCGGCCGAGGCCCGGGGCGATCAAGCCTTGCCCATCTTGCTGGCCTGGGAGCCGGCAACCTCCCTGCCTCTTGACTACACCATCTTTTTGCACCTGGTTGACGCCGGCGGCAATACCATCGCCCAAAACGACGCCCAACCCTTCTGGCTGACCCCCCTGCCCACCAGCCGCTGGCAGCCGGGTCAGGCCGTGCTTGATGCCCATCGCCTACCGCCCCCCCTGCCGGCCGGCCGCTATCAAGTACGCCTGGGGCTGTACGACTGGCGCACGCTCGAGCGGTTGCCCCTTTTAAGCGGTACAGATTCGGTTATTCTGGGGGAAGTTCAAATCAACGATTAAAGACGTGTTAACAACTCAAATTATTCTATCTGTGCGGTTAGTGCTGTCCAACCTTCCCGGAAGCTATGCCCTCAACTTCTGGCAGAAAAGTGTTCAGGAGACTGGCGATTTTTGAAATTCAAAGCAACTTCACAGCTTCCGGGAAGG
>JABAHQ010017916.1_pt2 | contig 22588 bp, 20 predicted proteins | sample 7062091 | NCBI WGS metagenome assembly JABAHQ01 (sample SAMN14534359, study PRJNA622989) | marine sediment metagenome | biome: marine biome [ENVO:00000428]; feature: marine pelagic biome [ENVO:01000023]; material: deep marine sediment [ENVO:00002113] | place: India: Gulf of Kutch | collected...
CAGGCCGGTGTTGAACCACTGCGGCGAGTTGGGCGCGGCCATCTGGCGCGCCAGCATGTAGCGCATCTCGTCGTAGAAGGCGCGCGCGTCCGCCTCGGTGTCGAAGTAGCCGCCCTTCCAGCCCCAGTAGGTCCAGGTCCCGGCCAGGCGGTCGAAGACCTGCTTGGCGCTCCGCTCGCCGCCGTGGCCAGCGCTCTCGGCCTCGCCCTCGGGCAGCGAGCGCCACAGCCAGGCGGGCACGCCCGCCTCCTCGACCCGCTTCAGCGTTGCCGGCACGCCGCGCTTGCGGAAGTACTTCTGGGCCAGGACGTCGCAGGCGACCTGGCTCCAACTCGCCGGCACCTCGATGTCCTGCGCCTGGAACACCATCGAGCCGTCCGGATTGCGAATCTCGCTCGATGTCCTGCGGAACTCGATTCCCTGGTAGACGTCCTTTCCTGCTTCCGTGAAGCGGCGTTCAACCCGCATGATCGTGCTTGCCCCTTGCGCTCTCTTTAAGGTGTTGCTGTTCTTGCCCTGCGCGATACGGCGCGACAGGCCTCGACCCCCCATGTCGGCGAATCGCGGTTGCCCCCCGCGCCAGTCGCCCCCGCGTCCCGCCCGGCGCCCGCGCGCTTGGGCGGTCCGCCGGGCAGATCTTGTGGAGAGAACCGATCTAACCACAAGATCTAGCCAATGTCACCAGGTATCGTTAAGAAAGCGTTAAAAGACCCGATGTCCGGGGTTTCCACGGCCTTGGCGCCGCCGTGCCGGGGGCCGCGGCCGAGCCCGGCCGCCCGACTCGGGCGCGGCCCGGCGCTCAGGCCCGCGGCCGGGGCGCCACGCTGGCGAGCATGAGGGCCCCGATCACCAAGGCCACGCCGGCCACCTGCACAGGCGTCAGGCGCTCGCCGAGGATGAGCGCCGCGGCGACGATGGCCACCACCGGCTCCAGGTTGAACACCAGCGAGGTCCTGATCGAGCCGGCGGCGTGCAGCGCCAGGAACATGAACAGGCTGGCCGAAATGTAGAAGACGCTGACGCCGCCGAGGCCCGCCCACCCCTCGGGCGAGGCGGGCAACGAGGTGCTCTCGAACGCGATCGCGGCCAAGAGCATCAGCGCGCCGCCCACGAGGTTCGTATACAAGGCGACGCCCGCGGCCGTGTATTCGCTGAGTACGCGAGGCGAGACCATGAAGACGTAGGCGGCGGAGACGGCGGCGAGCAGGGCGAGCAGGACACCGCGCCCGTCGAGACCGTCGAACGACGGCCCCAGGGCCAGGACCAGGCCGGCGAACGCCAGGGCGAACGCGGCGTACTGGCGCAGCCCGAGGCGCGCGCCGTGGACGAGCGGCGCGCTCGCCATCACGATCAACGGGTACGTGTAGAAGATCACGACCGCGAGCGAGACCGGGATGAAGACAATCGAGATCAGGTAGCCGATGGCCACGCCGAAGTTGCCGAGGGTGAGGCGAAGCAGCGGCCCGCGGATGCCGCGCGGGATGCGAAAGCTGTGGCCCAGGGCGCGCAGCACCGCCCCCATGGCCAACACGGCGACCAGGAAGCGCACCTCGAGCACCGCGCCCGGATCGCCGCCGCCGTCGTAGGCGAGGCGGGCCAGCGTGATCACCAGGCCGTAGGACGAGGAGCTGACCACGGCGAAGAGCACGCCGAGCGCAGCGCGCGACGAGCCGGAGGCGACCGCTCCGGGGTCGGGGTCGCCCTTGCCGGGCCGGAGTTCAGGCATCCCCCGCGGTCTCCAAGACGTGGCGCCTGCCGGGCCGCGCGCTCGCACGTGCGGGTCCAGCGCACGCTACTGAGCCGGCTCGCGCTGTGCAAGGCGGCGGCCGCCGGTGGGGCCGCGCGTGACCTCGCCGGCCAAGGACCGCGGCCTCGCCAAGGCCTATGCGCGCTGGGCGATCGGCAGGTTGACCAGCAGGTTCTGCGGCTTCAGGCGCAGGACGTTGTCCGGCGTCATGGCCATGGCCAGATAGACCGGCCGGCCGGCGATGTCGCTCGGCATGACGCTGGGATCGGCGAACGCGAGCCGGAACAGGCAGAGCAGGCGCTCGAGCCGCTCCTCCTCCACCTCGAGGCCGTTGTACAGGTCGTTCAGCAGCCTCGATCCTTCCGCGTCCAGGCCGACGTGCCAGACCCATCTCTCGTCGCGGATCTGGCGCACCGGCTGGATGGAAACCTCGACGTCGAGGAAATGCCGGACCCAGGCCTCGAGCACCCGGCACAGCGCGTCGAGCCCCGGGCTGGCGAAGTTGAGCATGATCGCGGTGTCGTAGCGCTCGTTGCGCGCCCAATACATCTCGGCGTTGTCCTCGCCGAGCACGTCGAGCTCGACCCGGCGCAGCGGCGAGCGCGCCTCGACGATCAGGCGGCCGAGCGAGCCGAAACCGCCGCCGGCGGCATACATGGCCACGGTCTCGCCGTCCGCCGCCAGGACCGCGCCGTCCAGGATGGTCACCTTCTGCTCACGGAACAGCAGTTCCGCGGCACGCACGCGCAGGGCGTCGGTGCACCCGTCCAGGATTGCGCGCACGATGACGTGCGCCATCTGGTCGACGAACAGCGGCGCGATGGCTACCGGGGGCGGCGCGCCGCCGGGCCCGGGCGGCGGCAGGAAGGTGCGCAGGTAGCACTGCTCGAGCGTGCCGGCCTCGACCAGCCGGTCGCGGAAGTCGAGCACGACCCGGTAGTTGTCGCGCGCATCCGGGTCGGCCAGCTCGGCCAGGCGCTGGTCCGCAACGGCGGTGCGCGGCGCAGCGACGAGCGTCTCGTGCAGGGCGCGCTCTGCGGCGCACGACTCCTCGACCGGGCGGACCTCCGGGCGCAGGAAGCAGGCGCGCAGGAACTCATCGGTCACCGCCAGCTGTCCCTCGGCGGTCGGCGTGAGGAGATGGTAGCCCGAGTCGCGCCAGAAGTCCGTCATGGCCGCTTCTGTATGGCCGCTTCCGTCGTGGCCGCTTCTATATGGGAAGCGGCGCCACCCTATCCAACGGACGCGGGCGCTTTGCCCCGCGCGCGCTCTGGACTGCGGCGTCGCTTGGTGCAATAGTCCCGCGCGCCGATGTCCGGCACGAGGGATTCGCAAGTGAGTATCACGCTTGGCACGCGGCTCTACACCTGGCTCCGGGGCGAGGAGGTCGGCCGCGACGAATTCGGCAACCGCTACTTCCGCGAGAAGGGCGGCGGCCGCGTCCAAGAGGGGTCGATCCGCAGGGAGCGGCGCTGGGTCATCTACCAGGGCGAGGTCGAGGCCAGCCGAGTCCCGCCCGCCTGGCACGCCTGGCTGCACCACACGACCGACGAGATTCCGCCCGCCGAGGAAACGGCCAGGCGGCCATGGCAGAAGCAGCACCTGCCGAACCTGACCGGGACCCGCGAGGCCTACCGCCCTCCGGGCCATATCCTGGCGGGCGGCCGGCGCGCCCGGGGCACCGGCGACTACGAGCCCTGGACGCCCGAGTGACGCGACCGCGCCGAAGGGCCCGGGCAGCCGGAGCGAGGACAGGGGAGACACCCATGCGCAGGAACATCATCGAGACCGTGATGGGCGGGGTGGTCTTGCTCGTCGCTGTCGGGTTCGTCATCCTTGCCTTTCAAAGCGGCGTGGTGAGCAAGCCCTCGGGCTACGTGGTCACGGCCGAGTTCGACAACGCCTCGGGTCTGGCGCCCGGCAGCGACGTGCGCATGTCGGGGGTCAAGATCGGCACGGTGACCAGCCAGCGTCTCGACCCCGACACCTATTTCGCGGTCGTGACCATGAGCATTTCCGAATCCATCAGGCTGCCGCGCGACACCTCGGCGCGGATCATCGCGGACGGTCTCCTGGGCGACAACTTCGTCGCCCTGGAGCCGGGCGGCGAGCGGGAGATGATCCCGGCCGGCGGCGAGATCAGCTTCACCCAGGGATCGATCAACGTGGTCGACCTGCTCGGCCGCTTCATCTTCAGCGCCGCCGAGGTCGCCGGTCAGCCCGGTTCATCCGGAGAGTCGGGACCGCAGTGAGGGCGCGAGGCGGGGCCGCCCGGGCGTGCGACCCGAAGGCGCGCGCCGGGACGGCTGCACCGGGGCCGGCCCGCGGGGCGAGGCGGCGGGGCGCCACCGGGTGGTTGCGCGCGGGTCGGCATGCCCCTAAGTCTCTGTCAGCCATTTCGGCCCGGTTCCTGGTGCGACGCCTGGACGAGCGAGCGGTGAGCGGCCCGAGCGACAAGGTTTTCGATCCCCCCGTCTGGCGCAAGCCGGACGGCGAGCCCGTGTCCTGCCGCGACAAGATCAAGGTGCTGAACGAGAACCTCGAGGAGATCCGCGAGATGTGCCAGGACGCGCTCGAGGACGGCATTCTGATGGAGTGCGACGAGACGCAACTGCGCCAGGTCCTGCACGGCCTGGTGGACGCGCTCGACAACCCCTACGCCGGGCGCAGGAAGGGATGAGCGGATGGCGGGCCCGCGCATGAGCCGTGCCCCGGTCCGGCCGGAGCGGCGGCGCGTCGCCGCCCTGCTCGGCGCCGGCCTGGGGCTGGCCGTGGGCGGCGCACCGGCCGCGGCAGAGGAGGGCGGACGCATGGCCGCGATCCTGCAGGGCCTCGACAAGACGACGGCGCGGGTCTCCACCATCGAGGCCCCGCTCGACGAGGTGGCGCGATTCGGCAGCCTGAAGATCGTGGCCCGCGCCTGCCACAAGAAGCCGCCGACCGAGACACCCGAGAGCACGGCGTTCCTGGAGATCGTCGACGTGCGCCCCGATTCGCCGGCGGTTCGCGTCTTCACGGGCTGGATGTTCGCCTCCTCGCCCGCGGTCTCGGCCCTCGAGCACCCGGTCTACGACATCTGGGTGCTCGACTGCCGCAGGCTCGCGCGCCCGGAGGCGGCCGAGACCGCACAGACCGGCGAGGCGGCCGCGAGCGAAGCGGCGCGCCCGCCCCAGGAGGCCCCCCAGGAGGAGTGAGGTCGCCATGGACGCGCCGCGCGCCAGGTTTCACGTCGGCCAACCCGTCCACCACAAGCTGTTCGACTACCGCGGCGTGGTCGTTGATGCCGACGCCACCTTCCAGGGCGGCGAGCTCTGGTACCAGACCATGGCGCGGAGCCGGCCGCCCAAGGATCGGCCCTGGTATCACGTCCTGGTGCACGATGCCGAGCACATGACCTACGTGGCCGAGCGCAACCTGGAGCCGGACCTGAGCGACGCGCCGATCCGCCACCCGCAGCTCCACCTCTACTTCGACGAGCGGCGCGCCGGGCTCTACGTCCGGCGGCGCGCGAGCAACTGAGGCCGGCCCGCGAGCTTGGCACCGACTCGCGGGGCCATGCCCGCGAGCGGAGCCGCCCCGGGGCGGAGCGGGCCGCCGCGCTCGAGACCAGGCAAGCAGCCCTTTGGTTTGCGCAAGTTAACGAATTCGGAAAGCCTCAACGCTAGGGTTCCCCGACGCCCCCGGGGTGAGCGAGCGCAGGAGCGCCCGCCGGCCCGGACGGGGCCCTCCGGATCGGGACCGGCATGCGCCTGGACGCGGACAAGGCGGCACGACACGAGGCTTGCGCCCCGGCGCGCGGCCGGCCGACCCATACCCGCACCCTGGCTCTCCTGGTGCGCGGCAAGAACATCAACCAGGAGACCCTGCTTGCCACCGACTATCTCAATCACTTCAACGAGATCATCATGCTGCTCGAGATGGTCCCGATGATGCCGGACTGCCTCGAGGACGCCAAAGCTTGGGTCCCCAAGAGCTACGAGGAGCACTTCCGCGACAGCGCCTTCACCGACAAGGAGTTGGCGATCCTGGCGTACCAACAGGCCCCCGAGAAGTTCCGCCTGCCATTCGACAGCGCGATCGAGCAGATGAATACGCTCGTCGCCGAGGGCCTCAAGGAGGTCGAGCAGGCGGTCGAGAGCGGCGAGGAGGGCCGCATCGAGCTGGCGGTGAGCAGCGTGACGCGCGCGCTCACGAGATCCATCGAGATGGCCAGCGCCATCATCCACGGCCACGAGCGCACGACGGATCAGTCCGAGGTGGACGCGATCCTCGGCGCCTGAAGGGGGCTCACGAGGCCCCCGAGATGTCCCTCAGGAAGGCGGCGAGCTCGGCGTCGCTGACCTCGGCCGGAAAGCGGGCCTGGGCGGTGATCGCCCGGGCCAGGCGGCTGCGGTACTCCTGGCGCGAGATCTCGATGACGCCGAAGCGGGTGAGGTGCGGCGTGGCGAACTGGGTGTCGAGCAGCCGGTAGCCGCCCTTCTTGAGGCGCAAGACCAAGTGCGCCAGCGCCACCTTGCTGGCGTCGCTCAGCCGGCTGAACATGCTCTCGCCGAAGAAGGCGGCGCCGAGCGACACGCCGTAGAGGCCGCCGACCAGCGCGCCGTCCTGCCAGCACTCCACCGAGTGGGCGAACCCCATCTCGTGCAGCTCGGTATAGAGATGCTGGATCGCCGGGTTGATCCAGGTGTCCGGCCGGTTGGGGGCCGGCTCGGCGCACGCCCGGATGACCTCGCCGAAGGCGCTGTCGCAGCGCACCTCGAAGTCCTGGCGCCGGATCCGGCGGCGCAGCTTGCGCGGGGCGTAGAAGGCCTCGAGCGGCAGCACGCCGCGCTGCTCGGGATCGATCCAGTGGAGCTCCGCGTGCTGGCGTCCCTCGGCCATGGGGAAGATCCCGATGGCGTAGGCCCGGAGCAGGATGTCCGGCGTCAGGTGCATCGCACCCCGATGATAACCGGGGCGGCTACTGCGCGCGAGCCTGTTGGTTGCCGAGGTAGCGCTCGAGCCAGTGTATGTCGTAGTCGCCGTTGATGAAGTCGGGCTCGCCGATGAGGCGCCGGTGCAGCGGGATCGTGGTCTCGACGCCGTCGATGACGAACTCCTCGAGCGCCCGGCGCAGGCGCATCAGGCACTCGTTGCGGGTGTGGCCGTGGACGATCAGCTTGGCGACCAGGCTGTCGTAGTGGGCCGGTACCCGGTAGCCGCTGTACAGCCCGGAATCGACGCGCACGCCGAGCCCGCCGGGCGCGTGATAGTCGGTCACCACGCCGGGCGAGGGCACGAAGGTCTCCGGGTCCTCGGCGTTGATCCGGCACTCGATGGCGTGCCCGGCGAAGGTGATGTCCGCCTGCCGGAAGCTCAGCGGCAGGCCCGCGGCGATGCGGATCTGCTCGCGCACCAGGTCGATCCCGGTGATCACCTCGGTCACCGGGTGCTCGACCTGCAGCCGGGTGTTCATCTCGATGAAATAGAACTCGCCGTCCTCGTAGAGGAACTCGATGGTGCCGGCGTTCTGGTAGCCCAGGCGGCGCATCGCCTCGCTCGCCAGGCGGCCGATGTGCGCCCGCGCCGCCGGGTTGAGCGCCGGCGAGGGCGCCTCCTCGACCAGCTTCTGGTGCCGGCGCTGCAGCGAGCAGTCGCGCTCGCCCAGGTGCACCACGTTGCCGTGGGCGTCGGCCAGGATCTGGACCTCGATGTGGCGCGGATGGGCCAGCAACCGCTCCAGGTAGACCGCGCCGTAGCCGAAGGAGGCCTTGGCCTCGGTCTGCGCGAAGTTGAGCGCCTCGGACAGCTCGCCCTGGGTGGGCGCGAGCTTCATGCCGCGCCCGCCGCCGCCGGCGGCCGCCTTGATCAGCACCGGATAGCCGATGCGCTCGGCCACGCTGGCGGCCTCCTCGGCCGAGGCGACCGCGCCGTTCGAGCCGGGCACCACGGGCAGGCCCAGCGTCTCGGCCGCCTGCTTGGCCGCCACCTTGTCGCCCATGAGCCCGATGTGCTCCGGCTTGGGGCCGATGAAGACCAGGCCGTGCTCCTCGACCATGGCGGCGAAGTCGGCGTTCTCGGCGAGGAAGCCGACGCCGGGGTGGATCGCGTCGACCCCGGTGATGGTCGCCGCCGAGAGCAGCGCCCAGGCGTTGAGGTAGCTGTCCTTGGCCGGCGGCGGGCCGATGCAGACGCTCTCGTCGGCCAGGCGCACGTGCATGGCGTCGGCGTCGGCGGTCGAGTGGACCGCCACGGTCTGGATGCCCATCTCGCGGCAGGCGCGGTTGATCCGGAGCGCGATCTCGCCCCGGTTGGCGATAAGGACCTTCTCGAACATGCCGGCGGGCGAACGTTCGCCTACTGGATGATGAGCAGCGGCTCGCCGAACTCGACCGGCTGGCCGTCGCTGACCAGGACCTCGGTCACGGTGCCGGCGCGCGGGCTGGCCAGCGGGTTCATGACCTTCATCGCCTCGATGATGAGCAGGGTTTGGCCCTCCTTGACCGCGTCGCCGACCTTGACCAGGGGCGGCGCGCCGGGCTCGGCCGCCACGTAGACCGTGCCCACCATGGGCGAGGTGACCGCGCCCGCCGGCACCGCCTCGGACACCTCGGGCCCGGCGGTGGCCGCTTCGGCCTCGCTCGGCTGCGGCTGCGGCGGTGCCGAGGAGGCGACCTGCGAGCCGGCCGCGCTGCCTCGCCCGACGCGGATGCGCCGGCCCTCGGCCTCGTACTCGATCTCGCTCAGTCCGGTCTCCTGCAGCAGCGCCGCGAGCCGGCGGATCAACTCGTCGTCCGGTTCGAACTTGGCCATCACGCCTTCCGGCTCTCGATGAGCGAGGCGGCCATGGCCTCGAGCGCCATCAGATAGCCGCGCGCGCCGAAGCCGCAGATCACGCCTGCGGCCGCCTGGGACACGTAGGAATGATGCCGGAAGGCCTCGCGCTTGTGGATGTTGGACAGATGCACTTCGATGAGGGGCAGCTCCGCCGCCCGGAGGGCGTCCAGGATCGCCACCGAGGTATGGCCGTAGGCGCCCGGGTTCAAGATGATGCCGGCGGCGCTTTCGCGCGCGTCCTGGATCCAGCCGACCAGGTCGCCCTCGCTGTTCGACTGGCGGCAGTCGACCTCCAGCCCCAGCTCCTCGGCGCGCGCGCGACAGGCCGCCTCGATGTCGCCGAGCGTGGTGGTGCCGTAGACATCGGTTTGCCGCGTGCCCAGCATGTTCAGGTTGGGCCCGTTGAGGATGAGCACTATCGGTGCCGTGGCCACCCACGAACCCCCATCGTCAGCGTCGGCGGAAGCGTTAACACAGCCGCCGAGTCGGGTGCAATGCTCCCCGGCTCCGCCGGACGCGGGCGAAGCCGCGTTCCGCGGGGCAGGGCACGCGGCCGACCTCCGGGGCTCAGCTTTGCTGGGCGCGCGCCTCGGCGACCAGCCGCTTGAGCGTCGGCATGTCTATGGCGCCCGGCACCAGGGTGTCGCCGATCACGAAGGCGGGCGTGCCGTTGATGTTGAGCGCGCGTGCCAGCCCGTGGTTGCGCCGGATGATGGCGTCGATGTCCTCGGAGGCCATGTCCTCCTGCAGCCGCTCCACGTCCAGCCCCACGGTGCGCGCGATGCGCCGGATGTGCGGATCGCTCATGTCGCCCGGCTCGCTCATGAGAGCGAAGTGAAAGGCCTCGTACTTGCCCTGGTTGAGGGCAGCCAGCGCCGCGCGCGCGGCCTGGATCGACTGCGGGCCCAGGATCGGGAACTCCTTCATGACCAGGCGGATCTCGCCGTCCTCCCTGACCACCCGGCGCAGGGTCTGCGCGACCCGGCGGCAATACGGGCAGCGATAGTCGAAGAACTCGACGATCACGACATCGCCCTCCGGGTTGCCGAGCACCGGCGCGTCGGGATCCTCGGCGAGCGCCTTGCGGTGCGCGATGACCGCCTGCTGGCGGCGCCTGTCCTCGGCGAGGCGCTGGCGCTCCTGGTAGGCGGTGAGCGACTGGATGAGCACCTCGGGATGCTTGAGCAGGTAGTCGCGCACGATCTGCTCGATCCCCTCGACCTCGTCCGAGTCGAAACCGCCCGGCAAGCTCTGCTCCTGGGCCGCCGCAGGCCCGGCGAGCGCCAGGGGCAGCGTCACCGCGAGCACCAGCGCTGTCATGAGGGCGCGGCGCCAGTGCAGGCCTGCCATAGCCGTCCTCATCATCTGCGTCCCTCCCGGGTTGAGCGCGGGCCGGGCACCGCCCTGGCCGGCGCAGGATCCTTACCGTGGCCCGGTTAAGATCCCGTGTCGGGGGCCTGTCTTAGCCGCCTGCGGGCGAAAGGGCAAATCACGGATGCTTTATTGCCGGCCCCTCATTGCCGCTCCATCATGCGGCGGGCCAGCCTCTCGATATCGCTGGCGCGCAGCCAGGCGGGCGACTCATCGGCCAGGATTTTCTGGGCCCGAACCGCCTGAGCCCGCGCCTCCTCGGGCGACTTGCGCGCCAGCGCGCTCTCGGCCAGGGCCAGCGCGGTCAGACCCACCTCGCCGCGCCGGCCGTGGGCGATGGCCGTGAGGCGCCAAGCGAAGGCGTTGTCCGGCTCGGAGCGCAGAGTCTCCGCCAGATGGGCCATCGCCTTGTCGGTGAGCGCGGGATCGTTCGTCTCGAGCTGGACCTGGGCCAGCGCCAGGCGCAGGTGCGGCGAGTCCGGGAGCAGGCGCACCGCGGTCTCGTAGGCCGGCAGGGCCTCGGCCAGGCGGCCGGTCTCGAACAGCACCTGGCCCTTGAGCTCGTGGAAAAAGGGATCCTCGGGATACTCCGCGATCAGCCCCTCGATCAGCGCGAGCGCCTTGTGCGTCTCCGCCTTGCGGTAATGGGCGATGGCCCGGGCGTAGCGCGAGGCCAAGCCGCCGTCGCTTTCGGGGTAGGTCCTGAGAACCTGCTCCATGGGCTGCAGGAAGCCGATGAGCTTGGCGCGCATGCGCTCATGCATCTCGACGAACGCCGGGTTGGCCGGCGCCGCGCCGTAGGGGGACTTGCTGACTTGGCCCTCCAGGAAGGTGATGCGATCCTCGGCCAAGGGGTGGCTTCTCAGGTAGGGGTCCTGGTTGGCGGCGAGCAGCAGCTCCTGGCCGCGCAGGATGCGCATGAACTCGAGGAGGCCGCGCGGCGACTGGCCGGTGCCGTTGAGCAGCCGGATCGCCGCTTGGTCGGCGGCCGACTCCTGGCTGCGCGTGTAACTGAGCAGCCCCTTGAGGGCGACGTCCTGGCCGCCGGAGATCACCGCCGAGGCGACCTCCGGGCGCCCCGTCGCGAGCGCCGCGCCAAGGCCGAGAACGTAGGACAGGATGACGGTGCTGCTTGCCGTGCGCATGCTGCCGACGCGCATCGCCGTGTGGCCGGCCGCCAGATGCCCGGTTTCGTGGGCGATCACGCCGATCACTTGCAGGGGACTCTCGGCGCGCATGAGAAGCCCGGTATGGATGAACATGTCGAGGCCGGGGCCCACGAAGGCGTTGAGCGAGGAGTCCTGGACCAGATAGACGTCGATCGCCCGGGGGTTCAGGCCGGCGGCCTGGAACAGTGGCGTCGCATAGGCCCGGATGATACTTTCGATTTCCGCGTCGCGGATGAAGCGAACCGGTCTGGAGTCGGCCGCGGCCGGGTTCAGCGTGGCCACGAACAGCGCCAAGGCGACGATCAGGGAGGTGTTACGGTTGCGCAACGCTCAGCTCTCGTGCGGTTCGTCTACAGGTAGCCATCTCCCGTCCCGGATTCAACGCGCCTCGGCCCTTTTGCGCCGTTCGTGGCGCACGGCCGGGCGGCGTGCGGGCGCGGCGCTCGCCGCCTGCACGGTCCTGCTTGCCGCCTGCGCGGAGCGCGAGCCCGGCGTCTACGCGCCGGTCGAGGGCTTTGCCGGCGTCGTCACGGGCGACGAGCCGCGCGCCGTGCTCATCGGCCGCGAGGTCCTGGGCAACGGCGGCACGGCGGTCGACGCCGCGGTGGCCATGTACTTCGCCATGGCGGTCACCCTGCCCTCGCGCGTCAGCCTCGGCGGCGGCGGGGTCTGCGTGCTGTTCCAGAGCGAGGACAGGCAGGGCCACGCCATCGAGTTCCTGCCGCGCGCGGCCGCCTCCGGCGGCGTGGTCCCCTCGGGCATGCGCGCGATGGCGGCGTTGCACGCCCGTTACGGGGCCCTGCGCTGGGAGACGCTGCTCGCGCCGGCGGAGACCCTGGCCCGCTTCGGCCACGCGGTGAGCCGGTCGTTCGAGCGGGACCTGGCTGCCGCGGCGCGTCTCATCGACGCCAATGGCGAGCTCAAGCGCCTGTTCACGGCGCGCAGCGGCCGGCTGGCGCGCGCCGGCGACAGGATCGTTCAGGCCGAGCTGTCCAGCGTCCTCGGCGGGATCCGCCAGCAGGGCGCGGCCTATCTGCACGGCGGGCCGTTCGCGCGCCGCTTGGCGCAGGCCTCCACGGCGGTCGGCATGCCGCTGAGCGCCGAGGACGTGCGGCGCAATCTGCCCAGGGTGAGCGACGCGGTCAGCGTGCCGGCCGGCAAGGACGTGGCGTTCTTCGCCCCGCCGCGCGCCACGGGCGGGGTGGTCGCCGCGCAGCTGTGGCGGATCCTGACCGACGTGCGATCGCTGGAGGACGCGGCGGCGGACGAACGTCCGCACCTGCTTGCCGAGGCGGCGCTGCGCGCCTTCGCCGACCGCGCCCGCTGGATGGAGCGCGACGGCTCGAGCCGGCAGCCGCTGGCGCAACTGGTCGAGGAGGAGCACGTCGAGCGCATCATGGCGGACTACGACGCCGCGCGCCACACGCCGGCGAGCCGCCTCGTGCCGACGCCGGGCGTGGTCTCCTCGCAGGCCTACACGGCCGGTTTTGCGATCGGCGATCAATGGAGCAACGCGGTGGCCTGCAGCTTCACCATGAACCGCCTGTTCGGCTCCGGGCGCATCGCCGAGGGGACCGGAATCCTGCTCGCCGCGCCGCCGCGTTCGCAGAACGACGGCTCCACCTCGCTCAGCGCCGTGGTGGTCGGCAACACGGTGACCGGCGACGTGCGTTTCGCCGGCACCGCCGGCGAGGGCTCGGTGGCGGCGACGGCGCTCGCCCAGGTCATGCTGGAGTCCGTGGCGGGCAAGAAGCCGTTGCCCGAGGCCATGGCGGCGCCGCGTGTGCATCACGGCGGGGCGCCGGACGTGCTCTGGCACGAGCCTGTGCTCAACGGCGCGGCGCGCGCCGCGTTGCGCCGGCGCGGTTACGAGCTGCGCGAGGTGCCGGCGCTCGGCCACGTGAACGCCTTCTATTGCCCCGAGGGATTGCAGGACAGCCCGGACTCCTGTCAGGTTGCCAACGATCCGCGCGGCTTCGGCCTCGCCTACGTGGCGCAATAGAAGAGTCGGGACCATGGCGCTCAAGGTCGCATCCCGGGGCACGGTGCCGCCCTTCATCGTGATGGACGTGATGCGCGCCGCCAACGAGCGCGCCGCGGCCGGCGAGGACGTGCTGCACCTGGAGGTCGGCCAGCCCGGCACGCCGGCGCCACAGGCCGTGCTCGAGGCCGCCAAGCGGGCGCTCGATCTCGACCGCATCGGCTACACCGACGCGCACGGCATTGCGCCGCTGCGCGCGCGCATCTCGCGGCACTACCAGGAGACCTACGGCGTCGAGGTCGATGCCGACCGGATCATGGTGACCCCGGGCTCTTCGGGCGGCTTTCTGCTCGGCTTTCTCGCCAGCTTCGACATCGGCGACCGGGTCGCCCTGGCGGCGCCGGGCTATCCGGCCTACCGCAACATCCTCGCCGCGCTCGGCATCGAGCCGGTCCTGCTGCTCGCCGAGGCCGAGCACCGCTTCCAGCCGACGCCGGCGCTCCTGGACGCGGTGGAGGGGCGTCTCGACGGCCTGATCGTGGCCAGCCCCTCGAACCCGACCGGCACCATGCTGGGCCGCGACGAGCTCGCGGCGCTCGTCGAGGCCTGCCGGGAGCGCTCGATCCGCCTGATCTCGGACGAGATCTACCACGGGATCACCTACGGCGAGCGCGCGGTCTCGGCCCTGGAGCTGAGCGATCGGGCGGTGATCATCAACAGCTTCTCGAAGTACTACTCCATGACCGGCTGGCGTCTCGGGTGGATGGTGCTGCCCGAGGATCTGGTGCGACCGGTGGAGTGCCTGGGCCAGAACTTCTTCGTCTCGGCCCCGACCCTGTCGCAGATCGCCGGCGTGACGGCCTTCGACTGCGGCGACGTGTTGGACGGCTATGTCGCGGCCTACGCGCGCAACCGGGAACTGCTGCTCGCGGAGCTGCCCAAGGCCGGCTTCGACCGGCTGGCGCCGGCCGACGGCGCGTTCTACCTCTACGCCGACGTGACCCACCGGACCAACGACAGCGACGCGTTCTGCAAGCGCATGCTGGTCGAGACGGGGGTGGCCACCACCCCCGGGATCGATTTCGACCCCGGGCGCGGCCACCGCTACGTGCGCTTTTCCTTTGCCGGGGCCCGGGCCGAGATGGCCGAAGCGGCCCGGCGCCTGCGCCGCTGGCTGTGAGCCGGGGCGCCGGCCGACGGGCCGCTCACGAGGTCGACGCACCGGCGTGGCCCGTCGGGCTCAGCCGCCCCAGCGCTGCCACCAGCCGCGCCGGCGCGGCGCCTCGGCCTCCTCGACCGCCGCTGCCTCGCCGCCGACCGCCGCGCTCGAATCCGCCCCGTTGCCCGCGGGCCCTTGCGGCACCGCCGCGCCCAGGGGCTCGGCGGCGGGCGTTTGCTCCGGCCCCTCGCACGGCGCGGTCTTCGGCTCTTGCGCCGCCGCCTCGGCCGCGGGTTTCGTCTTGCGCGCGGCCCGCTTGCGCGCGGGCTTCTTGGCCGCGCCGGCGCGGCGCCGGCGCTTGGCCGTGTCCTGGGCTTCGGGCTCGGCGTCCCCGTTGTCGGCCGCGGGTCCGGCTTCGGCGGGTGTTTCGGCGGCCTCTTCGGCCGCCTCTTCGGCGGGCTCAGCCGCGGCCTTCTTCTTGCGCGTGCCGCGGCGGCGCTTCGGCTTGACCTCGGCGCTCGGCTCCGGCGCCGCCTCGTCGGCCTCGGCCGCCTCCCCCGCATCGCGGGCCTCGGCCTCCGCCTCGGGCACGAGCCCGAGATCGCCGGCCTCGGCGGCTTCCTCGGCGCGCCGGCGCGCGCGCCGTCGGCCGCCCCGCTTGCCCCGGCGCCGGCGCCGCTTGGGCTTGTCCTCATCGGCGTCCTCGGCGCCTTCGGCGGCGAGCTCCTCGGCCTCCTCCGCCCCCTCCTCGGGCGCCGTCCCGGCGGCCTCCGGCTGGGCCGGCTCGTCGGCCTTTCTGCGCCGCCCTCGGCCGCGCGCACGCCGTCCTTCGGCCTTCTCGCCTTCGCCCTCCTCGGCGGCCACCGCGCGCCTCGTCTGGCTCAGGCGCGTGAGCGTGTAGTCCGGCGGGATAAGCGTCTCGTCGGGCTCGATGCGCACCCGGAAGCCGTAGCGCTGCTCGGTCTCCGCGACCCGGCCGCGCATCTGGTTGAGCAGATGCAGCGCCGCCTGCGGCGGTGCGGACACCACCAGCTCGCCGGCGCCGCGCCGGATCCCTTCCTCCTCGAGCCCACGCAGGACGTGCAGGGCGACCGACTCGATGGTGCGCACGTAGCCGCTGGCATTGCAGTTGGGACAGACCACGGTCGAGCTCTCGAACAGGCTCGGCCTGAGCCGCTGGCGCGACATCTCAAGCAGGCCGAAGGGACTCAGTCGACCCAGCTGGATCCGCGCCCGGTCGAGGCGCATGGACTCCTTCAGCTTGCGCTCGACGCCGCGGTTGTGACGGCTCTCCTCCATGTCGATGAAGTCGATCACGATCAGCCCGGCCAGGTCGCGCAGCCGGAGCTGGCGGGCGATCTCCTCGGCCGCCTCCAGGTTGGTCTTGTAGGCCGTCTCCTCGATGTGGCGCTCGCGCGTCGCCTTGCCCGAGTTGACGTCGATGGCGACCAGCGCCTCGGTCAGGTTGATGACGATGTAGCCGCCCGACTTGAGCTGCACCGTTGCGTTGTGCATGGCGTCGATCTGGCTTTCCACCTGATAGCGGTAGAACAGGGGAATCGCGTCGGTTTTGTACAGCTTGACCCTGCGGGCGTGGCTCGGCATGAGCGACTTCATGAAGGACTTGGCCAGCTTGTAGCCGTCCTCGCCGTCGACCAGGATCTCGTCCATGTTGCTCTGGTACAGGTCGCGGATCGCCCGCTTGATCAGGTTGGCCTCCTCGTGGATGAGGCACGGCGCCGAGGAGGCCAGCGTCGTCTCGCGGATCTCGCTCCAAAGCCTGAGCAGGTATTCGTAGTCACGCCGGATCTCCGCCTTGGTACGCTCGCTGCCGGCGGTGCGCACGATGACCGCAACCCCCTCGGGAATGTCGAGCGATTCGAGAATCCGCTTCAGGCGCCGGCGGTCGGCGGCGTTGCTGATCTTGCGGCTGATGCCGCCGCCGCTGCCGGTGTTGGGCATGAGCACGCAGTAGCGTCCGGCCAGCGACAGGTAGGTGGTCAGCGCCGCCCCCTTGCTGCCGCGCTCCTCCTTGGTCACCTGGACCAGGATCACCTGGCGCCGCTTGATGACCTCCTGGATCTTGTATTTGCGCAACAGCCGGGCCCGGCGGCGGGCCGCGTCGTCGACCTCGTCGCCGCCGACCGTGTCCACGCTGGTCTCGCTCGAGACCTCCTCGAGCTCGCCGTTCGGCTCGTCGGCCTCGGCCTCCGCCCTGCTGTGCCGGGCGCCGGGGCCGCCGGTCTGCGCCGCCGGCGCGCTCTCGCGGAGGTCGATCTCGGGGCCCTCCGCGGGCTCGCCGTCGACCTCCTCCTCGGCCGCCTCGGCCTTGAACGCCGCCTCCTCGGCGATCAGCGCCTCCCGGTCGGCGACCGGGATGCGGTAGTAGTCGGGATGGATTTCGCTGAACGGCAGGAAGCCGTGCCGGTTGCCGCCGTAGTCGACGAACGCGGCCTGCAGCGACGGCTCGACCCGCGTGACCTTTGCGAGGTAGATGTTGCCCTTAAGCTGTGTCTTCGAGGCGCTTTCGTAGTCGAATTCTTCGAGACGATTTCCGCTCAACACAACCACCCGCGTCTCTTCCAGGTGGCTGGCATCGATCAGCATACGCTTTGCCATAAACGCAAGTCTCCAGAACGCGTCCGGCGACGCCCGCGGGTTCGGCGGGCTGCGGCGCGAAGGTCTGAGAAACCGGTTGGGTCATCATCAGAGTGTTGGTTCGAGACCGGGCCTCGGCACGGCGCGCGAGCGCCGCGGACACCCGGCGGCCGGGCTGCACGGCAAGCGAGCGGTCCGGCCAGGCGAAAAAACGGCCGGGCAGGCTCCTTGGGAGAGCCGGCCCCACCGGCAAGGGCCGAGAGCCGACCGGCTGCCCGAGCCCGTGGACGCACACGCCCGGTCCTCTCGGTGAGAACCCGGCGCGCGCCGCAACCGCGTCGCCGTGCAGGTCTCGGACACGGGCACTGGCCGACGCGGGGCGAATCACGGGGGCTACACTATCAGGACGGGCAGGCGCGTTCCAGACGGGAAATGACGCGACCCGCCGCCCGTGACGGCCGCAAGCCCCGGGCGAGCCAGATTTTTCTTGGTCGCCCCGATTCAATTTAAGTATATGTGGTGCGGATTTGAGATTGCCACCACCAGATCTTCCGCAACGATCCGGTCCATGACGCGGCTTTGCTTGAGTGCGCTCTGTCTGTTCTTGGCGGTGCCGGCGGCGCTCGCGCAGCCCACGGTGAGCGCGGTGCGAATCGGCGAACACCCGGACAAGACGCGCTTTGTCATGGAACTGTCGGAGCGGCCGCGCTACCGCGTGTTCACCCTGCCGGATCCCTTCCGGGTGGTGATCGACCTGCCGCAGGTGGAGTGGGCCGGGCCGCCCAAGGGCCCGCGACCGACGGGCGGCCTGGTCAGCGCCATGCGCTTCGGCCTTTTCGCGCCGGGGACCAGCCGGGTCGTGCTGGACGTGGCGGCCCCGGTCACGGTGAAGGGCGTCTTCGTGCTCTCCCCCAGGAACGGCTATCCGCACCGCTTCGTGGTCGACGTGGCGCGGGTCAGCCGGGCCGACTACTTCGCCGGGGCGCGGGGCCGGCCGATCCTGTCCGATCCGCCGCTGGCGCCGACGCGCACCGCGCTGGTGCCGCCGCCCAAGCCGAAGACGGACCAGCGCCCGACCGTCGTCATCGATCCGGGTCACGGCGGCGTCGATCCGGGCGCGCGCAGCATCACGGGGGTCTATGAGAAGAAGATCGCGCTGATCTATGCCCGGGAACTGAGGCGTCAGCTCCGGGCGGGCGGCCGCTACCGCGTGTACCTGACGCGCGACAAGGACATCTTCCTGCGGCTGCGCGATCGCGTCGAGGCGGCGCAACGGCTGGGCGGCGACCTGTTCATCTCGTTGCACGCCAACAACCACAAGATGCGTAAAATCCGGGGTGTCTCGGTCTACACCCTGTCGGAGAAAGCCTCCGACGCCGAGGCCGCGGCCCTGGCCGCCAAGGAGAACAAGGCCGACATCATCGCCGGCGTCGACCTGTCCGATCAGACCGAGGTGGTCAGCAAGATCCTGATCGACCTGGCCCAGCGCGAGACCATGAACCTGTCCAAGCAGTTCGCCAACAGCCTGGTCGGCGAGGTGGGCCAGGTGACGAAGCTGCTCACCAACACGCACCGCTTCGCCGGGTTCGCGGTCCTGAAATCGCCCAGCGTCCCGTCGGTCCTGGTCGAGGTCGGGTACCTGTCCAATCGCACCGAGGAGCGGCTGTTGCGCTCCAAGGCCCACCGGGTCAAGGTGACGGCGGCGATCGTCAAGGCGATTCGCTCCTACTTCGCTTGGCGAGAGAAGCTGAATCGATCATAAGGGCGCCACATTCTGGAGATATCCGTACCGCTCGCCGACATAAGGGTCGCCGCACAGGGGTTACCGAAAGGTAACCATTCCCGGTTTAGGGTGCGCCTCGGGCCGCCCCCGTGTGCGGAGGCCGGGCGACTCGAAGGGAGACGAAGCTGAGGCTCCTCGCCACGCTCGCCGGACTCATCCTGTTTCTCGCGTTGCTCGGCGGCGCGGGCGTGCTCTTCGTTTTCTACCACTACGGACGCGACCTGCCCGACTACAGGCAGCTCGCCGACTACGAGCCCCCCACGGTGACGCGCCTGTACGCCGGCGACGGTCGACTGCTGGCCGAGTACGCCACCGAGAAGCGCGTCTACGTGCCGACCCGGGCCATGCCGCGGCGCGTGGTCAACGCCTTCCTCTCGGCCGAGGACAAGAACTTCTACAAGCACCCGGGGGTGGACTTCCTCTCGGTGGCGCGGGCGATCGTGACCAACCTGGTGAACCTGGCCAAGGACCGGCGTCCGGTCGGCGCCTCCACCATCACCCAGCAGGTGGCCAAGAACTTCCTGCTGACCAACGAGGTGTCGATCGAGCGCAAGATCAAGGAGGCCATCCTGGCCTTCCGCATCGAGCAGGCCTTCGACAAGGACCGGATCCTCGATCTCTACCTCAACGAGATCTACCTGGGCTTCGGCTCCTACGGCGTGGCGGCCGCAGCGCTCAACTACTTCAACAAATCGCTCGACGAGCTGAGCGTGGCCGAAGCGGCGTACCTCGCGGCCTTGCCCAAGGCGCCGAACAACTACCACCCCATCGAGCGCCACGAGGCGGCCGTGGCCCGGCGTAACTGGGTCATCGGGCGCATGCTCGAGGACGGGCACATCAGCTTCGCCGAGGCCGAGGAGGCCTGGGCCCAGCCGCTCCAGGTGTACCAGGTGGATCCGACCGAGACGGTCCGGGCCGACTACTTCGTGGAGGAGATCCGCCGCGAGCTGGCCGAGCTCTACGGCGAGACCAGTCTCTACGAGGGCGGCCTGTCGGTGCGCACCACGCTCGACCCGCGGCTCCAGCGCATCGCCCAGCGGGCCCTGCGCCAGGGCCTGATCGCCTACGACCGGCGGCACGGCTGGCGCGGCCCGCTGGCCACGATCGAGCTGGAGGCCGGCGACTGGCGCGAGCAGCTGGCGCAGGTCGAGCCGCTCGAGGGGGGCGAGCCCTGGACCCGTGCGGTCGTCCTGTCCCTCGAGGCCGAGCAGGCCGAGATCGGGTTGCCGGACGGGGCGAGCGGCCACATCCCCATGGCCGAGCTGGCCTGGGCCCGGCCCTGGCTGAAGGGCCAGAAGGTGGGCGCCGAGCCGAAGACGCCGGGCGACGTGCTCGGTCCCGGCGACGTGGTGCTGGTCGAGCCGCTCGAAGCCGACGCCGAGGGCGAGCCCGCCGCCGAGGGGGCCTACGGGCTGCGCCAGATCCCCGAGATCGACGGCGGCTTGGTGGCGCTGGACCCGCACACCGGCCGCGTGCTGGCCATGTCCGGCGGCTTCTCCTACGAGCGCAGCCAGTTCAACCGGGCCACCCAGGCGAAGCGCCAGCCCGGCTCGGCGTTCAAGCCCTTCGTCTATCTGGCGGCGCTGGACAGCGGCTTCACGCCGGCCACGATCGTGCTCGACGCGCCCTTCGTGATCGACCAGGGGCCGGGCCAGGGCAAGTGGAAGCCGGCCAACTATTCGCACAGGTTCTACGGGCCGGCGCCCATGCGCATCGGCATCGAGAAGTCGCGCAACCTGATGACCGTCCGCCTGGCCCAGACCATCGGCATGCCGAAGGTGATCGAGTACGCCCGGCGCTTCGGCATCGTCGACGACATGCCGCCGGTCCTGTCCATGGCGCTCGGCGCCGGCGAGACGACGCTGCTCCACCTGACCACCGCTTACGCCATGCTGGCCAACGGCGGCAAGCGGATCGATCCGACGCTCATCGACCGGATTCAGGACCGCCACGGGCTGACCGTGTTCCGCCACGATACGCGCGTGTGCCCGGAGTGTCAGGTCGAGGCCTGGGCGGGCCAGGAGCCGCCCGAGTTGCCCGACGAGCGGCCCCAGGTCGCCAACCCGGCCAGCGCCTATCAGGTGGTCTCCATGCTGCAGGGCGTGGTCGAGCGCGGCACGGGCCGGCGCGTTCGCTCGGTCGGCAAGCCGCTGGCCGGCAAGACGGGCACGACCAACGAGAGCATGGACACCTGGTTCATGGGGTTCTCGCCCGATCTGGCGGTCGGCGTCTTCGTCGGTTTCGACGAGCCGCGTCCCTTGGGCCGCAGGGAGACCGGCTCCTCGGTCGCGGCGCCCGTGTTCCGCGACTTCATGGCCGCGGCCCTCGACGGCGAGCCGGCCATCCCGTTCCGCATCCCATCCGGCATCCGCCTCGTGCGCATCAACGCCGAGACCGGCCACGTGGCCGAGCCGGGCGACAAGCGGGTGATCTTGGAAGCCTTCAAGCCCGGAACCGTGCCGAGCGGCGATCAGGCGGTGGTCGACGGCGGCTACAACCCCTACGGCGACGGCCGGACGAGCGGCACCAGCGGGCTGTACTGAGGCGCCTCAACCTCCTAAATAACCGGGACGGGCGGGACCCGTGCCTGACCCGAAGCTTTCTTAGAGGAGCTGCCATGCACGCCGAAACCCAAGCGGTGGTGGACGATATTCGCCAGTCGTTGGCCCTGCTGAGGAGGCATCTTTGACCTGGAGGCCGCGCTCGGGCGCCTGGCGGAGTTGAACCGCCGGGCCCAGGATCCCGAGCTGTGGAACGACCCCGAGGCGGCGCAGAAGGTCATGCGCGCGCGCACCCGCCTCGATCAGGCGATCTCGAGCTATCGCGGCTTCGAGCGGCGCCTGGAGGACGCGCTCACCCTGCTCGAGCTGGGGGAGGCCGAGGCGGACGAGGAGACCGTCCACGAGGCCGAGGCGGAGCTGGCCGTTCTGCGCCAGGAGACGGCCAGGCAGCAGCTCGCCAGCCTGCTCTCCGGCGAGGCCGACGCCAACGACTGCTACCTCGAGGTCCACGCCGGCGCCGGCGGCACCGAGGCGCAGGACTGGGCGGAGATGCTGGTGCGCATGTACACCCGCTGGGCCGAGGCGCACGGCTACAAGGTCGAGTGGCTGGAGGAGAGCCCGGGCGAGGAGGCCGGCATCAAGTCCGCGACGCTCAGGATAACCGGCGAGAACGCCTACGGCTGGCTCAAGACCGAGTCCGGCGTGCACCGCCTGGTGCGCATCTCGCCCTTCGACTCCCAGGCCCGGCGCCACACCAGCTTCGCCAGCGTCTGGGTCTACCCGGTGGTCGACGACACCATCGAGATCGAGATCCAGGACAAGGACCTGCGGGTGGACACCTACCGCGCCTCGGGGGCCGGCGGCCAGCACGTCAACAAGACCGACAGCGCGGTGCGCCTGACCCACCTGCCGACCGGCATCGTCGTGCAGTGCCAGAACGACCGCTCGCAGCACAAGAACCGGGCCGAGGCCATGAAGATGCTGCGCGCCCGGCTCTACGAGCTCGAGCTGAAGAAGCGCGAGGAGGAGGCCCAGGCCGAGGCGGACGCCAAGTCCGACATCGGCTGGGGCCACCAGATCCGCTCCTACGTGCTGCAGCCCTACCAGATGGTCAAGGACCTGCGGACGGGCGTCGAGACGGGGAACGTGCAAGGCGTTCTGGGCGGCGACATCGACGCATTTCTTGAAGCGTCGCTGGCCCATAAGCTGGACCGCGCGAGCGGCGCAGCGGCGCACTCGCGCGCAGCCGACGCCTAGTACCCGCTTTCAGAGTTTCGCGCCACCGGCGCGAAGCCTGAAAGCGGGTACAACGTCTTGAGTTAGTACCGATTTCGCGGCTCGTGAGTCGCGTCTCGCGACTCACGAACTCGCGAAAGTCGGTACTAGGCTGAGGGGCTATTCGGCCGGGCGAGAGCCCGCCCCGCACGCCTCAAGAGAACGCCTTGAACGCGATGATGGTGAAG
>JABAHQ010022219.1_pt3 | contig 22586 bp, 19 predicted proteins | sample 7062091 | NCBI WGS metagenome assembly JABAHQ01 (sample SAMN14534359, study PRJNA622989) | marine sediment metagenome | biome: marine biome [ENVO:00000428]; feature: marine pelagic biome [ENVO:01000023]; material: deep marine sediment [ENVO:00002113] | place: India: Gulf of Kutch | collected...
CCCAACGGCTCCTCCACATAGACCACTCCCTCAATCCCCCCACTCCCGTTGCGACTGACCTCGATCGTCTCCGGACGCACTCCCAGAATGATCTCACGCTCTGTATAATGTTCTTCTAAGCCGCGAGCCAACTCCTCGGCGAGAGGATACCGCGCCGACCCCCACTGGAAGATCAGTTGCCCGTTCTCGCGGACCAGTTCACCACCAATGAAATTCATAGCCGGACTGCCGATGAACCCGGCCACAAAGAGATTGGCCGGCTGGTAATACACTTCATCCGGCGTCCCGAACTGCTGAAGCCGACCTTCGTTCATAATGGCAATCCGGTCGGACATGGTCAAGGCTTCGGCCTGATCGTGGGTGACGTAGATGAAGGTCTTTTCGATCTCGTGGTGTAAACGCTTCAGTTCAGCCCGCATACTGACCCGCAGCTTGGCATCGAGGTTGCTCAGCGGTTCGTCCAGCAGAAAGCAGGCCGGCTCGCGGACGATGGCCCGTCCCAGGGCAACCCGCTGGCGTTGTCCGCCCGACAAGGCCCGCGGTTTGCGGTCTAGCAATCCTTCGATGCCCAGCATCCCCGCGGCCCACGTGACCCGGCGTTCGGTCTCAGCGCGGGGGACTTTCATCATGCGCAGGGCAAAGGCGATGTTGTCGAAGACGTTCATATGGGGATAGAGGGCATAGCTCTGGAAGACCATGGCGATGTCACGATAGTTGGCCGGCAGATGGCTGACCGCATCCTCGTCGAAGTAGATTTCGCCCTCGGTCTTTTTTTCCAGGCCGGCGATGAGGCGCAGGGTGGTGGTCTTGCCGCAGCCGGAAGGCCCGACCAGGGTCACGAATTCGGTGTCCTGGACGTCCAGGTTCAGGCTGTCGACAGCGGTCACAGCGCCGAATAGCTTGGTCACTTGATCTAATATAACTCGCGCCATTTAAAATCCTCGTTTCGTATTCATTTCTAACCCTTTACTGCGCCGACGGTGATGCCGGAGATAATCAGGCGTTGGAAGATGAAGGCCAAGACCAGCGGTGGGATCACCGCCAAAACGCCCCCCGCGGTCATCAAAACTGGCGAAGTGTCGACGTCGGTGACCAATTGAGCGATCATGATCGGGATAGTTTTGGAGTTCATGGTGGAGGTGAACAATAAAGCGAAGAGGAACTCCCCCCAAGCGGACAGAAAAGACATCATGGCTACGGCGATCAGACCGGGCGTGGCCACCGGCAGAAATACCTTGATCATCATCTGTAGCCAGTTACAGCGATCGACCCGGGCCGCATCCTCCAAATCAAGCGGGATCGTCTGGAAATAGCTGGCCAAGATCCAGATCGAATAGGGGATGGTAAAGGTGGTGTAGGCAATGATCAGCGACAGTTTGGAGTCGAGCAGCCCGTACCCCTTGATCAGGATATAGAGGGGGATCATAATCGCAATCGCCGGAACCATCCGTGAGCCCAGATAGAAGAGGATCATGGGGCCTTTGCCACGAAAACGCAAGCGGGCAAAAGCATAGGCCCCCATGCCCCCGACGACCATATTCAGAATAGCGACGGAAAAGGCGACCATAGTGCTGTTTAGGAGTGCTTTTGGCGAATCTTTGACCGCCCCCTGGCCGATGAAAGCCCCTTTATTCATGCCGCCACTACTGACCAGATCGCTCCCTTTCAGTGACTCGGGGTATAGATAAGCGGCATAATTACGCAAGGTCGGAGTCTCCGGGAGCCATTGGGGCGGCACTGAGATGGCGTCCTTTTCGTACATGAAACTGGTGATGACAATCCAGGAGAAGGGGGCCAGAATCCAGACCACAAAAAAGAGGGCGAGAGCGTAGGTAATGATCTTTTTCCAGGGGACGGCCCAAAAGGCCCGTGAGAGGAGGTTCCGCTGGGGGATGCCGACCCTATACCCCATGGTTTGTACGTTTCCTTGGCTGCTCATACTCTGATCTCCCCTTTCTTATATAGCAAACGCATGTAGAGCGCGGCCAATATCAAGGTGATGAAAGCGATGATGTACGAGTAGGCGTTACCGATGCCGAAGTTCAGGTTGTAGAAAGCGGTCTGAAAAGAGGCAAAGCCGATGGTTGTGGTCGAATAACCCGGCCCGCCCCCGGTTAAGAGGTAGATGATATCGAACAGACGTAGCCCACCCATAGTTTGCAGAATCAATACGATCAGCATGGGATGGATCAGCCAGGGCAGCGTTACATGCCGGAAACGATTCCAGACCCCGGCCCGATCCACCAGCGCGGCATCATACAAGTCCTTTGGAATGGCCTGTAAGGCCGCCAGAAAGACGATGGTGGCGAAGGGTAGATTATTCCATAAATTGGCCAGGATTACGGATGGATACATGGTCGCCGCATCCATAAGCCAGGAACGGTAGCTGTCGATCAAGCCTAGCTCGACGAATAGGCCGTTCAAAACGCCGACCGTGGGATTAAAAATCCACTTCCACATCAAGGCATTCACCACGCCGGGCACGGCCCAGGGGAGCAGGATGAGCATGCGCAAAACGCCCCGGCCTTTGATCGGCTCATTGGCCACCAGGGCCAGTGCGAGTGACATCACCACCACCGCCAACGTTGTGCCAATGGTGAAAATCACCGTCACCCGCAACGAAGTCCAGAATAAATCAGTTTGCATAATTTCGAGATAGTTGCCCAGACCGACGAAATTGAAAACGTTCGGGCGGCGCAAGCTATAGTCGTGCAGGCTAACCCAGAAGGAGTTGATCACCGGATAAGCAACCAAGACTAAAATCAAAAAGATGGCCGGTGCGTTGAGGATATAGGCGAAGGTTTCCTCGCCGAATTGCAGAATAGGCCTGCGACGCCTTTTCGGCGTAGCGCTTGTGGCGCCAGTCAATGATTGTTCAGCCATAAAACCTCCCTCAGTACTAAATCATTTTAAATCGCAAAATTGTGGCCAGCCTCTCAGTTCCCCAAGCTCTGGGGAGAATTTGGGGAAACTGAGGGCATATTCGGTAGAGACTGGCAAAGACCTAACTAGGCCGCCCACTTTTCCTTGAGTTCGCGGGCTTTCTTAGCCGATTCACTCAGGGCCTCTTCAGGGGTAACGTTTTGCAGGACGGCTTCCTGGAGCATGGACTGATGGTGTAGATCCCATTCGGTATACCAGGGAGCGGTTACACCCTCTCGCAGCCGGGCGTTTGGCGCCGCCTTCAGCACCAGCTCAGGATCGGCGAAAGTGGCTAATTTGTCCAGAATCTCCTGATCCTCCCAGAGCGATTTGAAGGGGAAGCCCAGGCCGCGTAATAAGAACCAGCGTTTGGCGGTGTAATAATCGCCGTTGGCGTCCTTGCCGCCCAGGTAATACATGAGGCGCCAGGTGGCTTCAGGGTCCTTGCTGGTAGACGACATACAGTACATACGCGTCCAGTTGACCGAGGTATGGGGGTCGTCCTTGTTGAAGGCAGGGATCAAGGTGAACTTGGCGTTGATCTTGCCCTCACGGGCGGCATTCGAGCGATCAGGCGCGTTGGCCCGCTCAAGATCGTATTTCGAGTTCAAGGTGAAGGCAGACTGCTCGGCATAGAAACCGCTCAGTTCGCCAGTAGCTGGGGTTTCCATATTAGCCTTGGCATTCGTAATCCCCCAATCATTGGCTGCCGCTACCCACCACTTGAGGAGTTCCAGCGAAACCGGATCTTCATCTATCTTGATCTCCAGATCCTCGGTGATGTTGGTCCCACCACTGGAGTAGAGCCAGGCCCACCAGTCCCAGAAGGCGTTAGATTGCTTTTGCCAACCGAACTGCAGCGGGTACTCTAATAGCCCCTCTTTCTTAACCTGTTCACAAGCGGCCCGCAGCTCATCCAGTGTCAGTTCAAAGGGCAACTCGCCAACGCCCGCGTTATTTAGGATTTCCTCGTTGTAATTCCAAACCATAAAGTCGGTGTAATAGCAAGTGCCGAGGCGATGTCCTTTATAGCTCATACTTTCGACGTTTAGATCGAAGGTGTCGGCGTCGAGTTCGGCCAAACCGGGCAGATCGTCAATGGGATCGATGAACTCGGCGTCAAACCAACTGGCGTAGTACTGGTCGCGTACATACATGGTGTCAAGTTCAGTGCCGGCGGTGAACATGGCCAACAACTTCTCCAAATAGTCGCCGGAGGTCATCTCCATCCCGACCGTTATATCTGGATTCTGTTCCTCGAAGATATCCAGATTCTCGCGGACCAACTCGGGTTCGTAGGGCCAGATAACTAACTTTAAGTTGACCGGTTCGGTGGCTGGCCCCGCTTCAGAAGCCTGTTCTTGGCTTGAGGCTGCCGGAGCCGACTCAGGCTGAACACCGGCCGGCGTACAGGCCTGCAAAGCCAAAAATCCGGCCGAGGCAGCGGCTGTTTTAAGGAACCCTCGACGGCTAATTCTCTTCTCTGAATCTTGCATCATATTTCTTCTTCTCCTCTCCTTAATTGTACATAGCAGGTGCTGACCACACCTTTCCAAAAATAAACCCTTTATGACAGATCGCCAATTTCTGTGCCATCACTGCAATCTTACATGGTCTTCTCTCCTTTCTTGCTGTTGTAAAGGAAGATGCTTTTTGTTCACCCCCCGGGACAAGCTAAAGCTAATCCTACAAGAACCTTTCTGGGTGGAGCTTTACAAAAAAGAGTAAAGGTAACTATTTTATCATAACCGACACCGTGTTATGCGCCGAGGGAATATTCTGGAATGAGAAGATTTCTTGTTGCTTGTTGCCTAGCACTTAAGATGGCGTTTTTTAGTGGGCGATCAAGCCGTCGAACTGCAAGTCCAGATTGGAGATTATATTGGAATAATATGTCTAGAGATAGATACTAACACAATAATTCATATGGGTCAAATCTTGTTACAGTAATTCTGGGGTGTAAGCGTTCAAGAGAAACCTATGTGGTGACATTTGTTACCTCAGTTGGCGAGCCAGGGAAAAGAGGCGGCTATGCCATCCATTTAAGTTGCTAACACCTCGAAATACCTACCGGAAGTGCGGGGTGTCTTTGAGGTGATATTCCAGCAGATGACCTCGCGCGCCGATGTAGAAGACGCCCGGTGCGCCTTCGACAATCTGATACAAGTCGCCAATGGGGGGGGAGTCGAGATAATAGACCTGATCGGTGCTCACATCCAGCTTGAAGACATCGCGACCGGTAACGCCGTAGATATCGCCGTCACTGCCAACGGTCAGGTGAATAAGGCCGTACGTTTCGGGCACGCCCATCAACGGCGTCCCTTTACCACGCAGCTCCCAAGTCTTGACCACCTGGCGTTCGTCGCGGTCGAAGGCGAAGAGATGGCCGGTATCGGTGCTGCCATAGACGAGTCGGGTGACCGGGCTGACGACTAAGGAAGTGACGGCAATGGCGGTGGGGATGGGGATACATTCAAAGAGGCGACGCTCCCGTGTAGGATCGAACATGAATAGTACACCCTGGGTCGTAGTCTCCACACAACCGCGGCCGCCGCTGATGCTGGTGCCCCCGTAGACAAAGCGGTCGTCGGCGGTCACGCTTTGCACGCTCTGGGCTTCATCGCGGAAGACCTTTATTTCCTCGGTTTTGGGGTCGAAGCGCCCCAGGCCACCGCCCGGCAAGCCGTAATTGGCCCGACAGGCGATATAGCTCCGGTCATCGGGGCCGACGGCGTATTCAAAGGGACGGTTCATATCGTGGCCCAATTGCCCGATACAACGCGGGTTGGCATCTTCGGCGAGTCCGCCCACATCGGCTCGCGGGTTCCAGGGTTTGGCCGGGTCATAAACAGCCCAGTAGGCCCCGGTATAGCTGCCCATATAAAGGTTATCGCCATGGGCGATGACATCGTAAATTTCCCCGTTGCCAAAGCCAACCCGCCCCAGGTCCTCTAGACGGCGGCTTTGGGGGTCAAAACAGAACAGGTGCATCGAGATAATGGTGCTACCGTAGATCTTGCCGTCCGGGCCTCGGTTAAGCCCCACAATATCGGTCGCTACGGCCGGTTGGTAGTCGAAGTGGCGCGTTTGGCCGTCGATGGTATAGGTTCTGGCGTAAATATCGGCCTCGATGTTTGGCTCGCCCGGTGCAGGATCAGCCGACGATACAGCGGGCAATTCAGATAGTAGACGGGTCTGGTTCGTCTCCGGATTAAAGACGACATAGGTGTGGGAATCGCGGACAATTGTGCAGATGATTTCACCATTTTTGGCGACCATCTGCGGCCGACACCAGATGTGTTGGCCTGGGATAATCGGTTCGGGGGCCTGAGAGCCGTGGTCACGCCAGGTTTCAGTAGCTGGATCAAAGCTGATCAGGTGGCCAAAAGGATGTGTGCCCAGATAGAGCCGGCCATCCCCACCCCAAACTGCGCCGACAAAACGGTGCCCGCTCAAGGGGGGAAACCCGTGTGAGGTCAGGGTTCGCGTCCGAGGACGCCACGACAGCAATAAATTACCGGGTTGATTAAGGCCGTGATAGGTGTGGATCCAGATGATACCGTTAGCGGGTTGTACAGTAACGGAGAATTCGCGCGCACCAATGCGATGCTGCTCCACCACTTCTCCGCTGCCAACGTCTACCGCAAATAAGATTGCCCCCTCCTGTCCAAATTCTCCGCCCCAGATCAGATCTGTCTGGCGTACCGGATCATGAGAAACCCAGGGGCCGCCCATCCAGCCACCGATGACCGGCCGGCCTAAATCGAAGTAAGTACCCATGTAATTATCTCCTTCTCCATAGTTTATTGATTATTTTATAGTCATCTCATTATAGGCTTTATCGTCAAAGAGCCAAGCCCCTGGCTAAGCCGCGCCTCAACCGGCTAAAGCCTCGACTCCGAGACTATTTCGAACGACTTTGCGCCAGCTCTGCCTCCTTACCGAGCCCTACTAGGACAACGTCGATAGTTATGATAAAATCTTTGTTACGGCAGTTTGTCCTTTGGATGAAGTTAAATACTTTTATCTTTACAGGTTTACAGGATAAATCGCCGTACCCAGACTAACAATTATGGATAAATACAACTAATGGCAAAATTAACAGCTACCCAAGTTGAGCAAATCGTTAAATCTGCCCAAGAACGAGGCGAGCGGCCCGACCTACGGGGGTGTGACCTGAGCGGGGTCGGGTTGTTTAAGGCTGATCTGAGCCAGGCCGACCTGAGCCAGGCTAACCTGCGCGAGGCTAATTTGAGCGGTGCTAACCTGAGCGGCGCTATTCTCAGCAAGGTCAATATGGCTCAGGCCAATCTATTCGAAGCTAATTTAAGTGGGGCCGACTTGAGTGGCGTTGATTTGTTTCTGGTCAATTTAAGGGGAGCCGACTTGAGTGATGCCGATTTGAGCCGGGCTAACTTAAGGGGGACCGACCTCGAAGATGCCATCCTGAGTGGAACTAATCTTCGTCGAGCAACATACGATAGTTATACCCGCTGGTCAATGGACTTTGATCCGTCGAAAGTGGGCGCTGTTCGCAAGTAGCTTGACGAAGTCCCCTGGTCATATTACTGAAAAGACCACTAAGAACTTATCTGCCTCACCGACTTTTCCGTTGGTAATTTCCTGTCACTAGATCTTGCCTGGAGTTGGTTAAGCCAGCTTTTGAGCTGACTATACAACTGGGTCGCCCCGATAATTTCTTCACACGCCAGTTCCCAGTCAGCCGGAAACATTAAAAAGGGCTTTGCCTGGTTGCCGCCCAGGCCGCCGTGAAAGCCAATTAAATCTTCAAAGGCGGCCCCCTCATCGGTTTCGGGGTCGTAAAAGCTATTAACCAAGATATCAGGAGCATTAGTGAAGCTGTCGGTCCGACGGAGGTGTCTGGGCGCATTGGGGCCAAAATTGGCCAACGGGTTCTCTCCCTCAACCCGTTCGTCAGCCAGATAGTAGATGCCTTTGGCGCCAATGGCCAACGGCCCGTGTTTCTCGGAACGTACCATAACGAAGCCAATACCCGGATGGTGGGTTAATCCTGGGATTAGCGCCGGGAAGATTTCATTGATCTGCTCATAGCTTATCCGTTCCTTCCAGTTGGTGAGATAGATCAGACCGAGATTACCCGAAGCCAGGACTATGACTTCAGACGATTTGCCGGTGAGGGCTTCACCGTTAGTTTTATAGTGCTGCTTGTCCGGTCCCAAAACCACGGCGCCGTCATAAGTATGTCTTTTGGCGGCGGTGCGAACGGCCCGGGCGGTCAGACGTTTTTCATCTTGCATGGCATCAGTTAAGACAGCGCTGATATTGGCCCAGCTTTCATCGGCATTTTCCAGGCCCTCGACATTGAGTTGCCGGGTAAGTTGTCGGACCAGGTCTTCCAGGGTGATATGATAACGCTGTTTGAAGGTGGCCCCCTGGCTTTGGCCGTGATCGGAGAGGATAACGAAATAGTAGGGGCAGGGGGCTAGTTTAGCCGCGCTCTCCAGACGGGCGAATTGCTGGTCGAGTTTATATAAGACCTCGAGGGCGTCTGGACGGGCAACGCCGGAGTGATGGGCGACTTCATCGTAACCAACAAAGGTCGCGTAAATGACCGGTAGTCCCTGGAACATGTCGCTGATGAGGGTGTAGACGGTTAACTCGCGCAAAATAACAGTAGTGGTGGCGCGTAGGAGGGGATAGATCCCCCCCCGGTGCATACGCGGGTAGATGTCCCGCCGTCGTTGGCGGCGGACCGCCTGAAGCTCCAAAAAAATGTCCCAGATGAAGAGGATAATGGCGCGGGTAACGTTGTAGGGGTTGGCAAAGTAATAATAAAGATTTTCAGTGCGAAATCTGGAGCGGTCGGTCAAGGTGCTGAAAGTGAATAGGGTGTGCGGGGCATCACCGGAGAACATATTACCCCGGCTGGCTCCACCATTGACTAATAAACCCTGGCCGTTCGACAGTCGGTTTTCGATTTCCGGGGTATCTTTGGGGCGATTGGAGATCAGGATGCGGTTGGTATCTTTTTCATACCAACGAAAAGCGGGCATGTTGTGATTGTTACCGTGCAAGATACCGGCCTGACTGGCCCCGGTTTGGGAGGAGAGATCGCACTCCCAGCGTACCAGGCGGTGACTGCCCGTTCTCAGCCAGCGGTTCAGGGTGGGCATAAAGCCCTGGTCAAGGGCCCGGCGCAGGATTGGTTCGGACAGGCCATCGATCTCAAGGAAGAGTACACCAGGTATGTCCGTTTTGTCTTGCAAACCCTGGCGCTTGGCGATGCGTCTAATCACGCTACGATAGTAAGAGGCATCGTCGTCAATGGACAGCAGACTGCTTAAGAAGGTGTTGATAGCGGCGATACCCAGAGCAATGAATATGGTGGCTGCAAAATTGTCTACGATAAAGCCCGGCACAATTAGGGCCGCCAGCCAGACGATAAATCCATTCAGGACTAGCGTAAAGAGTCCAAAGGTCATGACGTTGATGGTGAGGGTCAGACCTATCAAAGTGGGCCAAAGGACGGCGTTCAAGATGCCGATGACGGCGATGGCAATGATGGCCGTGCCCCAAGTCTCTACGACCAGGCCAGGGAGGAGGTGGGCCATAATGACCAGGGCAATGACTTCAATAGCCCAAACAATTAAGGTTCTCAGGATCCAACGCAGACGATTGCTTTTTAGTTCGTTCAATTTGTAAACTACCTCGGTGAGAGGACAGCCTTATTACAGGTGATCCCTCAGGAAGGTTTCATCTGGGCGGGCGGGCCAGGAATAAACGACACACGTGCCGGCCAGCTTATCGTGTAATCCTTGCCAACGGGTATCGATTAAAATCCATAAAAATCCAATGAAGAGTGGCAAAGCGGCCAGGATAAGGCCAATCAGGCGGCGCACAGCCCGCCACAACGATATATGATGACCGTCCAGGGTAATAATCCGTAGCCCCATGAGCATCTTGCCCGGCGTCTGGCCGGTTAGAACCCAGAAGAACAAGGGATAGCCAATGACAAATAAGGTGCCTACCAGGCTAACTACAGCCGTCATGATATTATGAAATGTACTGAGGCCGATAAGATTACCAAAGAAGTTTTCAAGTCTAAACAATCCGTTGAGCGCTGCAACAAACCAGACGATCAGACCTAGCGATATAGTGAGGATACCAACGTCTATGACAAAGGCTAACAGACGGGCCACGAAACCAGCATAGTGGCCTTGATAGTCTCGTTCTGTTGTCCTGGCTTTTTCGGTTGGGGTAGGACGAACTTGGAGATAATGGACCTCTGGCGCCGGCAATGATTCGCGCGGGGGGTGTCCGAAGCGTAAGCGCCCAAGGCGTTCCAAGATAAGGTCGGCGGTTACGGTACGCTCTCGGATCTCTTCAACGACTTCGTCGGCCAGGCCGAGACTTTGGGTTTGAACGACCTCTTGAATAAATATTTGAACGCGAGGGTTTTCGGCCAATTCGTCCATGGACTCATCAATAAGCTGGTGCAAGGCAGTTTGGGCTAAAGCCCGACTACGTGCTTCTTCAGCCCGGCCCAGTTTTACCCAGTGAGCCACTTGAGCTTCGCCTCGTTCTAAGAGTGTTTGAAAGCCACTGCGTACTGGGGTAAGGATTCGGCTGGTGCGGAGCGGTTTGGCGGCGAAATCGATGACGTTTCCTGAGGTCTGCCCGGCCCGCCGCAAAATTTCGCCTCCCTGCTTGAGGCGAGCCCGCGAGTCGGAAACGAAGCCAATCAGGGCATAGCGCCCTGACTTCCGTGAGGTATTGTTCAGTGTAGTTTCCCATTCGTGCATCGGTTTCAGGACTGATTCTGCTGGTGGCTGGTCAGGGGGAGGCTGAGTATCTCGTTCTTCCCATTGTTGTAACTGGTCAGTCAATGTGTCCATGGCTAATAGCATCCCGCCAAGGGAGAGCCGGGCCAGGGTGCGCAGCCGTCCGCGGCCACGCCTCCGACTGGCAGGTGGGATGTCTTTGGTTTGACTTCTGGTCTTGACGGCGTGGGAAAGTCGTTTATCAGGATCAGACATAGTCCAACGCTCCTTCCAGTATGCCAATGAGTTCCCCGGCGTCTCTAAGCGCCTGTGGAAATTCATTGGCACTGGTGGGAACTTGCGAGAATCTACGGTCTAAATTGTGATGTTCAACAGCCATTATTATAGCACCTATATTGGTGTGGTCACAAGGTTGTCCTCGGGCTCTTGTTGGTCTTGGGGTGACCGGGCCAAGTATTTGTAATATAGAGCCAGCCAATGATTAGACCAACCAAAGTATTTGGTATGCTGCATGATTTTTTTAACCTGATCGCGTCCAATCTTGGCTTCGGCCAACAACACATTTGGGTTGTTACGGCTGATGGCCAGGGTTTTGACGGCGAAAAAGAGGGGCCACATGGAGGCCAAACGAATGCGATGCTGGAGGCGAGGGAAAGTGACGATGTAAGTTAGGCCGTGACGCAGATGTCGCTCCGCTTTGTCGGCCAGCATATTGACCACTAACAGCGCTTTATCGAGATTTTCAGGCGCAAAGAGGGAGTCTCGCGTCAAATCAACCGTCTGGTAAAAGGTGCGTGGGACAAACACCCAGCCTCGTTCATAATCGTGACGCATGCCCCGAATGACATTCACAGTTTGTAAGGCCAGGCCATACTCTCTGGAGAGGGGCATGAGTTGTGCTTTTCGCTGGCGAACATGCGGCGAATGCCAGGCAAAAATATCGGTGATCAGATAACCCACCCGACCGGCGACCTGGTGCATATAGTCGTCCAGCGCTGCTTCATCCTCGACATAGGGCCCATGCTCCTGCCAACGGGCCATGCCTAGCGAGGTACAGTTAACCCGTCTCACAATCGCTGCTTGAAGTTCTGCCGGGAGCTGGCGCAATTGTTCGACGACCAAACCGGCCTGTTGGGCAACGTAAATTTCTGGATCACTGCTATCTAAATCGACGATGCTACCGGTTAGATAGGTTAAAGGTTCAGAGCCCTCTAAAGCACAGGCCCATAAGCGAAGCAGGTGCGCTTTACGGTCGGTTGGCATAGTATCATGATCTTCCAAACAATCAGAAATCCGCAAAAGAAGATAAGCGATGGTGATAGCGTCGCGTACCATTTGGGGCAATTGTTCGATAGATAGAGCAAAGGTACGGCTGACGTTACGCAGCATATGGTACAACTGTTGCATAGAAGTTTTCCCTTTCTGTATGTATATCTCATTAGGGTTGCCTTTACGCCCGACTGTTCGAGCGCAGAATCGATAGAATTAACCATATTGCCAGGATACTCATTACCGCAAAGCTGACAATAATGACCCAGGTAAGTAAACCCCAGGGACGGGTGCTCAGGTCCAGAGTCGGAATGAGCAAAGCCAGGGCGATAATTAAAGCAGCTAATAGGATGCTCAGAACTAAGCGGTTAGCGATATGGTTTATCTGCTTGGCGGTTTGTTCCATCAGTGGCAGATGAACTTGAAATTCTAATTCACCGCGTTCTGCCCGGTTCAGAATGCGCGTTGATTGGCGAGGAAAATTGGCCAGCAAATCGGTCCAGCCTGCGGCGCTACGCAATACTGAGGGACCCCAGGTTGACGGCAGCCATAAGCGAAGCAGAAAGCGCCTGACGTAGGGTTCGGAGACAGCAAAGACATCAAAGTCAGGAGCTAACCGTTTGCCGACCCCTTCCATAATGACCAGCGTTTTGATCAGCAGCCAAAAGTCGCGGGGTACACGCAATTGATGAACATAAATAATCGGCTCAATTTCTCTGAGCAGTTCGCCGACGGAAATATCTTTGAGGGGCAGACCGTAATATTTGAGCAGTAAACGGCGCAGGTCTCGCTGTAAGGCCTGGCGATCCACATGCGGGCCAGCAATGCCCATTCGCACCAGTTGATCAACGACGCTGACCACGTCAAATTGAATGAGGACGATATAGAGACGGATCAGGTCACTCCGGTCACTGGGGGCCAGATAGCCCACAGTGCCAAAATCGATCAGGCCGATGACTTCGCCCGGCATAACGACCAGGTTGCCAGGGTGAGGGTCGGCGTGGAACAAGCCATCTTCGAGCACCGCTTTGATGACAAAGCGGGCAGCGTGCAGGGCCAGCCGGGTGCGATCATAGCCGGCGGCCTCGAGCGCTTCGATATCATTAATCTTTATGCCGCTAATGCGCTCCTGCACTAAGATCCGCCGGGTGGTGTAATCCCAATAAACCCGGGGGACATAGAGGTGTGATTCAGTAGCGAAGTTGCTGCGAAAGCGGTCGGCATTGCGTCCTTCGTGGGGGTAGTCTAACTCGGTGCGCAGGGCGTTCGAAAACTCGTCAGCTAACTCAACCAGATCATACAGATTGCCCAGGGGAATACGATCTTGGGCCAGTCGGGCCAAATCATGTAAAATATCCAAATCTGTGTTGACGACTCGTTCTATGCCCGGGCGCTGAACTTTAACGACGACGTGTGTACCATCAGGCAAGAGAGCGGCATAGACCTGGGCCAGCGAGGCAGCGGCGATGGGGGTGGGGTCGAAGGCCCAAAAAAGTTGTCCGAGGGGAGCGTCGAGTTCAGCCTCAATGAGGGCTTGAATCGGTTCCCAGGGGCCAGGGGGGACGTTGTCTTGAAGCTGGCTGAATTCTTCAATAAAGTCAGGCGGCAAAAGATCAGGGCGGGTGCTGAGGATCTGACCGAGCTTGACGAAGGACCCCCCTAACTCTTCCAGGGCGCGGCGGATGTGTCTGGCCGGCGTTGCCTCATCTGCCGGCGGCGGTCTAACGCGCAGCAGACGGCGAGGCAGGTCTAAATGACGATCCAGATCCAATTGAGCCACAATAGCCCCGAAACCATGACGAACCAAGACTTCGGCTATTTGACGATAGCGACGGAGATGACGGGGTCTTAAGGGCATGAATTTAGCGTCTCTTTCCGGCTTGTTCTGAGTTTGATCGTCCTATCAGTTGGTATTAACCAAAACTTTGGTGCGATACCCCGGCTTAATGTAAGGATGTTGATCGAGAAAGATCCGGTCAGGCCTGGGTAAGATCCCCTTTTCAATGTCTTGTTTGAGTAAAGGCAGAAGGGCCTCAAAATTTATCCAGGCTCTGATTTTAATCCCTAAGGGACGGTTGTGAATAGCATCATCATATAAATCGGGATGTCGAGGCATAAGTTCGGCGACTTCGATCACCTCTACCCCCTTTTCAGCGGCCCACATTTTAAAAACACGATTTTGAAAATCAGCGATACGCCGCATATTGGCATAGCTGATAGGCCAGTAAACACGATTGAGATGACCATAAATGTTGCGGTGCCGCTTTGGGTCTAAGACCATGCCCTCATAAACAAACCAATTAAAAGTACCCAGCAACAGTTTAACGTTATTTGCGTCCAAATCGGTCTTAATTTCATCCAAGTCACCCAGAACCCGCTCAAGGGCGAGGACATCACCCAGATGTGCTCGATCCGGTTTGAGTTCATCAAGGCCCTCAGGTAAATGAAAGAATTGTTCAGGTTTGGGAGGTTCTTCACCGGTGATTGAGAATAGCTCGACAATGGAGCGGACACGCCCAGCCAGCGCTGAGTGTTCGGCGAGGCGGTCTAGCAGCGTTTTATCCTTGGCATCCATATTGGCAAAACTAGGCACCAAACCAGCAGGTGGCTGACCAAAGATAATATCGTCCGGGTAGTTAATCACGGTCCGAATGTTGAACTGGTTAGCCCCTTCATAATAGATGACGTAATCAACTTCCATAGGTAATACTTCATAACGCACCACGGCGGCGATGTCATTTGAACTAAGACCTTCCCGACCGGCGTTAATCACTTCAAACTTGATATCGTAGCCGTTATGCTCACTCCACAGATTGAGCCAATATTGTAGATGTTCGGGATAAGAATAAGGGAAGCTATGCCCGCCAACTGTGGTCGAAGCCCCGACAGCAGCGATGCGGATGGTCCGCTCAGGTTTATTGAGGCTAATGGAGGGGCTACGCCAGCCAAATTCGTTGGTGGTTATCCCAGTCGGTAAGGTTACGTTGGGGGGATAGCGATAGCGAGGCAAGACCGTCCCCCACGGAGCCTCATACAGACGTACCTCTGGCGGAATGGCATCGAAAATGCCGGAGTTGAAAAAATAGGCGTCCTTTAAATGTTCATTCCACAGGTAATTGGCCCGATAGCCATATTGATCACGGGCCGCTTGATGTTCCGGTAAAACCGCAAGTTTCGGCAAAGGTTTGGGGTCTGAATAGAGCCAATTGGGCATGACTTCAGAACTGAATTCATGGCCGGCAACGAAGTCATCCAGGGTATATTCTTCTACCGATACCTCGGGAAACAGCAATTCGGGTGGCGGTGGCGGTGGAGCGTTGGTTAAGAGCGTTTCTGCTTCTGACCTGGCAGGCACACACAGCTTCCAACCGACCTCAATCCGGTCTGGACTGATGATTTGGGCGAAGGAACCATCCAACCTGTGTTGTTCATTAGTCGCGGCCACAATAACGGGATAAGCCGACATATCCCCCAGAAATTTATCGGCAATTTTGCTGAGCCAGTCACTTGCCTGGACGATATAGACCTCATTACATGTTACTGATTGCGCCGCTGGTGTGGCAAAGACAAGGTGGGGGATCAAGACGATCAGCAAAATGAGAAGTAGGCCGGTTGTTTTGAAAACATGTTTTGTCTTCGTATAGAGATTTAAAAATCGCGCTGAGCCGGTCATGGACCGGCGGGTTACGGACCCGCCTTGAGCAAAGTTACGAAGCCTTCTTGTTTTAGGCATTTATTTTCGGCGTTCCTATCATTTGATTTCATCCAGGGATTGAATCGTGGTGTCATCTTGCCTGAGTTCCAGACTGGATAATTGGTAGCCATCGATCCAGCGCATGACAACTTCACCCAGAGCCAACATGAGAACTACCGTTATGATCAGGATAAAGAGGTTGGTTAACCACTGCTGATATTTAGATTTGCTTTTACCCATCTTAGCCATAATTTTACCTGAGATATTTTATTCGGGTGATTAAAGTTCAAAAGCAGGGCGACATTTTTTGGCAGGGATGAAAGACGAGGGACGAAAGACAGCTGAATTCAGACGGGCAATTCGCCTTTAGTCAGGCGCTTTCAGACGTGGCTGCACGGCGGTCAACGGCGTAACGGATGATCAAGTATCCCCATAGGCCTGAGAGCAATGAGCCGATGAGGATGCCCAACCGGCCGGCGAGGATGCCTAACTGTTCGGCCTCGGCGCTCGTTGGTCCGATGTGCTCAAAGGCCAGAGAGATAATGAACAAGCTCATGGTAAAGCCAACACCACAGAGCGTGGCTACGCCGTAGATATCAAACCAACCGCTGCCCTGGGGACGTTTGGCCAGTCCTAATTTGATGGTTATCCAGGAGAAGCCAAAGATACCAAGTTGTTTACCGATGAAAAGTCCGGCGATGATACCCAAGGGCACGGGTTTCAACAAGGTATCGAAGGAGACGCCAGCCAGGGAGACACCGGCATTAGCAAAGGCAAACAGGGGCAAGATACCGTAAGCGACCCAGGGATGAAGGCCATGCTCAAGTTGATGAAGGGGGGACTGGCCTTCCTCATTTTTGGCCCGCAAGGGAATGGCAAAAGCGACGGCTACCCCGGCCAGGGTGGCGTGGACACCTGATTTTAGCACCGCGATCCAGAGGATGATGCCCAGGACTACGTAGGTGGCGATGCGGGTGATCCCCAGGCGGTTGACCACGAAGCTGACAATTACGGCCGCCAGAGCGAGGCTAAGGGCGAAAAGGGAGAGGTCGGCGGTGTAAAAAATAGCAATGATGACAATGGCCCCTAAGTCGTCGAAGATGGCAATAGTCAGCAGAAATAATTTCAGCGTTGCCGGGACACGATTGCCAAAGAGGGACAAAATGCCCAGGGCAAAGGCGATATCGGTGGCGGCTGGAACAGCCCAGCCATTTAGAGTTATGGGATTGGTCCAGTTAAGGACGACATAGAAAAGGGCCGGGATAGCCATACCGCCCAGGGCGGCTATAGCGGGCAACATAATCTGAGAGCGATCTGAAAGCTGGCCCTCCAATATTTCGCGTTTGACTTCCAAACCTACTAGCAAAAAGAAGATGGCCATCAAGCCATCGTTAATCCACAAGATCAGGGGCTTTTCAATATTCAGTTCGCCAATGCGTATTTGAAGTGGCACCTCCAGGAGGGCATTATACAAACCGGCCAGCGGGCTGTTGGCTATAATCATGGCCAGGACGGCGACGGCAAGCAAGATGATGCCGCTGGCAGACTCCAATTGCAAAAATTCTTGAACGGTGGCTCTGATAACGAGAATAGGGCTTTCTTTGACAGTCGCTTCGGTTGTCGCTTCGGTTGTCACGGTAAGTTCCTTAGGGCAGCTTTATATCAACAATATAATCTAACTTTCTCCAACGAGGCCAGATGGCTTTCTGACCAAAGCAGATTTTAGCATAAAATTACCTTGTCCGAAAAAGATAGACCTAAAAAAGTCGCTGAAGAGGCGGCAATAATGATCAGCAGTCTCCCTAATCTATCGAGGAGTCTTACCTGGGACACATTGTTTAGTTAGCAAACTGCATCGTGCCACTATCGAACATCAAATAGCCCGTCGCCAAAAAGCCATTTCATCTTCGTACTCACGGGCCGTGAGAGAGACGAACTCAGCGCGACGACTGGCGTCGCGACAGAATAGTGAGCGGCCGGAAATGGCTTCAAAACGCAAGATCGGGTTGGCCTCATTCAACACCACCAGGTCAATGTCCTCAAATTGGAGAGCCGCTTGCAACCTGGCTAGCAGATTGAGCTGCTCAGCCAGGGAGGGGGGCGACTTCATTAGCACACCAATGTCTACATCACCGCCGGCCCTGACCTGGCCATTTTGGGCCGAGCCAAAAGCCCAGGCAGCGATTACGTTTGGCGTTGTCCCCCAAACCGGTTCTGTGTCTCCCCAATTAATTTTTTTGACATACGCTAAGACTTCGTCTCTAAATTGCTCGAAATCCAAAAGACGGTGATTGATCATATCGGCCAAGATATTGACATCTATCCGTTCATAACGGTTTACAATAAAGTTGCGAAAGCGAACCATTTTACGATAGACTTCGTCATCAGATAGAGCGCCAAGTTGGATACATCGCTCTACTGCATCAATGCTGGTGGCGCCCGGGGATTGCCCGGCCAGGGAAATCAGGCGTTGACAAATATCAATTACAATTTCGACCAAGATCTGTAGATCCCGTTCCACCGCACGGCGAGTGCGCCAATCACTGTTCAACTGAGCTGGATCGACCTGGCCTAACGAGCGCAACTCGGTCAGGACTTGATCCAACGATTGAAGTTTTTGGGCAATAACGCCGTTGAGCATTAATCCTCCAGACAAATTTTATTAATATTCTACGTATATCCAACTATTGTACAAATCGCAGATACGTCGGCGCATAGTCATAATCCAGCCAATGACTGCGGCTATACCCATGAAGGCTATTAATTGACAGTTTCACCCAAACTGGGGAGTGGTCGCTGGCCTCAGTTTCTCGCCAGACGCCGGTTTCAAGAGTAGAAATCCCCTTGGTAAAAATGTGATCGACGGCAAACTTCAAACTGCCTGGCGCAAATGTATATCCGACTCCCGCAGAGGCTCGCTCTAAGTCGACTGGCTTAAGTCGCTTTTCAAAATCAGCAATGCTTTCCGCAGTCAACGTATTGAAGTCCCCGCCGACGATGACATACTGGCTATCTTGACCAATATCCTGGGCCAAACGTTCAATTTGCGCGTTTCTTTTTGGCGGGCTCAGCCAAAATGTTTCGGTATGAACGCTGTAAGCCAGGAGTTGCATGTCACCAACGGTGATCAACGCCCGCACGGCTATGCGTCTTTGGTCATTTTTGGGATTCTGGTGGGGCAGGATGACTTTTTGGGGCTGGGAGATGGGCCATTTTGATAAAATGGCATTGCCGAAGTTTTTGTCGTGGTGGGTGTGGATAGAGGCCGGATAGTAAACATAATTATAGTGTAGGGATTGGGCAATTGTCTCGACACCCCGCTGGTCCATTTCTTGAAGCAGGATGATATCTGCGCCCTGTAAGGCTTCAACCTCCTTTAACTCGGCTATGGCGGTATCAATTTCTGCGGCGAATTTGATGTTCCAGGAGATGACCTTAATACTGCCATCGAAATCAGCTCTATCGCCGGCATAGTGGCCCTCAAATTTAGGCGCGGCCGGATCGGTGTAGTTTTCAATGGTACGACAAGAGACTAACAGCAAACAAATTATAATTATAATAAAAGGGAGCGTTAACCTAAGATGCTTTTTACTGATCATATTCTAGGATTTTCGATAAAACCCTGGTCACGAACCCGCTTGGAACACCTAATTACGGTCTGCTAATTATTGTTGCTTTTGGGAGGCGATGGCCTCGGCTAATTCAGCCGGTTTTTGCGAGCCGATCATGATCTTTTCACCGGTGTTCAGTTCCAACTCTACCCCCTGATTTCCACTGACGTTGTAAGCATAGCGCTGGCCAAACCACCAGCGGATGCCCCAACCACCATATTCGCGGATGGGGTGGTAAGCCCGGGCTTCATAGCGTACGATGTCGGCAAGGGGAATTTCTCGGGAGATGAAGGGGATATAGCGCACAGAGAGGTGATCTTCTCTGACCTCGACCACCAGTTTGGTGAAATGCCAGAGCAACGGCAGCCCGATACCGATCAAAAGCCAGATTAGCCCTATAACCCAATCAGGGGCCGGATTCGGGCCAAAGGGCCGACCAAAGATGATTTGCTGGATGAAGCCATACCAGATTAGGAGCGCCAGGCCATAAATTAAAAGCCTGAGCCAGAGCTGGTTGGGCTTCTGGACTTCTTGAAAGACAATGGCTTGGGGATCTTCAACCATAACACTTACCATTTCTTAGGAGCCAACACAAGTAAGGCTCATTACCAGGATGAAGGGGCGTGCAGAGTTTGCTTTGCCAGCACGCCAAACGCAAGATCTGCCCTCCTATTTTCTAAGGAAGTGTGACAGAACCGAGGTTCAGCAACGAGAATGAAAATGGAGTGCAAGGCTTGCCTTGCCGCACGCCAAGCGCAAGGTTTGCACGCCTATTTACAGAGGAGTGACATTAGGCAGGCAAAAGTTGTCTTTAGAGCAAAAGGGTGGCTATTGTCTTCAACATACGCGCCTTTGAGGGGAAATATCATTCCTGGTCAAGCTATCCTAGCTATCCCCCAGAAAAGCTAATCAAAGCCTCGGAGCACTGCCTCAAACTATGAAGAGTGCGACTTCGCTTCAGGTGCAGGAAGACCTTTTGACCTGTGGCATCGGCTTGCCTGGCCTCGAATTGCTTTCCCAACGCCTACCGTTGGCCAGATACAATTTTATGCTATTGTAAAGGATAATTTAATAGGATTCCGCAACAGGGTTAACATACCATAAACCTTAACCAGAGACAATTCCCATCATCATGAATGTCTCTCAATATTGGAGGCGCGTTGTAAGACCTTGGTTGCGTATAAGCCCTGGAGTCAAGGCTTCAGCCGGAAATTTAGATCCAAAATCGGTTAAACCTTGGCTTTTTTTGTTTCGCCCCAAAAGTGAAATTTACAACTCTAATCGAATAGGGGAAAGGACAGACGCTGATAGTAAAATCGATAATCCGATAGAGAGGTGATAGACCCAGATAGCTTTTTTATAGTACTCTGGTACTGGATTGGAAGAAAGAAAATTACTGAGGAGATGACATCATGGTTGTGAACTCACGTCCGAGCCTGGAAGAATTTCTCACCGCACCCCTTGAGGAAGTGGCCAAAGTGGCGCCGACCACGATGATTTATGTTGCATCCGGCACGCGCCGACAGGCGGCGTTCGCCGGAATGCCAACCCTGGGTGATGATTTTGCCCGTTGGACGCGCGAGCAGATGATCGCTGCTATCAACTTGATTTTTCAGCATGGCGTTTGTCATCTTTTTATTGGTACTGGCGCACCTAACCAATTCAACGAAATAACCAGTAATTACAGGGAACACTTGTGGCGATGGATAGAGTGGGGGCTGGGAGGCCCGGAGGCGCTGGCAGATTATCAGCGGTTTGGCTGGCGGGTGCGCATTGTTTTCAACGAGCGATTGCCTAGACTTCATGCGGCTGGGGCCAGGTTGGAGACGATGACACCCCGGCAAAGTCGCCATAATCTGTGGTTCTTTGTGGTGCCGAATTATGATTTCTTCTGGCAATGCATGATTGAAGCCATTCAGCGGACAGAAGAGAAAACACAAGATGAAGTTGTGCGGGCGCTTTATGGGGAGCTTATTCCTCCTGCCACGCTTTACTTAGGTACTGGAAAGCCTATCATTTCCTCGGATCAATTGCCACCATTGTTGGTGAGAGACCAGCTAATTCAGTGCTATTGGAGCCAACGCCTGGGTTACAGCTTAGATGAAAGCCAACTACNNCCTGCGCAAGACATGGCGGAAAGATAAAACCGGGCGTGCGGAGCAGGCCTTGGCCCATCGTGAGGCCTGGGAACACGGGCCAACGCTTGGCGCAGGGATGCAGCTAGGTCCTTTTTGGTATCCTGTACCTTTCACACTACCGAGTTTACAAACACAGGAATAGCCCTATGTCCATTCGTGCTATCATTTTCGACCGGGACGGCGTTCTCACAGACTTTGACTTGAAAAGATCAGCAGCGTTTTTCGAATCTCGACTGCCAATTTCGCTGCCAGAACTGGCCGAACGCTGGGACCAGTGGGGAGAAGTGGTGGGTTTTCCAAGCAGCGTGGCGGAAGAACACGTGTTTTTTCGTGGGTTTTGGGAGCACCTAGGTCATGAATTTGAGCTTTCACAAACCACTTTGAAGCAACTTCACCAATCTAATTATACGAACTATATGCTTCCCTTCCCGGATGCGAGGCCGGCATTGATGGAAGCGCGAAAGCGAGGGCTACGCATCGGCGTTCTGTCTAATTTTGGCCTGGCCAGTCTGGAGGCTTCCCTGGAGGTAACCGGCCTGAGAGATCTGGTCGCTGTCGCCTGTGCGGCGACAGTGATTGGCGTTGCCAAGCCTCATCCGGAGGCCTACCTGACCGTCACCCGAGCTTTGTCCGTGGAGCCTGAGGCATGTTTGTTCTTTGACGACGAACAGGAGCACGTCGAAGGTGGTCGAGTGGTGGGTCTGCAGGCCTATCTGGTGGACCGTGGCCGTTCAGACCATGAATTATCTGAGGGGATTGTGCGTGATCTGACCGCTCTGCCCGATATTCTTGCCAATGAAACTGCTAGATAATTTTCAATAATGTGACCTTAAATTGGGGAGATTTGGAATGACAAACCAAACAGCGCTTTACGAATTTGTGGAGGCGGATGTAAAGGAGAGTCCTGATAACCTGGACTTAACCAACTATAAAGATGAAGCTAAACAATTGGTGCAGAATCTAAATCAGCGTATGGGACCAAGTGCTTATGACACTGCCTGGCTGGCCAGGTTACGGGGCACGACAAATGGTGAGGCCCGTTGGCCCGACTTGCTAACCTGGTTATTAAACAACCAGCGCCCAGATGGTAGCTGGGGCGGGGAAATTCCCTATTATCATGATAGGATCATATGCACGCTCTCGGCCGCCATTGCTTTACGCGAAAATGAGCCCAACCACCAGGCACAAA
>JABAHQ010003882.1_pt3 | contig 22573 bp, 20 predicted proteins | sample 7062091 | NCBI WGS metagenome assembly JABAHQ01 (sample SAMN14534359, study PRJNA622989) | marine sediment metagenome | biome: marine biome [ENVO:00000428]; feature: marine pelagic biome [ENVO:01000023]; material: deep marine sediment [ENVO:00002113] | place: India: Gulf of Kutch | collected...
GGGCATTCGCCTTCTCCAGATCGTATTCATACTTCGCTACGCACTGGACACCCTGCCATTCCTCTTTGTAGAACGGGGAGGGGATCGATATCGGACCCCACTGGGGGACGGCCATGCCCATGTAGATGTTGTTGATCATCGTGTCCTTATCCAATGCATGGGCGACGGCCTGCCTGAACTTTACCTCCCGGAAGACCTGCCTCAAGACTTCGTCGGGGGCATCTTGGTTGATGGCGAGATAGGCGCTGCCATAGCCCGGCTCGTCCATCCTTACCTCGACGGAGAAGTCCTTCTCCTCGGCCTCGGCGGTAAGAATGGGGACATCCTCCGGCCGGGGACCGATCCAGTCCAGTTCGCCATTGCGGAATTTGAGCAGCGACACGTTGGCGTCCCTGGTGATTAGATATTTCCACTCATCTAGATAGGGCAATTGATTGCCCTCGGGGTCCACCGCCCAGTAGTTGGAATTCCGCCCCAAGATGAGCGCCTGGTCCGTAATGAACTTCTCCACCATGAACGGCCCCAGCCCGACCAGCTCCTCCGGAGGCGTGTCCACACCCCAGGCGCTGTTGAAGTTGCCCGCGGGGACATCGGGGTTGAGCTTGTGCACCTCATCGGCCAGGATGTGCTCGGGATAGATCACCCCACCGATCTGCCTCAGGAAGGGTCGGAAGGGCACCTCAGTAGTGGTTTTGACGGTATATTCGTCGATAACTTCCACCTTGGGAAGCTTTCCCGCGACCGTCAGGACATCGCGATAATCCGTCTCCACGTCCTCGTTGAAGACTACGTCGTTAAAGGTAAACGCGACATCCTCCGCGGTGAACTTTTCGCCATCCGACCAGTAGACGTCCTGGCGCAGGTGGAAGGTTATCTCCAGCTTATCGTCGGAGATATCCCAGCTTTCTGCCAGGGCTGGTTCTATTGCGTGGGTCACTGGATCGAGCTGAATTAGGCCGGCAAGAGTGCGGGCCATGGGATAGGTCGAGGTGGTCTCCTGGGCAACGTGGTAGTTNNACTGGTCGATCACCAGGGCCCCACCTGAGGTTCCTACTTCCAACTCCTGCCACTTTCCGTCACCCGTTCCCACAGGCCTTACGTACGGATTTGGCGGAAGATTTCCTTGAGCCAGCCCCACGAGCAGGACTAGCGCCGCGACTAAAACGGAACTTACTAACACCTTCGATCTCATTCTCTACCTCCTTTTCTTCGCACTTTGACCCTGTTAGCCCCTATCTCAGGGATCCTGACTATAAGCATAGGCCAGGGCCAGGGTGATCGCATTGCGATAGGGCTCTTTCACAGCTATGCTGGTGTTCTCTACGGCCAGCAGCCACAGCTCGTCAGCCGACTTGCCCTCTCTGGCCCAGAAGATGTACAGCGCGCGGCCTCCCGCCTCCCTGATGAAGGAGTCCTCGTCGGTGTTAAGCGCTAACTCTTCGGCCTCCTCTTTTGTAATCCGCCCATAGGCAACCCAGGCTCCGCCGAGCACTCGCGCGGCGACCGCCTTAACCTCCTCGTTGGCCTCGGCGCTGAACTCCTCGCTAGTCCCCTCTATCACGGCGACCAACGCTTCGGGAGCCCTATAAAGAGACCGGGCCAACTGGAAGTAAGCCTCCGCCCCTGCAGACCGGAGCTCAGAGCACTCCCCATCGAGGGCCAGCTCCTTGGCCTCATCGGCCGTCTTATTCTGGACCTCGATGAGGTTTTTCACCAGTGGATCGATTGCGGCCTGCCTCAGCTCAGCGGTCGCCCCTCCNNGCCTCAGCTCAGCGGTCGCTCCTCCGCAGGCGATCTCCACCAGCTCATCATAGGTTTTATCTTCCATCAGATAGAGCCGGGACAGAGCCTCACCGGCGGCGATCCTTAATCCATCGCTATTATTGGTCGTGGCAATCCCTTCGAGCTCCGCGATCGTCTTGGACTCCCAATAGGAGGCCAGGGCCATTCCGGCGGCCATTCTGACCTCGGGAGCCAATTCATTGCTAGCCAAGTCCTCCAATTCTGCCTCCGATTTGGCCAGCAGGGTCAGAGTTATCCCAAGACTTATTAGTAGCACCATCAAGGTGATCGGCACTAACTTCAAACCTTTTCTTGAATTCATGCTATCCTCCTTATTTATCCTTTTAAACCACCCAACATGTCTAATTCGCTCTTATTTTTTCCTGATAAACCACCACCTTTCCCCTGCAAAGCCCCTAAATTCTCTTGCTCGACCACCTCCTTTACCTTGCCGCCTTGCCCATGGCTGAACGATCCTTCACGGGTTAAACTGTGCTTGCCAACCTCAAGCTTTAGCATTATAAAACTTCCCCTCTTCCCTTGTCAAGTCCCGCCCCTCTGCTTTCTCCAGCCGGTCAGTAGAAAAACCAACATCCATCGCTGCTGCCGACACAGTTCACATCATCGACATTCCCGCCCAATGTTTTGACCAAAGGATCAATATCAGCCATCCTCATGGCATCATCAGAAAAATCTCGCCCCCGCCACCACCGCAGCAGGGGAGCGATGATGAGTTCAGCAAGACGTTAATCAGAAAGACGAGGAGCCCGGTCGTCGCGGCGGCCAGGGGGAGATAGTAGGCGATTCTATTGTTTATGTCCCCGGCAACAATCCGCTCTTTCGATCGATGCAGCCGCTCCCAGACAGTGTCGCACTTGGCCTGGGCCACCTCCGCCCCCCTCATTTGGGCCACTTCTGCCGCGCACTTGGAGCAGGTAACTACATGGAGCGAGACCTCGGAGAGATTCCAGTCGTTCAGTTCTCCCTTTAAGAATCCCTTCATCACCCGGTTATCCGCGAACCTCCATCCATCTTGCAGATCTCCCTCGATGTAATCCTCTAAAACCTGACGGGAANNCCCTTAGTAGACCATTCGACAACGCTTTCCAATCCATTGGACAACCCCTACCTCGGCCTCTCCCGAAAACCAAAGCTTATTTTACCACAAGATCGGTGTTTTCTGACAACGACAGCATCCCTGCTTCAGGTTTCGCCATACGCAGAAAGAAGACCTGCTCTGGCAAAATACAAGGCACTCAGGCTGGTCGGTTGACAAGCACCTTTATCCCTGCTATAGTTTTAATAGGGGCCCATAGCTCAGTGGCAGAGCAGCCGGCTCATAACCGGTCGGTCGGAGGTTCGAATCCCCCTGGGCCCACCAGACCTCGAGGGTGAGAGGTGAGAGGGCTTTGGATAAAATACTGGTTAACGTCGATGGCGGTGCGCAAGGGAATCCGGGAGCGGCTTCGATCGGGGTGGTGATCACCGATCGCCAAGGTAACATCATCGAGGAGATCTCCGAGCCGATTGGACGTGCCACAAACAACATTGCCGAGTATAAGGCGCTGATGGCAGCCTGCAGGGCCGCCCTGGAATACAGTCCTCACGAGGCAATCTTCTTCACCGACTCGCAATTAATGGCCAATCAGATCAATGGCTTATTCCGCATCCGTCAGCCGCATCTGGAGAAGCTCAACAATGAGGTGTTGGAACTGCTGGCAAAATTCCCGGAGTGGAAGGTCCGCCATGTCGAGCGGAGCGCCAATTGGCAGGCACATAAGCTCGCCCAGCGCGCCCTCCTCAACCGCCCCCCGGACCGCGAGCGGGACCTGATCGACCTGATCAAGGAGAAGTTGGAAACCCTGGACGACGACGCCAAAAGGAAGGTCCTGGAATACGTCAGCCGCTTGGTGGACCACCAGGATTGAGGATCGTTCCTCCCGATCCACCCCTTCGGGGTCCACCTTGAAGGTCAGCCATCAGCCGCCACAGCTCATCCCCTTCCCCAGGGGGCAGGTTTCCCTCCCCCGAGGTTAGCTCCCCAATGAGGGTCGCCTCAATCCCCGCATCCTTCAGACGCGCCGATATCTCTCCCGCCTTGTCCGGAGCGGCGACGATGAGCAGCGCCCCGGAACCGATCAGCTTCAGTGGGTCTGCCCCCAGCGCCCGGCAGATCGCCCGAGTCTCGGGGAGGACGGGAATCTTATCCAAATCTATCCTTAAACCGAGCCCGGCCCGCTCCCCAAGCTCATGGAGCCCGCCGAGCACCCCGCCCTCAGTGGGGTCATGCATGTATTTGCATAAATCTTTTGCCAGCAAGGCCTCCCGGACCACGGGCAACCATTCCGCAAAGGAGAGCGCGCGGCCGATCGCCTCCCCCCTCATCCCCTTTCCCCGCAGCTCCTCAGCGTATGTTCCGGCCAAGATTGCCGTCCCCTCGATCCCCGCCCCTTTAGTGAGCATGATCAAGTCCCCCGGGCGGAGCTCCTCAGGGAGGAGCAGCCGTTCGGCGAAGCCGACCATCGTCCCTGTCAGGACTGGCTCGGTCACCTGCGGCGCGACCTCGGTGTGGCCACCGACGATGGCGACCCCCAGCCGTCGCGCCTCCCGGTCAACCTCGGCCATCAACTGCTGCAACCGTTTCTCCGCGGCACTTTGGGGAAGGAGGACGGTCAGCGTGAGGTAGCGCGGCTCGGCACCCATCGTGGCCACATCATTGGCGTTGATAATGACAAGATAGCGGCCAGGCCCCAAACCCTCCCTCACCCCGGTTATCGGATCGCTGGAGACCACCAGGAAACGCCCTCCCACCGAGATGGCGGCGGCATCCGCGCCCACGGCAGGACCGATCATCAGTTCCGGCACGGGACAGCCGGAGAAGGGAAAGACCGATCCCTTTAAGACCTCTGCGCTAACCTTCCCCAGCCGCATCGCTATCGGGCAGCCTGAGTCCCTTGATCTCCAGCTCCAACTCCGGCACTTCCAATCCCGCTACCGCGTTAAGCTGATCGCGAAGCCGCAACATCAAGCGGCGGGCCGCCTCGGGAATCTTAATCCCATACCGAGCAATGAGCTGGAGTCTCACTTTGAGAACCTCCTCCTCATGGGATATCTCCACCCCGCTCCCCTTGTAGGTCTTGGCCAGCGCCTCGAAGATCCCCTCGTCCCCCGCCGCGAAATTGAGTGGGAGGAGCTCATCTTGCTCGGCAAGCACCCTGAGGACGAGCCGCTCGACTACCCCAGGGGAGATCAAGATCTGGCCGAGCTCCCCGCCGAGCTGTTTCTGCATCATCTCCTCCTTGTCAACAAATGTTCTCCCAACTCTTTCAAGATCGCCCCCTCCGCGCCGAGCGACTCCAGGGCTTGGAGGGCCTCAGTGGTGAGTAGCTTGGCCTCCGCTTGGGCTCGCTCCTTCCCCACCAGTCGAGGATAGGTTAGCGTGGAGTCCTCTTCCAGGTCGAGCAAGTCGTCGATCACCTGGTAAGCCACGCCGAGCTTAAGCCCGAACTGATGCAGTGCCCTTACCTGCTCATTATCTCCTCCGACAAGGGTCCCCCCGGCCGCCGCCGCAGCTCCGAGCAGACGGCCGGTTTTTTTTCTATAGACCTTTTCTAACCAGGCGCCATCGACGTTATCATCCAGCTCCAGCTCGACAAGCTGGCCCCCCACCATCCCCGCCGGGCCGAGGGCCTCGCAGAGCAGGGCGACCACCCCCAAAACCCGCTCCCCGGGGGAGAGCTTGGCCTGCTCAGCGGTGATCAGCTCAAAGCCCATGGGGATCAGGGCATCGCCGGTCAACAACGCCGTCGCCTCGCCGAAGGCCCGATGCAGGGAGGGGCGGCCGCGGCGCCGGGCATCGTCGTCGAGGGCGGGGAGATCGTCGTGGATCAACGAATATGTGTGGAACAATTCCGTCGCTGCTGCCGTGGGAAGGACCTCCGCGGCCCCACCTCCCAAGGCCTCCGCGGCGGCCAGCACCAGAACTGGCCGAATCCGCTTTCCTCCGCTGAGAGAATAGCTGATCGAATCATAAAGCGTCCGAGGGAATTCAGCCACCCGCTGCTCGAGGTAGGAGGTCAGGTAAGCATCGATGAGCTCTCGCCGGGTGGTGAGATAATTCCCGATCTCCATGCCAGAATCATTATAGGAGGTGGGCCGAGCTGGTTGCAATGAGGCCGACCGCAAGCTAGAATCCCTATCATGCGCATTGTCGTCCAGAGGGTGCGGTGGGCCCGGGTGATCGTCGAGGGGAAGGTCGTCGGCGAGACGGGCCGTGGTCTATTGCTACTAATTGGGGTCGGCCGTGGCGATGGAGGGGAACAGATACGCTGGCTGACCCGCAAGGTCCTCAATCTTCGGATCTTCGAAGGCGAGGAAGGCCGGATGGACCGCTCGGTCCTGGAGATCGGCGGGGAAATCCTCGCCGTGCCCCAGTTTACCCTCTACGGAGATGCCCGCAAGGGACGGCGACCGAGCTTCGAGCGGGCTGCCCCTCCGGAGGGAGCGGAACCGCTCTTCCGGCAATTCGTCGCCGAATTGGAGGGGAGCGGCTTGCGGGTCGCGCAGGGGGTCTTCCAAGCCCGCATGCAGGTCGAGCTGGCCAACGATGGCCCGGTGACCCTCCTGGTGGAGAAATGAGCCCGGCCTTGTCTGAGGGGAAGAATAGTGCTATTATGGGGCAAGGTTGGCCGATGGAGAATCTATCCCTGATCTTACCCTTGGAGGAGCTGGCCGAGGTTGAGGAGCGGCTTAGAGCAAGCCTCAGCTCAGAGATACCCCTAGTAACCAAGCTCGGCGAGTATCTCTGCCGTAGCGGGGGAAAGCGTCTCCGACCTGCCTTGACCGTCCTCTTCTATAAGCTCTTCGGCGCGAAGGGAGATCAAAAGACGCTGATCGAGATGGCGACCGTCTTGGAATTGATCCATTTGGCGACCTTGGTACACGACGACATCATCGATGAGTCGAAAGAGCGCCGCTCCCGCCCGGCGCTGTGGACGGTTTGGGGGAGTCGGGCCGCCGTCCTCCAAGGGGACTTCGTCTTCTCCCGCGTCTTCGCCATCCTCAACCGCCAAGAGGCCCAACTGCGATTCCTCATCACCGAGACGGTGGAGGAGATCCTGGAGGGAGAGCTCCTCCAGGAGGGGCTCCGCTGGCAGATCCCCACCGAGGAGGAGTATTTCGAGGTGGTCCGGCGGAAGACGGCGACGCTGATCTCAGCAGCCTGTGCGGTCGGGGCCCTGATCGGCGATCCCACGATTTCCCCGCAGCAACTCCCCCGGGTCTGCAAGGCGGGCTTGAAGCTAGGGATCGCCTACCAGATGGCGGACGATCTGTTGGACATCTTTGGCGATGGGCATTTGGGAAAGCCGACCTGGAAGGATCGCGACGAAGGCTGGATCACCCTCCCGTTCATCCGACTTCTCGAGCTGGTCGATGGAGAGGATGGGGAGCGAGTCCGCTCCCTTCTCCAGACGGAGAAGCTGGGCTCGGCCGAGCGGGAAGGGTTGCTCCGACTGCTCCGAAGCTTTAGCATTAAGGAAGGTTTCATCGCCGAGGCCTATGCCCTAATCACCGAGGCGAAGCGGCTCCTTGGGGAGTTAGAGGAGTCAGAATTCATGGACCCGTTGTTCGAGATAATGGACTTTGCGGTCGAACGCGACAGATGAAGGAAAACTTAGTACACAGAATGAGGAGGTCGAGATGGAGGTTCTGAAGGTCGCATCTACGTCTGATACCAACTCCCTGGCGGGGGCAATCACCGGAGCTCTGGAGAAGGATCGCGTCGTCGAGGCCCATGCCATCGGTGCTGGGGCGGTCAACCAAGCGGTGAAAGCAATCGCCATCGCCCGGCGATTTGTTGAGCGTCAAGGAAACCAACTGAAGGTCACCCCAGGCTTCATGGACCTGGAGATCGACGGCGAGGAGAAGACCGGGATTAGGTTTATAATCGAGCAGTAGTGTTAAAAGAGCTCGTCCGTGGTAGGTTAAGGGAGGCCCTCGAAAAGCTTGGCTTGGGGGAAGTGGAGCCGGAGGTCTTCCCTTCGGAGCGTTCGGAGCACGGAGACCTCTCCTCCAATATCGCCTTCACCCTAAAGGTCGGCCCGCCACCGACTACCGCTCAGCGGATTATCGCCCGCCTCGATCAGGAACCCTTCTCTCAGGTGGAGGTAGCCGGCCCGGGCTTCATCAACTTCTTCCTCAAACCGGAGGTAATCCAGGGTGTTCTCAGAATGGTATTGGAGAGGGGCGAACTGTACGGTTTAAGCCATCTCGGCAGTGGAAGCGGCGTCCAAGTTGAATACGGCAGTGCCAACCCGACGGGCCCATTGCACGTCGGCTTCGGGCGGAACGTTGTCCTGGGAGATACGATTGCCAACCTCCTCGAGGCGCTCGGTTACCGGGTGGAGAGGGAATACTACGTCAACGACAGCGGGACTCAGATGGAGAAGTTCGCCCATAGCCTCTACTACTACTACGCCAAGGCCCTCGATCAGGAGGCACCTTTGGAATTCCCGGAGGGGGGCTATCGGGGGGAGTACGTCCAACAATGGGCCGAGGAGCTAGCGGCGGCCGAAGGAGAACGGCTCCTCCGACTGCCGCTGAGGGAGGCAGTGGCCGAGATGAGGCAGCTCGGACTGGAACGGGTTCTGGAAAGCGTCCACAACGACCTCGAAAAACTGGGCATCCGCTACGACCGGTGGTTCTACGAGCATGATCTTTACGCCAGCGGAGAAGGCAAAGCGCCTCCCTTCGCTGTGGTGATGGAGGTCCTCCGGGAGAGAGGTTGCCTGGAGGAGCGGGAGGGAGCAGTGTGGTTCAAGGCGAGGGAGTTCGGAAGCGAAAAGGACGAGGTCCTGATCCGCTCCGACGGTCGCCCCGGCTATTTTGCTTCCGATGTGGCTTATCACTATAACAAGTTCGTCGAGCGGGGCTTTGATTGGGTCATCGATGTCTGGGGGGCGGACCATCAGGGCCACGTGCCCCGGATGGTCGCCATGATGCAAGCCCTGGGGCTCGAGCCCGACCGGCTGACGCTGCTGATCTACCAACTGGTGACCCTCAAGCGCGGCGGGGAGGAGGTCCGCCTCTCCAAGCGGCGAGGCGAGTTGATCACTTTGAGAGAGCTGATTGAGGAGGTCGGGCCGGATGCCGTCCGCTATTTCCTCCTCTCCCGCTCGCCCCACACCCACCTGGAGTTCGACCTCCAACTGGCTCAGGAGCGATCGAAGGAGAACCCCGTCTTTTACATTCAATATGCCCACACCAGGATCGCGGGGATCTTCCGCGAGGGGGCTTCGCCCCAGTACAATTGGGCGGAAATCGACCTGGGGCCGCTGCGGGCCCGGGAGGAGCTGGAGCTTATCAAGCAGTTGGATGAGTTTCCCGCGGTCCTCCATGACGCCGCAGAAGGCTTTGCCCCGCATCTGCTGGCCAACTACGCCTACCGGCTGGCGGCCTTATTCCAGGTCTTTTACGACCGACATCGGGTGCTGGGCTCCAATGAGCGCGAAGCTCCGCGGCTCGCCCTGTGCCGGGGGACGCAGATAGTCCTGCGGAAGGCCTTGGAGATCATGGGGGTCTCGGCGCCGGAGAGGATGTGAGCTACGGTTACAAGTTCGCAAGTTCAAAGGTTCCAGGTTCCCGAACCTGCGAACCTGGAACTTGTGAACCNNCTGGAACCTTGAGCTATGGCTTGGTTTGAGCGGCTAAAAAGAGGATTAGAGAAGACGCGGGGCAGGCTGGTCGGCGGACTGCAGGAGGCCCTCGCCGGTAGGGGGAGAATAGATCAGTCCCTGCTGGAGGAGATCGAGGCGATTCTTCTCGGCGGGGACCTGGGGGTGGGGACGACCGCGGAGATCATCGCCGCGCTCCGCTCCAGGGTGGCCGAGGAGCGGAACGGGGAGCCGGCAGTCCTTTTGCCCTGGCTGAAAGAGATTCTCGGAGCGCAATTGAATGGGGCAGAAGGAGCCCTGGCGCTGCGGGAGGACGGTCAGCCGACCGTCTTTTTAATCTTGGGAGTGAACGGTTCGGGGAAGACGACCACCATCGCTAAATTGGCCCAGCGATTCAAAGGGGAGGGCCGGAACAAGATCATCTTCGCCGCCGCGGATACCTTCCGCGTCGCGGCCATAGAACAACTGGAGATCTGGGCCCAGCGGGTCGGGGCGGAGCTGATCAAGCATCGCCCGGGAGCCGACCCCGGGGCGGTGGCCTACGACGCGGTGGATCACGCCCTCTCCAGGAGCGGTGAGGTGGTGCTGATCGATACTGCGGGAAGGCTTCAGACAAAGTTCAACCTGATGGAGGAACTCAAAAAGATCGACCGGGTGGTGGAAAAGAGGCTGGGCCGCCCACTGGACGAGCGGNNCACCGGCCAGAACGCCATCTCCCAGGCGGAAAAGTTCAATGAGGCTGTGCCACTCACCGGGCTAGTCCTGACCAAGCTCGATTCCACCGCCAAAGGCGGGGCGATCTTCCCCATCTTTAAGGAACTGCAGATTCCGATAAAGCTGATTGGAGTGGGAGAGAGAGCGGAAGACCTTCATCCCTTTAACCGCGAGGAGTTCGTAGAGGCATTGTTTTAGATCTGAAGGCCTTTTCCTCACTGCTCTTGACAACGGGACCGGGGCATGCTATTATTCGGTTGCTTGAAAACGATTTCCGAAAATGATTTCCGAAACCGTTGCTCTGAGGGAGCCAATCTGATGGGAAGTGTGACGATCAAAGATGTCGCTGAGAGGGCCGGGGTCTCCATCAGTACAGTCTCGCGGGTATTGAACGGCAAGTCCAAGGATCATATGCGTCCGGAGACGGAGGAGCGAGTCCTGGAGGCAATTCAGGAGCTTGACTATAGCCCAAATAAATACGCCCGCGTCCTGAAGCGGCAGCGGACTGGCGTAATCGGTGTTCTCGCCCCTGATATTTCCAATCCCTTCTTCTCCCAACTGCTCCGTGGGGTGGAGAACGTCGCCTATCGCCATAACTACCTCGTCCTTACCTGCGATGCCGAAAACTCCTTGGAGAAGGAGAACCGCTACATCGAGCTCCTCATTGAGGAGAGGGTCGAAGGGGTTGTCCTTATCTCCTCCGCCTCACAGAATGAGCAGGTAAAGCATCTGCTGCAGAAGGGGATTCATCTTGTGCTGGCCGACCGAAGGTTGGAAAGCATCGAGGCCCCGATGGCAATCGCTGATAATTTCAATGCCGGTCACATTCTGACAAAGTATCTGCTCCAGCTTGGCTATCGCGAGATTAGCTTCATTCAGGGACCGGCTGACCTTTCAACTGCAATGGATCGGTTCCAGGGCTTCCTCCGGGCGATGGAGGAGAGGGGATTGGAGGTGCGGAAGGAACATATTAAAGAGGCCGACTACACCTTCGAAGGGGGATATGAGGCAGCCCAGGAGATACTAAATGGAAAACTGCCCCAGGCAATCATCGCTGCCAATGATCTGATGGCTATCGGCGCGATCAGGGCCTTGGAAGACAATGGATTGAGCGTTCCCCAAGAGATTGGGGTCGCGGGCTTCGACAACATCTCCTTAACCGCCCTGGCCAAGCCCCGGCTCACCACTATCGACATTCCAGCCTACGAGATGGGCCAAAAGGCAATGGAGCTGCTACTCGGGCATATAGATAGAGCAGAACCGATGAGGGAAGAGATGAGACCGCTTGAAGTTAAGCTTGTAAGGGGCGAATCGTGTAAATGTCTAACCATGACAGACAGTTATCCGCCTGAAGCAGAGCCCCTACAGTCTAGGCCAAGGAGGTGATAGGATGGAGCAGATGTTACAACCTAGCTCAACTCAAAAGGAGGGGTTAAAATGAGATTCAAGTTAGTAGTTAGTTTGCTGTTAGTTGTTGGGCTGGTCATCACGGTCGGTGGAGTTGGTTTGGTGGGAGCTAGCCCAGATGGAATCAAGCTGGCATTAGTCGCTACCCCACCAGGAAAAGGCGACGTTGCCTGGAACTTCATGCACTGGCTAGGAGCAGAGCGGGCTAAAGAACAAGGCTATGTAGAGGACTACGTTGAGGTGATCAGCACCGAAGCGAAAATTCTCGCCGATCTAACATTGCTAGCCCAGTCCGGCCAACATGATTTAATCTCCGTATATGGGTGGGAATTTCTCGACGCTCTGAAGGTAGTAGCAAACGATTTCCCGGAGCAAAACTTCACCATGTCGGACGTGAGGCCCGAGTTTGACGAGGGAGAGCCCGGAGATGAAGCTGTACTTGGAATCCTTTTTCAGCAGGAGCAACCGAGCGCCCTGGCCGGAGCTCTGGGAGCCTTATTGGCAGTCCATCACGACTTCCCTCACGTCGGCATCGTCCTTGGTAAAGAAGGAGCAGTTCTCTACGAGTTTGAGATGGGCTATAAATGGGGGGTCGATTGGGCTATCAAATGGGCTGAGGAGAACCGTCCTGAGCTTCTTAATGAAGGGGATATCTCAGACACCCCAAAGAAGGAGAGGGTGCTATGGACATACACAGGTACCTGGTCTGACCCTGCGAGGGGACGTGAAGCTACCGAGATCCAAATTCGCCACGGGGCAGAAGTGGTCTACGCGGTAGCAGGGGCAACCGGACTTGGGGTTCTGGAATATGTCAAGGAGCACCACGAAACGAGAGGTATACCTCTGACCGAGCCTCCCTTCGCCGTAGGGGTTGACTCGGATCAAGACTGGATGAATCCCTACATAATCGCCAGTGCCATGAAAAGAGCGGACACCGCGATTCTGGAGGCGGCCAAGCTCGTCTATGAAGGGACGTTCAGGGACAAAGTCGCGCAAGATAAGGTTATATGGCTCAACCTCGGGAATAAGGGTGTCTGGTTGAGTGACGAGGAGACGTTGAAAGAGTGGGTTGAAACCTTCATAGAAATTGGTGAACTTGAGGCTGAGGAAGTACCACAAATCTTGTCTGACTACAGAGAGCTCAGAGGAGCCCAACCCGCTTGGATCTGGAACGCTATCGATGAGCTCAAAGCGCAGATAATCGAGGGCAAAGTCGAGATCCCCCGACCTTTTGGAGAGCCAGAGAGGTGGAAAATAGAGGATCTACGAGAAGAGTACGGATGAGCTAAGCGAACCAACCAAGCGGGGCTGAGCCGCAAAGTGCTCGGCCCCGCTCGTCAAGAAGAACGGTCAACATATCGGGAAATAGCTCTCAGGTTTGGTCAAAGCAGCCGAGGACTCGGGTTGAGATACCATACAGGAATAACCGTAAGCCATGATAGATTTTAGGAGGAGAAGGCGAGAATCGTGGAAATAAGGGAGGGAATATGCGATAAGGCAAGTGCAGTTTTGGGCGAGGAAAGAGCAATCGACACCGCTCTCAATGGAATAACTTGCGTTACAGAAACAATGGGGTTGTGTGATAGCAGGGTCTGAATCGAAAAATGGACTTTAAGCAGGGCTTGAAAAGTTTGAGGGCGCTTTGGGAATCTATACTGGCCGTACTGCTGGGCTTACTGGCAGCAATGATCTTTCTTTGGGCAAGCGGTTACAATCCTATCGACGTGCTTTATCGGGGGTTTGGCTTCTCCCTATTCACCAGGCACGGCTTCTTTAATACCCTAGCGTCCGCGACCCCGCTTATCCTAACTGCCATTACTTGGGCTGTAGGGGTCAAAGCGGGATTGTTCAACGTCGGAGCTGAGGGAATCATGATGATGGGAGCCGGAGCGACGGTTGCAGTCGGGGCTTTGACCCGTCTGCCTCCTGGATTACACCATTTAATTGCGCTAGCCGCTGCTTTGGTGGCGGGCAGTCTCTGGATTCTGCCTGTATCGTTTCTAAAAATTAAGAGAAATGTCCATGAGGTAGTTTCAACGATCATGTTGAACTGGGTTGCTATCTTTTTACTTAGCTTTTGCGTTGTGTGGCCTCTCCGAGATCCAGATGTTCCATGGCGGACCCTGAAGATGTTACCTAGCGCTCGTTTCGCAGCCTTAGTCAAGGGTAGCTCTCTGACCGACCTTATCTTCTTGTCCATCGCTGTTGCTATTTTTACCTATTTTCTTCTACGGCACACCAGAGTGGGCCAACACATACGAGCTACGGGACTCAATCCTGATACTGCGCGGAATGCAGGGATCGATATCGCCCGGGCGACGGTGCTGGGCTTCGTTATCGGGGGCGCATCAGCAGGACTAGCAGGATATACTTTGACTGCCGGGCTACCCCCGCTCTGGACGATCTCTGACAAACTGGGCACGCTTGCCGGTTATGGCTTTAGTGGAATCGTCGTAGCAGCAATAGCCAGAAATCATCCCATAGGATGCATCTTTGCGGCAATACTGTTCGGTGCAGTAATGACCTCTCAGACTTATATCCAAATATTTTCGGGCGTTCCACCGGAAATTACAGATGTGATTGCGGGGGTTATCATCATTGTCCTTGCCCTACCAGGGATCTCTAAGACGCTGTTGTTATGGCGAAGGAGGCGTACGCACTGAGATGGGTAGGCTGCTGGGGTCCACCTGGGGCGAGAGGCTGGTAGTCGCCCTAGCCATCGCTTTCATCCTTATTGTCACCGGCTTTGTAGGGGGAGTCGGGGATTCCGTGCACTTGCTTCTCTTGGGGCTCTACGCAATGGTTCCGATTGCACTGGCGGCAGCGGGTGAGGTGGTTAATGAAAGAGGGGGACTATTCAATATAGGGATTGAGGGAATAATGCTAGTAGGGTCCTTCAGTGCGGTCTACGTGGCCGAAATTAGCGGGAACTGGTTTGTGGGGATTCTTGGTGGAATAGCAGTTGGTGCACTGCTGGCCGCCATATTTGGCATCATTTCCACATACGGAGGGGCAAACCAGGTAATTGCGGGGATCGGGATTAACATCTTCGGGTTAGGATTTGTCGCATACTACCTAATAGTGGTTTGGGGAAATCCGGGTTTTCACCACTTAAGCTCTGCAGAGCTTCGAGTCCCTCTTGTTTCAACTCCAGCAACTCCATTGAGATGGATGATTCTTATAGCAATAGCCATCGGTTTCGTGGTGCATTACGTATTAAATCATACCCGATTCGGTCTCAGGGTAAGGGCTGCCGGTTTCAATCCCTTCGTAACTGATGTATCAGGGGTGGATGTACATAAGCTCAGAACGATGGCATGTATCATTGGAGGTGCTTTAGCTGGATTCGGCGGGGCGTACATGGCACTTGATTGGCTGGGGTTGACCGCTCGTGATCTGATTCAAGGACGTGGCTTCATCGCTTTAGCTTGTGTGGTATTCAGCGGCCTGGATGCCATTTTGGCTTTGGAGGCCGCTCTTCTTTTCGGTCTGTTCAACGCTATTGGCCTCTGGCTGCAAAACGTCCCCTGGGCTAGGCCGATCATGTTGCACGGTGGAAATTATCTCTTCTTGATGCTTCCCTATCTGGCCGTTTTAGCAGTACTTGTAGTGTTTCCTCGGAGGGAACGGCTTTCCAAGGAAATAGGGGCACCATACCGAAGGGAGTAGGAGTGCAAGAAGGTGGGTCGCTAGCTTTGTTCGAAGAAGAGTTGCTTGTTGAGATGAGAAATATACGTAAAGCTTTTGGAGAAGTGCAGGCTTTGCGCGGAGTAGATTTTAGGGTGGGCCAGAACGAAGCTGTTGGGCTCGTAGGGGACAACGGAGCTGGTAAGACCACCCTGGTGAAAATACTGACCGGTGTGTACCGGCCCGACGGCGGTGAGGTTTATTATAAAGGCAAGAAAGTCAAATTCACCTCCCCTGCCGATGCCCATGCTCTAGGTATCGAGCCTGTGCATCAAAGTGGGTCCACAATCGCCGAGATGAATGTATGGGAAAACTTCTTCCTAGGGCGGGAGCTTACCAAAATGGTTGGTCCCTTTAAAGTCCTCGACAAGCGGAAAATGCGCCGAGTAACTCGCGAAACATTAGCAAGCATTGGAATACATCTAGATTCCCTCGATAGAAGAATAGACACCCTCTCCGGAGGGCAAAGGCAATCTGTGGTTATAGGCAAAGCCGTCCACTTCGGAGGTGAATTACTTGTACTTGATGAGCCTACGGCTGCTCTTTCGCTAAAAGAGACGGAGAAGGTGCTGAACTATATAGAAGGAGTGAAGAAGCTAGGCCATTCAGTTATCCTTATCTCTCATCTAACGCGTCATGTGTATCCAGTAGCAGATCGATTCGTTATTCTGGATCGAGGTGAAAAGATAGGCGATTATCGAAAGGAGGAAATAACGCGAAAGGAACTGGAGAGCCTTATTGTTCAAGGAAGACTGCAAAGCGAAAAAATCTGAGGGGTCTGCCAGCTATAGGGCTCACCATCTTTCAGGCCTATTCCAGGATCGTGGGCGGAGTTGGTAGGGGCATTTGCAATTAGGTGCGTCCAGGAGGTGAACATTTGATGAAAAAAGTGCTGTTGGACTGTGACCCTGGTCATGATGATGCGGTCGCGATCATGCTCGCTTGCGCTTCCAATGAACTGGAAGTGAAGGGGATAACGACAGTTGCGGGCAACCAAACAGGAGAGAAGACCTTCCAGAATGCACTGAAAGTACTATCCCTAATAAGAGAAGAGCTGCCAATTGCGCGGGGTTTAGATGTACCGCTGCTCAGGGAACTGGTTACTGCACCAGACATCCATGGGGAAACTGGCCTCGATGGCGCAGCCCTTCCGGATCCAAGGGTCGAGCCCGTCAAGTCACACGCGGTGAATTTCATCGTTGAGTCGGTCTTATCCTCTAGGGAAGCAGTTTATGTAATCTCAACAGGACCACTTGGGAACATCGCGAGCGCGCTTCTGATCGCTCCAGCGATAAAGGAAAAGATAGAAAGGATCGTCTTGATGGGAGGAGGGGTTTTTGATTCAAATGTTACTCCAGCCGCTGAGTTCAACGTTTACGTAGATCCCGAAGCTGCGAGAATCGTCTTTGAATCAGGAGTTCCTATAACAATGGTCGGCCTTGACGTAACGAATAAGGCCCTGTTCACCTCTAGAGACATTGAAGCCCTCGGTGAGCTCTCCGGAAGGGTTTCAACAGTCACCGCTCAACTTCTGCAATTTTATGCGAAAGCTGTGAAAGAGGCCCTGGGTTTCGATGGAGCGCCGCTTCACGATCCGTTAGCTGTGGCAGCGGTCATCAATTCGGGCATCTTGGAAGCCAAGTCTCTGCACGTAGATGTCGAAACCCAAGGTGAGTTCACAAGGGGGGCAACGGTTGCGGACGTATATGGCATCACAAAGAAGAAACCGAATGCTGCAGTTGCCTTTGGACTGGATCTTCCAAGGTTTAAGGAGCTCGTATTTGACGCCATAAAGAGGTTGGATGAGAGGTGGCAGTGATAGGAGTTCTAGGCTCCATTAACATGGACCTTGTGGCAAAGGTGCCTCAGCTTCCTAGCCGTGGAGAGACCGTGCAAGGGATGGCTTTCGCTCGCCACCCTGGAGGTAAAGGGGCAAATCAGGCCTTGGCCGCTGCACGCATGGGAGCTGAGGTCGTCTTCTTGGGCAAGGTGGGTGATGATGCCTTCGGCTTGGAACTCCGCTCCTCTCTGGAGAAGAATGGGATAAGTACTCGCTACCTTCACACTGCTCTGCGGATAAGCTCAGGAATTGCGGTTATCATCGTTGAATCATCCGGTGAAAACATTATCTCGATCATTTCAGGTGCTAATGGCTACGTAAATGAAGAGTTCGTCGATGAGGTCCTCGATGTGCTTATTAAAGCCCAAGTCCTGCTCTTGCAGCTTGAGATTCCTCTCCCCACGATTGATCATTTGCTGCGGAAGTTGCCGCCCGTGCCGGATGGTCCGCTGGTAATACTGGACCCGGCACCTGCTCAAGATCTTTCAATGCTTTTGACGGAGCGGATCAATATTCTGACTCCGAACCGGGTAGAGCTAGCCCGGCTCACCCGAATTGGCCCATCACCGGTTGTGACAGAGACAGCAATGGAGATATTGCTATCGATGGGAATAGGTGATATAATTTGCAAGGCAGCTGGTCAAGGAGCTTTCTGGATGGGGCAAGATAGGAAGCTGCTCCATTTTCCGGCCTATTCAGTAAAGGTGGTCGACTCCACGGCTGCAGGCGATGCCTTCAACGGCGGGCTGGCCGTCGCGCTCACCGAAGGAAGAAGGATGGAAGAGGCAATTCGCCTTGCAAATGCTGCAGGAGCGCTCTCCACCACCAAGCCAGGAGCGCAGCCCTCGATGCCTACAAAAGGGGAGGTCGAGCAATTTTTCTTCCGGAATCGATGTAAGGAGGAGCAATGAAGTTCAAGCTAGGGGAGAAGGCCAGCCTGCGGAAGGCCTTCGGGGAGGCTTTGTGCGAAGTCGGGGAGAAGGACAAGCGGGTGGTCGTCCTTACCGCCGACCTGGCCGGCTCGACCCAGACCAAGCTATTCGCCGAGCGGTTCCCCCAGAGATTCTTCAACCTGGGGATTACCGAGGCAAACATGATGGGGCTGGCCGCCGGGCTGGCGCTGTCCGGGAAAAAGCCGTTTGTAAGCACCTTCGCCATCTTCGCCGTGGGGAAACCCTGGGAGCAAGTCCGCCAGGCAATCGCCTACCAGTCGGCACCGGTCCGGATCGTCGCCACCCATGCCGGGCTCACCGTAGGGGAGGACGGCGCCTCCCACCAAATGCTGGAAGACATAAACAACATGCGCGTCCTGCCCCACCTGGATGTGATCGTCCCCGCCGACGCCGTGGAGACAAAACAGGTAATCCGGTCCCTGAAAGATCACGACCGTGGTCCAGTCTACGTTCGCCTCGCCCGCGCCCCCTTCCCGGTAATCTTCGATGATCGGCATCGGTTTGAGCTAGGGAAGGCCCAAGTCCTCCGACCAGGCCGTGATGTGACCCTCTTTGCCTGCGGGCTGCTGGTCTCCCAGGCCCTGCAAGCCGCGGAGTTCCTCGCTGATAAGGGAGTCTCCGCCGAGGTGGTCAACGTCTCCACGATCAAACCGATCGATATAGAGACGATCGTAAACTCCGTTTCTAAGACCCAAGCGGCAGTGTCCGCGGAGGAACACCAAGCGACCGGCGGCCTGGGCAGCGCTGTGGCCGAAGTCCTCGGGGAACATTGTCCAGTTCCTCTAGAGCGGGTCGGCTTAAGAGAATTCGGCCAGTCGGGAAATGCCGAGGAACTCCTAGAACATTACCGCCTCACCCCTGAAGGGATCGCCGAGGCGGCGCTGCGGGCCCTAGCCCGGAAGGAGAATCAAGATGTCTAGCTTGGAAGTCGGAGACCTGAAACAGAAGGCCGATCAACTACGCAAGGACGTGGTAGAGATGGTCTATCGTGCCCGATCGGGCCACCCCGGCGGGGCCCTGGGGATGGCCGATGTGATGACCGTTCTGCATTATAAATTCCTCCGGGACGATCCTAAGAATCCCGGCTGGCCCGATCGCGACCGGTTCATCCTCTCCAACGGCCACACTTGCCCCCTCCTCTATGCCATCCTCGCCGACAAGGGCTATTTCCCTCGGGAGGAACTCTGGCGGCTCCGCAAATTGGGGGGCTTACTACAAGGCCATCCTTCGACCGCCCGGGGGACCCCTGGAGTGGAATTCTCCAGCGGCTCCTTGGGGCTGGGTCTTTCGTTCGCCTGCGGCGTAGCCCTGGCCGGAAGGCTGGATGGTAAAGATTACCGCGTCTTCTGCTCAATCAGCGACGCCGAGTGCCAGGAAGGGCAGACCTGGGAGGCCGCTCTGACCGCCCGCCACCATAAATTGGACAACCTTATCGCCATCCTCGACCGGAATGGCAGCCAGATCGACGGCCCGACGGAGGAGATCCTGGGAATTGACCCGCTAGCGGAGAAGTGGCGAGCCTTCGGCTGGGATGTCCGGGAAATCGAGGGCCACGACTATAGCCGGATCGTCCCTGCCTTCGAGAAAGCCCTCCAAGCAGAAGGAAGGCCGAAGATGATCATCTCCCACAATCTGATCGGCAAGGGCGTCTCCTTCATGGAGGGCGAGTTCAGGTGGCACCACGGCGCGCCGTCCCCGGAGCAGTTTGAGCAGGCCTTAAGAGAGCTGAGCTCCATAGAATAGCAGAAGTGCGGATCAGGTGCAGACGTGCTGCGGTGCGGAGGTGCGGAAGTTAACCGCAGCACTTGAGCACTGCAGTACAGCAGCACTTCTCCACCCCAGCACTTTTGCACAGCAGCACATCGACACTTGAGAAGGGAGGATCAATGAAATACGTCTATCTATTCGAGGAGATCGAAGAGGCAGAGCAGCAGGCTGGCGGCGAGTGGCAGGAGGTCCGGGCATTGCTCGGGGGCAAAGGGGCCAACCTGGGGGAGATGACCCGGATCGGTATCCCTGTCCCGCCGGGGTTCACCATCACCACCGAAGCCTGCATCGCCTACCTCGACCAGGAATACAAGCTCCCTGAGGGCCTGTGGGAGGAGACATTGGAGGCACTGCGGTCAGTGGAGGCTAAAATGGGCAAAAGCTTCGGCGATCCGAAGGACCCGCTGCTCGTCTCCTGCCGCTCGGGCGCCAAGTTCTCCATGCCGGGCATGATGGACACCGTACTCAACATCGGGCTCAACGACGAGACTGCAGCGGGGATGATCGGGCTAACCGACGACGCCCGCTTCGTGTATGATGCCTACCGTAGGCTGATCCAGATGTTCGGCTCGGTGGTCATGGGAGTCCCCGATGAACCCTTCGAGGAGGTGATCGCCGAGCATCGCCAGGAGCTCGGGGTGGAAACGGATGCCGAGTTGAGGGCCGCGGATTGGAAAGGAATTATCGAAAGATTCAAGCAGATCGTAAATGAGCACACCGACCGTGATTTCCCCCAGCACCCCACTGAACAGCTCCGCCTGGCCATCGAAGCCGTGTTCAAGTCCTGGAATGGCCGGCGCGCCGCTGCCTACCGCGAAGCGGCCGGTATCCCCCACGACCTAGGCACGGGAGTCAACGTCCAGACGATGGTCTTCGGCAATTTAGGCTGGGACTCCGGCACCGGGGTGTGTACCACGCGGAACGTCTCCACCGGCGAGCCGGAGATCGAGGGGGACTACCTGCTCAATGCTCAGGGCGAGGATGTGGTGGCCGGTGGTCGCACGACCAAGCCGATTGCCGAGCTTGCCCAGGAGATGCCCCAAGCCTACGCGGAGCTGGAGGAGATCTGCCGTTTGCTGGAGGAGCATTACCGTGACGTCCAGGACCTGGAGTTCACCATCGAGCGGGGGAAACTCTGGATTCTCCAAACCCGCGACAGCAAACGGACGGCCCAAGCAGCAGTTCGAATCGCTGTGGAGATGGCCGAGGAGGGCCTGATCAGCCGCCAGCAGGCGCTGCTCCGCGTCACACCGGAACAGGTGGACTTTTTCCTCCACCCCCAATTTGAGCCCGAGGCCAAGAGGGCCGCCAAACAGAATGGCAAACTAATCGCTACGGGCCTGAACGTCTCGCCCGGGGCGGCCGTCGGCGCGGTGGCCTTCGACGCTGACTTGGCAGAACGATGGGCCAAAGAAGAAGGGCGCAAGGTCATCATGGTCCGGCCGGAGACCAAGCCCGACGACGTGCACGGCATGCTGGCCGCTGAGGGGATCTTGACCAGCCGGGGCGGGCGAGCGAGCCACGCCGCGCTGGTGGCACGACAGTTCGGCAAGCCGGCCGTCGTGGGCTGCGCTGCGTTGGAGATCGACCTGAGACAACGCCGGATGAGGGTAGATGACCTGGTAATCAAGGAAGGCGATTTCGTTTCAATTGATGGGACGACCGGCGAGGTCTTCGCCGGTGAGCTGGCCACCTTCGCTCCAGACATTGAAGACCCGTTGCTGCTCAAGCTCCTCACCTGGGCTGACCAGTTCCGCCAACTGGAGGTGTGGACCAACGCCGACTACCCCCGTGATGCAAAACGGGCCCGCGATTACGGAGCCGAGGGCATTGGCCTCTGTCGCACGGAACACATGTTCTTCCAGTCCGAGCGATTGCCCCTTGTGCAGGGGATGATCCTCGCCGAGGTGGAGGAGGAACGCCAGAAACACCTGGAGAAGCTACTTCCATTTCAGCGGAGCGACTTTGAGGGACTCTTCCGCGCCATGGACGGCCTGCCCGTAATTATCAGGTTGATCGATCCACCGCTCCACGAGTTCCTTCCCAGTTACGAGGAGTTGCTCCAGGGGCTCGCCGAGCTGCGGGCGAAGGATGGGGATCCGAAGCTCTTGGAGGAGAGGGAGCGGATGCTTGAGGCCGTCGAGTCCCTGCGCGAGGCCAACCCGATGTTGGGGCTGCGCGGGGTGCGCCTGGGAATCCACCTACCCGAGGTGACCAAGATGCAGGTGCGAGCGATCTTTGAGGCCGCCTGCACCGTGGCCCGGGAGGGGGTCGATGTCCACCCCGAGGTCATGATCCCCCTGGTCAGCCACGTCAACGAGCTAAGAGAACAACGGACGGCGCTGGAGGAGGTCGCCCAGCAGGTGATGCGGGAGCAGGAGGTTGAGCTGGACTATAAATTCGGGACGATGATCGAAATCCCGCGCGCTGCCCNNTCCTTCGGGACCAACGATCTGACCCAGACGGTCTTTGGCATCTCCCGCGACGACGCTGAGGCCAGTTTCCTCCTCCAGTATCAGAAGAAAGGCATCCTTCCCTGCAACCCCTTTGCGACCATAGACGTAGCCGGCGTGGGCAAGCTGATGGAGCTGTGCGTCCAGCTTGGTCGCCAAGCCCGCCCGGACCTGGAGATTGGGATCTGTGGTGAGCACGGAGGAGATCCGGCCAGCATCCTATTCTGCCACGAGATCGGCCTGAACTATGTCAGCTGTTCTCCCTTCCGGGTACCGATCGCCCGGCTTGCCGCAGCC
>JABAHQ010007640.1_pt2 | contig 22570 bp, 20 predicted proteins | sample 7062091 | NCBI WGS metagenome assembly JABAHQ01 (sample SAMN14534359, study PRJNA622989) | marine sediment metagenome | biome: marine biome [ENVO:00000428]; feature: marine pelagic biome [ENVO:01000023]; material: deep marine sediment [ENVO:00002113] | place: India: Gulf of Kutch | collected...
GGTCTTGCCATGGGTGCCGCCGACCGCGATGGCCCATTTCAGGCGCATCAGCTCGGCCAGCATCTCGGCGCGGCGCACCACGGGGATGAAGCGCTGGCGCGCCGCCTGGACCTCCGGATTTTCCGCCTGGATCGCCGTGGAGACCACCACCACCTGGGCGTGCTCCACGTTCGCGGCCGCGTGGCCGACGGTGACCGGGACGCCGAGCGCGCGCAGCCGGCGGACGTTGGCGTTCTCGGCGACGTCGCTGCCCTGCACCGTGTAGCCGAGGTTGTGCAGGATCTCGGCGATGCCGCTCATGCCGATGCCGCCGATGCCGACGAAATGGATGGTGCCGATGTCGAGTGGCAGGCGTCTCATGCTGCAGCCTCCTCTTGCGTCGGACGCTCGTCGCCGTCGTCGGTGCGCGGGTCGCAGACCAGGTCGGCGAGGAGCGCCGCCGCCGCCTCGCGGCCGCAGGCGCGGGCGCAGTGCGAGGCGCGCGCCAGCAGGACGGGCTGCAACAGCAGCGACTCGAGACGCTCGGCGAGGCGGGCCACCGTGAAGCCGGACTGGGGCATGACCCAGCCGCCGCCGGCTTCGGCGAGGCGCCGGGCATTGGCGGTCTGGTGGTCGTCGGTGGCGGAGGGGTAGGGGACCATGAGGCCGGGCCGTCCCGCCGCGGCGAGCTCGGCCACGGTCGAGGCGCCGGCCCGGCTGATCACCAGGTGCGCCGCCGCCAGGCGCTCCGGCATGTCGTCGAAGAAGCCCTTCAGCTCGCAGGCGACGCCGGCGTCGCGGTAGGCGGCGGCGACGCGCTCCAGGTCCGGCCCGCGGACCTGCTGGCTGACGTCGATGCGCCCGCGCAGCCGCTCGGGCAGGCGGCCGGCCGCCGCCGGCACGACCTCGTTGAACACGACCGCGCCCTGGCTGCCGCCGATGACCAGGAGGCGGAGCCGGTCCGCTTCCTCGGGCACGGCATAGGGCCTGCGGCCGACCGCGGCAATCGCCGGGCGCACCGGGTTGCCGGTGACGCGAAGCTTCGCGCGGTCGCCCTCGGCGACGGCGTCGACCCGGTCGAAGGAGGTGGCGATCGCGTCCGCCCGCGCGGCGAGCAGCCGATTGGCCCGGCCGAGGACGGCGTTCTGCTCGTGCAGCACCACGCGCAGGCCGAGGCGGTGGGCGGCGAGCACCGTGGGGACCGAGGCGTAGCCGCCGAAGCCGACCACCACGTCGCTCTGCAAGGCCTTCAGGACACGGCGCGCCTGCACCAGCCCGAGGCCGAGCTGCAGCACGCTGTGCAGCTTGGCCAGCGCGCCGCCTCCGGCTAGGCCGCCGGCGCGGATGCGATGGGTCTCGACCTGCGGCAGCTCGGGGCCGAAGCCGGCGCCGCGCCGGTCGGTGAGGAGGGCCACGCGCACGCCGCGGCCGAGCAGCTCGCGGGCCAGCGCCTGGGCGGGGAACATGTGCCCGCCGGTGCCGCCGGCGGCCAGGACCGCGCGCCGGGGCGCCGTGCCACTCATGGCGCGCCTCCTTGGCCGACCCGACGGCGCGTGAACCCGAGCACCATGCCCATGGCGAGCGCCACCCCGAGGAGCGACGAGCCGCCGTAGCTGATGAAGGGCAGGGTCATGCCCTTGGTCGGGATGAGGTGCAGCGCCGAGGCCATGTTGACGAGCGCCTGCACGCCGAACTGCACCAGCAGGCCGGTGCACGCGAGCAGCACGAACGGGCTGCTCTCCTGCAGCAGGCGCGAGAACCCGCGCAGCACGACGAAGGCGAAGAGGCCGACGATGACGAGACAGGCAAGCAATCCGAACTCCTCGCCGGCCACCGCGAAGATGAAGTCCGAATGGGCGTCGGGCAGCATCGTCTTGACCGTGCCCTCGCCCGGGCCCCGGCCGAACAGGCCGCCGCTCGCGAACGCCTCCATGGAGCGCTCGATCTGGTAGCGGTCGCCGGCTTCGGGGTCGAGGAAGCCGTCGATGCGCGCCGCCACGTGCGGCAGCGCGAAGTAGGCGCCGCCCAGCGCCACAACGCCGGCCACGCCCAGCAGGCCGACCCAGATGAGCGGCAGGCCGGCGACGAACAGCTGCGCGCCCAGGACGACGCTGACCACGAAGGACTGCCCGACATCGGGCTGCCAGAGCAGCAGCACGACAAAGGCGAGCCACAGGGCGAGCACGATCCGGGCCCCGGGTATGCCCTCTCCGCACTTCTCGGCGGCCAGCAGCCAGGCCGCCACCACGGCGAAGCAGGGCTTGGCCAGCTCGGAGGGCTGCAACGAGACGCCGGCCAGGCTCAGCCAGCGCGTCGCGCCGTTGATCTCGGGTCCGGCGATCAGCGCGAGCGCGAGCAGGCAGAACGAGGCCGCCAGGCCAATCACGGCGAGGCGGCGCAGGACGCGCGGCTCGAGCAGCGACACCCCGATCATGACAAGCAGCGCCGTGGCGAGGAACAGGATCTGCCGCTGCGCCAACTGGAAGCTGCCGAGGCCGCCGATGCGCTCCGCCGCCGCGGGCGAGACCGCCATGATCAGGACCGCGCCGAGGCCCGTGAGCGCGACCAGAGCAGCCAGGGTCCAGCGGTCGACGGTCCACCACCAGCGGCCGAGGACGCTCCTGTCCGTGCGCGCGAAGCCCCTCATTGGACGGCGCTCCCGGTCCTCAGGGCCTTGTCGATGTCGAGCTCGCCGCGTTCGCCGGGCAGCGCCTCGACCGCGGCGCGGAAGGCTTCGCCGCGCGCCTCGAAGTTGGCGAACTGGTCGAAGGAGGCGCAGGCCGGCGACAGCAGCACGACCGCGCCGTCTCTGCCCTCGCGCCGCGCCGTCTCGCGCGCCGTCTCGACCGCGCTGGCCAGGTCGCCGCAGCGCTGGACCGGCACCCGGGCCTGCATCGCCGCGGCGAAAGCCGCTTGCGCCTCGCCGATCAGAAACGCGTGCGCGATGCGTGGGTAATGCGCTTCGAGCCCGGCCAGCCCGCCCTGCTTGGGTCGGCCGCCGGCGATCCAGTAAATCGTGTCGTAGCAGGCGAGCGCCTTGGCCGCGGCATCCGCGTTGGTCGCCTTGGAGTCGTTGACGTAGGCGACGCCGTCGATGACCGCGACCGGCTCCTGCCGGTGCGGCAGGCCGGGGAAGCTGCGCAGGCAAGCGGCGATCACCGGCGCGTCGACGCCGACGCCCTTGCACGCGGCATAGGCCGCGGCGGCGTTCTGCCAATTGTGCGCGCCCGGCAGGGTCGGCACCTCGCGCAGGTCCAGCGCCGGCACCTCGCGGCCCTCGCTGTCGTCGAGCAGCACGCCGTCGCGCGCGAAGACGCCGCCGTGGATGCGGGTCTGGCCGGAGACCGGGACGACGAACTGGTCGTCGGCGGCTTTCAGGTCGGCGAAGATGCCGCGGCAGATCTCGTCGTCGACGCCGATCACCGCGGTGCGCGGCCGCGTCTGGCGATGGAAGATCTTCCGCTTGGCCGCGACGTAGCCCTCGATGCCGCCGTGCCGTTCCAGGTGGTCGGGCGAGATGTTGAGCAGGACGCCCACGTCGAAGGTGATCGAGCCGGTAATCTCCAGCTGATAGGAGGACATCTCCAGGACGTAGATGCCGCCGGCGTCGAGCGGCTCCAGCTCGAGGGCCGGCGTGCCCAGGTTGCCGCCGTAGGCGACCGCGCGCCCCGCGGTCTCCAGGATGTGGCCGATGAGCGCGGTGGTCGTCGACTTGCCGTTGGTGCCGGTGACCCCGACGTAGCCGGCATTGCGCTGGGCGCGCGCCAGCAGCTCGATGTCGCCGATGATCTCGCAGCCGTTCTCCTTGGCCAGCGCCGCCACCGGATGCGGCTCGGGATGGGTGTGCGCGATGCCGGGGGAGATGATCAGGCTGGTCAGCTCGCGCCAGGGGCAGGTGGCGAGATCGACCAGCGGGATGCCCCGGGCGCGCGCCACCGCGCGCTGCTCCTCGCTGTCGTCCCAGGCCCAGACCTCGGCGCCGCTGTCCTGCAGCGCGCGCGCCGCCGAGAGCCCCGACTTGCCGAGGCCGAGCACGGCGACGGGGAGACCGCCGAAGAAGCCCAGGTCGATCACGCGGCCACCTCCCGTCACCTCAGCTTGAGCGTCGAAAGGCCGGCAAGCGCCAGGATCGACGCGATGATCCAGAAGCGGATCACGATCGTCGGCTCTGCCCAGCCCTTCTGTTCGAAGTGATGATGCAGGGGCGCCATGCGGAACACGCGTCGCCCCGTCAGCTTGAACGAGACGACCTGGACGATCACCGAGACCGTCTCGAGCACGAACAGCCCGCCGATGATGGCGAGCACGATCTCGTGCTTGGTGGCGACCGCGATGGCGCCGAGCGCGCCGCCCAGCGCCAGCGAGCCGGTGTCGCCCATGAAGACCATGGCGGGCGGCGCGTTGAACCACAGGAAGCCCAGGGAGGCGCCGACCAGCGCGCCGCAGAACACCGCCAGCTCGCCGCTGCCGGCCACGTAGTGGAGCTGCAGGTAGTTGGCGAAGATCGAGTTGCCGACCAGGTAGGCGATCAGCGCGAAACAGCCGCCCGCGATCATCACGGGCCCGATCGCCAGGCCGTCGAGGCCGTCGGTCAGGTTGACCGCGTTCGAGGCGCCGACCATGACGAACACGGCAAACGGCACGAAGAACCAGCCGAGGTTGAGCAACAGGTCCTTCAGGAACGGCACCGCCAGGTGCGTCGCCAGGGCCTCGGGCGTGAGCTGCACGATCCACACGGTGGCGCCGGTCCCGATGGCGATCTGCGCGCCCAGCTTGACCAGGCCGGGCAGGCCCTTCGAGTCGCGCCGCGTCAGCTTCAGGTAATCGTCGGCGAAGCCGATCAGGCCGAAGCCGCAGGTCACCGCGAGCACCGCCCACACGAAGCCGTTGGTCAGATCGGCCCAGATCAGCGTCGAGACGGCGGTGCCGAGCAGAGTCAGGAAGCCGCCCATGGTCGGCGTGCCCTGCTTGGTGAGCAGGTGGCCGGCCGGCCCGTCGGAGCGGATCGGTTGGCCGTCGCCCTGCTTCGCCTTGAGCCAGGAGATGATGCTCGGGCCGAGCACGAAACAGACGAACAGGGCGGTCATGACCGCCGCACCGCTGCGGAAGGTGATGTAGCGGAAAACGTTGAGGACCGTGATGTCCTCGGCGAGCGGGACCAGCAGGTTGTACAGCATGGCCGTCGGTCTCCCCGTCCTACTCGCCGTTGGCCGCGCGCGACAGGCTGCGCGCCGCGTCCATGAGGGCCTCGACCACCGGCCCCATGTGGCTGCCGGCGGAACCCTTGACCAGGACCGCGTCGCCGGCGCGCATGGCGGCGCGGGCGAGCGGCAGCAAGGCGCGCGAATCGGCGGCGTGGCCGCCGCGCATCCGCACGGGCAGCGCGTCGTGGAGCGCCGTCATGCCGGCGCCGCAGGTGAGGACCAGATCGACGCCGGCCTCGCGCAGCGGCTCGGCCAGGGCGGCGTGCAGCTCGCCCGCGCGCGCGCCGAGCTCGAGCATGTCGCCGAGAACCGCGATGCGCCGGCCTTGGGGTCCGACGGGAGTGTGGCCGAGGACCTCGAAGGCGGCGCGCATGGAGGTGGGGTTGGCGTTGTAGGTGTCGTCGATCAGCTCGACGGCGCCCTCGGGCAGGTTGATCCTGCGGCGCACGCCGCGACCCTTGATCGGCTCGAGGCGCGCCAGCTCGCGCGCCGCGCGTACGACGTCGGCGGCCGCGGCGGCGACCGTGGCGAGCACCGCGAGCGAGTTGATGACCCAGTGCGAGCCGGGCAGCGAAAGCCGGTAGTCGAGCCGCTCGCCCAGGATCTCGGCCCGCACCCGGCTGCCCTCGGGCCCGAGCTTGCACTCCAGCAGCCGCGCCTCGGCGCCGGCATCGCGGCCGAAACCGATGATCCGCTCGAGCCCGGCGGCGCGCGCCGTGCCGGCCAGGCGCTCGAAGTGCGGGTTGTCCCGGTTGAGCACGGCGACGCCGTCCGCCGCCATCCCCTCGAAGATCTCCGCCTTGGCCGCGGCGATCTCCTCGATCGAGCCGAAGTAGCCGATGTGCGCGGCCTCGACGTTGGTGATCAGCGCGACCTGCGGCCGCAGCAGCGCGGCGAGATCGCGGATCTCTCCCGGCTGGTTCATGCCCAGTTCGAAAACTCCGTAGGCCGCCTCTGGCGGCAGGCGCGCGAGGCTCAAGGGCAGGCCCCAATGATTGTTCAAGCTGCCGGCGCTGGCCGCGGTTGGCGCCTGGGCGCGCAAACAGCGCGCCAGGGCCTCCTTCGTGCTGGTCTTGCCCACGCTGCCGGTCACCCCGATGAAGCGCGCGCGGCTGCGCGCCCGCGCCGCGTGGCCGAGGTCGCCGAGCGCGGTCATGGTGTCTGCGACGATGAGCAGCGGGGCCGCCTCGCTGAGAGCGCTCAGGCCGGCCTCGCCGGGCCGACGGTGCGAGACCGCGGCGGCGGCGCCGTTGTCGAAGGCGTCCGCGATGAAGTCGTGGCCGTCGAAGTTGGGTCCCGCGAGGGCGATGAACAGATCGCCGGGCGCCAGGCTGCGGCTGTCGATCGAGACGCCGCTTGCCGCCCATTCGGCGGTGTTGCGCCCGCCGGTCGCAGCGGCCGCCTGAGCGGCGCTCCACAGCGCGAGGCCGCTCATGCGCCGGCCCTTTCGCCGCCGGAGTCCGCCCTCAGGCGCGCGACGGCGGCCCGGGCGACATCCCGATCGTTAAAGGGCAGAACCCGGTCCCCGACGATCTGTCCGGGTTCGTGACCCTTCCCCGCGATGACCAGGACGTCGCCCGGGCCAAGAGCGGCCACCGCCCATGCGATGGCCTCCCCCCGATCCGGCGCCTCTTGCGCCTGCGGTGCGGCGGCGAGGATCTCGCGGCGGATGGCCGCCGGGTCTTCGCCGCGCGGGTTGTCGTCCGTGACGATGAGCCGATCGGCCAGGCGGCTGGCCAGGTCGCCCATGATCGGCCGCTTGCCGGGGTCGCGCTCGCCGCCGCAGCCGAAGACGACGGCGAGGCGGCCCTTCGTGTGCGGGCGCAGCGCGCGAAGCGCGTTCTCGAGCGCGTCGGGGGTGTGGGCGTAGTCGACGTAGATGGCGGCGCCGTTCGGGTGGTGCGCCACCAGCTCCATGCGGCCGCGGGNNCACGTTGAGCGCATCGGGTGTATGGGCGTAGTCGACGAACACCTGGCCGCCGGCCGGGGTGCGCGCCACCGCCTCGAGCCGCCCGGGCACGCCGCCCAGTCGCGGCAGCGCCTCGAGCGCCGCCTCGGGCGCGGTCCCGCTGGCCACCGCCAGGGCGAGCGCGGCCAGAACGTTGGAGGCCTGGAAGGCGCCGACCAGGGGCAGCTCGACCCTGTGCGCCCGCCCCAGGACGTCGAGCATCAGGCTCTGGCCTTCCGGCGTGGCTTCCTGGGTCATGAGGCGCAGGTCGCTGTCGCAGATCCCGTAGGACAGGACCGCGAGGCCGCGCCGCGAGCAGAGGGCGCGAAGCTCCTCGAAGGCACCCAGGTCGGCGTTCAGCACCGCCGTGCCGTCCGCAGCCAGAAGGTCGGCGAACAGGCGCCGCTTTGCGGCCCAGTAGGAGGCCATGTCGCCGTGATAGTCCAGATGGTCGCGCGACAGGTTGGTGAAGGCCGCCGCCGTGACCCGCACGCCGTCCAGGCGATACTGGTCGAGGCCGTGGCTCGAGGCCTCCAGGATCAGGTGGCTGACGCCGTCCTCGGCGAGGCTCGCCAGGCAGCCGTGCAGCTCGACGGGGTCGGGCGTGGTCAGCGACCCGGGTGCGCCGGGCCGCGGCGGGGCCAGGCCGAGGGTGCCGAGGCTCGCCGCCTCCAGGCCGAGATGGCGCCAGATCTGCCAGGTGAAGCTGGCCACCGAGGTCTTGCCGTTGGTTCCGGTGACCGCCGCCACGGTCTCGGGCTGGCGGCCATGGAAGCGTGCCGCCATCAGGGACAGCCGGCGCCGCGGGTTGTCGTCGGTGATCAGGCGCACCGGCGGCACGCCGGGCTCGAGCGTGGTCCCGCTCGGCGCGAGCACGGCCACGGCGCCGTTGCGCACCGCCTGGTCGATGTAGGCGCGGCCGTCCTCGCGTGTGCCGGGCAGGGCGGCGAAAAGGAACCCCGGGCCGACCTTGCGGCTGTCCGCCGAGAGACCGCGAATCTCGGTGTCCGCCAGGGCTGCCGCAGCCGTCATCTCTGTCGCCGTATCCTTGACCAGGTCAGTGAGTCGCAACCTTCCGCGCTCTTAGCTTTGTCCGGATGAGGAGCCGTTCGCTGTCGTCCTCCTCGGCGGCATCGGGCACGGGCTCGACCCCGAGCATCGGGCCGATCCGCTCCACCACGCGCCGCACCACGGGGGCCGCGACCCAGCCGCCGGTGGCGTAGCCGTGTGTGCGCTCGGTGCCCTTGGGCTCGTCGAGCATGACGAAGACCACGTAGCGCGGCTCGCTCATGGGAAAGGCGCCGGCGAAGGAGGCGATCCGGGCGTTGCGGGCGTAGCGCCCGCCGACCAGCTTGTCGGCGGTTCCCGTCTTGCCGCCGACCCTGTAGCCCTTGGCGCCGGCCTTGCGGCCGGTGCCGTGGCGCACCACCAGGCGCATGAGCCGGCGCATGGTGAGCGAGGTCTTCCGGCTCATGGCCCGGTGTCCTGCCGGGCGTGAACCGGCGGCCCGCTTGATCAGGGTCGCCGGGCGGCGCTCGCCGCCGTTGACCACCGTGGCCACGGCGCTGGCCAGTTGCACCGGGCTGACGGCCAGGCCGTGGCCGTAGGAAATGGTGAGCGTGTTGATGTCGCGCCACGGCGAGGGGAGCATCGGCTCGCCCACCTCGGCCAGTTCGATACGCGCCGGCCGCGTCAGGCCGAGGCGATCAAGGAACGCGCGCTGGACGGCCGTGCCCGCGTCCATGGCCATGTGCGCGGCGCCGATGTTGCTCGAGTACATGAAAATCTCCGGCACCGAGAGCCAGCGGTTCTTCGGCTTGTAGTCGGTGATCGTGAAGCGGGCCGCGCGGATCGGCTGGCTGGTGTCGTAACCGTCGTCGAGCGTCACCACGCCCTCGTCGAGCGCCATGGCGGTGGTGAAGATCTTGAACACGGACCCCATCTCGTAGAGCCCGAGGCTGGCGCGGTTGAAGCGCGCCTCCGGCGCCGCCGCCCCGGGCCGCTCCGGATCGAAGTCGGGCAGGGAGACCAGCGCCAGCACCTCGCCGCTCGAGGCGTCCATCGCCACCCCGGCGGCGCCGACGGCGGCGAACTCGTGCATGGCGGCGCCCAGCTCCTCGGCGAGCACATGCTGCACCCGCAGGTCGAGGCTGAGCGCCAGCGCCTCGCTGCGCCCGCGCAGCACCTCGTCGAAGGACTGCTCGATGCCCGCCAGGCCCTTGTTGTCGACGTCGGTGAACCCGACACTGTGCGCGGTCAGGCGGCCGTGCGGATAGTATCGGCGCGGCTCGCGTTCGAAATAAAGGCCCGGGATGCCGAGGCGGTTGACCCGGTACTGCTCGCGCGGCGTCAGGTTGCGCTTGAGCCAGATGAAGCTGCGCTCGGTCGACAGCTTGGCGCGGATCTCGGCCTCGGAGAGGTCCGGCAGGGCGCGCGCCAGCTGCCGCGCGGCCTCGGCGGGATCGCGCAGCTGGCGCGGGTTGGCGTAGAGCGAGGCGCTCGGCAGGGTGGTGGCCAGCACGACGCCGTTGCGGTCGACGATGTCGGCGCGCCCCGTCTCGAGCGTCGGCACGGCCGGCGTCGCGGCGAGCCGCGGGGCGGAGCCCGCCGTGAACACGGCGACATCGACGAGCCGGCCGCTGACGACAAGGAAGGCGAGAGCGAAAACCATGCCCGCCACGAGCAGGCGGGTGCGCCCGGTGTCGAGGATCTCGGCGGTGTTGCCGTCCATGACAATGCGCGCCGCCCGGGCCGGGCGGGTGCCCGGAGCCCGGGGGCGCAAGTTTGGGGAGGATGCGTCTGGACGGCGGGTCACCGCGCGGTCCCCGCCATCGGGGTGGTGCCACCCGCGTGCGACGCGGGGGCGACCGCCAGGGTCGGAGCCGCGGACTGAGCGGGCTCCGCGTCCCCGGGGTCCGTGGACCCCGGCGCCCGGTCGCGCCGGGGAAGATCGTCGATGCGTACGAACTGCCGCGCCCTGAGCGGTTGCAGCTCGAGGTGCCTGACGGCCAGCTCGGCGAGCCGCGCCGGGCGGTTCAGATAGCTCCATTCGGCCTCGAGAACCTGGATCGCTTCCTGGTGGCGCAGGATGTCGCGCTGGACGAGGTCCAGCTCCTCTTCCATCTCGCGCACTTCCTGCTTGATGTGGAAGAGAAACAGCGCCGCCGAGGCCGCGGTCAGTAAGAGGAGCAGTCCGGCGACACGGGTCATGCGACACCCCCGCGCGCCGCGGCGGCGCTCGTCTCGACCCAGGCCGGCGCGGAGGTGCGTTCGGCGGCCCTCAGCCGGGCGGAGCGAGCCCTCGGGTTGGCCTCGCATTCCGCCCGGCCGGGCCGGCAAGCGCCCCTGAACAGGGGCGAGAAAGTGGCAGCCCGACGCGCCGGCCTGGCGCCGTTCGGGCGATGGCGCGAGCCGCGCGGCCGGCTGCCCGAGCGTTCGCGCAGGAAATCCTTGACCGTGCGGTCCTCGAGCGAATGGAAGGACACGACCGCGAGCCGCCCGCCGGGAGCGAGCAGGCGCTCGGCGGCGCGCAGGCCGCGCTCCAGCTCGCCCAGCTCGTCGTTCACGTAGATGCGCAGCGCCTGGAAGGTGCGGGTCGCCGGGTCGATGGCACGCCGGCCGCCCTTGGCGCCGCGCACGACCGCCTGGCGCACGATCTCGGCCAGGCGCACGGTGCGCTCGAGGGGAAGTTCGCGGCGCGCCGCGACGATGGCCCGGGCCACCTGGCGGGCCCGGCGCTCCTCGCCGTAGCGCCAGATCACCTCGGCCAGGTCCGCCTCGGCGAGCGTGTTGACCACCTCCGCGGCGCTCGCGCCCGAGCCCGGTTCCATGCGCATGTCGAGCGGCCCGTCGGCGCGGAACGAGAAGCCGCGCTCCGGCTCCTCGAGCTGCATCGACGAGACGCCGAGATCGAGCGCGATGCCGTCGACCGCTGCGAGGCCCCGCTCGCCCAGCAGCCGGTCCATCGCGCCGAAGCGCCCCTCGACGAGCCTCAGACGCTCGCCATAGCGCCGCACCATGGGCTCGGCGCGGGCCACCGCGGCCCTGTCGCGGTCGATGCCCCAGACGCGGCAGTCGGCCGCGTCCAGGATCGCCTTGGCGTAGCCGCCGGCCCCGAAGGTCCCGTCCACGTAGATGGCACCGTCGCGCGGCTTGAGCACGTCCAGCACCTCGCGCAGCAGGACCGGGGTGTGGCCGCCCGCTTGCGGCCTGCTGTGGCCGGCGCCGGTCATCGCCCGCCCCCGTCGTTCGGCCGCAAGGGCAGGGTCAGGCCCTGCGAGCGAGCGCGGTTTCGCGCCTCCGCCATGTGCCGCTCGAGGGAGGCCGGCTCCCAGATCTGGAAGAGCTGGCCCTTGCCCACGAAGGCGGCGCGCTCGCTGATCCCGGCGTGCTCGGCCAGCCTGCCCGGCAGCATGACGCGGCCGTCGCCGTCGAAGGGAAGCTGTTGCGAGTCCGCGAAGATCGTGGCCGCCAGGTCCTCGTGCACGTCGGAGAAGAGATCCATCGCGGAAATGCTGTCGTTCAGCCGCTCCATGAAATCGATCCCGCAGGCCTCGATCGCGGCGACCCGATAGGAGCGGAAGGCAACGATGCCCTGAAACGACTGGCCCGCGAGGGCCTGGCGGAACTGCGCCGGCACCGAGACCCGGCCCTTGCGGTCGACCCTGTTGTCGAAGGTGCCGATGAACACAGCCACTGATGCCGCTCCCGACGGTCCCCGTCCGGTCCTGTCTCCCGTCCCCAGGGCCCGGTTTGGTCCGGGCCGCGAGCTCCCAAAGCGGGATTAGACGGGATATCATGGGATCGCACGGGTGTCAATGGGAGGACAAGTAATAGTGAGGAGTTAAGAAGCAATTTACGGGACAGAGTCTTGTCCGGGCGGAAATGTCCACGGCGCCGACTTAGGACACTTCCAGTCCACTGTCAGTGCAAATTGTGGCACAATTCTGTTCGTGCAATGTTCTTTTGGTGGAACAACGCGGCCGCGCCTGCGTCAGCGTGGGCTCCCGGCCATGCCGGCGCGCATGCCGGCTGCCACCGGTTGGCGGCCCGGCCATGCCTCACGCGCCGAAAATGAAGGAGCCAGACGGCCTGTAAGCCGGGTTCTGTCCGCCGCACGCTGAGCGCGCGGCTGGATGGCCATTCATCTGGGACGCCCGTTGCCGGACGCCTCGCGCGACCTACCCGGACGGCGGCGCGGGAACCCGCCTGGCCAAAGGCCCGCCGTCCCTACTTGGTCTTGCTCCCGGTGGGGTTTNNGGTGCGCTCTTACCGCACCCTTTCACCCTTGCCGGCCAGGCCGTCGCGGCCTGCCGGGCCGGCGGTTTGCTTTCTGTGGCACTTTCCCTGGGGTCGCCCCCGCCGGGCGTTACCCGGCACCGTGTTTCCGTGGAGCCCGGACTTTCCTCCCCCGCACGCCCGCCGCAGCCGACGCCGAAGGCGGCCATCCGGCCGTCTGACCACTTCAACACCTAGGTCTCTCGAGGCGCCTCGTCAAGCAGGGCCAAAAGCGCCCGCAGCCGCCCGGCGGTCACGGCATCGGCCCGGCCGGTCACCGCCTGCGGCCGGAAGTGGCGCTGAAAGGCGGCGATCACGCCTGGCAGGTCCTCGTCCACATAGCCGTAGCCGAAGGCGGCGAGATCGCGCGCGAGCTCGACCTCCTCGGCCGGTGCCGCCGGCCCGGCCTCGCCCGGCCACAGCCCGATGCCCGCCGCGGCCAGGCGGGCCCAGTCGAACAGCTCGCCCGGGTCCTGCCTGCGCAAGGGCGCCACATCGGAGTGTCCGAGCACGCGGCCGGGCGGGATGGCGTGGCGCGCCACCATGTCCCGGGCGAGGTCGACCAACGCGGCCATCTGCGCCTCGGGGAAGGGGCGGTAGCCGAACTCGTGCCCCGGGTTGACCAACTCGATGCCGATCGAGCGGGCGTTGATGTCGCGCGCCCCGGCCCAGGACGCGACCCCGGCATGCCAGGCGCGCCTGTCCTCCCCGACCAGCCGATACACGGTGCCGTCCTCGTCGATGCAGTAGTGGGCGCTCACCTTGGCGCTGTCATCGCACATGCGCTCGAGCGCCGTCGCCGCGTTGGTCATGCCGGTGTAGTGCAACAGCAGGATGTCCACCGCCTGGCCGGGCGGCCGAACATCGAAGTTGGGCGACGGGCGGTCGATAACGTGCAGCATCCAGGCGGGGTCCTCGCCCCCGAGGCGCCAGCCAGTAGCAGGTTCACGGCTCGACGACAACGCGCCAGCCGCGCGGGACCGGGACGCGGGTCAGACGCGCTCGGCCTCGGGCGCCACCAGCTTCGGCCGGCGCAGGATGATGATCGCCACGCCGAGCACGGTCAGCCCGCCCCCGCCGATGAGCGCCAGGGTCAGCGCCTCGTCCAGGAAGAGCACCCCGGAGGTGACGCCGAAGACCGGCACCAGCAGGATGCAGGGCATGACCTGGTTGACGGCGTAGCGCTTGAGCAGCCAGTACCAGGTGCCGTAGCCGATCCCGACCACGAAGAGCGCCTGGTAAACCACGGAGCCCCAGGCGCGCCAGTCCGCCGCGGCCAGGGCGCCCAGCTGGCCGTCCTCCAGGACCAGCGAGCCGAGCACGAGCTGCGGCGTGGCGAAGACGCCCAGCCAGGCGTTGAGCGTCAACCCGTCGATATTGCCCATCAGCTTGATCTGGATGTTGGCGACCGACCAGATGCAGGCGGCGGCGATCACCATGGCGAGCGCGGTGTATCGGCCTTCGAGGCGCGGCTCGCCGGCAATGATCGCCACGCCGGCAAAGGCGATCACCAAGCCGACCGCGCGGTGCCAGCCGAGGATGTCCTTGAAGACGAGGGCGGCGAGCAGCGCCGCGAAAGGCACTTGAAGCTGGATCGCGATGGCGGCGGTCGCGGCGTCGACCTCGCGCAGGCCCGTGAACATCAGCGCAAAGTGCGCGAAGCCGAGCGTGAAGGAGACGAGCAAGACGCCGCGCCAGCGCCCGCGCGGCGGCTCGACAAAGGGAACCAGGATGAGCGCCACGAGGCCCCACCTGAGGGCCATCAGCAGGAGCGGCGGGATCTGCTCCAAACCGATCTTGCCGACCACGAAGTTGAGGCCCCAGATCGCGGTGATCAGGACGAAGAGGAGCAGATGCAGCGGCGCGATGGCGAGGGGCATCCGGCTAGCGCTCGCCGCCCGAGGCCATGAGCCGCTCGCGCCGCGACTCCAGCTCGAGCCAGCGCTCCTCCGCCGCCAGGAGGCGCGCGCGGGCGCGTTCCAGATCCCTCGCCATTTGCGCGAAGGCCTGCCGGTCGCGCCGATAGAGCCCGGGGTCGGCGAGCTGGTCGTGCAGGGCGGTGACCTCGGCCTGGAGCCGCTCGATCTGGCGCGGCAGGCCGTCGAGCTCCCGCTGCTCCTTGTAGCCGAGTTTCCGGGCCGCTTGCTTGGCCCGGGCGCGCGGCGCCCGGCGTCGGGCCTTGCGCGCGCCCTCGGCCGGCGCGGGCCCGCAGGTGCGGCGCCGCTGGGCCAGGTAGTCGCTGTAGCCGCCGGCGTATTCGACGGCCCGGCCGTCGCCCTCCAGCGCGATGACGCCGGTGGCCAGGCGATCGAGCACGTCGCGGTCGTGGCTCACCAGGATCAGGGTGCCCTCATAGTCGTCCAGCACCTCGACCAGCAGGTCGAGGGTCTCCAGGTCGAGGTCGTTGGTCGGCTCGTCGAGGACCAGCAGGTTGCTCGGCTGCGCGAACAGGCGGGCGAGCAGCAGCCGGTTGCGCTCGCCGCCCGACAGGCTCTTGATCGGCTGGCGCGCTTGGCTCTCGTCGAACAGGAAGTCGCGCAGGTAGCCGACCACGTGGCGCTGCCGTGTCCCGACCCTGAGCGAGTCGCCGCCGCCCGGCACGAGCGCCTGCCACGGCGTGGCCTCCGGGTCCAGGCTCTGGCGCCGCTGATCGAAATAGAGCGGCGCGATCCTGGCGCCGAGCCGGACGCTGCCCCGATCCGGCGCGAGGTCGCCGATCAGGAGCCGGACCAGCGTGGTCTTGCCGCTGCCGTTCGGGCCGATGACGCCGATGCGATCGCCGCGTCGGATCCGGGTCGAGAAGTCGTCGATCACGACGCGCTCGGCGCCGGCCGCGTCGGGGAAGGCCTTGGCGATGTGCCCGGCCTCGATCACGGAGTCGCCGCGCCGCCCGCTCCCGGCGGCGGCCAAGCTCGCCACCGCCGGGTCGCGCACCCACTCCGCGCGCCGCCGGCGCAGGTCGGCCAGCCGGGCGAGGCGCCCCTGGTTGCGCCGGCGCCGGGCGGTGACGCCGCGGCGCAGCCAGCGCTCCTCCTGCACCAGGCGGCGCTCGAGACGGTGAAGGTCGCGTGCCTCGCGGGCGCGCAGGTCCTCGGCCCAGGCCTCGAAGTGCGCGAAGCCCCTGTCCAGCCGGCGCAGCCGGCCGCGGTCGAGCCACAAGGTGGCGCTCGAGAGCCGCTTGAGGAACGTCCGGTCGTGGCTGACGGTGAGCAAGGCGCCGCGCAAGCGGGACAGCTCCTCCTCGAGCCATTCGATCGTGGGCAGGTCCAGGTGGTTGGTCGGCTCGTCGAGCAGGAGCACGTCGGGCTCGCCGACGATCGCCCGGGCGAGCGCCGCGCGCCGTCCTTCGCCGCCGGAGAGCTCGCCGAGCCGGCGGGCGCCGTCCAGGCCGAGGCGGGCGAGCGCCGCGTCCACCCGGTGCCGCTGCGACGCGGGATCGCCGCGCGTCTGGCGCAGTCCGGCAGCGACGTAGCCGGCCGCGCTCTGCTCGGGCGGCAGGGCGGGGGCCTGCGCCAGGTGGGCGACGACCGTTCCCGGCTGCAGGAAACGCTCCCCGGCGTCGGGCTCGATCGCGCCGGCCAGCAGCCTGATGAGCGTCGACTTGCCGCTGCCGTTGCGCCCGACCAGGCAGGCGCGCTCGCCGCGCCTCAGCTCGAGGGACAGCGCCGCGAAAACGGGCGCGCCACCGAACGACACGCCCGCCTCGCGAAGGGCGACCAAGGGCGTAGGCGGCGCCATCAGGACGGGCCGCGCAGTTCGCGGACTCGCTCGTAGGCGCCGTTGATGGTCGCCAGCTTCTCGTTCGCCAGCTCGACGAACTCCGGCGGCATGCCTTGGGCGACCAGGCGGTCCGGATGGTTCTCGCGAACCAGTCGCCGGTAGGCGGCCTTGACCTCCTCGTCGCTGGCGTCGTGCCCGAGGCCCAGGATTTCGAAGGGATCGGAGGCGTCCGGTCCCATATTGCCGGCTCGGATCCGGTCCCAATCGACGGCGTTGAAGCCGAAGATCTGGGCGACCTGCTCCAGGTACGCCAGCTCCTCGGCCGAGACCCGGCCGTCGGCGCGGGCGATGTGGAACAGGCCGTCGAGCAGCTCCTCGAGGACCGCCGGGTTGTCGCGAAACATGCGCCCGATCTGCCTGGCGTAGGGCTCGAAGCCGTGCGCGTCCTTGCGCGCCTGGTTGAACAGGCGGCCGACGTTGGGAAGTTCCTCGGGCGGGACGTGGAACACTTGCTTGAAGGCGCGGATCTCGTCGCGCGTGACCCGGCCGTCGGCCTTGGCCATCTTGGCGCCGAGGACGATGACGCCGATGGTGAAGGCGATGCCCTTCGTGGCGTCGCCCGTCTCGCCCTCGCGAATCCTGTCCACCGCATGGCCCGCGACCGCCCCGATGAGCGCGCCCAAGGGCCCGCCGAGCGCGAAGCCCGCCGCACCTCCGAGTATCTTGCCCCAAACGCTCATGCCTCAGTTCTTTTCGCCTTGCTCTCGGCTTGCTCCCGGCCTGCTCAACGGCGCCCGTACGCGGGCTCTCCGGCACCCATACGCTCCGCGACTAGATAAAGACAGCGCTTGCCGCAGGCCAGTCCTTTCCAGCCCGTCTCGGATGGCGCGCTCGCGCGGCCCGCACGATGCCGGCAGACGTGCCCGGAGCGGCGGCGACGGTCGCGGGCTCGGCCCTTGGCGGCAGGAGGAATCGGCCCGCCTTCGCGGCGCGGAGTGCGCCGTGCGGGTCGTAAGCCGGCCTCGTCGCGGCCTAATCCTCGGCCAGGCACTCCTGGACGGCCTCCAGAAGCTGCTCGCGCCGGAACGGCTTCGACAGGGTCCGGCGCGCGCCCAGTTTCCGGGCCATGGACAGGACGTCGGTGGCCTCCACGCGGCCGCCGCCGGAGATCGCGATGATGGGCAGCCCGGGGTCCGCCCGGCGCAACGCGATGATGGTTTCGACCCCTTCCTTCTCCGGCATGATGATGTCGGTGATGACCAAATCGGTCGGGTCCTGTTCGTAGACCTGGAGGCCTTGCGCGCCGTTGGCCGCCTCGCTCACCTCGTGGCCGGCCTGCTCGAGCATCTTGCACAGGATCGCGCGCAGCTCGTCCTCGTCGTCGATGATGAGTATGCGCGCCATTGCATTCTCCTACCGGCGGCCGCAGGCCGGCGTGCCGCTGCGCCGTGCCGTGTGTCCTTGCCCGCCCCGCGTCCGCGCCCGGCGCCACCGTCGCGCCCGGTGCCACCGTCGCGCGACAGCTCGAGACCTTCGCCCGCACGGCGCGTTGTCCCGCACGGGCGCACGTGCCTCCTCCAGCCTGCCCGATGCCCATCGGGAAGGCAACCACGGCAGGTCCGTAACGATACGGACGTTCGGTCGTGCCCGGGAACCGGCCTCGCATCGCGCCGCGGCCGCCAGGGCTTAGGAGGCACCGATACGGCCGAGCCCGGGCAAGCGCAGCTCCAGGTCCAATGGATCGAGCCCGAAGGCGAGGCCGAGCAGGTTGATCTCGATGCCCTCCTCGCGCCCGACGAGCAGGCCGAGCACGCCGAACAGCGAGACCTGATAGCCGGTGCCGCTCGGGCTGCGCGCGGCGAAGATGTCGGTTCCCAGGAAGTCCTTGCCGATCGCGGTCGGCGGCAGGTCGAGGCCGAGCTCCGGAACCGCGCGGCCCACGGCGGCGGTGAAGGTGTTGGAGTTCGGGCCCGGCCAGGTACGATAGGCCCGCTTGAAGGGGTAGGCGGCGACCGCCATCTCGACCTTGTCGATGAGATCCTCGACGCCGTCTCCGCGCAGGTCGAGGTAGACCTGCGGCCGGGCATTGAACCAGCGCCGGTCGGGCGGCCCCGCGCGGCGCGCCAGGGGCGCCAGGCCGTGCCACTTGCGCCAGCCGATCACCTCGTAGGTCGTGAAGCGGGGGGCGCCGCGCCGCTTGAGCGAGATCCAGGTGTGAATCGCGAAGGCGCCGCGCCAGCCGAAGGCGCGGGCACCGTAGACCTGGATGACCGGCCCCGGCGTGGTCGCCGGGTCCGGGGCGATGCCCACGCTCTCGCGGCTGGCCGTCCGATAGTCGCCGCCCAGCGTGGTCAGCCCGCCGAGCGCGGCCATCACCGGCCCGGCGAGCAGGACCAGGGCCGCAAGCACCAGCAGCCTGAGGGTGTCGGAAATTCGCCGCATGGGCGCGCACACTAGCACGCCCCGGCGCGGCGCGGGAGGCGGCAACAGCGCACTCGTGCGGCCTAATCCGGGCGGCTTCGGGGGGCGCGCGCCGTTGGCCGGCCGCGCGCCGGGCTCGGACGCAGGGCCCCGGCGGGCCCCTTGGCGCCCGATTATGAGGCCACCCGATTATGAGAACGTGTTCACGCTTTACCGGGCGCCAGCGCTCAATAAGAATAAGATGGCCGGGGCACTTCGGATCGCGAGTTCGCGCCACGGGAGCCGTGCAAGAGGGCCGGCACGACCCGGGGAGGGCGCGGCGCCGGCAGCGGGACGCCGGGATGAGCCGCTTCGTCGACCTCTCGCAGGACTTCTACGACGGTATGCCGGGCTTCGTCATGACCGGGGCGGAGGGCGAGGCCGTGCAATACACGGCGCGCATCGGCCCGTTCCTGAGCCACGCGGACTCGGCGCGCTTCTACGACGGCAAGGCCGCCTTCGAGATCACCGAGATCACCTTTCAGACCTCGATCGGGACCTACCTCGATTCGCCTTACCACCGCTATCCGGAGCGGCGCGATATCGCGGCGCTCGGCCTCGACGAGCTGGTCTTGCCCGGTCGCGTGATCGACGTGCGCGGGCGCGCGGCCTGGCACGTGGTCACGGCCGCCGAGGTCGAGCTGCCCGGCGACCTGGCGGGCGCGGCGGTCCTGTTCAATTTCGGCTGGGACGCGCGCTGGGGCGGCGCCGACTACCAGGCCTATCCCTTCATCGGGCGCGACCTCGTCGACCGGCTCGTCGCGCACGGCGTCAAGCTGGTCGGGGTCGACACGGTCAACGTCGACGACAAGCGCGACCCGGAGCGCCCGGCGCACAGCCGCTTTCTGGCGCGCGACATCCTGGTGGTGGAGAACCTGTGCAACCTGGACCGCCTGCACGGGCTGCGGTTCCGCTTTTTCGCGCTGCCGATCAAGGCGCGGCGGGCCGCGGCCATGCCGGTGCGCGCCGTCGCGGAGCTGCTGGAGCCGGGGGCTTCGGCGCCAGGGGGCGCCGCATGAGCGCCCGCTCGTGGCGGTGCCGCCGGCTCGGCATCGCATTGGCCGCGCTGCTCGCCTGGGCCGCGCCGGCCTCGGCCCAGGTGGATGCCGGCTACGAGGCCTATCAGAGGGGCGACTACGGCGCCGCGCTCGAGGCGTGGCGCGCCGAGGCCCGGGCCGGCGTCGCCGAGGCGCAGCACAACCTGGCGGTGCTCTACGACCTCGGCCAGGGGATCGAGCCCGACAAGGTCCGGGCCGCCAGGTGGTACCGCGAGGCCGCCGTCCAGGGCCTGGCCGCCGCCCAGTACAACCTGGCGCTCATGCTGGCGAAGGGCGAGGGCGTGGCGCGCGATCCCGTGCGCGCCTACATGCTGCTCGACCTGGCGGCCGAGACCGACCGGGAGGCGGCGGCCGAGCGCGGCCGCCTGGCCGAAACCATGCCGCCGGGCGAGATCGCGCAGGGCGCGCGCCTGGCCAGGCTGGCGCGTCAGGGCGGGGCCGCCGAGGTGCTCCGCGAGGCGCTCACCGGCATCCTGCCCGGGGACGCGTACACGCCCGAACAGCTTGCCTACCTGGAGGCGGAGCTGAGCGCGCCGGTGCAGCGGGCGCTGGCCGAGCTGGGCTACGATCCCGGCCCGACCGACGGCGTGCCGGGACCGGCGACCCGGGCGGCCGTGCGCGCCTTCCAGGCCGAGGCCGGGCTCGAGGTGGACGGCCGCATCACCCAGGCGCTGCTGGACCGGCTGTACCAGGCCTTCGACCGGCACGTGGCGGAGCGCGGCCTGCGCCACGGGCGAGGCCGGCTGTGGCGCGTCGAGGCGGCCGAGGCAGCGCCGAGCTATGTCTTCGGCACCATGCACTCGAGCGATCCCCGGGTGCTCGCTCTGCCGCCGCCGGTGTGGCAGGCCTTCACCCGGGCCGGGGCGCTCGCTCTGGAGATCGATATGAGCGGCGGGCCCGAGCGGGCGCAGCAGATCCTCGGCGGCTACTTCCAGGCCATGCTGCTCAGCGACGGGCGGACCCTGGAGCAGATCATCGGGCCGGACGTCTTCGCCGATGCGCTGGCCGCGCTTCGTCCCTATGGCGTGAGCGCGCAGGTTCTGCGCCGCCTCAAGCCCTGGGCGGTCTACGAGGCGCTGGTCAGGCCGCCCGCCGCGGTCACCGAGCGCGGCGGCGGGGTCTTCCTGGACCTTTCGCTGGCGCGAGAGGCCAAGCTTCGCGGCAAGCCGGTCTACGGCCTGGAGACGCTCGAGGAGCAGGTGGCGGTCTTCGCGGATATCCCGGAGCAGGATCAGGTCGCCCTGGTGGAGAGCGCGATCGCCTACGCCGGGGAGGAAAATCTCGGGGCCGAGACCCTGACTCGCCTGTACCTGGCGGGCGACCTCGGCGCCATCTTCCGCCTTTGGGTCGAGCCGGTGCGGCGCCTGGGGCCGGACTTCACCGCGAGCGTGATCGAGCGTCTGTTCGACGAGCGCAACGCGGTCATGGTCGCGCGCATGGACGGCCTGCTTGCGCGCGGCAACGTGTTCATCGCGGTGGGCGCCGGACACCTGCCGGGCGACACCGGCGTGCTGCATCTCCTGGAGCGCAAGGGCTACCGCGTGACCCGGGTGTACTGAAGGCGCCCCCATCCGACGACACCCCCGGGCGCCGTGATCCCTTCGGATGGGAGCGGTCCAGGGATCCGGCGAAGGCATCTCGCGCCGAGCGCCTCACGGCCTTCGCCCTGCGTAGTTCGGCTTCGTCCGGCCATGGCACGCTTCGCCGCTGCGTTGGTTGCTCCTGGCGGGCAACGTGGCGGTCCTGTACGTGCTCGGCGTGCTGCGCCTGCACACGCGGGATTTCGATTTCCTTATGGTGTGCGTGCCGGCGCTCGCTGCGGCGAGCGTTCTGGTCATCATCCTGACCCACAAGAAGGGCGAGCGGATCGTCCGCGAGCCGTTCGAGGAGGACTGATCTCCTTCGCCCCGGCCGTGCGCCGCTCATGCGGTGCTGAGCGGCGGCGCGGGCGCTCAGATGGCCGGCAACTCGCGCTTGAAAGGCACCGCGTCGGGCTCGCCCGGCGCGTCGAGCTCGCGCGCCGCGCGGTGCCCGGAGTATACGGCCGCCGCGATGGTGCCCGGCGCAAGGCCGTCGCCGGCCATGACCACGCTCTTGATGCCGGCGGCAGCCCGGGCCCGCGGAGCGCCGAGCAGAGCCCGGTAGAGCCCCTGCTCGGGCAGGCGCGCGGTGACGCTGAGGATGGCGCGGCACGGTCGCGTGCGCCGCTTGTCCGTGAACACGCAGGCGAGCTCTGCGGCCTCGCCGTCGAAGCCGGTTACGCATGTGTTGGGCAGGACCTCGATCTCGAGCTGCAGGAGCCGCTTGTGGATGTGGTTGATCTCCAGCGTCTTCTCGGTCCAGTAGGAGGCGGCGAGCGCCGGGGTCACCAGGGCGACGTCGCAGCCGTCGCGGCGCAGCTTCTCGGCCAGCACGCCGCCCAGGTAGTAGTGGTCGTCGTCGTAGACCACGACGGGTCCGCGCGGCGCGGCGCCCGCCATGATGTCGTCGGGCGTATAGACGTCGTCGCGCTCGAACCCGGGCACCGGCGCGTCGTGGTGGCTTCCCACGCCGTCGCGGCGCCAGCGGCTGCCGGTCGCGATCACCACCCGCGGCGCGCCGAACTCGCGCACGTGCGCGGCCGTCAGCCGGCTGGCGCGGTAGAGGACGACGTTGCTCATCTTGTCGAGCTGCTGGACCCGGTAGTCGCGCACCCGGATCCATTCGGCCAGACCCGGCAGGCGCGCCTCGCGGGCGACGCGCCCGCCCAGCTCCTCCTCCGCCTCGGCCAGATGGACCGGGTGGCCGCGCGCGCCCAGCGCGCGCGCGCACTCCAGGCCGGCGGGGCCGGCGCCGACCACGAGCACCGTGTCCTCGGAGCCCTTGGGCGGCAGGACCTCCGGGTGCCAGCCCTTGCGCCACTCCTCGCCCATGGTCGGGTTCTG